>Ga0209050_1001418_pt1 | contig 25879 bp, 13 predicted proteins | sample Araplavi_mTSA_r2_FD_184276 | JGI IMG/M metagenome (GOLD analysis project Ga0209050, IMG submission 184276) | Arabidopsis root microbial communities from North Carolina, USA - plate scrape MF_Cvi_mTSA_r2 (SPAdes) (version 2) | ecosystem: Host-associated > Plants > Roots > Endosphere | place: USA... | reverse complement strand
GCCAAACTGCGTTTGTCCGCTTTCCGCTTCGAACTCTCCCGTGTCCGGGCGAAACCGAAAATCCCGCCCGCTGATGCTCACCGTTTTCCCGGGCTGTTCCGGGCTGCCCACCTCTCCGCCGCTGTCGCCATTCGCTCCATACACCCACCCATCGAGACCCCACTCGAAGCCATTCTCGCGATGCTGCTGATTCCCCTCCTTGAACCCCGTGAACAGCACCCGCGGCTGCTCCGCGCGACCGTCTCCGTCGCGATCCGCCGCAAACAAAATGTCTTTCGACGCCGCAATCAGCACGCCGTTGCGCCAGGCCGCAATCCCCGTCGGATAGGCCAGCCCTTCGAGAAAGACATCCGCGCGATCATAACGTCCGTCGCCATCGTCATCGGTCAGCCGTTTCACCACGCCGCCGGGTTTCCCCTGGCCATCGATTCCCATGGGATAGTCGCGCATTTCCACGACCCACAGATGCCCGTCCGCGTCCCAGTCAAACGCCACCGGGCTCTGCACCAGCGGCTCCGCCGCGACCAGTTCCACGGCAAATCCCGGCCGCGGACGCATCGCCTTCAGCGCGTCTTCCGGCGGGAGCGGTGCCGGCACGTCGAAAGCGATCAGATCGCGAAACGACCGCCGCAGCACATGCGCCTCGAGCGCAAACGTGTCCTCATTCTGCCATACCACGTGTCCTTGGTGAAACCACCCGCCGTAGTTCTCTCCGTTCTTCACAAAGGGCAGTACCGTCTGCGAAGTCTCGCGGAGGGGGTTCGCCGGATCGTCCGCCTTCGCCACTGCGCCTTTCTTCACGAGATACGGCCAACCACGCTTCCAGCCCAGGTTGGCTTTCACCGTTCCCGCCCATAGATAGATCGCGTACCCACTTTCGTTCGCCTGGAACACATCGTCGTATCCGTCTCCATTCAGATCCACGAAGCGCAGACCGTTGTCCTGCCCCTGCGGATCGAAGGCCGCGATTCCTTCCGGCAAAGCAAAGTCCGCTTCCTGCCAGCGACCGGCTTTCGCATCCCACAAAAAAATGCCGCGCTCAGTCAGGATTTCATCCACGCCATCGCGATCGAAATCGCGAAAGCGAAATTGCTCCGCTTTTGGCAACTCCCGTGCGAGCGCGGCGTCTTCCTCCCACCCGCGCTGGCCATAGGTCCATGCACCCGCGCCTTGTTCCGGCGCAATCAGGCTCGCCGCCCCACTCGGACGGAATACGCCCAGCGCCGCCAGTCGCGGGGTCCCGCCATCATCGCCAAACCGCACGAAATTCGCCGGCGTCGCGGTTTCCTTCCACGCACCGCTCTTCGGCTCCCACACCCGCGTCACTGGCCGATTCGCCGCGCCGATGACCACATCCATGAATCCATCCGCATTCACATCCACCACCCGCACGCCGTTGTCCGGCCCGAGTGGTGTCCGCAGCGTACGCCCCGCTAGTGCATTTTTTTCCAGCCGGGCCAGCGCCTCGGGGAAGTTGAGGAACTTCACTCGCTTCCCGTAAGTCTTCTCCGCGTAGTCGATGAACTCCACCCACTGCTCCGGCGAACTCCAGCCGTGCGGATGAAACACCGCCGTGAACACACCGCGCTTTTGCACCGTGTAGTCCAGCGCCGCCTTCCAATCCTCCAGCATCGTCGGCGATTTCGGTCCGAGTAAATTGAAGGCCTCCCAATCGCTCGGCACCGAGCAGGGAAACTCCCAACCGCGCCCCCCGATCACGTATGGATAGGGATAGTCTTCGATGTACCCCGAGTACCGCTCGAAGGTCAGCTTCATCGGCGGCCGCAGCGTCGTCGGGAAATACTTCGCGAAGCGCTCGCCCGGCGGTTTCGTGAACACCGACGAATCGATCGCCAGCGTTCGCCCCTGCTCACTCGAGCGGTTGAAGATCTCCGCAAAAAACCGCGGGCTCACCGAATTGATCGAGTCGCAGCACGGCATGCGAAACGCCACCGGCGCACTCCCCGGCACCGCCGCGAGCAGATCGACCCCACCATGATATGTCCGTGCTGCTTCCGCGAAACTCACCTTCCCCAGGCACGGGCACGGATGTGTGAGTGTATGCACTTCCAGCGACACCCCTTCCTTCAGCCACACGGGCAATTGCGGATCATTGGTTGGGATCGTATTCGCCATGATGCTGAGCGGTGCCCGCCCGTCGATCTTCTTCAGCCGTTCGAGAATCGGCCGCAGGAACGCTTCGTACTTTGCCGGGTCGCGCATGTCATCGATGGCCAGAATCACCGCTGCTTCCACACCCGTTTCCCCGATCCACTGTGGCGTGGTCAGAGCCGGTGTCTGCGGCGTCGGCCAAAACGGCGAAGCATCATCGAGATAAGTCAGCCGATTCGCATCCACCGCCAGCGCGGTCGATGCAGCTAGCACTAGGAGGGGGAGCAGGTGCTTCATAGCGCAGAGCACAACTCGCCCGCTTCCGCCCGTCGAGAGCCAAGCTTTGTCTATTCCTGCGCCGCTTTTAGGCGCGGATCGCTCAGATCCAGCCGGTACAACATCTGGTTGTAGTCGTAGTGCGGCGTCCGCTGCTCATTCCCGGAAAACGTATTGGTGTACGTCCCCTCGAAGTAGATTCGCCGCCCGCCCTCCTCGTCGAAAAACTCATGCTGCACCGGATTGTAAAAGGTCTGGCGATCGTGGGTCAGAATCTTCACCGCCCGTTTCCACGGACCCTGCGGCGCCTTCGCCTCCGCATACCATACCTCGCCGAGGTGCGACGGCTTCCCGCCGATCTGCACCGCAATTAAGACCCACCGCTGGCGGAACGCATTCCAGCGTACGGTGCCCACGTGCAGGGTCACTCGCTGTCCCGTCGCGACATCCTCCGGCAACGCCATGCATTCGCCCGGTTTCAAGGCCGCGCTTTTCACCAGCTTCGCTTCGTCTTTCGACTCCACCGGCTCCGCCTCCTTCTGCCACGAGCCATGGCTCCAGGCTTCGTACTGTGTCGGATCGATCACCGCTTCATAGCGCGCCGGCACCCGAACGCTTGCGGTGGCGTCGCCGATATAGAGCCAGTCTCCACTCTCATCGTGCCCATGCGCTGGCTGCGCCCGGAGAAAGCGCCACTTCTCCTCCAGCGGCAGTTGTTTCACCGGCTCGAAAATCTCCTTCTCGTCGTTGAACACGGCGAAGCCGTGTTCGTGCAGCTTTTCCAAACCGCGCCGCCGCTGATATCGCGCGACCAGCCGCTCGCGCCCCGCCGCATCCGGCACCGTCACCATCCCTTCCAGCCAGATCAATCCATCGGGTTGCTCGGGGTAAGGACACATCGCCCGTACGAAGCCCGTTGCGTCCGTGAGGTACTGATAGTTCACGCCCTGATCCGCCGCCAATCCGCCATGCCCCGGCAAATCGGACCACGCACCCGTCGCGCGAAAATTCCCCAGCGGATACGCCAGCCGCATCGTGTCCCCCCAGATCCAAAAAAGCCGCCCGCGATAGGTCGCCACTTGCACCGTATCCTGTCCTGCGACGCCGCCACAGTTCACCGGCTGAGCCAGCGGCACCTGAGCGCCGAGCCGTACACTATCGCGATAAATCCCCAACCCCGTCAGCCGCACCAGGCGCTCGGCGATATTCAGCCGCTTCGCTTTGATCGTCGCCTGCTCTCCGTTGCGTGGAGTGAGCCGCACTCCGGTCATCCCAAATCCATCCGTCGGAAATTCGTACCCGTGGGAGCGCAGCGAAAACCACACCGGCACACCCATCTGCCCCGGCTCGGAAAACGCGACGCGCCCCGCGCTGTCCGTCAGGTAGGTCTGCCGATCCATCGTCTCCAGCTCCACCAACGGCACCCCACGTCCTGTCGCTTCATCGACCACTTGAATCGCAAAAGGCTTTTCCTCCGCCGCCACCGCGGCCGAGACGCAACCCAGCACGAGGAGGGAGAGCAGGTGCTTCATGGCACCCAGCACAACCCGCCCCTCGCGCCCAGTCGAGCGCCAATGAACAACGGCTGCGCGTCAGATTTTTCGCCGGCGCCGCAGGCCCAGCAGCGCGATCCCAGACAAAAGCAACGTTGCTGCACCGGGCTCAGGGACGATCGCCAGCAGCGCGATATCATGCCCGCCGGTCATCGTGCCTTGAGCCGCGCTGGCCTGGTAGCTGATCGCAAACTGCTGCGTGCCGATCGAGAAGACGGGCAGCCCGCCACTCGCCGCATTCGGCGCCGATTGATTGCTGAAAAATCCGCTCAGCGAAGTCGCCCCGGTCAGCAGGAAAAACTGGTTCCCGATCCCCGCGCCGAATCCGTTCACGAAACTCAGATCGAGCCGCGCGTTGAAGAGTGAGATCGGCCCATCGAGCGAGATCTGGTCGTACTGCGAACCGGCCGTGAGCCCGCCGAGCTCCATCGTGAGATGTGCCTGCCCTGTGGTCGCCGCCGTGCCCAGAGTCAGCCCGCCATCGATATTGAGCCGCCCGATGGAGTTCAGCCCGGAGCCACCCGTATCGCCCGGGGCGAGAGTACCGCCGCCGAGGCTGTCACTGCTCACGGTCACGGAACCCGTGGCAGAAGTGAGGTTGTGCCCCGAGGCGACGACTGCACCAGGAGCCACCACCAGCGTGCCGGCGAGCGAGCCCGAGACGATCGCTTTGCCTTCGTTGATCGCGGTCTGGCCGGAATAGGAATTCTCCCCGTCGAGAATCAGCGTGCCCTGGCCGATTTTGTTCAGGCTGCCCGTGGAGCCGCCATTGCGGATTTCGTGGAAGACGATCTCGGTTCCCGCGGCTGGATTCAGCACTGCGGTCCCACTGAAGTTGGCGTAGTCGAAGGTCAACCGGCTCTTGCCCGAGGTGATATTCGACCCGAGCGAAAAGTTCAGCGTGTGTGCCGCTGGATTGAAGGTCGCGAAAGTGAAGTTCGTGCCGGCCCCGGCGGTCTCCCGGGAGGCTGTGATCGTGGCATCGGCGCCGAGGAACAGATTCGCTTCGCTCACGGTATTCGTGTCGTAGTCGAGCTCGAGCGTGCCGCCGTTGAGGGTAAGCGAATTGCTCCCACCCAAAGCGCCCGCATTCGCCCGAGCGCGCAGAGTTCCGGCCGCGACCGTCATGTCGCCGGCAAAGAAGTTGTCGCCGGAGACCTCAAGGGTTCCCGCGCCATTCTTCGTGAAACTGCCACCGAGGATATCCGCGCTGATGGTCAGATCCGTCGCCGCATTCGTCGAGTCGCCCACCGTCACGAGCTGGCCGCTCGTATTGAAATAAACTGCGCCGGAAATGCGCGAGCCCAGCGGATTGCTCGCCGCATCGAAGACGATGTTTCCGTTGATGGAGAGCGTGCTGTCGCCGGTATCGACGTTATTGCGCGAAGTACTCGCTCCGCCCGCGCCGCCCAAGGTCAGCGACGAGATGGTGTGGCTGATATTATCGAGCTGATAACTCGCCGTCGTCCCGGGAGCCGTGGCGTTGACCGTGAGGGTCTGCGGATAAGCCGCGAACGAACCCGCCTGCTCCAGCACCGTGCCGCCGTTGATGGTGACCACATTCGCCGTCGGTCCGAAAATCAGGCCGAGCGCGAGGGTGCCTTCGCCGGTCTTCACGATACCGCTGGGATTCGAATAAGAGGTCAGACCGAAGTACGTACCCGTGCCGACGTTAAAGGTCGCCGGACCAGAGAGGGTCACGCTGTTCACCTTCAGGCCCGCGATGCCGCTCGTGACATTCGAGCCGGCATTCACCGTCAGCGTGCTGCCGCCAAAGATGAAGGTGCCCAGGCTGTGCATCACCCCGGCACCCGGCGTGTTCCGGTCCACCACGATCATGCCGTCGGTCCCGAACGTCGTCGTCACGCTGGCATTACCCGGGTCCAGAAAACTCGTGCCCGTATCGTAGGCCAGCTCGAGCAACGTATTGCTGAAACTCAGCGCCCCGCTCAGCGCGAGCGGATTCGTCGCGCGGACGGTTCCGCCCGTCGCGGTGAACCCCGTGTAGTTCGTATTCGCCGTCGAAAGCGTGAGTTTGCCGGAACCCGCTTTGGTCACCGCGCCGTAGCCGGAGATCGGGATGTTCCAGTCCAACGAACCCGTGAAGTTAAAATTCACCGAGCCATTGCTGCTGATGCTGGCTGCGGAAATGGTGCCGACGAGTCCACCGGAACCGATGTTCAGCTTCTGCGCTGTGGTGTTCCCGAGCCCGCTCGCGAGGGTGATGGTGCCTGTGCCGCCGCCGACCGTTAGCGACGCGCCATCGGCCACCGTGACGGTGCTGCCATTGAGAATGGAGAGATTCCCGCTCGTCCACTGGGAGCCGGGGCCCGTCACGATCACATCGGCCGCGCCGCCGTTGCTGTCGCCGACGCCGGTCGTGGTGGAGATCAGCTTGCCACCGCTGTTCACGGTGATGCTCGCCGGGCTGGCTTTGCCAGCTGTAAGGGTCCCGGCATCCCATTGCGAATTCGCCCCGCTGATCAGCACGGTCCCACGCGATCCGGAGGCCGCGGTGCTGACGCCCAGCACGGTGGAGGTGCTCGTGATCTTCCCGCCGGCGGTGATATTGATGATGCCCTCGGCACTCTGCCCCACGGAAATGGCGGCGGCATTCCAGGTGGAACCCGTGCCCGTGATATTCAGGGTGCCCGCCGCGCCCACCGCGATACTGGCCGTGGCCCCGGTCGTATTGAGGACCGCTCCCGTATCGATGCTGATGAAGGAAGGAGTCGTCTGGCCGAAGACACTGCCGGCGCTGGTGCTCTGGGCACTCAGGGATGATCCGGCCCCCGTCACGCGGAGCGTACCTCCAGCGACGATTAAATTGGCCGCCGACATGGCCGCCCCGCCGCTGACCAGCAAGCCGGGTGTGGTACCCACCGGATCGGTGGTGGTGGCTCCGCCGACCGAAACCGAACCCGAAGCGGACCAGGAAGAACCCGTCCCCGACACCGCGACCGAGCCCGTAGCGCCCTGTATGATCTGGACCTGGCCGCTGGTCACCGTGGCCCCGTTCAGCACCTTCACAACCGCCGTACTTTCGATGCGCATAAACGCAGGATTGCTCCAGCTTGAGCCGGTCCCGCTGATCGTCGTCGTGCTCGCCTGGCCGATCGTCGCCTGGCCGCTGCTGCTGAATTGCGCGCCTGCCGTGACATCGAGGGTCATCCCGGCGTTGAGATTCAACGTCCCGGTATTGACCCACGAGGTGCCATTGCCGGTAAAGGTCACGCCCGAGACGAGCCCGTTGAACACGCCGACGTTGAGCCCCTTGCTCGAGCCCGCCGCTCCGTTTTGCACGAGCAGTGTACCGCCGGTATTGGTATTCGCGGTGCCGACGAAAACGGTCCCGTTGTTGTCCCAGCGTGATCCGGCATCCGTCACCGTCACCGAACCACGCGAATTGAACGCGCCGAGCACGGCGGTGGTATTCGACACCTGGCCTCCGTCGCTGATCGTGAGGCTCGCCGGGGTGGTGACGTTTTGCCCGCCGACCGTAAGGCCCGCAGTGGTTGTCACTTTGGAGCCGGCGCCCGTCACCGTCATGCTGCTGGCTCCGCTGGTGCTCTCACCGAGTGTGATCGCCCCGGAGGAAGTCAGCACGCCGCCGGCGGAGATGGTGGTCTGGATCGCTGCGCCCGTGCCCAGGTAGAGCGGCCCGCTGCTGATATTGAACGTCGACCCGATGCCGGTGATCGTGAGGCTGGCGTTGACAGAAGGAGCTCCGCTGTAGGTGGAGCCAAGGAAACTTCCGCTACCCGCGAGATTCAACGTGCCCCCGTTCTGGACCGTAAGGCTGCCGCCCGCGTACAGGCTGAGAGAACCGGAAACGCTCAGTACCCCTGACCCGGTCACGTTGAGATTGCCCCCCGCGCTAAAGAAACCCAGCGCCAGGGTACCCGCGACGGCTCCCGGAGCGGAGACGATCACCGTGCTGCCACCCAGGACTTGCGCATCGGTTCCGGAATTTGGGAGGCCATCGAAATTCCAATTCGAGCCGACCAGCCAATCACCGGAGACTTTATTAAACCGACTGAACGCCCAGCTTTCACCCGCCGAACTTAGCAGCAGCGCGATGGAAGAAGCGCAGATAACCCGGCCCAGGGTCCTGCGAAAACGATTGGGGTGATGTGCCATGTTCGAAGGCCTCTTCGCGAGAAAGTGAGGAGAGGCGTTCATTTGGAGAGTTTCACCCGGAGGAAGCGTTGCGTGGTGCCGCTCATCGCGACGAAGTCGTCCACCATCACCTGGACCAGCGAACCCGCCGCCGCTTCGGCGACCGCGGCTGCTCCGAGGTTGATTGTGGGCTTGCCTTCGCTGCTGCTTGCGATGGTCGTCCAGGAGATGAGGTCCGTGCTCGCCTGGGCTTCGTAGACGATATCCGGTTTTCCCGGGTCGCGGGTGAAGACGATGCGGAGGTGATTCCCCGCCACCGTGGTTTGCGGCAGATTCGGCGCCGGGCTCTGCGCCGAGGTGAAACCGAAAGCGTTCGACAGGAAAGCGAGCGCCGCCGAGCCGGAGAGCGTGGTGCCGCTCAGCGAACCACCGGTGCCCCAGGGGTTCAACGAATTCACCGTACCACCGGGCGGGGCATTGGCATCGAGGGTGATCGCGATCGATGCGGGTGAGCCCAGCCCGAGCCCGCCCCGAGGAACTCCGAGATTCAGCGAAAACTTTCGCCCGGCCGTCGCTCCGGCGAGGGCCGGGAAACTGATCGTCTTCGGTATGTTATCGCCATCGGCCCAGGTGAGCGTGCCTTGGGTGAGCTGGTAATCGACCCCGGCCAGCGCGGTCCCATCCTGCGTGCTGTAGTCCACGCTCACGGCCCCGGCGGTGCCGTTGGTGCGCTGGACATTGATCGAAATACTCTGACCCGGCTTCACCGTCCCGTTCGCCCCGGCGAGCTGCGCGACCCCATTCCGTGCCACGAGCCCAGTGAAAAGGGTCTGCGCGGAAATCCCCCCCGCGACGTTCGTATATTCACGCGGCCCCGTCCTGCCGCGGATGAAGTTGATCAGCGGCGAGGCAAAGCCCGTGATGCCGACGATGACCCGTCCATCCGGCTGCAGCACCAGCGCGTTCACCGGAGTGGTCGTGCCATTGGCACTCAGCGTGCCATTGTCCCAAGTGCTGTCGAAGCTGCCATCCGCCGCGATCCGCGCGAGGTTGGAATTCACCACCCCATTCACTTTCCGAAAGGTCCCGCCGAAGATCACCTTGCCGTCCGGCTGCGGAAGGACGGTGGAGACCGCGACGATCGGCGCGCCGGTGATCGCCGGGGCGAAGTTCGGGTCCGGCGAGCCATTGGTATCGAGCCGTACGAGGTACTTCTGATTCGAGCTCCCAAACGCGGTGAACCACCCCCCGACCAGGAGTTTGCCGTCACCTTGCAGAGCCAGACTCTCCACCCGCGGGCGCGACCCAGTGGTTCCGCGTTCCCGCGATCCGGAGCCGATATTAAAGCTGGAATCGACCGAGCCATTGGCCAGCAGGCGCACGACCCCGGCGCGGGAAGCGCTCAGATTGGCCGGCTGAAAGAGATCACCCGCTGCGATGATCCGGACGCCACTGCCCGCCGCAAAGCTATCCAGGACCAGCGCCCGCACAGCCGCGCCGTTGGCGATACTGTTGTTGAGCGTGTAGCTCGGATCATTGAACCGGAAATCGACCGCGCCAGTGGGCAGCAGGCGGCAAAGGCCGAGGCACGGCTGGCCTCCGACATTGTTGAAAAACCCGCCGACCACAATCTTCCCATCCGGCTGCACCGCCAGGCACTGCACCTTGCCATCCAGCGTCGGCGGAGAAAACGTGGTGTCGACCGTGCCGTCCGCGAGCAGCCGCGCCAGTTTCGGGCGGGCCGGGCTGGCGTTGTTCACATTGGTAAAAGCGCCGCCGATCAGGACCTTTCCATCCGGCTGCGCGCAGATCACATCGACCTCGCCATCCGCTCCGACTGTCGAGTTGAACGACAGGTCCCGCTTGCCGTTCGGCAGCAGCCGCGCGTAACGCCCGGCATTGATCGGGGAACTCAAGCCCACCAGGGTGAATTTACCGGCGATGAGCTGTTTGCCATCCGGTGTGAGTGCGACCGAGAGCACCGAATCATTGGTCACGTCCGCCAGGTAGGCCAGATCCGGATTGCCCGGAGGTCGAAGCGAAATATCGATCGTGCTTGGATTGATCAGTACGCCATTGGTCGGGTTGGAGAGCTGGATCGAAAAATCCACCGCACCCGCTGTGACTGGGTAGGGGATCAGCGGCACCACAATCGGCTTGGGCGCAGAATCGCCAGCCAGCCAGGTGAGCGTGCCGGAGACCGGTGAATAGTGCGTCCCAGCGAGCGCCGTCTGATCGATCGTTTGATAAGCCACCGTCGTGGTCCCGGTCGTGCCGCCGAGTCGATCGACGAGCACGGTCGCCGTACTCGCGGCCGGCAATTCGACCACCGCGGTGGGAGTCTGGAAGCTGACTCGCGGAGCCAGCGCGATCCCGATATCGAGATATTCGTCCGTCCCGGACCCCCCCTGCGCGAGGGTCGTGATCGCCACCCCCGCCGCCGCGTCGTTAAAGGTTTGGCCCACCCCCAGCGCGGCCTGGTCCACATTTACACCGGGGTTGTTGCACACCAGTAGATCACTGGCCCGGTTCACGAAGTACCCAAACTGGATCGTCGCGCCATTGTTCACATTCGTCCCGGTAAGCGGCTGGCGGCGATAGCTGATCCAGTAGTTCCGCAGAATGTCCCGGCCCACTTTCAGCGCCACCGCATGATTGGTCACATCCGCATTCGCATGATCATGCCGGTAAACCCGGTAGACCCCGGGCGTGAGCACCGTCTGCACCCCGGAATTCGGCAGCCAGCCGAGGATGCTCTTGAACCACGGGTTGAAGTGATTGCGGATGTCCACGCCCGCGTCGCCCATCACGTCGTACTTGTCGCCGTACTCCTTGCTGACGCGTTCGATCGCGCCATTGAAGAAGTCGTAGAGCATGTCGGTCTCCGTGCCGACCGTGGTGCCGTTGTCGGGGTCCCACCAGTTGGCGTGATAGATGCCGTAAGTGTGCCCGATCTCGTGCGCGACGACGCCGAAATTGAAGTGGCCGTTGATCAGGAAGTTCGCGCCGCCGATTTCGCTGATCCCCGCAAAGCCGACTTTGGAGCCGGGGATTAAGGACAGGTACGAAGTGACCACGCCGATGCGATCGTACTGCGAGAGGTTATATCCGCCGGCAATCGCTGCATTGACCGCATCCTCCTGCAGGTCACCGCTGTAAGGAAGCACCCCATTGCCCTGCGCGTAGTACGCTGCGGTATGCGGCATCCGATAGACCGGCGTGACGTCGGACGCATTGATGACCAGATTGGTCGCGCCGTACGAATTCTGGACGAAAAAGTCGCCGATGCCGCCCGTCTGGGTGAAGAGGTTGGTGACGTACGTCGGAGTGATGCTGGTCGCAGGACTGGTGGCGAGCTCCGGCGTCCCGGTCAGATCGCTGTAGTCCACCCGGATCACGATCACCTTCTTCGCTCCATGCGTTTGCACGAACTGCGGTTTGCCGGTGGTCGCGTCGCTTCCAAAGCTCGCATCGCCATAGGCCGATTGCGGCAGCGTGATGCCGGTCGGGGGCGTATCGTCGATGGCGAGATCGTCATCGATCGCGATACCTTGTACCGCCACCGGCCCGGTGATCGCCGGGAGCTTGGCCTTCGGTGAGGCCGAGACGAAGTACCTCTGGCCTTCGAGCTTCACCGTGCGGATGACCGGCCGCGCGGGCCGCGGTCCATCCGGAAGTGGCGTCACTCCGAGCACCTGAAGCTGGCCCGCGCCGCTGACTCGCGTTTCCAGCGTGGAAACGATCGCCGGCGGCAGCGTCGCCCGCTCGGGTTCCGGAATCGCCACCGACAAAGCCGAGAGGGGATCCTTCTCGATCAATCCCCGCAGCGCGGCCCGTCGCGTTTTCGCCAGGGAGACCCCGGTTTCCACCGCCGCAGCGCGTTCCTCTGGCGCTGTGTTTTCGTACGCCTTTACCCAGCGCGCGAACTCCGAAAACGGAGCACGATCGTCGCGATGAAATGCGGACCCAAAGGCCGACGTGTCTGCTACCGGTGCGGACGAGCCGCTCTCTTGCCCGGCTGAACTCAGCCTCGAAGGCTCGCCGACCTCTACGGGTTTGGGCGCGCGAGTAGTTTGATCCGGCTCAGGTGTGAGCCAGAAAACCAGACCGGCGGTGAGCGGGAGAAGAACGACCGACGACCAGGCAATCCAGCGTCGACTGCGCGAAAAGAGGGATGAGATTTTCAAACGGATTGGCCTCGGACGAGTTGGCCGCATCCAGTGACCGAGGTGTTACTGTGCGCAGTGTTGGGCGCTGAACCCTTTCGGAAAAGGTCCGGCGGGTCAAGCCTCCTAACAGTACGAGTCGCTCCTAATTTTAGGCTCTCTGACCTAACTTCCTTAACATCGCCGTCGCTTCATTCCATTCCACCTCATGCGGCAGCCGTTTGCTCTGCGCCGCGATCCCGGCGACTGCGCCCGCCGCTTCGCCCATCGCAGTCGCATTGCCCGTCACGCGATAGCTGGCGTGCGCGATGAAATCTCCGCTGATGCAGCGCCCCGCCATCATCAGCCCATCCACATCGCTAGCAATTAGCGCCCGCAAAGGGATGTCGTAAGGTTTAACCTTAATTCCGTGGTTCGTGTAGCCCGCGACTTTGTTATGATCTGCGCTCAGTGCATGGACATCCACCCCGAAGGTCGGCCGCACCACCGCATCCTCGTGCCGCGCACCTTTGACCACGTCGTCTTCGCTCACCACGTACCGCCCGCGCAGACGCCGCCCATCGCGCACGCCGATCTGTTCCGCTGTCGCGGCGATTTGAATCCCATCCCAGGGCCCGCCCAGCTTGCGCAGCGATTCCACGATCCGATGCAGCTCACTGCGCGCGTGGGCCGTCGCTTCGGTCACCTGCGCCGCATCGAAAGGTTTGATCCCGTATTCGTGATTCATCATCACCAGCAGCAGATTGTCCCGCACCTGCCAGAGCGTCGGCCGGCTGTACGAGGGGAAAAGCCCCGCGCGTTTGATTTCGGCGAGAAACGCATCCTTCGCGATGTTATCCTTCGGGCTCGGATCGGACTCATGAATGTACGGAGCCAGCGCCGCTGCATCCTTCACCACCAGCAGCGCATTCAGCGACATGGGCTGGCATGGGCAATCCTTCGCCTGCCCGATCTCCCACTCGCAACCCGCCAGTGCGCCGAGGTCGCCATCGCCGGTGGTGTCGATGAAAAGGGGCGCCCGCCACGCCTGCCGTCCCGACTTCGATTCCGTCACCAGCGTCGTGAGCCGGCGCCCGTCGCGGTACGCCGCCGCGACTTTGGTGTGCAGCTGAAACTTTACGCCTGCCTCCGCGCAGAGATCCTCGAGCAGCAGCTTCATCCCTTCGGGTTCGTAGCAAATGCTCTTCTTGCTCTTCCCACGGCGAAAACCGCGCTCATCGAGCTTCGTCGCGAGTTCCTGGGCGAAGCCCGGTTTGTCGAAATCGAGCAGGTAACCCAGCAGCCCCGCCGTCCACACGCCACCGAGGCAGCCACGCCATTCAAACAGCCGCACCTTTGCGCCCGTACGCGCCGCGGTGATCGCCGCCGAAATGCCGGCCGGTCCCGCGCCGCACACGATCACATCGGTGTCCGACACGAGCGGAAGACTCAGCGCCGGCTCAGCGAAAATGCTGCCGGCGGCCGCGGGTGCTTTGGCCGCCTCATCCGCCCGAACGATCTCGGGCGCGACCGCTCCGAGCGTCGCTGCGCGGAGGAAATGACGCCGGGTGAACTGCGAGGAAGCAGGATGAAAAGGGTTCATGATCGGGTGGGGTAGGGGAGTGGTGGTGTCAGTTATTTCGCGGCCGCCTGGAGTTTCGCTTTGTTCTTTTCCCAATCCGGATTCGGCAGTCCTTCCCAGACCCGGAAATTACGCACGCTCGCCTCGGTCCCCGCGACGAACATCACGCTGCATTTCGCCGAGCCGATCAGCGGATGCGTCCCCGTCAGGCTGCGTCCATCGACGGTGCCGACCATCTCCTCGCCTCGGATCTCGAAGACCACCGTGTGCCATTCATCGACCTTCAGTGGCGTCTTCAACTCGCCGAGCGGCACCGGTTTGTCCGGCCCGCCGTGATCGTTGTCGTCCTTCTGAATCCGAAAGCCATCCGGCTTTAAAATCACGCTGCACACATAGTCCTTCGTATCGGTCGTGCGCACATTCACGTACCGCGCCGGGCGGCCATTGGCGTCCACATTGTTCATCCGCACCTCGCACTGGATCACCACGTCCTTGAAATCGAACCCGTACGAAGCCGTCGCTGGATGTTTCACCTCCGGATTTTCCGCCCCGGTGAACGTGCCGTCCTTCACCTCCCAGTGCCCGCCTTTCGGCGCGGAATTGTAGCGCCACCCTGCAAAGCCACTGGCAAACCCATTCGACTTCCCATCAAAGGGCGGCAGCGCTTTTTCAAAACGCTGCTCCACGAGCAATTTTCCCCGCACATTGAGCAGCGTCGGCAGCGCCTCATCCGCCCTTACCGCGATGGCAGAGGCAGCGAGTAAGGCAAAGAGGGGCAGAGCAAATTTCATCGGGAAGGAAAGGGATCGCTAGGGATAATGCCCCCAGTGCGCCCCCTGTTAGCAACAACCCGCTTCGGCAGGCGGGAACCGGACGAGATTCACCACGAAGGCACGAAAAAAAGCAGAAGAGAAAGCGTCGTCTCAGGCCCCGGTAACCCTTTGGGGTCCTCTGGCCTTGTTTCGGTTTAAACCCGCTGCCCCATCTTTGCGAGCAGGTCGGCGCCTTCTTTCCAGTCGATTTCGTGCGGAAGCCGCGCGGTCTTGGCGGCGATGGCGCCGACCACGCCGGCGGCTTCGCCCATGGCTACGGCGTTGCCCGTCACGCGATAGCTGGCGTGGGCGATGAAATCTCCGCTGATGCAGCGGCCGGCCATCATCAGGCCATCCACATCCTTCGCGATCAGAGCCCGGAGCGGGATGTCGTACGGCTTCGTTTTGAAGCCGCCGTGGGAAATGGTCTCCGTGCTGTTTTTGTCGCGATCTTCGGCGTGAATATCCACCCCGAAGGTCGCGCGCGCCACCCCGTCGGTCTGCCGCGCGCCCTGGATCAAATCTTCCTTCGTCATGGTGTAGCGGCCATGGATCCGGCGCCCGTCGCGAATGCCGATCTGCTCCGCGGTCGCGGCCACTTGCAGACCGTCCCAAATGCCGCCCAGCCCGCGCAGTGCCCGCACGATTTTGTGCACCTCCGCCCGCGAATGAATCGTCGCTTCGCTCACCGCCTGCGCATCGTCCGCGCGAATGCCGTACTCGTGATTCAGCATCAGCATCACGAGATTGTCGCGCACGTGGAAAATCGTCGGGTGTCCGTAGGAAGTTTCCATGCCGGCGCGCTTCAATTCGCCTTTGAAAACCTCCACCGCTTCGATGTGCCGATTGTCGTCGTTGTAGAACGACATCATCTTCGCCAGCGCGGTCGAATCCTTCACCACTGCGAGCGCGTTCATGGTCAGCGGCTGGCAGGGGCAGGCTTTGTCGCGGCCGATATCCCAGGCACAGCCCGCCTGTGCACCCAGATCGCCATCTCCCGTCGCATCGATGAACACTGGCGCCGACCACGCCTGGCGCCCGGATTTCGATTCCGTCACGATCGTCGTCAGCCGGCGATCTTTCCGATACGCCGCCGCTACGCGCGTGTGCAGCTGGATCTTCACCCCCGCTTCCACGCACAGCTCTTCGCAGAGCAGCTTCATCGCTTCGGGTTCATAGACAAAGCGGCTCGGATTCTTGCTCCGGCGCGCGTCGCGTTCATCGAGCTTGCGCATCAGCTCCTTGGTCAGGCCCGGTTTGTCGAAATCGAAGATGTAAGTCAGCAGCCCCGCCGTCCACACGCCTCCGAGACAGCCGTTGATTTCGAAGAGCCGCGTCCGCGCTCCTGCCCGCGCCGCTGTGATGGCCGCCGCAATTCCGGCCGGACCTGCTCCGCAGACGATCACGTCCGCATCGTTCGCCAGCGGCAGCTTCAGCGTCGGCTCCTCAAAAGAAAGCCCCGCCGTCGGCGCTGCGTCCGCGCCACGCCCGAGCTGCGGAGCCAGCGCACCGAGCGCAGCGGCATTCAGAAAATGACGACGGGAAACCGAAGCGGAGGGGCGGGAAGGCATGACGCCAAAAATTGACCGGCTCCGCCGAAAAGCGAGCGCGAAGCGAAGCTTGTTCGCGCAAGCCTTTTGCCCTGAAGATCGCGCCATGATTCCGACCTCGCCTGATTCAATTCCGCTGCGCATTGGCATCTGCGGATTCGGCGTCGCCGGTGGCGCTCTCGCTATCCTCCTCGCGCGGGCTGGGCACCGCGTCACCCTACTCGAACGTGCCCCGCAAGTTGGCCCGGTCGGCGCGGGGTTTCTTCTTCAGCCCTCCGGACAGCGTGTTCTCGCTCAGCTCGGCTTGCTCGAGCCGATCGTGGCCCAAGCAGCCCGGCTCGAGCACCTCATCGCGTTCACCGAAACTGGCGCCCCACTCACGGATCTCCGTTTCGGCGGCATCACCGGAAAAGGCTGTGCCTACGGCGTGCATCGCGGCGTCCTCTTCACCGCGCTTCATACCGCCGCGATCGAAGCCGGGGCGCGGATTGTCCTCGGTGCCGAAATTGCCGGTCTCCAGGAAACCCCGGACGAGGTGCTCATCCGCGATGAAGCCGGCCGCACCCATGGCCCGTTCGATCTGGTCATTGGTGCCGATGGTTCGCGTTCGTGGGTGCGCCATTGGCTGAATCCGACCACGGCTCGCGTCGAGTACGAGCACGGCGCCTGGTGGGGCTGTGGCCGCTGCGAATGGCCGACTTCTGAACTTTACCAGGTTGCGCGCAGCGCCCGCCGTCTGCTCGGTCTGCTCCCGCTCGGCCACGGCCGATGCACCTTTTTCTGGGGCCTGCGCCGCGATGAAGTCGACCCCACCAAAGCCCGCGGCTTCGCGGCTTTTCGTACCGAAGTCATCGCCCTCTGCCCCCGCGCCGAATCGATCATCGACGATATCGGCAGCTTCGATCAGCTCATGTTTGCCGGCTACCAGCAGGCCTTGCCCAATCGCGTGCACTCCGCCCGCGTGGTCCTCGCCGGGGATGCCGCCCACGCCATGAGCCCGCACCTTGGCCAGGGCGCCAATCTCGCCCTGCTCGACGCCGAATGTCTCGGGCGTCATTTGGCCGCGTCGCCGATCCCGAAAGCACTCTCCGCGTACGCCGCCGAACGCCTCCCGCAGTCGCGCTATTTTTCCCTGCTCTCCCGCGGCCTCAGCCCCTTCTTCCAATCCGATAGCGCCCTCCTCGGCTGTGGCCGCGACCTCGCCCTTCCGCTCATGGGCGAAGTCCCCTGGTTCCGCCGCCAGATGGAACTCTCCGTCGCCGGCCTCAAGCGCGGCTTCCTCGACCAGCTCTGGAGCTGAGTGCCACTTGAAACCGGACAACCTGATCACCTTCAACCGATCGGATATGTTAACATAACACCGCCGAACCCTTTGCTCCGCAGCCGCCCTGCGTGCACCACTGCGCCCATCGAACTCCCCGTCTCCCATGCTGCGCTCCACCCTTCGGTCCCTCGCCAGTCTCACCCTGTTCGCTTCCGCCATCGCGGCTGATCCCAAACCCGCCGCCACCCCGGCGCCCGCCCCGCTCTCCCAGGAAGCGCTCGACCTCTCGCTCGAACCGCCGATCATCAATACCAACCCCGGCCCCGAGTACGCCGATCAGGTTCGGATCGGCAATATGATCATCGGTATCGATCGCACGCCGAAGGGCCGGCTCTGGTCCTGCTGGGTCGGCAATGGCGACAGCCCGAATGGTTTCTTCATGCTCGCGAGCAGCGACGACGACGGCGCGACTTGGTCGAAGCCGCGCGTGGTCATCGATCCCACTGATCCGCCGAATAGCCCGCAACGCCGCGCGCTCGTCGGCAATCTCTGGACCGATCCCTCCGGCCGCCTCTGGCTTTTCTTCGATCAGAGCCTGGGTTACTTCGATGGCCGTGGCGGCGACTGGTACATTCGCTGCGACAACCCCGATGCCGACGAACCCGTCTGGACTGCGCCCACGCGGTTCGCCGATGGTTGCACCCTGAACAAGCCGACCATCCTCAGCAACGGTGATTGGCTCCTGCCCGTCTCGCTTTGGACCCGCGACCGCATCGGCCCCGCCGTGCTGAAAGAAGCGCATCACGATCTCGATGCGATCCGCATGGCCAATGTCTTTGCCTCCACCGATCAAGGCAAAACGTGGACCCGCCGCGACGGCGTGGCATTTCCCGGCACCGATTTCGATGAGCACATGATCGTCGAGCTGCGCGACGGCCGCCTCTGGATGCTCGCCCGCACGAAGAAAGGCATCAGCGAAAGTTTCTCCACCGATCGCGGTGCCACCTGGAGCGAGCCGCAGCCGTCCGCGATTCAAAACGTAAGCGCGCGCTTCTTCATCCGCCGCCTCGCCTCGGGCAATCTACTCCTCGTCAAAAACGGCCCCATCGATCAGCGTCTCCCCCGCCGGTCCAGCCTCACCGCCTTCCTCTCCGAAGACGACGGCAAGACCTGGGGCAAAGGCCTGCTCCTCGACGATCGCGCCGAGGTTTCCTACCCCGATGGCTTTCAGGCGCCCGATGGCAAAATCCACATCCTCTACGATTGGAATCGCCACACCGACGCCGAGATCCTGCTCACCAAATTCACCGAGCAGGATATCCTGAATCAGAACCCCGATCGCCGGAACCCGACGGTCAGCCCCGAGGAAATCGCGAAGAACGCGAAGGTCGGCAAAGTCGTCGTGAACAAAGCCTACGCGCCGAAACTTCCGCGTTCGATCATCCCCGATCCGAAGTGGACGCAGCAGGCCGCTGAAGACGCGAAGCAGGATCGCCAGACCTACGCTTACGACGGCATCACACCAAACAAGATGGTCTGCGACACCACGGTGCGCGAACTCCCCGATGGCACGTGGATCCTCTTCATCCTCGCCGGCGGCGACACCGAACCGTCGCCGCTCAACTACACCGGCGTCACCCGCAGCACCGATCAGGGCAAGACGTGGACCCCGCTCGAAGCGTTCGACGTCGGCTTTCCGCGCGAAGGCAAGACCATCGGCCAGGGCCCGACCGAGCTGATGATTCTCGGCCAGCGCAGCACGCTCTTCTTCTCCACCCACTCGAAGCATTGGGCCAACGACTGGCGCTCCTGGTACCTCACCAGCGACGACTCCTTCAAGAGCTGGAGCAAGCCGGTCGAAATCCCCGGCCGCTTGAAAGAGCGCACTTTCATCCGGAATCACATTGTCACCCGCGATGGCCGCATCATCGCGCCCTTCCAGCACTACGTCGGCCCTGACGACGAGCAAAACAAAGCCCCGCTCGACCGCGCCTTCACTAATCCGCGCAATGGCGTGATCATCAGCAGCGATGGCGGCAAGACCTGGACCGAGCACGGCAATATCCGCCTCACGCCGAACGATCGTTATTTCGGCTGGGCCGAAAACAACCTCGCCGAACTCGCCGACGGCCGCATCGCCATGATCATTCGGGCCGATGGCCTCGGCGGCTTGCTTTACTATGCTGAGTCGAAGGACGGCGGCAAAACCTGGCCCGACTACGCCTCGATCACGCAAGTGCCGAATCCCGGGAGCAAAGCCACGCTCTATCCGCTCGGCGGCAACACCGTCGCCATGCTGCACAATCCGAACTCGAAACACCGCAGCCCGCTTTCACTCTGGATCAGCTTCGACGGCATGAAGACCTGGCCTTACCAGCGCGTGCTCGTACCGGAATCAAGCGACGGACCGAAGGGCCGGATCAATTACCCGGACGGCTTCGTCAGCAAGGATCGCCAGTGGCTGCACTTCGCCTACGACGACAATCGCCACCGCGCTGTCTACTACGGCGCGAAACTGCCCCCGCTGCCCAATCCGTAATTTCTCCAGGATCCCCCGGTCATGAATCTTCAGCGCATCCTCGGCACGTTCACGAATCTCTACCCCGTCTGGCTCATCAGCGGCGCGCTCCTCGGGCTCTTTCATCCGCCCGCGCTCGCGTGGTTCTCGGGCGATTGGCTCATCTGGGCCTTCTCGATCGTCATGCTCAGCATGGGCTTTACGCTCACGCTCGATGATTTTCGCCGGCTCTTCCGCATGCCGGGCTCACTCGCCCTGGGTTTCGTGGCCCACTACACGATCATGCCCCTCACCGGTTGGGCCGTCGCGAAGTTGCTCCACCTGGAGCCTCAACTCGCCGTCGGCCTCATCCTCGTCGCCTGCTGCCCCTCCGGTACCGCGTCGAATGTGGTGAGTTTCCTCGCCCGGGCCGATGTCGCGCTCGCGGTCGCGGTCACGCTCACGTCGACGCTGCTGGCGTTCATCATGACGCCGCTGTGGACGCAATTCCTCGCCGGTCAGTACGTACCGGTTGACGCGCTTGGCCTCTGCCTTTCCACGCTGAAGATCATGGTCCTGCCGGTGCTGGGCGGGCTGCTTTGCAATACCTTCTTCCCCCGCGCCGTTGCTCGTGTGTCCCGCTTCGGACCCACGGTCTCGGTCATCGCGATCATCTTCATCACCGGCGGGATCGTGGCGCAGAACGCTGCGTCCGTCCGCGCCAATGCCGGCAAGCTGGCCCTCGCCGCGTTTCTCCTTCACGCGGTTGGCTTCTTCCTCGGGTATTTCGTCTCGCGGGTGCTGCGTTATCCAAAGAAGACCGCCCGCACCGTGGCCATCGAAGTCGGCATGCAAAACGGCGGCCTCGCCGCATTGCTCGCCCGCAAAAATTTCCCGCTGCAACCCATGGCCGCGGTCCCGGCCGTCTTCAGCGCCGTGATTCAGAATCTCGTCGGCAGCATCGTCGCCATTTGGTGGCGCCAGCATCCCATCACCGATGAAAGCGCGGACGGCACCCGCGCCGAACTGGCCGGCGAAGAAATCGCCGAGCACCCGTGATGATTGCGGCTGCGCCGCACCCGCGGCGTGAGATCTACTACTGGAAATGCGATCGTCCTGCCGCCTTTCACGGCACCACCGAGCGCAGCGAAGTCTTTAGCGGTGAAGCCGAACTCGCCTCCGCTCTGGCGACGCATTTCTCCGGCGCTTCCCTCTCGTTGCGTCCCGCCGGCGGGCAGGGGAATCATCGCACCTACTTTGCCGGGATCGATGGCGACGAGCGCTTCGTTCGGATCGAGGATGGACCGGAAGGCGACGACTATCTCGAAGTCGAAACCGCCGTCCTGCACACCGTTCGCGCCTTCGGCCTGCCTGCGCCGATCGTTTTCGCGGTCGATGCCACCCGGCAAACGGTTCCCTTCGCCTGGCAGGTCATGGAGCGGATCGCCGCTCCTGATTTAAACCATCACCACAAACAAGGCCGCCTCGATCTCCCCGCCGTCGCGGAGCAAATCGGGGCCGCTGTCGCCCGCTGGCAACGCGCCCCGGTGCAAGGCTTCGGCCCTTTCGACCCCGAGCTCCAGCGTACCGAAGCCCGCCTGCAAGGCTTTCACGCCACCTACGCCGACTACTATCACCGCCGACTCAGCGAGCACCTGGCCTTCCTGGTCGACCGCGCCTTTCTCCCGCTCGAGCAAGCGCGTGAAATCGAGCGGACCATCGCCGATCATCGGGAGCTCCTCGCTGCGGCCCCCGGGTGCCTGGTCCACAAAGACCTCGCCCTTTGGAATATCCTCGGCACCCCGGATCGCATCGCCGCCTTCATCGATTGGGACGACGCCATCGCTGGCGACCCGCTGGATGACCTCTCACTGCTCGGCTGCTTTTACGATGGCCCCGTGCTCGCTCGCGCCCTTGCGGGCTATCAAAAAGAGGCGGCCTTGCCCGCCGAGTACCGCCGCCGCTTTTGGCTGCATTTGCTGCGCAATATGTTGGTCAAAGCTGTGATCCGCGTCGGCGCCGGTTACTTCGATCGCGCTGACGGGTTCTATCTCATCGGTACCGGCTCCAGCGGCGCCGACCTGCGCACCTTTACCCGCGCCCGTCTGCACGCTGCTCTACAGGGCTTGCGCGAAAACCGCGCCCTCGAAACGCTATGAATCCCGCTCACCTTACCCGCCTGCGTGAACGCCGTCCGCAGATCGGTACCTGGCTCTCCGTCGGCTCACCGGTTGTGGCCGAAGTCGCCGCGCTTAGTGGGTTCGATTGGCTCCTCATCGATCTCGAACACGGCAGCTATTCCGAAGCCGCCGTTCTGCCCCAGCTTCAGGCCCTCAACGGATCACCGTCCGCCGGTATCGTTCGCGTTGGCGCCCCGCATCCCGATCTCATCGCCCGCGTGCTCGATTGGGGCGCCGAAGGCCTCATGGTCCCGCACGTTTCCAGCGCCGCCGAAGCTGAAGCCTGTGTCCGCGCCATGCGCTACGCTCCCCGCGGCGATCGCGGTCTCTCTCGCACCGTCCGCGCGTACGGCTACGGTCTCCAGCCGCCCGATCCCGCGGCCCCGAACGACCCCGTTTTCTTCGCTCAAATCGAAACCCTCGCCGCAGTCGAGTCCGCCTCTGCGATCGCTGCCGTGGCTGGCGTCGATATCCTCTTCATCGGCCCCGCCGATCTGCGCTGGGACCTCGCCGCCCAAGCGAACGCCAAAACCTTCGAAGCCTGCCTGAGCGAAGTGGTCGCCGCCGCGCAAAACGCGGGCAAATCTTCCGGCATCCTCGTCCGCGACGTTGCCGAAGCCCACATCATGCAAGCCCTCGGCTTCACCCACATCGCCATCGACTCCGACCTGGCCATCCTCCGCAACGCCTATCGCCAGATCCTCAGCGCCGCCATACCCGCGAAACGAACGTAAGCGGCTCTTCCCGGAGCCGCCTCGAAAAATCCATCCGCCGGAGGCAGCAAGAATTGGTGGTCTACAGCTTTCAGGCTGCGGAAAGATGGCGCCTTGGGAAGAGCCGCCGACATTCGCTGCACGGAGTTTGCGCGGGTGGTACGAAAGTCAAAGGGCTGAAAGCCCGACCCATCCTTTGATCGATGGAACGAGCTTTCAGCCCTTTTTCTGTGTGAGTCGATCAGGCCTGAGGCATTGCCTCAGCTCAACTAAACCGCCTTGTCTCCCGTTTCGTCCGTCCGAATGCGAATCGCGTGCTCGACCGGCAGCACGAAGACTTTTCCGTCTCCGATCTTCCCGGTCTTTGCCGCGGTCACGATCGTCGAAACCGCCCGTTCGGCGATCTCGTCGCTCAGCACGATTTCGATCTTCACCTTCGGCAGGAAATCGACGGTGTATTCACTACCACGGTAAATTTCCGTGTGGCCCTTTTGGCGGCCGAACCCTTTGACCTCGGTGACGGTCATACCTTCGACCCCGAGTTCTGCGAGCGCGTCTTTGACTTCCTCGAGTTTGAACGGCTTGATGATCGCTTCGATTTTCTTCATGGCGGCAGGATGATGCGTGTGGAGCGTGGTGGACTTGGTTAGCGACACCCTGTCGCCAGCGGGGCCTGCGAGGCAGGCTTTTCCTCCGGCGCAAATTCCAAGGCGTCGCGGGTTTAGCAGCAGTTGTGCCAGTGAGTCATCGTCACCGTTCTCAGAGTACTATCGGGGCAGAACCCGACGCCGGACGCGGCTTTTGCGGAAAAACGCGCACCGCCCTTTCCCTGGGTGGATAGAAAGCCGCAGTGCCTTCGCACTTCTGACCGATCAGTTCTTGGGCTATATTCCCCGGCATGCCTCGCCTGAATTTCGAGATCTCCGTACCCCCGGATCCGCGGCGCCAGCAGGTCGTCATCGTCGGCAGCGACCCCGCCCTGGGCGATTGGCAGCCCCACAAAGGCCTCACCCTGCGCGCCGATGCGGATGGAAAATTCCGCGGCGGCTGCGATCTCCCTCACGGATTGCTGGAGTTCAAGATCACCCGCGGCTCGTGGGAGACCGAGGAAACCTACGCCAACGCCAGCCCCGTCCTAAACTATCAATATCTCGTCGCTCACGATCTCACGGCTGTTGAGGAGGTGGAAAACTGGAAGGATTGCCCGCCCATCGAGCGCGACCTCATTTTCGGCAAAGCCATCGAGTGCGAACTCCACGCCACCCTGTTCGACGAGACCCGCAAAGTCTACGTCTGGTTGCCGCCCGGCTTTCTGCGGAGCGAGGAATCCCGCCACCCGGTGCTCTACACCTTCGATGGCCAGGATGCCCTGCTCGCGCTGTCCTCCCCGGAAAACGAAACGCTGGAAACCGATGAATGGGTGATCCGCCTCAGCCAGGAAGGCGTCATCCCCGAGCTGATCGTCGTCGCCGTTTGCCACGATGAACGTTTTGGCCACCGCGATATCGAGCTCAGTCCACAGATCGATGGCCCGAAGATGGCCGACTTCATCGCCACCGATTTGAAGCATTTCATCGACTACACCCTCTGCCGCGATCGCGTCCTGCACGGCCCACAGTTCAATGGCGTGCTCGGCTTCAGCCTCGGCGCGAGTCTCGCCCTTTTCATGGCCTCGCGCCATGCGCACACCTTTGGCCGTTTCGCCTGCCTCTCCACCGACTTCGAAGACCTCAGCATCGACACACCCGAAGACTGCGCCCTCATTCGCCTCATCGAGCAGGATCGCCATTTTACCCCTGGCACCCGCCGCCTTTATTTCGATCACGGCACCGTCGGCGTCGACAAATCGGTCGTTCAGCACCAGCGCCGCATGAACGCGGTGCTCCAAGCCAAAGGCTTCGTCGAAAACCGCGACTACAAAAGCATCGTCGCCGAAGGCACCGAGCACCACCTCAGTGCCTGGCGCGCCCGCCTCGGCGCCCCCCTCACGTTCCTTTTCGGCCAGCAACCCTGAGCGCCCTTTTTCCAGGCAAAGGCGCAAAGAGCGCAAAAGTCCGCGAGGGATATGGCACACACGTGCCGCAATTCCTCTTTGCGCACCTTTGCGTCCTTCGCGTCTTGGCGTTGAATGTCCCGCGCCCCGGTCGGGTCGGCTTCCAAATCTGTAATCCCCTGGAAAGCAAAGTGTAATACCCCGGAAAGCTCCGGGTAATGGCCCTGGTTCATGATGCTCCCATGAACGAAACGAACTCCTCAGTCCCCCAGCAGTATCTCCCGAAGCCCACGCCGGCCCGGCGCCGCCCGCGCTATGTGCTCGCTGGCTCCATCTTCGCCGCGCTTTCCATCTTTGCTGTTTGTGAGGCTGTCGAAAACAAGAACGACGCCAAAAAGCCCGCGGTGATCGTCGATTCCCGCCCGCTCAGCCGCGAAGCCAAGCTCAGCACCAGCTACGCTCCGGTCATCAAGCGCGTCAGTCCCAGCGTCGTGAAAGTCGTCGTCGCCGGCAAAGCCGAGACCACCGGCCTCGAAGCCCTCGGCGAGAATCCCTTCTTCCGCCACTTCTTCGGTGAAGACGGCAATGGCCTCGGTCGCGGCCAGCGCCGCCAGCAGGAAGCCCCGCGCCAGCAGGGTCTCGGCTCCGGCGTCATCGTCACCCAGGATGGCTACATCCTCACGAACAACCACGTTGTCGATCACGCCAGCGAAGTGAAAGTCTCGCTCCAGGATGGCCGCGAATACACCGCGAAGATCGTCGGCACCGATCCGAAGACCGATCTCGCCGTGATCAAGATCGACGCCACCAGCCTCCCGGCCATTCAGATGACCGATACCGACCAGGTCGAAGTCGGCGACAAAGTCCTCGCCATTGGCAATCCCTTCGGCATCGGCCAGACCGTCACCACCGGCATCGTCAGCGCCATGGGTCGCAGCGCCCTCGGCCTCGACTACGAAGACTTCATCCAGACCGACGCCGCGATCAATCCCGGCAACTCCGGCGGCGCCCTCGTCGACGCCGAAGGCCGCCTCGTCGGCATCAATACTGCCATCCTCAGCCGCAGCGGCGGCAACCAGGGCA
>Ga0209050_1001415_pt1 | contig 25959 bp, 26 predicted proteins | sample Araplavi_mTSA_r2_FD_184276 | JGI IMG/M metagenome (GOLD analysis project Ga0209050, IMG submission 184276) | Arabidopsis root microbial communities from North Carolina, USA - plate scrape MF_Cvi_mTSA_r2 (SPAdes) (version 2) | ecosystem: Host-associated > Plants > Roots > Endosphere | place: USA... | reverse complement strand
GACACCGACTACGCCAAGGAAACCGCCGAACTGACCCGCACGCAGATCCTGCAGCAGGCCGGTACCGCGATGCTGGCCCAGGCCAACCAGTCGCCGTCGAGCGTGATGAGCCTGCTGCAGGGTTGATCCCAACCCGCGCCGCATGACAGGAAACCCCGCTTCGGCGGGGTTTTTTGTTGACAAACCGCATTTTTCTGCATCCCGGGCTAAAGGTTCCCGCCGGGGTGTCGTTAATGATTTCAACCAGGGCACATCGCCCACTGCCTCCCCCGGGGCACCCCAACAAACCGCATTACCTTCGTATCCAGGAGCACGGAAATGGCACAAGTCATCAACACCAATGTGATGTCGCTCAACGCACAGCGCAATCTGTCGACCAGCGGTTCCAGCCTGGCTACCACCATCCAGCGCCTGTCCTCGGGCCTGCGCATCAACAGCGCCAAGGACGATGCCGCCGGCCTGGCCATCTCCGAGCGCTTCAGCACCCAGATCCGCGGCCTGGACGTGGCCGTGCGCAATGCCAACGACGGCATCTCGCTGGCCCAGACCGCCGAAGGCGCGATGGTCGAAATCGGCAACAACCTGCAGCGTATCCGTGAGCTGTCGGTGCAGTCGGCCAATGCCACCAACTCCGACAGCGACCGCGAAGCGCTGAACGCCGAAGTCAACCAGCTGGTCTCGGAAATCGACCGCGTGTCGCGCCAGACCAACTTCAACGGCACCAAGCTGCTGGACGGCTCGTTCTCCGGCGCACTGTTCCAGGTCGGTGCCGATTCGGGCCAGACCATCGGCATCAACAGCATCGTCGATGCGAGCGCCAGCGCACTGGGCGGCGCCAAGTTCGACAAGAACACCTTCACCATCGCGGCGCCGGGCACCAACGGCGACGTGACCATCAAGGGCATGGAGATCCAGGGCGCTGACGGCAAGTCGTACAAACTGGACGATATCGAAGTGAAGGCCGGCGTCGACGCCGCCGCCACCCAGAAGGCCGCCACCGCCGCCGTTGCCGCCGCGATCAACGCCCGGATGGACCAGACCGGCGTGTACGCATCGGCCGATTCGGCTACTGCGGGCAAGCTCGACCTGACCTCCGTCCAGAACAACGTCGCCGAGGACGGCACGTTCAATGCCATCGAAGTGACCATGGGCACCTGGACCGGTGCGACCGCGCCGACCGCGCCGACCGCCACCGCCGACGCGACCGGGCTGACCGCCCAGTACGCCGCCAACCTGGACATCTCCACCTTCACCGGTGCGCAGCAGGCGCTGTCGATCGTCGACAAGGCCCTGACCGCCGTGAACTCCTCGCGTGCCGACATGGGTGCGATCCAGAACCGCTTCACCTCCACCATCGCCAACCTGGGCACCACCTCGGAAAACCTGTCGGCCTCGCGCAGCCGCATCCGCGACACCGACTACGCCAAGGAAACCGCCGAACTGACCCGCACGCAGATCCTGCAGCAGGCCGGTACCGCGATGCTGGCCCAGGCCAACCAGTCGCCGTCGAGCGTGATGAGCCTGCTGCAGGGTTGATGCCTGCGGTTGGTGGATAAGAAAAACCCCGCTTCGGCGGGGTTTTTTGTTGGAAGAAATTTATCGCATGAATTGGCTAAAGGTTGTTGACATTGTGTCGTTAATGATTTCAGCCACGGCAGATCGACATCGCTTGGCGCTCCCGCAAGGGAGAAACACCCAGACAACCCGGCGACATCATCGCCACCAGGAGCAAGAAAATGGCACAAGTCATCAACACCAACGTGATGTCGCTCAACGCCCAGCGCAACCTGTCGACCAGCGGCTCCAGCCTGGCCACGACGATCCAGCGCCTGTCCTCGGGCCTGCGCATCAACAGCGCCAAGGACGACGCCGCCGGCCTGGCGATCTCCGAGCGCTTCAGCACCCAGATCCGCGGCCTGGACGTGGCCGTGCGCAACGCCAACGACGGCATCTCGCTGGCCCAGACCGCCGAAGGCGCGATGGTCGAAATCGGCAACAACCTGCAGCGTATCCGTGAGCTGTCGGTGCAGTCGTCCAACGCCACCAACTCCGACAGCGACCGCGAAGCACTGAACGCCGAAGTCAACCAGCTGGTTTCGGAAATCGACCGCGTGTCGCGCCAGACCAACTTCAACGGCACCAAGCTGCTGGACGGTTCGTTCTCCGGCGCGCTGTTCCAGGTCGGTGCCGATTCGGGCCAGACCATCGGCATCAACAGCATCGTCAACGCCAGCGCCAACGCGCTGGGCGGCGCCAAGTTCGACACCAGCACCCTGGATATCGGCACCCCGGCCACCAACGGTGATGTGACCATCAAGGGCATGACCATCAAGGGCGCCGACGGCACGGCCTACACCCTGAAGGACATCGAAGTGAAGGCCGGCGTCGATGCCGCCGCCACCCAGAAGGCCGCCACCGCCGCCGTTGCCGCCGCCATCAACGAGAAGATGGACCAGGCCGGCGTGTACGCCACGATCAACGCCACCGCCGGCAAGATCGACCTGACCTCGGTCAAGAACAGCGTCAGCGACACCGGCACCTTCAACGCCATCACCGTCACCGCGGGCACCTGGACCGGCATCACCGCGCCGACCCCGGCCACCCCGACCACCGCCGCCGCCGGCGCCGCCCTGGCCAGCAAGTTCGCCAGCGACCTGGACATCTCGTCGGTGGCCGGTGCACAGCAGGCCCTGTCGATCGTCGACAAGGCGCTGACCTCGGTGAACTCCTCGCGTGCCGACATGGGTGCGATCCAGAACCGCTTCACCTCCACCATCGCCAACCTGAACACCACCTCGGAAAACCTGTCGGCCTCGCGCAGCCGTATCCGCGACACCGACTACGCCAAGGAAACCGCCGAACTGACCCGCACGCAGATCCTGCAGCAGGCCGGTACCGCGATGCTGGCCCAGGCCAACCAGTCGCCGTCGAGCGTGATGAGCCTGCTGCAGGGTTGATGCCGACCCGCGCCGCATGACAGGAAACCCCGCTTCGGCGGGGTTTTTTGTTGGGGGGTTCATTTGCGTTTGATGGGTGGCTTCGGCGGGTTCAAACGTCGGATGGCCTGTCGCGAGCGGGGATTGATGGGTTTCGGACGCTTGGGCCGCGCTGCGCGCGGTTGCCGACTGACAGTCGGCACTACGAATTGTTACGGGCCCATTGGGATCTGGATCAAGGAACCGGGAGCGCCGGACACATTTGTAGCGCCGGTCGTTGGCCGGCCGTTACTGCGGCACGGGACTTGCATTGGCGTTGGTATCGCTGTGGGCTCCTTTGGGGTCTGCGGCTCAAGCCTCCCCGTTCCGGGCCGATACCACCTGCAGGAAGCGCAGGCGGTTGCGTGCCCACTTTTCAAGACAGGACTGCAGACATGGCGATTGGCACCATTGGTACCGGCCTCGATATTCCCACTCTGGTGGCCCAGCTGGTCGCCAAGGAGCGCGAACCGCAGGAAAACCAGATCAATTCCGCCGGTACCGCCGCCAGTGCCAAATTGTCGGCGCTGGCCACCCTGACCAGCGGCATGACCAACCTGCAGACCACGCTGACCAGCCTGATCAAGAACGCCGACAAGCCGTCCTTCAAAGCCAGCACCATCACCGACTCCAACTTCAGCGCCAGCATCGACACCAGCGAGGGCGCCGCCTCCGCCTCTGCCGGCACGCACCAGGTGGAAGTCAAATCCCTGGCCCAGGGCCAGAAGCTCAGTTCCGGCGCCTTTGCCAAGGACGCGGTCGTCGGTGACGGCACACTGACCATTGCCTACGGCGACAAGACCCTCGAGGTCACCATCAACGCCGACAGCAAGCTGAGCGACATCGCCGCCGCCATCAACAAGGCCGCCGGCGGCAAAGTCGTCAGTGCCAGCGTCATCACCGCCGACGATGGCCAGCACCTCATGCTCAGCGCGGTCGATACCGGTCTGGCCGGCGCCGTCACGATCACCGCCTCCGGCGGCAATGGCGGCCTGGACGCCCTGACCTACGACGGCACCGCCGCCTCGGCCATGACCCAGACCGTCGAGCCCAAGGACGCGGTCGTCATCGTCGACGGATTCACCCGCACCTCCAGCTCCAACACGATCAGCGACATCGTGCCCGGCGTGAATCTGACGCTGACCAAGGCCGGCACCGAAGCGGGCAAGACCCAGACCTTGACCATTACCCGCGACAACACCTCGGTCAAGACCGACATGGCCGCCTTCGTGGCCGCCTACAACGCCATGAACAGCGCGCTGAAGTCCACCAGCGCCTACAACGCCACCAGCAAGACCGCCGCCGCCCTGACCGGCGACGCCATGGTGCGCGGCCTGCAGCAGCAGCTGCGCAGCCAGTTCAGCAGCAACATCAACGGCCTCAAGGACATGGGCATCACCCTGGCCGCCGACGGCAGCCTGACCCTGGACAGCGGCAAGATGGAAACCGCCATCGGCAAGGATCCCGACGCCGTCTCCCGCCTGTTCGGCAAGGAGGGCGCCATCGGCAAGCCCATGGACACCCTCATCAAGAGCAATCTTGACAAGGAAACCGGGACCCTTACCCAGCGCACCAACTCGCTCAACAAGCAGATCAAGGATCTGGAAAGCCGCCTGGACGCGCTCGATGCGCGCATGGAAAAAGTGTCCGACCGCTATACCAAGCAGTTCACCGCCATGGAAACCCTGGTCACCCAGATGCAGAGCACCAGCGACAGCCTGACCCAGGCCCTGGCCAAGAAGACCAGCAGCTGAGCCACCGCGCGGCATCGCTCAAGTTTCCGCACCGCACCGCCGATATTCATGGCAGCACCCACCACCTGATGTCTGGCGTGGGGCCCAGAGGAGAAGATTCCAATGTACGGTTCCAGCCGTCAGTACGCAGAGCAGTACCGCAAGGTCGGCGTGTCCAGCGCCGTCAACGATGCCGACCCGCACAAGCTGGTCGCCATGCTGCTGACCGGCGCGTGCGAGCGCATCCGCCTGGCCGAAGCCTGCCTGGAGCGCAACGACCAGGCCCGCAAGGGCAAGGCGATCGGCGAGGCCTGCGCCATTGTCGGGCACCTCAACGGCTCGCTCGACCACGAAGCGGGCGGTGACATCGCCGGCAACCTCTCGGCCCTGTACGACTACGTCATGCAGCGTCTGACCGACGCCAATCTGCACAACGATGGCGCCGCCCTGCAGGAAGCCCTCCAGCTGCTGACCGAAATCGATTCGGCGTGGAATGCCATTCCACAGGACCAGCGCCAGCGCGCTGCGGCAGGCGCCTGATGCACGCCCCGCTCGCCGACGACCTGGTGCAGCCGCTGCACGACGCGCTGGACGAGCTGTCGCGCGCGGTGGAAGGCGAAGACCACGACCTCACCCAGCGCCTGATGGACGCCTACGACGGCCAGGTGCGTGCCTACCTGGACCAGCACGAGGCGCGCATCGACGCCGGTTCCCTGCGCGGGCTGATCGCCCGCCAGCAGCAGCTCAGCATCCGCATGGCCGCCCGCCGCGACGACGCCGCCAGCCACCTCACTGCGGACCGACGCGCCGTTCGCGCATCCCTCGCCTACCTGCGGGCAGAATCCCTGTCATGAGCGACCTTCGCCCCAGCGACATCCATCATCCGGCCGAGAGCGAGCTGTTCGATGAAACGCTGAGCTGCGAGGTCGCCCTGCCGGCGGAGTTCCGCCTGGGCAGCGCGGTGATCCGCCCGGGCAGCGCCGAAACCCTGCTGCGCAGCGTCGCCCTGGTGGAAGACGCCCGCACCGACGACGGCCACGACGACCGCGGCGAATCCACGGCCCAGCTGCAGCGCCTGGAAGCCAAGCTGGACCTGACCATGGTCCTGCTCGGCCGGCTGGTCCGGCAGAGCGCCGAGGACCTGGACCTGCGCCCGCTGCGCTGGTCGCGCCGCGGCATCCGCCTGGAACAGGGCGGCCGCACCGGCGCCACGCCCGGAAGCCTGGGCGTGATCCGGCTGCAGCCCTGCGACTGGCTGCCCGACCATATCGACCTGCCGGTGGCCGTGCTGGCCGAAGCGGCCAGTGGCGCCGGCTCGTTCTTCCTGTGGCTGCGCTTTGAACCCATGAGCGACGCGCTGGAAATGGCGCTGGAACGGCACCTGTTCCGGCTGCATCGCCGGCAGGTGGCGGAGAGCCGTCGGACGCGGTAGCGCCTAGCGTTGCGCGTCGCGCTCGGTTAATGTGAAGAACTTCCTGCCTTCACATCGCCCTTGCCCGTGCGCGTTCTCATCGTCGACGATCACACCCTGGTCCGCGCCGGCCTCAGTCGCCTGCTGCAGGGCTTTGCCGACGTGGAGGTCGCCGCCGAAGCCAGCAATGCCGAGCAGGCGCTGCAGATGGCGCTGCTGCATTCGCCCGACGTGACCCTGATGGACCTGTCCCTGCCCGGCCGTACCGGGCTGGAAGCGCTGAGCGACATCCTGCTGCGTGCGCCCGGGACCCGGGTGGTGATGATGACCATGCACGACGACGCCGTGCACGTGCGCGATGCGCTGGATCGCGGCGCGGTCGGGTTCGTGGTCAAGGACGCCGCCCCGCAGGAACTGGAACTGGCCCTGCGCGCGGCCCATGCCGGCCAGGTGTTCCTGAGCCCGCAGATCTCGGCCAAGATGCTGGCCCCCATGCTGGGCAAGGAGAAGCCGGTGGGCGTGGCGGCCCTGTCGCCGCGCCAGCGCGAAATCCTGCGCCAGATCGGCAAGGGCGAAAGCAACAAGGAAATTGCCGCCGACCTGGGCATCAGCGTGAAGACGGTGGAGACCCACCGCGCCCGCATGATGGAGTCGCTGGGCTGCCGCCGCGCCAATGATCTGCTGCTGCTGGCCGCCCGCCACCAGCACGAGCTCGAGTAACCCGCGACGATTCCCCGACACTGCGAGGCCAGAACGGCCGGTGTCGTCGGAATTTTGAATCACCCGCGGCCGGACCGGCACGGAAATACGGGCGTTTCGAGGGCGCATGGCGTCAAAGAACTGAATCGTTGTCAGGGTTCTCCCTACGCGGTGTCGGGAACCTGACGACCCCGCTCAGGAACCCCCTGATTTTCGCCTCGAGGGATCAGAAGCAAGATGTGTTCCATAACGCACCGGGGAGTCGGTGCGACGGGGATACACCGAATGAAACCGACGATGTCGACCCAGCTGGGTCAGCAGCTCCACCTCACGCCGCAACTGCTGCAGTCGATCCGGCTGCTGCAGCTGGATGGCATGCAGCTGGAACTGGAAATCCGCCGCGCCCTGGAAACCAATCCCCTGCTGGAGCTGGAAGAAGCCCCGGCACCGGACGCGGCGGCCACCAGCGAGGCCGGCACCACGGTGGAAGTGGCCGCGTTCGATGAACTGCCCGAACCGGCGATGTGGGACGTGGCCGGCGCCAGCTGGCACGACGGCGACGACGACCGCCTGCAGCGCATCGCCGCCGACGAATCCAGCGATCCGCAGCTGCGCGCCCTGCAGCGCCTGTCGCTGGAGCTGGACACCCGCAGCCTGACCGTGGCCCGGTTCTGGCTGGAGCACTGCGACGACGCCGGCTACCTGGACGCCCCGCTGGAGCAGCTCACGCTGCTGGCCAGCGCCCACTGCGACGTGGATGCGGCCGGTGTGGAAGCGGTGCGCCAGCAGATCCTGCACGGCGACCCGGCCGGGCTGGCCGCGCGCGACCTGCACGAATGCCTGTCGGTGCAGTTGCGCGCCCTGCACGGCCGCGTACCCGCCCGGCATCTGGCCCAGCGCGTGCTGGACCAGGGCCTGGACAGCCTGGCCGTCCACGACTACCCCGCCCTGGCCCGGCAGCTCGACGCCGAAGTGGCCGACATCCACGAGGCCGTGCGCCTGATCCTGTCGCTGCAGCCGCGACCCGGCGAGAGCCTGCTGCCGGACACCGCCGGCGCGGTCATCCCCGACGTGGTGGCCTGGCATGCCGACGGCCAGTGGCGGGTCGCGCTGAACCCGGCCACCAGCCGCCGGCTGAGCATCAACCCCACCTACGAATCGGCCCTGGCCGATGCCGGCGACAGCGCCCAGCCGCTGCGCGACATGCTGCAGGAGGCACGCTGGCTGACCCGCGGCCTGTCCATGCGCTACGACACCCTGCTGCGCACCACCCGGGTGATCATCGAACGCCAGGCCGGCTTCCTTACCCGTGGCGAAGAGGCCATGGCGCCGCTGACCCTGAAGGAAGTGGCCGATGCCATCGGCATGCACGAGTCCACGGTCTCGCGCATCACCACCGGCAAGTACCTGCAGACCCCGCGCGGCACCCTGGAGCTGAAGCACTTCTTCGCCGTGCGCCTGGAAGGCGCCAGCGTCTCCGGGCAGGCCGTGAAGGCCATGGTGCGGCGGCTGATCGACGCCGAACCGGCCGGCCGCCCGCTGGCCGACGAAGCCATTGCGGGACTTCTGTCACGCCAGGGCGTGAACATTGCCCGCCGAACCGTTGCAAAATACCGCGAACAACTGGACATCGCGCCGGCCCGTGAACGCCGCCGGCACCATGCCCGCACCCCGCTATTGGCCCGGGTGGGCTGAAGGAAGTACACGACATGAACAAGCTCACCGTCCTGCTGGTGGACGACCACGAAGGCTTCATCAACGCGGCCATGCGTCACTTCCGCAAGGTCGAGTGGCTGGATGTGGTCGGCAGCGCCGGCAACGGCCTGGAGGCCATCGAGCGCTCCGAAGCGCTGCGGCCGCAGGTGGTGCTGATGGACCTGGCCATGCCGGAGATGGGCGGCCTGCAGGCCACCCGCCTGATCAAGAGCCAGGACGACGCGCCCTACATCGTCATCGCCAGTCACTTCGACGATGTCGAGCACCGCGAGCATGCCCTGCGTGCCGGCGCCAACAACTTCGTCAGCAAGCTGTCCTACATCCAGGAGGTCATGCCGATTCTGGAAGGCTTGAAGGAGACCGCGCCATGAGCGAGTCGCGCATCCTGGTGCTGGACAACGACGCGGTACGCGCCGAACGCACCGTCAGCCTGCTGGAGTTCATGGATTTCAATCCGCGCTGGATCGCCGACGCGGCGGATTTCGACACCACCCGCCACCGTGCCACCGACTGGATGGCAGTGATCATCGGCGGGCTGGAGCCGGGCCCGCGCAGTGAAGCGCTGTTCGCCTGGGCCGGCCAGGGCGCGTTGCCGCCGCCGGTGATGCTGATCGACGGCGACGCCGGTGCGTTCGCCCAGCGCCACGGCCTGCACGAAGCCAATGTGTGGCCGCTGGAAGCACCGCTGCGCCATGCCCAGATGGAAGCGCTGCTGCGCCGTGCCAGCCTGAAGCGGCTGGACGCCGAACACCAGGCCGGCGCCGTACAGGAGCAGGGGCCGACCGGCGACGGTCCGGCCGTCAGCGCGCTGCGCCAGATGATCGAACAGGTTGCCGCGTTCGACACCACCGTGCTGGTGCTGGGCGAATCGGGCACCGGCAAGGAAGTGGTGTCGCGCTCGATCCACCAGCGCTCGCCGCGCCGCGATGGTCCGTTCGTGGCGATCAACTGCGGCGCGATTCCGGCCGACCTGCTCGAGAGCGAACTGTTCGGTCACGAAAAGGGCGCCTTCACCGGTGCGCTCAGCGCCCGTAAGGGCCGTTTCGAAATGGCCGAGGGTGGCACCCTGCTGCTGGATGAAATCGGCGACATGAGCCTGCCGATGCAGGTCAAGCTGCTGCGCGTGCTGCAGGAGCGCAGCTTCGAGCGCGTTGGCGGCAATCAGACCATACGCTGCAACGTGCGGGTGATCGCCGCCACCCACCGCGATCTGGAATCGCGCATTGCCGAGGGCAAGTTCCGCGAGGATCTGTTCTACCGCCTCAACGTGTTTCCCATCGAGGTGCCCGCCCTGCGCGAGCGCAGCGAGGACCTGCCGGCGCTGGTGACCACCATTGCCGGGCAGCTGGCCCGCACCGGCCGCGGCGAAGTGCGCTTCAGCCCGGAAGCGCTGCAGGCGCTGGCCGCCTACGAGTGGCCGGGCAACGTGCGCGAGCTGACCAATCTGGTCGAGCGCCTGGCCGTGCTGCACCCGGGCGCCAGCGTTCGTGTGCAGGACCTGCCGGCGCGCTACCGCGGCGACTTCGCCGTGGCCGCACCTGTCGCCGCGGCACCGGCGGCCAGCAGCGACGAGCGCCTGGACCTGCGCAGCTTCTCGTTCCACACCCCGGCCGCCGGCACGGCTGCAGCGGCCAATGGCGTGGCCGCCGCCGAACGCACCCCTGCCCTGCCCGACGCCGGCCTGGACCTGCGCAACCACATGGCCAACATCGAGCTGACCCTCATCAACGAGGCGCTCGAGCGGACGCAGGGGGTGGTTGCCCACGCCGCCCAGCTGCTCGGCCTGCGCCGTACCACGCTGGTGGAAAAACTGCGGAAGTACGGGATCGAGCGCGACCAGGCCGAACTGGCCGGTTGATCCAGCATCAGCACTGCAGACAAGGCCCGGAGCGATCCGGGCCTTTTCTTCTTCACCCTGCCGTGACGGCAGCGGGCATAGCGTCGCCCTCAGCCGCGTGCTGGGGTAGCTGACGCGCTCCAGCCAGCGGGGAATCGGGGGATTCACGCAGACCGTCCGACCGGTACGTTCCGGCGGCCGCGCTGCCACCCGAGGACCTCTGCCATGGATCGTTCCTGGTATCGCGTTGCATTGCGTGGTGTTTCCCGCGCCTCCCTCGCCGGCTCCCTGTTCCCCATCAGCACTGTCCTGGGCGTGATGCTGCTGACCAGCTCGCCAGCAATGGCCCAGTCGGTCTGCAACCAGACCGGCGGTGCCGCGCCCACGGCGAGTGGCGGAAGCGCCTTCGCCTGCGGCGATGGCGCCAGCGCCGGCGGCGGCACCTCCACCGCCTTCGGTACCGACGCCAACGCTGCCGGCAACAACTCCACGGCAGTCGGATCACTGGCCAGCTCAGCGGGCGAGTTTTCGACCGCCATCGGCCGCAGTGCAACGTCCAGCGGTGAAGCATCGACCGCGCTTGGATTCAACAGTGTCGCCAGCGGGGCCAACGCGATGGCCTTCGGCGCGAATGCAGCGGCCAGCGCGGAGAACGCCGTTGCGCTGGGAACCGGTTCCATCGCGGATGAAGCCAACAGCGTATCGCTGGGCGCCGCGGGTGCCGAGCGCAAGGTCACGAACATGGCCGCCGGCACGAACGCCACCGACGGCGTCAATGTGAGCCAGCTCAACGACACCGCCGCGACCACGCTCGCTTCGGCCAACCAGTACACCGACGAACAGGCCGATGCCACCCTGACCGAGGCCAACACGTATGCCGACCAGGTGGCCGGCGATACGTTGACGGCGGCCAACGACTACACCGACCAGCAGGTCAACCAGATCGGCGGAATGGCCAGCGGGGCAGCAGCGGCGCTGGAACAGTTCCGGGCAGAGGCCAATGACCGCTTCGCGGGCATCGACTCCCGATTGAACGCCATGGATGACAGCCTGCGCACGATGGACAAGCGCATCAGTCGACAGGCTGCCATGACCGCCGCATTCGTACAGAGCTCCGGCATGCCCGATGTCGGTAAGAACTACCTCGGTGCCGGGGTGGGCTGGTCCGAGGGCGAGAACGCCTTTGCCGCTACGTTCCGCCGCCGATTCACCGAGCACTTCACGGCGTCCGTCGGTGCCGCCAGTAGCGGCAGTGAAACCTCGGTCGGCCTCGGCGGCGGTATAACCTGGTAGCCGCCCCGCCTGAAGCGCCCAGACGCCCGGCCAGCCCGGGCGTCTTTGTCTCCGGTAGCGCCGGCCGTTGGCCGGCCCACGCGATGCCCGGCGATACGCAGAACAACAACCAATGGCCAGCGCCACCGACCAAGCGTCGGTTTCCCGACGCCGGGGTTCCGACGTCCCCCTGGCGACCTGCTGACGCACCGGCTTTCCGCCACGGCCTGCGTGTAACCGGTTGCGCCGCGGGCACCTGCGGCCCGCCATCACGACATCGCTGAACCACTCAGCCGTTTCGGCACGGGGCTTGCAACGTACTCACACGAAACCCCCAAACAGCCGGAACGTTCCAGATGTCACACTCCGTCACCTCGATTCTTTCCCAGATCCGCAGCTACCAGACGCAGGTTGGCCAACCGGTGAGTCCGCTCGCCGAGACCCCGCAGACCAACGCGCTGCAGGGTCTGGTGGCACCGCAGGACGTGCAGGGCCCGAGCTTCACCGAGACCCTGCGCGGCGCGATCGCCGGGGTCAACGACGCCCAGCAGAAGTCCGGCGCCCTCGCCCGCGCCTTCGAACTGGGCGAACCCGGCGCCGACCTGGCCAAGGTGATGGTCGCCTCGCAGCAGTCCCAGATCGCCTTCCGCGCCACCGTGGAAGTCCGCAACCGTCTCGTCCAGGCTTACCAGGACGTGATGAACATGCCGCTGTAAGGATAGAACCGCATGGCCCTGTCGCTCACCAAGGAATCCCTGAACGCCGAAAAGGCGGGCCAGTGGTTCGACCGGCTGCAAAGCCTGCAGATCACCCGTCGGCTTGGCCTGATGGCGATGATCGCCGTGGCCGTGGCGGCAGGCCTGTTCGTGTTCTTCTGGTCGCAGAAGCCGGGCATGGTGCCGCTGTACACCGGCCTGGACCAGAAGGCCACGGCCGAGGCCACCGACCTGCTGCGCGCCGCGCAGATTCCGTTCGAACTGGACCCGGCCACCGGTGCCATCACCGTGCCGGAAAAGAACCTGCACGACGCGCGGCTGAAGCTGGCCGGCTCCGGCCTGACCGACAGCGGCCGCCTCGGCTTCGAGCTGATGGAGCGCGACCCGGGCTTCGGCGTCAGCCAGTTCATGGAGAACGCGCGCTACCAGCATTCGCTGGAAACCGAGCTGTCGCGCACCATCAACACCCTGCGCCCAGTGCGCGATTCGCGCGTGCATCTGGCCATCCCCAAGCCCAGCGCCTTCACCCGCCAGCGCGACGTCGCCAGCGCCTCGGTGGTGCTGGAACTGCGTGGTGGGCAGCAGCTGGAGCGGGGCCAGATCGATGCGATCGTGCACATGGTCGCGGCCAGCATTCCCGACCTTGCCGCCGAACGGGTCACCGTGGTGGACCAGAGCGGCCGCATGCTCAGCGTCTCCGATCCCAACAGCGAAGCAGCGGTGAACGCAGCGCAGTTCGAACAGGTGCGTCGCCAGGAAACCTCGTTCAACCAGCGCATCCGCGAACTGCTCGAGCCGATGACCGGCCCGGGGCGGGTCAACCCGGAAGTCAGCGTGGACATGGACTTCTCTGTGATCGAAGAAGCCCGCGAGCTGTACAACGGCGAACCCCAGAAGCTGCGTAGCGAGCAGACCAGCGAAAACAGCACCAGCACGCCGGGTCCGCAGGGCGTCCCGGGAGCGGCCAGCAACACCCCGCCGGGCCCGGCCGCCGCGCCGGCCACTGCCGCCACCCCGACCGAAACCTCGCGCAACGCCACCCGCAACTACGAGCTGGACCGCACCCTGCAGCACACCCGCCAGCCGGCCGGCCGCATCAAGCGCGTGTCGGTAGCCGTGCTGCTGGACAACGTGCCGCGCCCCGGCGCCAACGGCAAGACCACCGAGCAGCCGCTGTCGGCCGCCGAGCTGACCCGCGTTGAAGCGCTGGTCAAGCAGGCGGTGGGCTTCGACGCCGAACGCGGCGATACCGTGTCGGTGATGAACGCGCCGTTCGTGCGCGAGGTGACGCCGGTGGAAGGCCCGAAGTGGTGGGAGCTGCCGCAGGTGCAGGACGGTCTGCGTCTGCTGCTGGGCGCCATCGTGGTGCTGGCGCTGCTGTTCGGCGTGCTGCGACCGGCGCTGCGCTCGATTTCCGGCCCGCCGAAGAAGGCGGTCGGTCACGAAACGCTTGAGCCGCACAGCGCCGACGTGCAGCTGGTGGACGATGGTGAAGGTCTGCCTGCGCTGGGCAGCGACCGCTTGAATATTTCAGGGCATGAGCCGCTGGCGCTGCCGGTGGACTCCTACGAGGAACGACTGCGCATGGCGCGTGAAGCCGTAAAGAGCGATTCCAAGCGCGTGGCCCAGGTGGTCAAGGGCTGGGTGGCCAATGATTGACCCCGCCGCCCCCGCCGCGCCGCTCAGCGGCGTACAGCGCGCCGCCGTGCTGCTGCTTTCGCTCGGCGAAGTGGAAGCGGCCGATGTGCTGCGCCACATGGAGCCGAAGGAAGTGCAGAAGATCGGCATCGCCATGGCGACCATGAGCGACATCACCCGCGAGCAGGTCGAGCGGGTCATGGACCAGTTCAACACCGAGCTTGGCTCCAAGACCTCACTGGGCGTGGGCTCGGACGATTACATCCGCAACATGCTGGTACAGGCGCTGGGCAGCGAAAAGGCCGGCAACCTGATCGACCGCATCCTGCTCGGCCGCAACACCACCGGCCTGGACGCGCTGAAATGGATGGACCCGCGCGCGGTGGCCGATCTGGTCCGCAACGAACATCCGCAGATCATCGCAATCGTGATGGCGCACCTGGAAACCGACCAGGCCGCCGACGCGCTCAAGCTGTTGCCCGAGCGCACCCGGGTCGACGTGCTGCTGCGCATCGCCACCCTGGATGGCATTCCGCCGAACGCACTCAATGAGCTCAACGAAATCATGGAGCGCCAGTTCGCCGGCAACCAGAATCTGAAGTCGTCCAACATCGGCGGCGTGCAGTGCGCGGCCAACATCCTCAACTTCATGGACAGCGGCCAGGACCAGGCGATCCTGGGCGAGATCTCGCGCATCGACGCACCGCTGAGCGCGCGCATCCAGGAAAAGATGTTCGTGTTCGACGACCTCATCGACCTGGAAGACCGCGAACTGCAGCTGGTGCTGCGCGAAGTCAGCGGCGAGCGGCTGGGCCTGGCGCTGCGTGGGGCCGACATCAAGGTGCGCGACAAGATCACCCGCAACATGTCCCAGCGCGCCGCCGAGATCCTGCTCGAAGACATGGAAGCGCGTGGCCCGGTGCGCCTGTCCGACGTGGAAGCGGCGCAGCGCGAGATTCTCGCCATCGTCAAGCGCATGGCCGATGAAGGTACGGTCACGCTGGGCGGCAACGCGGAGGCGATGCTGTGAACAACGCCGTACGCTGGCTTGCCCCGGACCTGCTGGCCGCACCGGCATCGATGCAGGACGAAACGCATGAGGACCTCGAAACGGTCCTCGAGCAGGATCCCGAACCCCTGCTGCAGCTGCCCACCCTGGAAGAGATCCAGGCGATCCAGGACGCGGCGCAGAAGGATGGATTCGACCAGGGCCACGCCGATGGCCATGCCCAGGGCCAGGCCGAAGTGCGCCGCCTGATCGCGCAGATCGAAGGCATCCTGGACAATTTCAGCCGGCCGCTGGTGCGGCTGGAGAACGAAGTGGTGGCCGCGCTCGGCGAACTGGCGGTGCGCATTGCCGGCACCCTGGTGGGCCGCGCGTACCAGGCCGACCCGGCGCTGCTCGCGCAGCTGGTGGGCGAAGCCGTGGACGCGGTCGGCGGTGCAAACCGCGAGGTCGAGGTCCGCCTTCACCCCGACGACATCGCCGCGCTGGCGCCGCTGCTGCAGCTCACCCCGAACCAGCGCCTCAGTCCCGACTTCAGTCTCAGCCGGGGTGACCTGCGCGTGCACGCCGAAGCGGTGCGCATCGATGGCACGCTGGAAGCGCGCCTGCGCGGCGCGCTGGACGCGGTGCTGCGCAAATCCGGAGCCAGCGCATGAACACAGACCCCCTGCCCCCGCCCGCCGCGGACTGGTCGGCGGCACGCAACCTGCGCCTGGCCGCGCGCCTGGACGGCATCCAGCCAGACGGCGCGCATGGCCGCGGCCTGATCCGCGAAGGTGTGCTGCGCCGCGCGGTCGGCCTGACCCTGGAAGCGGTAGGCTGCGAATCGCCGATGGGCGCCAGCTGCAAGGTGGAGGTCGCCGATGGCGGCTGGGTGGATGCCGAAGTGGTCGGCTTTGCCGGCGAGCGCACCTACCTGATGCCAAGCGCTGAACTGCATGGCCTGCTGCCCAATGCCCGCGTAGTCCCGTCGCTGGGTCGCGGCGGGGTCGAAGTCGGCGAAGGGCTGCTCGGCCGCGTCATCGACAGCGACGGCGTGCCGCTGGACGGCAAGGGACCGATCCGCGCGGAGGGCACGGTCGGCATGGCCGGCGTCTCGATCAATCCGCTCGCGCGCGAACCCATCACCCAGCCACTGGACGTGGGTGTGCGCGCGATCAACGCGCTGCTGCCGATCGGCCGTGGCCAGCGCGTGGGCCTGTTCGCCGGTTCGGGCGTCGGCAAGTCCACGCTGCTCGGCATGATGACGCGCTACACCGCAGCCGACGTGATCGTGGTCGGCCTGATCGGCGAGCGCGGCCGCGAAGTCCGCGATTTCGTGGAAAGCACCCTGGGCGAAGAAGGCTTGCGCCGCGCGGTGGTGGTGGCCAGTCCGGCCGACCGGCCACCGCTGGCGCGTCTGCATGGCGCCTACCGCGCCACCGCGATCGCCGAGTGGTTCCGCGACCAGGGCCTGAACGTGCTGCTGCTGATGGATTCGCTGACCCGTTTCGCCCAGGCCCAGCGTGAGATCGGTCTGTCGGTGGGTGAGCCGCCGACCACCCGCGGTTATCCGCCCTCGGTGTTCGCCAAGCTGCCGGCGCTGGTCGAACGCGCGGGCAACGGCGCCAAGGGCCGCGGCTCGATCACCGCGTTCTACACGGTGCTGACCGAGGGCGACGACCCGCAGGACCCGATCGCCGACGCGGCGCGCGCGATCCTGGATGGTCACATCCTGCTGTCTCGCCGGGTCGCCGACAGCGGCCTGTATCCGGCCATCGACGTCGAATCGTCGGTCAGCCGCGTGGTCACCGAAATCGCCGATGAACCCTGGCGGCTGCGCATCCGCAAGCTCAAGCGGCTGGTGTCGGCGTACTCCAGCAACCGCGACCTGATCGCCATCGGCGCGTATCAACGCGGCAACGATCCGGCCACCGACGAAGCGCTCGAGCGCTGGTCGGACATCGTCGAATTCCTTGGGCAGGACGTCGGCAAGGCCGCCGACCTGCCCCACAGCCAGGCCGCGCTCAAGCGCCTGGTGGAACCTGAGGGCTAAGCCATGCAATCCAAGCGCATCGATCCCCTGCTCAAGCGGGCCCAGGACCACGAAGACGAAGTGGCCCGCGACCTCGCCGAACGGCAGCGCACGCTCGACACCCACCTCTCTCGCCTGGAAGAACTCCGGCGTTACGCCGAGGAATACGCGAACGCGCAGATGGCGGCCACCAGCCCGGCCCAGCTGCTCAACCGCCGCGCGTTCCTGGACCGCCTGGACACCGCCGTGGCCCAGCAGCGGCAGACGGTGGACAGCAACCGCGAAAAGGTCGAGGCCGAACGTGCACGCCTGATCCTGGCCAGCCGTGACAAGGCGGTGCTGGAACAGCTCGCTGCAAGCTACCGGGCCCAGGAGAAGGTCCTGGTGGACCGCCGCGACCAGCGTGACATGGACGACATCGGCGCCCGCCGCAGCCGCCTGGCGCGCGCCGAAGACACCGACGCCGGAGGCACGCCGTGATGTCCCCCTCCCTGCTCGGCAGCAGTGCCTCCACCACGCCCGGTGGCAGCGCATCGCCCGCCGGCACCAGCCCGCAGACCCCCCGCCCGGGCAATGACCGTCGGGACTTTGACGCCCTGCTGAAGTCGGATCCGGGCACTAAGGACACGCAGCCGAAGCGCACGGCCAAATCCGCCGCCGACGCGCCCGCCCGCGCTGACGCGGGCGACAAGACCACCGGCGCCGCGCCGCGCCGTCCAGGCAGCGACGCGCCCGCCGACAGCGCCGAAGCGTCCACCGCCGCGCCCGACACGGGCGAAAAGACCGCCAGCAGCGAGCCCGCTGACGAGACCGACGCTGCGCCATGGCCGCCCCTGGGCCTGGCGGGCCTGGCGCTGGCCGGCCTCGAACCGGCCAACGCAGCCGCCCTGCCGACGGCAGAAGGCACGGTTGCGGCCAAGGCCGATCCCCTTCTGCCGACCCTTCCTGCCGCGACCATCACCGCGCCGGGCACCTCCGACCAGCAGCCGGGCGCCGTAGCGGGCGCCCTTGCGGCCCCCGCCGCCACCGCAGGCGGCGCCGCCCCGATCGAGCTGCCCCTCGACGCAGCGAACGTGGATGAGACCGCACTGCCCAAGGCGCTGACCGACGCCATCGCCACTGCCAGCGGCGACGTCGACGCGCCGACGGCCCCGCTCCTGCACGCCCTGCATGCAGCGGCTGAACTCAAGGCCAGCCCCGCCGCCCCGCCGTTCGCCGGCGAGCCGACGGCCACTCCGCACGTCGGCGGCGACGACTTCGACGACGCGCTCAGCGCACGCATTGGCTGGCTGGCAGACCAGAAAATCGGTCACGCCACGATCAAGGTCACGCCGCACGACCTGGGCCTGATCGAAGTCCGCCTGCAGATGGACGGCGACAAGGTGCACGCCAGCTTCAGCAGCGCCCACGCCGACGTGCGCCACGCCCTGGAGTCCAGCATCCCGCGCCTGCGCGACATGCTGAACGACCAAGGCTTCCAGCTCGGCAACGCCGACGTCGGCCACCAGCAGACCGCCCAGGACGGCAAGGCCGGCAGCGGCCAGGCACCGCACGCCACCGCCGACGGCGACACCGCCCTGACCGAAACGATCATCTCGCCCGCGCAGCTGATGCGGCAGCGCGGTTTGCTGGACGCCTACGCATGACGCTGCAGGCTATTTCTAACGCTTGATTCGCGGAGACTGCGAAGGGCAGCTGGCCGTTGGCCAGCTGCTTCATGCAGTTGGGCGAACAGCCCTTGGCTGATGCATGTCCCGAGCTGGGCCGTCGGGTGCGGGTTTGCGGGACACGCCGTGAATCCGTCCTTGGAGGCTTGTAGAAAACATCCATGTTTTCTACAGTCCCGCAAACCCACCCCCGCCGACCCTCCGACAGCGTGGCGGTGGCCATGGGAAACGCGGAGCTGCCGACCTTGTCGGCAGGTGCCTTCGCCGGCGATCAGCCGGCACCGGCTTTTCCCGTGGCAATGACACACTGTCAAAAGGTGGGTCGGGGCGGGTTTGTGGGGGTGTGAGCCGCATGGATGCGGCGACCAAGCCTACATGGACGTACTTGCGGCGTCCCCCACAAACCCGCACCGACCCGCCTAAGCCAGACGTCCCATCAGCCCCACGGCTGTTCGCCCGAATGCATGAAGCCGGGCAACGCCCGGCCCTCCGTAGGCTGTCGAACCCCGACGCAGTTGCCGTTGCCGTTGCCGTCAATATTCCGACAACAAGAATCCGTCAGGGTTCGGCACAGCGTTTGCATGTAGCCAGGAAGCAATCCTATGGAGCTTCCCCTCGTGGCCGCAGCCGCTGACAAAACCAAGAAATCCGCCGACAAGGACAAGGCCGCCAAGCCGCGCAGCCCGTTGCTGGTGACCGCCCTGATCGCCGTGGTTGCCGCTGGCGCCGCCGGTGGCGGCGTGTGGTACTTCGCCCAGTCCCACGACGAGAAGACCCCCGCCAAGGCCGAAACAGCCAAGTCGGCCGTGCCCGCCCCCGCCCAGTACTTCGGCCTTGAACCGCCGTTCGTGGTCAATCTGAACAGCAGCTTCGACGGCCCGCGCTACCTCCAGGTCGAAGTCCAGCTCATGACCCGCGACCCCGCCGCCCTCGAAGCCATCAAGCTGCACGCCCCCGCCATCCGCGCCAAACTGCTCATGCTGTTCTCCCAGGTCGAACCGGCGCAGATCGCCGACCGCGCCGGCAAGGAAAAGCTGCAGGCCGATTCGCTGGCCGAAGTGCAGAAACTGCTCAAGGCCGAAACCGGCAGCAAGGGCGTCGACGAACTGCTGTTCACCAGCTTCGTCACCCAGTAAGGGCCGCCCATGAATGACCTGCTCTCCCAGGACGAGATCGATGCCCTGCTGCATGGCGTGGATTCCGGCGCGGTCGAAACCGAAGTCGACGCCACCCCGCCCGGCGAGGCACGCTCCTACGACTTCGCCAGCCAGGACCGCATCATCCGCGGCCGCATGCCGACCCTGGAAATGGTCAACGAGCGCTTTGCCCGCCTCTGGCGGATCGGCCTGTTCAACCTCATCCGCCGTTCCGCCGAACTGTCCGTGCGTGGCATTGAACTGATCAAGTTCAACGACTACATGCACTCCCTTTACGTTCCCACCAACCTCAATCTCATCCGCTTCAAACCCCTGCGCGGTACCGGCCTGATCGTGTTCGAACCCACCCTGGTGTTCGCCATCGTCGACAACTTCTTCGGCGGCGACGGACGTTACCCCACCCGCATCGAAGGCCGCGAATTCACCGCCACCGAAATGCGCGTCATCCACCTCCTGCTCAAGCAGACCTTCGCCGACCTGCGCGAAGCCTGGGCCCCGGTGATGGATGTCGAATTCGAGTACATCAATTCCGAGATCAACCCCCACTTCGCCAACATCGTCACTCCGCGCGAGTACGTCGTGGTCTGCCGCCTGCATGTCGAACTCGACGGCGGTGGCGGCGACATCCACGTCACCCTGCCCTACTCCATGCTCGAGCCGATCCGCGAACTGCTCGATGCCGGCATCCAGAGCGACCGCAACGACCGCGACGAAAGCTGGGGCGTGATGCTGCGCGAACAGCTCAACATCGCCGAAGTCACCCTCTCCAGCGTGCTCGCCACCAAACGCATGAGCCTGCGTGAGCTGACCCGCCTGAAAGTGGGCGACGTCCTGCCCATCGACCTGCTCGCCCAGGTGCCCGTGTGCATCGAGGACATTCCCGTGTTCACCGGTCAGTTCGGCATCGCCAATGGCATGAACGCCGTCAAGATCACCGCCACCCACCCCCCGGGCACCCGCCCACGCGTACCCGTCATCCAGGAAGACCCGCAATGAACGACATCCTCGAGTCCAACGAACCCGCACCGGCGCAGTTCACCGACCTGCAGTCCGAAGACGCCGGCGGCCCGGACCTGAACCTGGACGTCATCCTCGACGTGCCCGTGACCCTGTCGCTCGAAGTCGGTCGCGCCCGCCTGCCGATCCGCAACCTGCTGCAGCTCAACCAGGGCTCGGTGGTCGAACTCGAGCGCGGCGCCGGCGAATCGCTGGACGTGTTCGTCAACGGCACCCTCATCGCCCACGGCGAAGTGGTGGTCATCAACGACCGCTTCGGCGTCCGACTGACCGACGTGGTCAGCCCGAGCGAACGGATACGGAGACTGCGTTGATCGCCCTGGCACTCATTGCCGCCGGCGCGCCTGCCACCAAGGTCGGCCAGCACGCCGCCGCAGCCCCCAGCATGTTCGGAGCGGTGCTCGCCCTGCTTGGCGTGCTGGCGCTGATCGTCGGCCTGGGCTGGCTGCTCAAGCGCATGCCCGGCAGCGGCTTCAAGCCTGCCGAAGGGCTGCGCGTGGTCGCCAGCCTCAACGTGGGTGCCAAAGAGCGCGTCGTTGTCGTCGACGTCAATGGCGAACAGCTGCTGCTGGGCGTCACCGCCGGTGGCATCAACACGCTGCATCGCCTGCCGGAACCGTTGCCTGCCCCGGAACCGGCACGCCTGCCGGATTTCAAGAATCTCCCGAATTTCGCCCAGCTGCTGCAGCAGCGGCTGCGCAAGGAACCCTGATCATGCGTGGCCCCCGAGCGTCCTGGACCCGTTACCTGCCGTTGCTGTTCGTCCTGCTGCTGTGCGCCCTGCCGGCGCTGGCCATGGCGGCCCCTGCCGCCCCCGCCATGCCGGCCCTGCCCGACGTGAACGTCGGCAAGATCGGCGGTGCCCCGGTCAGCCTGCCGTTGCAGACCCTGCTGCTGATGACCGCGATCACCCTGATCCCGTCGATGCTGCTGGTGCTGACCGCCTTCACCCGCATCATCATCGTGCTCGGCCTGCTGCGCCAGGCGCTGGGTACCGGGCAGACGCCGTCCAACCAGGTGCTGCTCGGCCTGGCCCTGTTCCTCACCGCCATGGTGATGCTGCCGGTGTGGCAGAAGGCCTGGGGCAGTGGTATGGCGCCCTATCTCAATGGCGAGATCGACTTCCAGACCGCCTGGACGCTCACCACCCAGCCGCTGCGCGCCTTCATGCTGGCGCAGATCCGCGAAACCGACCTGATGACCTTCGCCGGCATGGCCGGGCATGGCACCTACGCCAGCCCGGACGCCATTCCGTTCCCGGTCCTGGTCGCCTCGTTCGTCACCAGCGAACTCAAGACCGCCTTCGAGATCGGCTTCCTGATCTTCATTCCCTTCGTGATCATCGACCTGGTCGTGGCCAGCGTGCTGATGTCGATGGGCATGATGATGCTCTCGCCGATGCTGGTCTCGGCCCCGTTCAAGATCCTGCTGTTCGTGCTGGTCGACGGCTGGGTACTGGTGGTCGGCACCCTGGCCGCCAGCTTCAACGCCGTCTGAGGCCGACATGACGCCCGAACTTGCCCTGACCGAACTGCGCGGTGGCCTGATCACCGTCCTGTGGGTGGCCGGCCCGCTGCTGCTGACCGTGCTGATCGTTGGCGTGGTGGTCGGCGTGGTGCAGGCCGCCACCCAGCTCAATGAACCCACCATCGCCTTTGTCGCCAAAGCAGCCGCGCTGACCGCCGTGCTGTTCGCACTGGGCAGCCTGCTGATCGGGCACCTGGTGGAGTACACCATCCTGCTGTTCCAGCGCATACCGCACCTGATCGGCTAGCGGAGGCGCCTGCATGGATTCGGCAACCCAGATGGCCGCCGACGGGCTCAATGCCTTCGGCATGATCGGCACCGTGCTGTGGACCATGCTGCGCATCGGCGCCATGATCATGGCCATGCCGCTGGTGGGCAGCCGTGCGGTGCCGGCACGCGTGCGGGTGATGCTGGCCGGTGCGCTGGCCATCGCGCTGTCGCCGATGCTGCCGCCGGTGCCGGCCTGGACCGGATTCGATGCCGCCACGGTACTCAGCATCGCCCGCGAACTGGCCATCGGCGTGTCCATCGGTTTTCTGCTGCGGCTGGTGTTCGAAGCCGGCGCCATGGCCGGCGAACTGGTCTCGCAGGGCACGGGCCTGGCTTTCGCGCAGATGAGCGACCCCATGCGCGGCGGCACCTCCGGCGTGATCGGCCAGTGGTTCTATCTGCTGTTCGGCCTGCTGTTCTTTACCGCCAACGGTCATCTCGCCCTGATCTCGCTGCTGATGGACAGCTACAAGGCGGTACCGATCGGTGCGTCGCTGCCGGACATGGATGCGTTTCTCAGCGTTGCCCCCACCTTCCTGCTGCAGGTCTTCCGCGGCGCATTGACGCTGGCGTTGCCGCTGACCGTGGCGATGCTGGCCATCAACCTGGCCTTTGGCGTTCTGGCCCGCGCGGCGCCAGCGCTCAATCCAATCCAGCTCGGCCTGCCGGTCGCACTGCTGCTTGGCCTGTTCCTGCTCACCGTACTGGCCGGCGAAATGGGCCCGCCCGTGCAGCGCCTGTTCGATGCCGCCTTCCAGGCCGCAGACAGCGTCACGCATTGACCGGGCCACCGGCATACCGCGCCGTATGCAGATGACGTGATGACCATGTGAACTTCAAATGAAATTTGGCGGATTTTGCGCTTGCCTTTGGCCCTGTTGATGTCGTTACCATGGCCGCACGGCAGGGGGAACGTGCCGGAGCGACCGGGGCAGTCCGCTGCCTGCCGGGAAACGGTGTCCGCTGTGTACGCCAGGGAGAGTCCACATGCTCATCGGCAGTTACACCCCATGGTTGGTCGTGGTTTCGCTGCTGGTCGCCATCCTCGCGTCGTTCACCGCGCTGGACATGGCCAATCGGGTGACGACCGCGCCCTCCCCACGCATCAGCGCGTTGTGGTTGTTCGGCGGCGGCTGCGCGATGGGCCTTGGCATCTGGTCCATGCATTTCATCGGCATGCTGGCCTTCCGCCTGCCGATTCCACTGGGTTACGACCTCACCCTGACCGGAGTATCGCTGCTCGCGGCGATCGCCTCGTCCATTTTCGCGCTGTGGCTGGTGTCGCGCGCCACCCTGCCGCACTCGCGGCTGGCGCTGGGTGCGCTGCTGATGGGCTGCGGCATTGCCAGCATGCATTACATCGGCATGGCGGCCATGCTGATGCGGCCCGACATCGAATACCACGATGGCTGGTTCACCTTGTCGGTGATCGTGGCGGTGGCGGCATCGTGGGTCGCGCTGTTCGTGGCGTTCCGCCTGCGTCACAACGATACCCGTCTGCACCACCGGATCGTGCCCGCCGTCGTGCTGGGCGCGGCCATTGTCGGCATGCACTACACCGGCATGGCGGCGGCGCAGTTCCCGGCCGACAGCGTCTGCGGCGCGGCTGCGGGTGACGGCCTGCAGACGCAATGGCTGGGCGCGCTGGTGATGGTGCTGACCACCGCGATCCTGGCGGTGGTGCTGCTGGTGTCCTGGCTGGACCAGCGCCAGCAGGCCCAGCTGCTGCGCCTGCGCAACCAGCGCCTGCGCAGCTCGCTGGAAGACGCCGAGGCCGAACTCAGCCAGGCCGCTCTGCATGACCCCCTGACCCACCTGCCCAACCGCCTGCTCCTGCAGCAGCGGATCAACCAGGCCCTGGTCGACGCCGAACTGCGCGGCGGCCGCTTCGCGGTGATGTTCATGGACCTGGACGGGTTCAAGCAGGTCAACGACGCCTATGGCCACCAGACCGGCGATGCGCTGCTGGTGGCGGTGGCCGCGCGCACGCGCCAGCTGCTGCGTCCCGCGGACGTGCTGGCGCGCCTGGGCGGCGACGAATTCGTGCTGGTGGTGGGGATCGAGGACGACGAAGACGTGACCATGGTCGCCAACCGCATCATCCAGGCCATCGCCCGGGGCCAGTTGGTGCCGGGTCACGAGATGCAGGTTACCGCCAGCATCGGTATCGCGATCTGCCCGGACCACGCGGCGACCGAGCGCCAGCTGATGGGCTATGCCGACGCGGCGATGTACCAGGCCAAAGAGCGCGGTCGCAACGCGTATGTGGTGTTCGCCGAGTGGATGAGCGACAGCGCCGAGCAGCAGTTCCGGTTGCTGGCCGACCTGCGGCGCGCTGTCGAGCTGAAGCAGCTTTTCATGCAGTACCAGCCCAAGGTGCGGGTCAGCACCCATCAGGTAAGCGGTGCCGAGGCCCTGATCCGCTGGCAGCATCCGGAACAGGGGTTGATTCCACCGGATCGCTTCATCCGCCTGGCCGAGCGCAGCGGCGTGATCAATGACATCGGACGCTGGGCGCTCAATGAAGCGTGCCGTCAGTTGCGGCGCTGGCATGACGCCGGCCACGACAACTGGTCGGTGTCGGTCAACCTGTCGCCGATCCAGTTTGGATCGCCCTATCTGCTGCAGGAGGTTGGCGATGCGTTGGAACGGCACGGTGTGGAGCCGCGCCGGCTGGTGCTGGAGATCACCGAAAGCGCGGTCATGCGCGACACCGAGACCAGCCTGCGGCTGCTGCAGGCGCTGGCCCGGCTGGGCGTTGGCATTTCCATCGACGATTTCGGCACCGGCTATTCGAGCCTGCTCTACCTCAAGCGCCTGCCGGCCACCGAGATCAAGATCGACCATGCCTTTGTCCGCGATCTGGAGAACAGTTCCGAAGACGTGGTAATCGTCTCGGCCATCGTCGCGCTGGGCCACGCACTGGACATGGACATCGTGGCCGAAGGCGTGGAAACCGCCGGCCAGCGCGCCTACCTGGAGCGGTTGGGCTGCGACTTCCTGCAGGGCTACCTGCTTGGCCGCCCGGTCGACCCGGAGCGCTTCATGCAGCTGCACGACCTGCCGCGCCCGCGGGTGACACTGGCCCCGGAGACCCAGGTCGGCCAGGGCGGGCATTTTCTGGAGTGATTGCGGGTCGGGTAAAAACCCGACGTATCCAGATCCCAATGGGTCCGTAAAAACCCGACGAATCCAGATCCCAATGGGCCCGTAAGAACCCGACGTATCCAGATCCCAATGGGTCCGTAAAAACCCGACGTATCCAGATCCCAATGGGCCCGTAAAAACCCGACGTATCCAGATC
>Ga0209050_1001413_pt1 | contig 25973 bp, 23 predicted proteins | sample Araplavi_mTSA_r2_FD_184276 | JGI IMG/M metagenome (GOLD analysis project Ga0209050, IMG submission 184276) | Arabidopsis root microbial communities from North Carolina, USA - plate scrape MF_Cvi_mTSA_r2 (SPAdes) (version 2) | ecosystem: Host-associated > Plants > Roots > Endosphere | place: USA... | reverse complement strand
TGCGCGTGCCGTCGGCCCAGGCCATCGTCGTCAGCACGCCCGTGCCGGTGTCCGCGGTGTACGTCTCCTGCACGTTGGCGCCGCTGTCGGTGTACACGTACTCGCCGCCGGGCAGCTGCACGAAGCGGTCCTTGTTCCCCGGCTCCCCCACCCGCGGGCCGCCGTCGGTGCTCGTCATCGTCTTGACGACGCCGTTGCCGCGCGGGAAGACGGTGGGCACCGGCAGCCCGGGGGTTGAACCAGCGCCGACCGTGAACAGGGTCACCTGCCGGTGCAGGTTGCTGACCCACTGCAGGCTGCCCATCACGCCGGCGCGGTTCTCCACCGCACCGACGTCGGTCAGCGCCCCCGACGCGGTCGGGATCCGGCTCGCGTTGTCGTAGGTGAAGCGCAGCGTCGTGTTGCCGATCGCGAGGCCCGTGTCCACCTCCTCGCGCTTGACCCCGCGCAGCGGGTAGATCGGGTTGCCCTTGCACACCTCGCATTCCGGCGGAGGTGGGGCCGATGCGTACGGCACATCGGTTGTCGGCACGCACTGGGTCGCGGTGCTGTCGGCTGTGTAGCCGTCATTGCAGGTGCAGGTCGACGAGGTCGGCGCCCCGCTGGCATTCGCCGGGCAGCTATAGGCACGGGCGTCGATCCAGCGGCCCGTCCACCAGACGGTCGTGCCCCAGCCAAAGACGTAGTCCCTGCAGTCCGCACAGAGGACGGTGTAGTAGGTGCCGTTGCCATGATTGGCACCGATGTACGCCCCATCATCGACGCCGGCCGGCAAATAACGCAGCAGGCCCTTGCACGACGAGCCGTGCCCGAACGTCACCATGAACTCGACACAGTTGGCCATGGTTGCTGCGCCGAAGAGCTGCGCGACGTCGAACTCCACCGCCACCATCTCCGGCACGGGGATCGCATTGACCTCCCCCTCGGCATGGGCCATGCAGGGCAGCAGGCACAACAACGCCATGCCGGTCACGCTCCCCAGCCGCCGCAACCACGCGCGCAGCCGCCCAACGCACAGCACTCCACCCAGGCGGTGAAGGCCCGCTCGCTTCGTCATCAATGAACTCCTCGTTGACCTCAATGCGCCTGTGCATCGCGCCCGAGGTACTTCTTCGGGAGACTGCTGAAACGCGAGCCGGCGGATTAGACGTGAACGAAATGACGGGAGCAAGAGGTTGTCGTGGGCTCACGACAATCGTTGACGATTTGCCGTTCCCTCACGCAATGCAAGCCTGCGCCACACCGGCGCGAAATGAGGAGATCCATCGCGTTTCAGCTGCGCGATCAATCTGAATTTCGCAGCGCGGCTGACCTTAGCCGTTCAAATTCGGCAGCTTCTCGTACAAGGTTGCCCGCGAGATCCCCAGCAGCCGCGACGCCGCGAGCTTGTTGCCGCCGGTCGCCGCGAGCGCCTCGCGGATCGCGCGGCATTCCAGTTCGGCGATCGCCTGCGGCAGCGACTTCGGCGTCGATGCGGCCGCCGCCACCGGCAACGGTTTCACCGCCGCCTCGATCGCCGGTCCACTGCCGCTGTCCTGCGCCTCCACATGCCTGAAATGCCGCGCCGTCAGCGTCATGTCGTCGGTCATCAGCGTGGCCTGCTCCAGCACGTTGCGCAGTTCGCGGATGTTGCCCGGCCAGCGGTGGCGCGCCAGCAGCGCCAGCGCGTCCGGCTCCAGGCTCTTGTGCGGCAACCCGCTGCGCCGCGCGATGTCGTCGGCCAGCGCCTCGATCAGCGCCTCCAGGTCGGCCATCCGTTCGCGCAGCGCCGGCAGCCGGATGGGCAGCACGTTCAATCGGTAGAACAGGTCGGCGCGGAAGCGGCCGTCGGCCACCATCGCCGGCAGGTCGCGGCTGGTCGCCGCGATGATGCGCACGTCCACCCGCCGCACCGTGTTGCTGCCCAGCGGCTCCACCTCCTGCTCCTGCAGCACGCGCAGCAGCTTCGACTGCAGTGCGAGCGGCATGTCGCCGATCTCGTCGAGGAACAGCGTGCCGCCATCAGCCAGCGTGAACTTGCCGTCGCGGCCCTTGCGGTCGGCGCCGGTGTACGCCCCCGGCGCAACGCCGAAGAATTCCGCTTCGAGCAGGCTGTCGGGCACCGCGGCGATGTTGACGCCGACGAAGCTCCGCGCCGCCCGCGTGCTCGCCGCATGGATCGCATGCGCCAGCAGCTCCTTGCCGGTGCCGGTCTCGCCCAGCAACAGCACCGTGCTGTCGGTCTGCGCGACGCGCCTGGCCTGGCGCTTGACCTCCATCGCCTGCGGGCTCGCGCCGATGAAGCTCGCCACCGTGAACTTCGGCCGACGCTGCGCGGCAAGCTGCCGGCGCGCATCGTCGAGCTCGCGCTGCAGGTGGCTGAACTTGGTGATCAGCGGCTGCATCGTCGTCTCGGGATGGTCGAGCAGCACCATGCCCATCGCACCGATCACCTCGCCGCGCTCGTCGCGCAGCGGCAGCCGGCTGACGAGGAAGGTGCCGGCCTGGTTGGTCAGCAGGTCCACCAGCATCGGCTGGCCGCTGTCGATCACGTGCGCCATCAGCGTGTTCGGCACCACCTCCTCGACGAGGCGGCCGACGAAGTCGTCCTCCGCATGGCCGAGCGCCGGCAGGAAGCGCTTGTAGCCCTCGCTGATCCACACGATGCGGTGCCGGCGGTCGACCACCAGCGTGCCCATCGCGGTGCGCGCGAGCGTGTCGAACATGCTGCGCGCCGCCAGCTTCAGCAGCGCGTCGGCATCGGCCGGCAGGGTCGGCGGTGTCAGGAATTCAGGGGTGTCTGGCACGCGGACACTGTAGCGAGCACACCGCGCCGCGCACTCAGGGTTTGTCGCGTGGCAGGCATCGATTTCAACGCTCTGCTCGCCGACCCTCTTGTAATTATGAATTACTGGATTTAGAGTGGACCGAACCGCCACACCGTGGCGGCCCACCGGTGAGCCCCTGATGGTCGACCCGACACCCCTGCGCCCGGCATCGCTTCATGAAGAAGTGGCCGCTCGCCTGCGCCACATGGTGTTCGAACGCCAGCTGGTACCCGGGCAGTGGATCGACGAGCTCGCCCTGGCCAATGACTGGAAGATCAGCCGCACGCCACTGCGCGAGGCGCTGAAGGTGCTGGCGGCCGAAGGCCTGGTCGAGCTGGTGCCGCGCCAGGGTTGCAAGGTGACCGAGCTGTCGGAAGACGACGCCGACGAGCTGTTCCCGGTGATGGCGCTGCTCGAAGGCCGCTGCGCGTTCGAGGCGGTGCGCAAGGCGACGCCGGCCGACATCAAGCTGCTGCAGCGCCTGCATGCCGCGCTCGAGAAGCACGCGGCAGCCCGCAACATCGACGGCTACTACCGCGCCAACCACGACTTCCACAGCACGGTGCAGGCGCTGGCCGCCAACCGATGGCTCGACCGCGCCACCACCGACCTGCGCCGCTTCGTGCGGCTGCTGCGCGGGCGCCAGCTGAACCGGCCGGGCCGCATCGAGGAATCGATCGGCGAGCACCGCCGGCTGATCGACGCGATCGAGCAGCGCGACGCGCCGCGCGCCGAGCAGCTGATGCACGACCACCTGATGGCGCAACTCGCCGCGCTGAAGGCGCTGCGCGCCGACGAGGCCTCCCGGGAGGCCCCCCTCGACCCGGGACGACACCATGCTTGAGAGCCTGAAGAACGCCGCGCGCCGCGCCGGCAACGACCGCGCGCTGCGCAGCCTGATGCTCGACTGCCGCCGCCTGCTGTCCGAACGCGGCGAGGCCAACAGCGTGGCCATCGCGCGCGGCCTGGTCGCGCGCTTCAGCAACCTGCCCGACGACCAGCAGGCCGGCTTCTTCGAGCGGCTGTCGCGCGATTTCAGCCCCGACCCGAAGGCGGTGCTGTCGGTGGCGCAGGCCTATGCCGACGAGCCCTCGGCCGACAACCTGATCCGGCTGACCCACCTGGCCGAGCCGCCGCGCCAGGAGCTGCTGCGCCGCATCAACCGCACGCCGGGCGGCACCGCGCACATCGTCGCGATGCGGCGCAAGCTGCTGGCCCGCGTGAAGGCGCAGCCGGAGCTGCGCGCGCTGGAGGCCGATTTCCTGCACCTGCTGTCGTCCTGGTTCAACCCCGGCTTCCTGCAGATGCAGAAGGTCGACTGGGGCTCGCCCGCGCAACTGCTGGAGCAGATCATCCACCACGAGGCGGTGCACGAGATCGACGGCTGGGACGACCTGCGCCGCCGGCTGCAACCGGATCGCCGCTGCTTCGCGTTCTTCCACCCGCAGCTGCCCGACGAGCCGCTGATCTTCGTCGAGGTGGCGCTGCTGCCGGAGATGCCGGGTGCGATCGCGCCGCTGATCGACAAGAACTCGCAGCCGCTGCCGCCCGACCAGTTCAAGGTGGCGGCGTTCTACTCGATCAGCAACTGCCAGCCGGGGCTGAAGGGGGTGTCGCTCGGCAACTTCCTGATCAAGCGCGTGGCCGAGCAGCTCAAGCGCGAGCTGCCGCAGCTGAAGACCTTCTGCACGCTGTCGCCGATCCCCGGCTTCGCGACCTGGCTGGCGCGCCGCGACGACCTGGCCGCGCTGCCCGGCCTGAAGCGCGGCGAGGCCGAGCGGCTGGTGCAAGCGCGCGAACTGCTCGACGAAGCCAGCGGCGGCGACTTGGCGGCGCTCGCGACCGCGGCCACGCTGGACGGCCTGGCCGAGGCCGAGCGCGAGGCGCTGGCCCGCCTGTGCGCCGCCTACCTGGTGCACGTGTCGACCACGCCGGGCGGCGACGCGGTGGCCCGATTCCACCTCGACAACGGCGCGCGGCTCGAACGGCTCAATCCTTCGGGTAACCTGTCGCGCAAAGGACTCAAGCAATCGTTCGGGATGATGGTCAATTACCTCTACGACCTGCAGAAGGTCGAGACCAGCCACGAGAAATTCACCCAGGGCGACGTGGCGCATTCGCGCGCCGTGGCCGCCCTGCTCTGACCCTCCGGGCCAAGCGGCCCGCCTTGCTACACATTCAACGACCGGGAGACACCATGAGCTTCGAATCACGACGCGCGCCGACTCGACGAGACGTTCTTCGCACCGGCGCCGCGGCGGCTGCCGCGCTGGCCGTGCCGTTCGCCGGCGCGCAAGGCGCCTGGCCGACCAAGCCGGTGACGATCATCGTGCCCTTCCCCGCCGGCGGCGGCACCGACGCCTTCGCGCGCCCGCTGTTCGGGCTGATGAGCAAGAACGCCGGCAAGCAGTTCCTGATCGACAACAAGGGCGGCGCGGGCGGCAACGTCGGTGCCACCGTCGCGTCGCACGCGGCCGCCGACGGCTACACCTTCTTCATGGGCGCGGTGCACCACGCGATCGCGCCGTCGATGTACCCGAAGCTCGACTACAACATCGAGACCGACTTCATCCCGGTGGGCCTGATCTCCAGCGTGCCGCAGGTGATCGTGGTCAACCCGCAGCGCGTGCCGGTCACCGACCTGAAGGGCCTGCTGGAGTACGCACGCAAGAACCCCGGCAAGCTGAACTACGGCTCGGCCGGCAACGGCACCTCGCACCACCTGGCCGGCGAGCTGTTCAAGCTGCAGACCAAGACCTTCATCACGCACATCCCGTACCGCGGCGCGGGCCCGGCGCTACAGGACCTGATCGCCGGCCAGGTCGACATGATGTTCGACGGCCTCGGGTCGTCGGCCAACCACATCAAGGGCGGTCGCATCAAGGCGCTGGCGGTCGCGTCGGAACGGCGCGCGCCGGGCTTTGCCGACGTGCCGACCTCGGCCGAAGCGGGCCTGCCGACCTACCAGGTCGCGACCTGGTACGGCCTGTGGGCGCCGAAGAACACGCCGAAGGAGATCGTCGAGGCGATGCGCGCCGAGATGAAGAAGGCGCTGACCTCCGACGACCTGGTGAAGGCCTGGAACGGCCTCGGCGCCGAGACGCCCAACCTGTACGGCGACGCCTTCGGCAAGTTCGTCAACGGCGAGATCAAGCGCTGGGCCGATGTCGTCAAGGCCTCCGGCGCAAAACTTGATTGACCCCCCCGAAGGCGCTTCGCGCCCTCCCCCCGAGGGGGCGCCGCCAGTGGCCCGGCAAAGCCGGTTCCACGGCGTCCGCTGGGTCGAATGCAGAACGTGCGGTGTGGGAAGCGAGAACTGACATGGGTTCCATCACTTTGAGCGAAGACGATCCCGGCATTGCCCGGGTCGTCATCGCGAATCCCGGCAAGCACAACGCGATCGACATCGCGATGTGGCAGGCGCTGCGCGACGTGTTCTCGCAGCTGCAGGCGCTCGACGCCGCACGCGCACCGCATGCGGTGATCGTCTGCGGTGCCGACGGCCAGTTCGCGTCCGGCGGCGACATCGGCGAGTTCGCGCAGTTCCGCTTCGACGAGCAGCGGCTGCACGACTTCCACGAGCACACCGTCGCGCCGGCGCTGCAGGCGCTGCTCGACTGCGACATCCCGGTGATCGCGCAGATCGAGGGCGCCTGCGTCGGCGGCGGGCTGGAGATCGCGGCCTGCTGCGACATCCGCATCGCCGGCATGGGCAGCCGCTTCGGCGCGCCGATCGCGAAGCTCGGCTTCCCGATGGCGCCCGGCGAGCTGCAACTGCTGGCGCGCGTGGTGCCGGCGCCCACCTTGCGCGAGATGCTGCTCGAAGCGCGCCTCGTCGACGCGACGCTCGCGCTGCAGCGCGGGCTGGTGCATGCGGTGGTGGCCGACGAGCAGGTCGCGCCGCACACGCTGCAGCGCGCCCGCGCGCTCGCGGCGCTGTCGCCGCAGGCCGCGCGCATCAACAAGCGCACGCTGCGCCAGCTGGCCGCCGGCGGGCCGAGCGCCGACGAGCGCCGCGCGCACTACGGCTATGCCGACAGCCCCCAACACCGTGAAGGCATCCAGGCCTTCATCGAGAAGCGACCGCCGCATTTCCAGCGCGGCTGAAGATTTCCCCGAGGAGGTTCGATGAGTGCCACACACGCTGCCGACGGCGGCCAACACAACCTGTTCGCCGCGTTGCGCGCGGCCTTTCCTGCCGACCTCGACGCGACCGCGATCGAGGTGGCCGACGGCGATGCGCCGCTCAGCTACTCGTGGCGCGACCTCGACCGCGCGACCGCGATGCTCGCGAACCTGCTCGAATCGCTGGAGCTGCCGGCCGGCAGCCGCATCGCGGTGCAGACCGAGAAATCGGTCGAGGCGCTGATGCTGTACCTCGCGGTGCTGCGCGCCGGCTTCGTCTACCTGCCGCTGAACACCGCCTACCAGGCGGCCGAGATCGAGTACTTCATCGGCAATGCCGAGCCGGCGGTGGTGGTGTGCGCGCCGAAGCACTTCGGCTGGATCAGCAAGCTGGCGTTCAAGGCCGGCACGCGCCATGTGTTCACGCTCGGCGACGACCGCAGCGGCAGCCTGCTGGAGCGGGCCTTGCACCAGGGCGACCGGCACGAGCCCGCGCTGCGCGGCGCCGACGACCTGGCGGCCATCCTGTACACCAGCGGCACCACCGGGCGCAGCAAGGGCGCGATGCTGACGCACGGCAACATGCTGAGCAATGCGCGCACGCTGAAGGCGTACTGGGGCTGGCAGCCTGGCGACGTGCTGGTGCATGCGCTGCCGATCTTCCATGTGCACGGCCTGTTCGTCGCGATCCATGGTGCGCTGCTGAACGGCAGCAAGATGATCTGGCTCGCGAAGTTCGATCCGAAGCGGGTGCTGGCCGCGCTGCCGCGCGCGACGGTGTTCATGGGCGTGCCGACGCTGTACGTGCGGCTGCTGGCCGAGCCGGGGCTCACGCGGGCGGCCTGCTCGGGCATGCGCCTCTTCGTCGCCGGCTCGGCGCCGCTGCTGCCGGAGACCTTCAACGCCTGGCGCGAGCGCACCGGGCAGGCCATCCTCGAGCGCTACGGCATGAGCGAGACGGTGATGCTCACGTCCAACCCGTATGACCCGGCCGACGGCGAGCGCCGCGCCGGCACGGTGGGCTTCCCGCTGCCCGGCGTGCAGCTGCGGGTGCGCGACGAGCAGGGCCGCGAATGCGCGCGCGGCGAGATCGGCGGCATCGAGGTGAAGGGCCCGAACGTGTTCGCCGGCTACTGGCGCATGCCCGAGAAGACGAAGGAAGAATTCACCGACGACGGCTGGTTCAAGACTGGCGACGTCGGCCGCATCGACGAGCGCGGCTACGTCTGCATCGTCGGGCGCAGCAAGGACCTGATCATCAGCGGCGGCTACAACGTCTACCCGGCCGAGATCGAGGGCTACATCAACGACATGCCGGGCGTCGCCGAGAGCGCGGTGGTCGGCGTGCCGCACCCCGACTTCGGCGAGGCGGTGGTCGCGGTGGTGGTGCCTCAGGCCGGTGCGCAGCTCGACGGCCCGGCGATCGCTGCGGCGCTGAAGTCGCAGATCGCGAACTTCAAGGTGCCGAAGCTGGTCGAGCTGGTGCAGGAATTGCCTCGCAACACGATGGGCAAGGTGCAGAAGAACCTGCTGCGCGAACGGCACAAGGGGCTGTTCGCCGCAGGCTGACCGTGGCGTGCGTGGCGTAAGCAGATGCGTCGCGTGTGAGGGCGCGCAACGCGATTGACACGCCGCGGCACCCTGGCCGGCGCGAATGGTCGCCTGCCTGCGCCGTCCTACGGGGAACGGGCATCCCGTCACGGGTGGCAGGCCCCTTGCAGGGTTCAGCGTTCACGCTCACCGGGAACGCTGTCATGTCCTCCTCGATCCTTGCCCGCACTGCCCTCGTTGCCGCCCTGGCGACGACCGCATTCGCCGCCCACGCGAACGACAACCCGGCCACCGGCAAGCTGTTGTTCGAGGACACGATGAACCAGACCGGCCTGTCGTTCACCGGCAACTGCACCAGCTGCCACACCAACGTGCAGAACCGCCGGGCCGAGATCCATTTCAAGACCGGCGGCGGCTCGCGCGACCCGTTCGCCGCGATCGACGCCGAGACCGCGCTGAACCGCATCGGCTATGCGCTGAACAACGTCAGCGCGATGAAGCAGTTCCAGGTGCTGGAAGCCGAACAGCTGACCGACCTCGCCGCCTTCATCGCCGACACGCCGAAGACCAGCGACGCGGCGCTGAGCTTCTCGGCCAGCGCGGTCAACGTGCCGACGGTGTCGCAGAACCTCGACCTGCGCAACGGCGTGACCTTCGGGCAGGTCACGGTGGACAGCGTCGCGATCGGCGGCACCGGCGCGGCCCGCTTCACGCTGAAGAGCGACACCTGCACCGCGCAGAAGCTGGCCGCCTCGGCCACCTGCCGGGCCACCATTTCGTTCAGCGCGGCCGACACCGCAGGCTACAGTGCAACCCTGACCATGACGATGCACCAGGGCAGTTCCACCACCAAGTTCACGCGCACCGTCGCGCTCGACGGCGCGGTCGGCGTGGTGACGACACCGCCGCCGAACGGCGGCAATGGCGGCGGGAGCAGCGGTGGTGGCAGCAACAGCGATGAAGGCGGTGGTGCGCTCGGCTTCGGCTGGCTCGGTGGCCTCGCGTTCGCGACAGCCTTGCTGCGGCGGCAACGTGGACGCGTTGCCGGCTGACAGCGGCGACACCAGCCTCTGCCCGCGCTGCGAGCGGGCGTTCCATTGCGGCGTGCATGACGACCAGCCGTGCTGGTGCAGTCGCGTGGTCCTCAGCGCCGAGACGCTGGCGCGCCTTCGGTCAGCGTACGACCGGTGCCTGTGCGGAACTTGCCTGATCGAGTTGTCTCAACATCCCGACGGGCAGGCGGAGCGCAATCCCCGTCGATGACAGCAACCACCGCGCGAGCGGGGCTACCGGCTACGTCGCTTTCGGAATGAATACAACCTCCGGCAGCCCCTTGAAATGGGCGTCGCAGGTCAACAGCTGCGCGCGGTGATGTTGCGCCGTCGCGTAGACGATGGCATCGGCGGTGGCCAACTTGTGTGTGCGGTGCAGGTCTGCTGCAAGCAGTGCGAGAGTGGTGTCCAGCGGGACGACCAGGCACTTCTGCGTATAGGCGATCACCTGATCGGCACGTTCTTCGTCGAGCTCGCGCACCAGCCACTTCGAGAGTTCAAGCTGCACGATCGTCGGAACAATGCACTGTGTCTTGTCCGGAAACTCTTTAGCCAGCGTCTTCCCGAGCACGCTCCCTGTGAGCCACTCGATCCACGCCGAGGTGTCGATCACGCGCAACGGCACCGCCATCAACAGCGATCCTTGCGGTCGCGATACCCGTCCTTGCGCGCACCCTTGGCGATGCCCGCCAACTCGGCAAGCTCGGGAACCGGCATCACAAGAACGCCCTTGCCCTTGGGGATGAACACGAACTCCTGCCCGGCCTGCCAGTTCTGCTTCTCACGCACTGCTTTCGGAATGGAAATCTGGTATTTGCTTGACAGGGTGGTGGTGGCGTTCATTCTCGTACCCCTCACGGATCGATTCCAATATGGTAAGAATACACCCACCAGATCCCGTCAAGCGAGATGCGATCTGAGTGGCACGGGGCCAGCGGAAGTTCCTGGGCCACAAACGCAAACGCGGGCCGTGTCGCCACGGCCCGCGCTTCGTTTGTCAGTGCAGCAGCGCGCGATCAATCGCTCGCGTAGATGTCCACGTCCTTGGTCTCCTTCACGAACAGCATCCCCACCACGAAGGTGATCGATGCGAACACGATCGGGTACCACAGACCGTTGTACATGTTGCCGGTCTGCGCGACGATCGCGAGCCCGGTGGCCGGCAGCAGTCCGCCGAACCAGCCGTTGCCGATGTGGTACGGCAGGCTCATCGAGGTGTAGCGGATGCGCGTCGGGAACATCTCGACCAGCATCGCGGCGATCGGGCCGTAGACCATCGTCACGTAGATCACCAGCAGCGTCAGGATCGCCACCAGCGTCCACCACTGGCCGCTCATGAACGAGATCGGCTTGGCCTTCGCCGGGTAGCCGTGCTCCTTCAGCGCCGCGGCCACCTCCTTCTTGAACGCCGCGTCCTTCGCCTTGGCTTCGTCGGCCGGCAGGCCCTTCGACGCGAAGGATTCGATCGTCTTGTCGCCGATCGTGATCTTCGCCGGGCCGGTGCCGGCCACGTTCTCGTAGCTCACCGAGCCGGCCGCCAGCACCTGCTTGGCGATGTCGCACGAGCTGGTGAACTTGGCGACGCCGGTCGGGTTGAACTGGAACGAGCACTCCGACGGGTCGGCCGTCACCGTGACCCTGGCGCTCTTCTGGGCCGCCGCGAGTTCGGGGTTGGCCGTCTCGGTCAGCGCCTTGAACAGCGGGAAGTAGGTGAGCGCCGCGATCAGGCAGCCGGCCATGATGATCGGCTTGCGGCCGATCTTGTCCGACAGCGAGCCGAAGACGATGAAGAACGGCGTGCCGATCAGCAGCGCGGCCGCGATCAGCACGTTGGCCGTCGCCCCGTCGACCTTCAGCGCGCCGGTCAGGAAGAACAGCGCATAGAACTGGCCGGTGTACCAGACCACCGCTTGGCCCATCGTCAGCCCGACCAGCGCCAGGATCACGATCTTCAGGTTCTTCCATTGGCCGAACGACTCGGTCAGCGGCGCCTTCGAGGTCTTGCCCTCTTCCTTCATCTTCTTGAAGGCCGGCGATTCGTTCATCGACAGGCGGATCCAGACGCTGACGGCCAGCAGCAGGATCGACACCAGGAACGGAATGCGCCAGCCCCAGTCGGCGAACGCCTCTTCACCGATCCAGGTGCGCGTGCCCAGGATCACCAGCAGCGACAGGAACAGCCCGAGCGTCGCGGTGGTCTGGATCCACGAGGTGAACGCACCGCGCTTGCCGTGCGGCGCATGCTCGGCCACGTAGGTGGCGGCACCGCCGTACTCGCCGCCGAGCGCCAGGCCCTGCAGCAGCCGCAGGCCGATCAGGATCACCGGGGCGGCGACGCCGATCGAAGCATAGGTCGGCAGCACGCCGACGATGAAGGTCGACAGGCCCATGATCAGGATCGTCACCAGGAAGGTGTACTTGCGCCCGATCATGTCGCCCAACCGCCCGAACACCAGCGCGCCGAACGGCCGCACGATGAAGCCGGCGGCGAACGCCAGCAGCGAGAAGATGACCTGCGAGGCCGGGTCGAGGTTCGAGAAGAACTGCTTGCCGATGATGGCCGCGAGCGTGCCGTACAGGTAGAAGTCGTACCACTCGAACACGGTGCCGAGGCTGGACGCGAAGATGACCTTGCGCTCCTCCGCCGTCATGGGCGCCGCGGGGTTGCGTGCCGGTTTGGCCACTGCAGTTGCCATTGGAATGTCTCCTTGTCGTCAGGCTCCCTGCCGAACGGCGGGGCGTGCCGCATCTTCCCGACGCCCTCTGACCCATCCCTGACGCCAAGCTGAACGCCGGCTGACAAATTCAGTGACAACCCTGACGGATCGTTTCTCATTGCGAGAAACGAGGGATGTCCCGCACTGGGAGTTTCCCGAGGTCACCTGTGCCGCTCTCCAACTTGTTGCGGATACGGGCCAAGTGCTTGATTCTTCAGCATTCACCGCAAATTTCGAAGTCTTGCTATTCTGCGGTGATGAACTACCTGCCCCTGTCGGACAACGCTGCACGGCAAGCCATCGATTCGATGACGATCTTCGCCGAGTTTCGTCGCGTCCAAGTGGAAGCTCGCAGCCACGTCGGCGCGATGTACTGGAAGCAGGAAGGTGGCTACGAGTATCTGGTGAAGACGCGGCCTCGCCAACGCAACCAGGAGCGACTGGGTCCTCGGTCCGCGGCCACCGAGAAGATATTCACCGAGTACAACAGGCGCAAACAGGCTGTCGAGGCGCGCCTGTCATCGCTGCGCGACGCGTTGAACGAAGCCGAGCGCATGAACAGGGCTTTGAAGGTGGGCCGGGCGCCCTCGCTCCTGATCGGTGTGCTGCAGGCGCTTTCCGACGCTGACCTGTTGGCGCATTTCACCGTGGTCGGCACGCACGCGCTGTACGCCTATGAAACGGCGGCCAGCGTTCGCATCGTGCCGGGCGCTTTGGCCACCCAGGACATCGACCCGCTCTGGGACGCACGTCGCAGGGTGCAGTTCGTGACCGATCTGCAGAAAGTCGATGCGTCGATGTTGGATGTCTTGAAGAAGGCCGATCCGACCTTCGAGCGCAAGGAAGGGCAGAACGAGACGGCCATCAACGCGCGTGGTTTCGAAGTCGATTTTCTGCGCCGCCAGGCCGTCGACGGAGATCCACATCCGTTTCGCTTCTCCGCGGACGAAGGCGATCTCTGGCCAGTCCAGGCTGTCCGGGCGTCGGTCCTGACGTCGGCACCGCGCTTCGAGCACGCTGTCGTGTCGGCAACCGGCCGCATGGCGTGGATGTCCACGATCGCGCCGGGCACCTTCATCGAATTCAAACGGTGGATGGCGCAAGACGCTCCGTACCGCGAGGAGGCCAAGCGTCGCAGGGACCTCCTGCAGGCCGACATCGTGCAGGACTTGCTGGACCAAGGGCTTCTGTTGCCCTGATCAGCTCTTGCGTCGAATCCCCAGCGGCTGCCGTGCCGCGTCGTCCCACCCCGGTCCGTCGAACCAGGCATCGCCGCCCAGGTAGCCCTGCAGCAGCTCCAGCCCGTCGAGCCCCCAGAACAAGCGGCCGTCGACCTCGACGGTCGGCACGCCGAAGATGCCCAGCGACACCGCCCGTGCGGTCGCCGACTTCAGCGCCGCCTTGACCTCGTCGCCCTGCGGAGCGAGCCCCGGCTGCAGCCGCTGCGCGAGTTCGGCCAGCCGCTGCGGGTCGTTCGCATCCGCGCCGCCGCGCCACACGTGGTGCAGCAGCTGCTCGCAGACCCAGCGGTTCGGCGTGTCGAACAGGCCGCGGCAGGCCAGCCCGAGCCGCAACAGCGCCAGCGGGTTGAACGGATGCTGCGCCGGCAGCTGCATCGGGATGCCGTGCCGGTGCGCGAGCCACGCCACCTGCCGGTAGGTCCAGTCGCGCTTCGGGCCGATCTCGGCCGGGCCCTTCTGCCCCCAGTGCGCCAGCAGCCCGGCGAACAGCACCGGCTGGTAGACGACCTCGACACCGTGCCCCGCAAGCACCTGCGGCAGGCGCTCGAACGCGAGGTACGCGTACGGCGAGATCACGTCGAACCAGAACCGCAGCTGCTTCATCGCGATCGCTCCTCATCGACGGCGGGCGCATCCGCCTTGCGCAGTTCGATCGCCTGCCAGACCTGCCGCTTGGCGTCGTCGTCCAGCGTCGACCAGGCCGCGATCTCGTCGATCGTGCGCCAGCAGCCGCTGCACAGGCCGCAGGCCGCGTCCATCCGGCAGACGTTCACGCAGGGGCTCGGGACGGCGGCCGCGTCGTTCATCAGGTGAGCACCAGTTCGGCGATGTCGTCCCACAGCGATGCATCGATGCGGCCGCGCACCTGCTTCACCTCGCGGTGCTGCTTGTCGAGGATGAACGACGTCGGGGTCTGCGCCATCGCGCCGAAATCGTCGCGGTGGGTCGCATCGGCGCGCCACAGCATCGGGAACTGCTGCTTCATCGGCACGACGCGGTTCAGGATCGCGTCGTACTCGCGCACCGCGGCCAAGCTGCGGTCGAGGCTCACGGCCACCAGCTGGAACGGCTTGTCGCGCCAGGCTTCGTAGTTCGCGCGCAGCTCGGGCATCTTGTCGCGGCACACCGGGCAATCGGTCGACCAGAAGAACACCAGCAACGCCTTGCCGAGGTCCTGCGCCGATTCGTAGCGCCGGCCCTCCAGCGTGTTGCCGGCCACGGCATGGACCGGCGCCGGCGCGGCGCGCAGCGGCAGCGCGGTGCCGAGCGCGGCCAGCGTGGCGGCCGACAGGAAGGAACGGCGATCGATGATGCGAGACGTCATGGCGCGGCCTGCGGAAGTGGAGTTGTCGCTTGGTCGCGCGGGCCGGTGGGGCATTACGCCGCCGGTGCGGCCGGCGTGACGTGTGCAACGTCCTGCGTGACGTCGGCCACCGGCGCCTGCGTCAGGCCCTGCAACTCGGCCGGGCTCAGCCGGAACACGCCCTTCGGGTGGCCGGCCGCCGCCCAGATCTCGTCGAAACGCAGCAGCTCGCGGTCGATCAGCGTCACCGGCGTGTTCGCATGCCCTACCGGCGACACGCCGCCGATCGTGAAGCCGGTGCGCGCCTTCACGAAATCAGCATCGGCGCGGCCCAGCGCGCCGGCCAGCGCGGCCACCTTCTTCTCGTCGACGCGGCGATCGCCCGACGTCACGACCAGCACCGCGACGTCGTCGGCCCGGCGCCGGAAGATCACGCTCTTCGCGATCTGGCCGAGCTGCACGCCCAGCGCATCGGCCGCCTCCTGCGCAGTGCGGGCATTCACCTGCAACAGGATCGGCGCATGCGGGTGGCCGAGCGTGCCCAGCACCGCACTGACGTGGCGGAAGCCGTCGGGCACATCCTGAAGTTCCTGCGTCCCCGCGACATCGCTCATGCCTTGACCTCCGCCGCGGCCGCCCGCTTCGCCAGCAAGGCCTTGCCGGCGCGCGACACCGGCGCGCGCCCCAGCACCTGCGAGATGTAGTTTCCGGCGTCGACCAGCGCGTTCAGGTCGATCCCGGTGTCGATGCCCAGCCCGTCGAGCATGAACAGCACGTCTTCGGTCGCGACGTTGCCGGTCGCGCCCTTCGCATACGGGCAGCCGCCCAGGCCGGCCGCGCTGGCATCGAAGGTGTGCACGCCCATCTCGAGGCTGGCGTAGATGTTGGCCAGCGCCTGGCCGTAGGTGTCGTGGAAATGCCCGCTCACCTCCACGAGCGGGTAGTGGCGCAGCGCGCGCTCCAGCGCGGCCTGCACCCGCTTCGGCGTGCCGACGCCGATGGTGTCGGCCACGCCGCAGTGGTCGACGCCGATGCCGCGCATCAGCCGCACGACGCGCTCGACCTCGTCGGGGCTGACCTCGCCCTGGTACGGGCAGCCGAGTGCGCACGAGATCGCGCCGCGCACCTTGATGCCGTTCGCATGCGCCGCGTCGACCACCGGGCGGAAGCGCTCGATGCTCTCTTCGATGCTGCAGTTGATGTTGCGCTGGCTGAAGGCCTCGCTGGCGGCGCCGAACACGACGATCTCGTCGGGCTTCGTCGCGAGCGCCGCCTCGAAACCGCGCAGGTTCGGCGTCAGCACCGAGTAGCGCACGCCGGGCTGGCGCCGCAGGCCGGCCATCACCTCGGCGTTGTCGGCCATCTGCGGCACCCATTTCGGGCTGACGAAGCTGGTGACCTCGATCTCGCGCAGCCCGGCCGCCTGCAGCCGGTGCACCAGCTCGATCTTGTGCGCGGCGGCTACCTGCTTCGCTTCGTTCTGCAATCCATCGCGTGGACTGACATCGACCAGCGTGACGTGGGTTGGAATCATGACTTATGTCTCGATTGGAAGAACCGCGTGCGGCAACCCCCTTTGTCCGGGGATGGCGAGCCGTGCGGGGTCTGTCGAAGATACCCGAACTGACTGGAGCACGTCGTGTCCACACCCACCGAACTGCGCATCGCTACCCGAATCCACTTCGGCCTGAAGCAATGGCTCGGTGAAGGCATCGACGTCGAGGTGATGCTGCGGCAGCCCGAGGAAGCCCGCGAGATCCTGTTCGTGTGCCAGGCATCGGGCAACGCCGATCTGCAATCGCTGGCGCGGCAATGGCTGGAAGCGAGCGTAGAGCGGAAGAAGGCTTCCCGGCCGCGCCCCGCGCAGCCGGCAGAACAGAAAACTGCGCCAAAGACCCCGCAGAAGCCCGCCGCGACGCGCGCTTCTGCCAAACAGGACCTGGCCTGGGCCCGCGACACCAGCGGCTTCGGCATCACCCAACCGGCCGAGCTGTCGCCGCCGGAGCCGGACACCACCGGCGCCCGTTGGCACAAGCCGTCGAGCTGGCTGCGGCTGGTTTCATGACACCGCTGGTCCTCGTCGTGCATCGAACCTACGCGAGTCGAAGCAACTCGCCGCCTTCGCCGACCTGGTCACCCGCCGCATAGAGCAGCTCCTGCACCGTGCCGTCGCGCGGCGCGGTGATGGTGTGCTCCATCTTCATCGCCTCCAGCACCGCCAGCGGCTGGCCCCGCTTCACGGGGTCGCCCGCCTTCGCGAGGAAGGCCACCACCTTGCCCGGCATCGGCGCGCTCAACCGCCCGCCTTCGGCCGCGCCGTCGCCGGCATGCGCCAGCAGGTCGACCTCGCCCGCCAGCGCCGAGCCCTCGGGCGCGAACACCGCAATGCGCTCGCCCACGGCATACACCGTCAGCACCCAGCGGCGCCCGCCGACCACCACCACCTGCCGATCCGCGGACAGCGACTGCGCCGAGAACGCATGCCGCTCGCCGCCGACCGCCAGCGTCATCGCGCCGCGGTGGTTGCGTTCCAGCATCACCGTGTGGTGCGCACCCTGCAGCTCGATGTCGAAACGCCGCTGCGCGCCGCCGTGCAGCCGCCAGCCGTCGCGCCGCGACCACGGGTCGTCGGTCTGCAACGCGGCCTCGGCCGCGATCGCATGGGCGACGACGCCCGCTGCGACGCAGGCCAGCGGCAGCGGCGGCGCCTCGAACAGCGCGACACGCTCGCGCTCGATCAGCGCGGTGTCGAGGTCGGCCGTCGCGAACGACCGGCTGCCGACCACCCGCCGCAGGAACGCGACATTGGTGTGCAGCCCGACGATGTGCGTCTGCGCCAGCGCCGCATCCAGCCGCGCCAGCGCCTGCGCGCGGTCGGCGCCCCAGACGATCAGCTTCGCGATCATCGAGTCGTAGTAGGGCGAGATCGCATCGCCTTCGCGCACGCCGGCATCGAGCCGCAGCTCGCCGCGTTCGAACTCGGCGGCGGTGTCCGGCGTGCGGAACACCTGCAGCGTGCCGGTGGCCGGCAGGAACTGCGCGTCGGGGTTCTCGGCGCACAGGCGGGCCTCGATCGCATGGCCGTGGATGCGCAATTGCTCCTGCGCCAGCGGCAGCGGCTCGCCGGCGGCCACGCGCAACTGCCACTCCACCAGGTCGAGCCCGGTGATCGCTTCCGTCACCGGGTGCTCCACCTGCAGCCGGGTGTTCATTTCCATGAAATAGAAGCGCAGGTCGCCATCGGCCGACGGCTCGGCGATGAACTCGACCGTGCCGGCGCCCACGTAGCCCACCGCCTGCGCCGCCGCGACCGCGGCCTGGCCCATCTCGCGGCGCCGCGCCTCGGTCATGCCGGGCGCCGGCGCTTCTTCGAGCACCTTCTGGTGGCGGCGCTGCACCGAGCAATCGCGCTCGAACAGGTAGACGCAGCGGCCGTGCGCATCGGCGAACACCTGGATCTCGATGTGGCGCGGGCGGGTCACGTAGCGCTCGACCAGCACCGCGTCGTCGCCGAAGCTGTTGATCGCCTCGCGCTTGCACGAGGCCAGCGCATCTTGAAAGTCGGCCGACGCCTGCACCGCGCGCATGCCCTTGCCGCCGCCGCCGGCGCTGGCCTTGATCAGCACCGGGTAGCCGATGCGGTCGGCCTCGCGCTGCAGCAGCTGCGGGTCCTGGTCGGCCCCGTGGTAGCCGGGCACCAGCGGCACGCCGGCCTCGGCCATCAGCCGCTTCGATTCGGCCTTCAGCCCCATCGCCTGGATCGCCGACGGCGGCGGGCCGATGAAGACCAGCCCGGCGTCGGCGCAGGCCTGCGCGAACTCCTCGTTCTCGCTGAGGAAGCCGTAGCCCGGGTGGATGGCCTGCGCGCCGGTGGCCTGCGCGGCCGCGATGATGCGGTCGCCGCGCAGGTAGCTGTCCTTCGGCGCCGCGCCGCCGAGGTGCACCGCCTCGTCGCAGGCCTGCACGTGTTTCGCGTGCGCATCGGCGTCCGAGTACACCGCCACGGTGCGGATGCCGAGCTTGCGCGCGGTGGCCGCGACGCGGCAGGCGATCTCGCCGCGGTTGGCGATCAGGATCTTGGTGAACATGTTGTCGTCTCCGGATTCAGGGCGTCCACACCACGTCGTTGTCGACCGCGTACAGCTTGCAGGTCTCGCCTTTGCGCTGGCAGAAGCCCAGCGCCCGCCCCAGCGCCCAGTCGCCGCTGGCGGTGCCCGAGCTGCCCTTCGGGCCGATCGCATAGGCGCGCGGCAGTTTCGAGGCGAGGAACTTGCGGTAGAGGCCTTCGCGCGTCGCGGCATTGACCGGCACCTTGTCGACCTCGTCGACGGTGGCGAACCCCGAGGCCGGCGGGCGCGCGATCGTGCCCGGCTTGTCGAAGCCCAGCTTCGCGAGAAAGGCCTCGGCATACGGCACCCAGTGGTCCATGTCGAAGCCGACCGCGCCGTGGCCGTTCTGGCCGGCTGCGGCCAGCGTGTGGAACTCGGCCTGGCCGCCGCCGGCGAGCCAGGCCTCGTGCCAGCGGCGCGGCACGTCCGGTCCCCAATAGAGGTCGTTCTCCCAGTACAGCCACAGCATCGGTGCGGTCGCGCTGCGCGCCTGGTCCTTCCACAGCAGCTCGATCTGCTGCGGGCTGCAGGGGTTGCGCGGGCGGCCGTCCGGATCGCCACCACTGCCCCCCGAGAAGTTGATCGCGCCCGCCAGGCCGGGCGGGTGCCGCGACACGGTGGCGACCGCCGTCAGGCCGCCCGCCGACTGGCCCATCACGAGCCAGCGCGAGGTGTCGACGTAGGGCAGCGTCTTCGCGAAGGCCAGCGTGGCCATCACCTGGTCGGCCACCGCGACGGCCATCGGCCCGGGCCGCCGCGACTGGCAGGTGCCGGTGTCCTCCGGGTCGAAATCGCCATACGTGTCGGCATAGCCCACGCGCGTCGGCAGCAGCACCGCGAAGCCCTTGCCGACGAGGTAGCGCGACAGCCACTCGTAGCGCTGGCGGCCTTGCGCCGATCGCTTCTCGGCCGTCGCGCGGCCGTGGTTCATGATGACCAGCGGAAACGGCCCGTCGCCTGCCGGGCGGAAGATCATCACCGGGATCTGCCGCGTCTGCTGCTTGCCGTACAGGTCGGTCACGGTGACGCCGATGAACTGCGTCTCCTCGCGCAAGTCCTTCAGCACGGCCGCCTCGTCCGGAGCCTGCGCACCGGCATGGGCGGCCGACAGGCCCAGCCACAGCGCCACGATGAACCCGCGCACGGTCATGAGCCCTCCCCGGCAGCACCGGTGCCGCGCGTCATCGAAGAAAAGCGGCGCACCAGCTGCCGCAGGAATTTCGCCAGCACCCACACCAGCGCCGCCGACACCGCGAGCGCGAGCACCAGGAATGTCGCCAGCACCAGCGGATGCGTCCACGACAGCCACAGCACCGCCGGCACCAGGCCATCGCCGAGCAGCGACAGGCCGATGTTCGAGAACGGTTCCGGCGAGGTGTTGGCGGCCGCGCGCGTGGTGGCCTTCGCGATATGGCTGCTGGCCGCCAGCCCGCCGCCCAGCAGCGCGGCGATGGTGGCCCAGGTCGCCTGGTCGGCGCCGAACACCGCGGCGGCGAGCGCCGCACCGGCCGGAATGCGCAGCGCCGTGTGCAGCACGTCCCACAGGCTGTCGACGCCGGGGACCTTGTCGGCGAAGAACTCGACGCACAGCATCAGCCCGCTCGCACCCAGCATCAGCGGATGCTGCAGCAAGCGCAGCCCGTGCGGCAGCTCGACCCAGCCGAGGGCCCCGGCGGCGCCGGTCAGGAACAGCACCGCGTACAGGCGCAGCCCGCTGGCCCAGCCGAGCGCGGCGGCAATCGCGAGCAGTTGCGGCGTGCCGAGGTTCACCCCGGCTCCAGCCAGGACGGCTTGCGCTTGGCCAGGAAGGCCTGCACGCCTTCGCGGCCCTCGTCGCTCGCGCGGATGTCGGCGATGCGGCGTGCGGTGTCTTCGCGCAGCGCCGGCGTGATCGGCTGGCCGGCGATGTCCTGCACCAGCCGCTTGCAGGCGCGCGCCGCCATCGGGCCGTTGGCGACCAGCGCGGCGACGATCTCGTCGACCTTGGCGTCGAGCACCTCGGCGGCACAGACCTCGTGCACGAAGCCGATTGAATGCGCCTGCGCCGCCGAGAAGCGCTCAGCGGTGACCATGTAGCGGCGCGAGGCCTGTTCGCCCAGCGCGCGGATCACATAGGGGCTGATGGTGCCGGGCAGCAGCCCGAGCTTCGCCTCGCTGAGACAGAAGCCCGCGGCCTCCGACGCCACCAGCACGTCGCACACCGCGGCCAGGCCCACGCCGCCGGCATAGCAATCGCCGTGAATGCGACCGACCACCGGCACCGGGCAGCTCCAGACCGTCCACAGCATGTCGGCCAGCGCCTGCGCGTCGGCGCGGTTCTGCTCCCAGCTGTAGTCGGCCATCGCGCGCATCCACGACAGGTCGGCACCGGCGCAGAAGGCCTTGCCATGGCCGCCGAGCACGATCGCGCGCAATCGGGTGTCGGCACCGAGCTGCGTGAAGGTGTCGCGCAGCTCGGCGATCACGCCGTCGTTGAAGGCGTTGCGCACATCGGGGCGGTTCAGCCAGACGCGGGCGACCGGGCCGCTGCGTTGAATGTCGAGGGTGCTCATGGCGCGCTCACATCCGGAACACGCCGAACTTCACGTCCGGGATCGGCGCGTTCAGGCTCGCGCTGATCGCGAGCGACAGCACGCGGCGGGTGTCGGCCGGGTCGATCACGCCGTCGTCCCACAGCCGCGCGCTCGCGTAGTACGGGTGCGCCTGCTGCTCGAACTGGTCGAGCACCGGCTGCTTGAAGGCGGCTTCCTGTTCGGCGCTCCAGCTGCCGCCCTTGGCCTCGATGCCGTCGCGCCGCACGGTGGCCAGCACGCTCGCGGCCTGCTCGCCGCCCATCACCGAGATGCGCGCGTTCGGCCACATCCACAGCAGCCGCGGATCGAACGCGCGGCCGCACATGCCGTAGTTGCCGGCGCCGAAGCTGCCGCCGATGATCACGGTGAACTTCGGCACCTGCGCGGTCGACACCGCCGTCACCATCTTCGCGCCGTGCTTGGCGATGCCCTCGGCCTCGTACTTGCGGCCGACCATGAAGCCGGTGATGTTCTGCAGGAACACCAGCGGGATCTTGCGCTGGCAGCACAGCTCGATGAAGTGCGCGCCCTTCTGCGCCGATTCGGAGAACAGCACGCCGTTGTTCGCGACGATGCCCACCGGCATGCCGTCGATGTGCGCGAAGCCGGTGACCAGCGTCGTGCCGTAGCGCGCCTTGAACTCCTCGAACTCGCTGGCGTCGACGATGCGGGCGATGATCTCGCGCACGTCGAAGGGCTTGCGGGTGTCGGTCGGGATCACGCCGTGCAGCTCGGCCGCGTCGAACAGCGGAGCGCGCGGCGCGATGCAGCGCAGCGGCACGTCCTTGCGCCAGTTCAGGTGAGCGACCGCGGTGCGCGCGATCGCCAACGCATGCGTGTCGTTCTGCGCCAGGTGGTCGGCCACGCCGGACAGCCGCGTGTGCACGTCGCCGCCGCCCAGGTCCTCGGCACTGACCACCTCGCCGATGGCCGCCTTCACCAGCGGCGGGCCGGCCAGGAAGATCGTGCCCTGGTTCTTCACGATGATCGATTCGTCGCTCATCGCCGGCACGTAGGCGCCGCCGGCGGTGCACGAGCCCATCACCACCGCGATCTGCGGAATGCCCTGCGCGCTCATCTGCGCCTGGTTGAAGAAGATGCGGCCGAAGTGGTCGCGGTCGGGGAACACCTCGTCCTGGTTCGGCAGGTTCGCGCCGCCGCTGTCGACCAGGTAGATGCACGGCAGCCGGTTGGCCTGCGCGATCTCCTGCGCGCGCAGGTGCTTCTTGACCGTCATCGGGTAGTAGGTGCCGCCCTTCACCGTCGCGTCGTTGCAGACGATCATGCAGTCGACGCCCGAGACCCGGCCGATGCCGGCGATCAGCCCGGCGCCCGGCGCATCGTCGTTGTACAGGCCCAGCGCGGCGAGCGGCGCCACTTCGAGGAAGGGCGTGTCGGGGTCGAGCAGCATCTCGACGCGGTCGCGCGGCAGCAGCTTGCCGCGCGCCAGGTGCTTGGCACGCGGGCCGTCGCCGCCGCCCTGCGCGATGCGCGCGAGCTTCGCGTTCAGGTCGTCGACCAGCGCGCGCATCGCCGCGGCGTTGGCCTTGAAGTCTTCCGAGCGGGGGCTGAGCTTGGACGCGAGGGCGGGCATGGAGTCTCCTGGGCGCGCGGTCGGCGGCGCCGCGCTGCGAAGTCTAGGCCCGCGAAGCATACGCAGCGACGCGCCGCATCGGCGGCCACCGAGGTTGCAAATCGTGCCAGACTGGCCGGCATGGCCCGCTCCAACCCACCCGCCCCCGCCCCGCTGCGCGGCAGCCGCACTGCCGCCACGCCGATGGCCTTCGTCCGCGCCGTGGTGCTGGCCTACGAGCGCTACGGCGCCGATCCGCGCGGGGCCTTGCAGCAGGCACAAATCACGCCAGCCGAACTGCGCCGCAGCGAGGCCCGCATCACCGCCGCGCAGATGGAAGCCCTGTGCGCCTTCGCGATGCAGGAGCTGGACGACGAGGCGCTCGGCTGGTTCTCGCGCCGGCTGCCGTGGGGCAGCTACGGCATGCTGTGCCGGGCCTCGATCACGTCGCCGACGCTCGGCGTCGCGCTGAAGCGCTGGTGCCGCCACCACCGGCTGCTGACCGACGACCTGCTGCTGCAGCTGACGATCGACGGCCCGGTGGCCGCCATCACGCTCGAAGAGAACCGCCGCTTCGGCGCGCTGCGCGAGTTCTGCCTCGTCACCAGCCTGCGCTACCTGCACGGCTTTGCGTGCTGGGCGGTCGATTCGCGGATCGCGCTGCGCGACGCGCGCTTCCCGTTCGCCGCGCCGCCGCACCGCGACGTGTACCCGGTGCTGTTCCCCGGCACCGTGCAGTTCGGCGCGGCGCAGGCCGGCTTCAGCTTCGATGCGCAGGACCTGGAGATGCCGCTGCGGCGCGACGAGCGCGCGCTGCAATCGATGCTGCAGCGCGCGCTGCCGCTGACGGTGCTGCCCTACCGGCGCGACCGGCTGCTGGCGCGGCGGGTGCGCGAACTGCTGCGGCAGGATGCCGCGCGGCTCGGCACCGCCGATGCGCTGGCGCAGGCACTGAACCTGTCGGTGCGCAGCCTGCACCGCCAGCTGAAGGACGAAGGCGTCGGCCTGCAGGCGCTGAAGGACGAGGTGCGGCGCGACCAGGCCTGCGAACTGCTGCTGCGCACCGACCGCCCGGTCAAGCAGGTCGCGCAGGCGGTCGGCTTCGACAACGACAAGAGCTTCGCGCGGGCGTTCAAGCAGTGGACCGGCAAGTCGCCACGCAAGTTTCGCAGTCCGGGTGACAACCCCGGTTAGCACCCGGGCTATGGGAGCACTGTCGTCGCAGTGGCCTGCTGAATGCGCAGATCCGCATCGCGCTGCAGCAGGAAGCGCTGCGCCACCAGCCGGTTCGCCGCAGCCGTCACCGCGGCCACGTAGCCGGCCTGGTTGCCGTACAGCGACTCGAGCGACGGCCGCGCATCGCCGGCCGCGAGCCGCGCGGCCTCGGTGGCATGGAACGGCAGGTAGCTGCCGGTCAGGCTGGTCAGGTCGACCATGCCCGGCGTCGCGATGTAGTTGAACTCGATGCTGGTGCCCAGCGGCGCCTGCACCTCGACGCCGCGGATGCCGGCGGTCGGCATGCCGGTCGCCGCATCCACCTTCGGCACCAGGATCGCGTAGTCGGTGCCGGCCAGCGGCGGCAGCTGGGTCGCGATGCCGCTCTCGTCCTGCGGCACGTACTGCGGACCGAAGTCGAGCACGCGGTAGCCATTGAACCAGCCGCGGTAGCTGAAATCGGGCACCGCGGTGGCCACGCCGCCCACCGGCCAGCTCAGGCCCTTGATCGCCGGGAACACCAGCTGGTCGGGCCGCACCAGCGTGCCGGCGGCGATCGACGGCACCTGGCTCGGCGGCGGCGCGGTGTCGCGCACCACCCAGTCTTCCAGCGCGATGAACAGCGCACGGAAGGTGTCGGTGTGATGCGCCACCGTGCCGCGCGGGTACACGCTGTTGGTCGGCGCGTACAGGATGCTCGACGTGCCGCCGGCGCCGCCGTGCTGCGTCGCGGTGTAGTAGTAGATGCGCGCGTTGTCCGGCTGCACCAGGTCGGCAAAGCCCCAGGCGTCGGTCAGCACCGGCGAGCCCTGCAGCTGCCAGAACTCGGTGCCCGACAGGCCGAGGAAGAACTTCGGGCAGGTGTTGCTGGCGGCGCAGCGCGTCAACACGCCGCCCTTGCGGCCGGTGATCGGGTCGACATAGTCCTTGTCGAGCGCGCGCGGCGCGGTCTGGCCGAACGCGGTGTGGTCGGTGCGGATCGCGCCGCCGCCGCCCGGCACTGCGAAGCGCGTGTTGATGTTGGTCTGGCGCGCGGCCACATGGGCATAGAGGCCGTCGAACACCTTGCCGCCGTCCAGCGCCTGGTTGAAGCCCAGGTGCAGGAAGGTCTTCATCGCGTTGCCCGACTGCGAGGTGCCCTGGCCGATCGCATGCGTGATGCGCCCGGCCAGCGGGTTCGCGGTGCCGTCCGCATCGGCGGCCTGGTGGCGGAAGAAGCCGACCGTGTCGCGCAGCGCGGCCAGGCCCAGGCCCATCACCTTCGGGTCCTTCGCGACGTAGACCAGCTCGTACAGGTACGCCGGGTCGAAGCCGCCCTTCACGCAGACCTGGCTGCCGTCGGGCGTGCCGGGGAACGGATGGGTCGCCGTGTCGCAGGCCGCGAACTTCCAGTCGGACGGCGCGATCGCGACGCGTGCATCGGTGTCGTTCAAGCGCCGCGTCAGCGAATAGCCGGGCAGCGTGTTGTCGAGGCTGGCCGGCGCGTACGGGATCATCGTGCCGTTGAAGACGCCGCCGGGCAGCGTCATCGCCGGCGTCGCGGCCGCGGGCACCAGCTCGCTGCGGTAGGTGCCGGTGATCGACGAGCCGTCCTTGTTGACGGCCACCGGCACCGTGAGCGTCAACCGCGCGGCACTGCTCTTCGGCACGTCGCCCTGCCAGGCCGAGTACAGCAGCACGTAGCCGCGCTCGAAGAACACCGCGTCG
>Ga0209050_1001412_pt1 | contig 25993 bp, 25 predicted proteins | sample Araplavi_mTSA_r2_FD_184276 | JGI IMG/M metagenome (GOLD analysis project Ga0209050, IMG submission 184276) | Arabidopsis root microbial communities from North Carolina, USA - plate scrape MF_Cvi_mTSA_r2 (SPAdes) (version 2) | ecosystem: Host-associated > Plants > Roots > Endosphere | place: USA... | reverse complement strand
TTGTGAACGTGCTGGCCACGTCGGCCGAGGAGGCGCGCGCCCTGGCCGACCGCATGGGCTACCCCGTGGTCGCGAAGATCGCGAGCGCGCAGATCGTGCACAAGTCGGACATCGGCGGCGTGAAGGTCGGCCTGCAGGACGGTGCGGAAGTGGCTGCGGCATGGCGCGACATCATGGCCTCGGTGGCGCGGCACCAGCCCGACGCGAAGGTCGACGGCCTGCTGATCGAGAAGATGGCGCCGCGCGGCGGCGTCGAGCTGATGATCGGCGTCACGCGCGACCCCGTGTTCGGCCACGTGATGACCTTCGGCCTCGGCGGCATCTACGTCGAGATTTTCCGCGACGTCACGCGCCGCCTGCTGCCCATCGGCCCGCGCGACGCGGCGGCGATGGTGCGGGAGATGCGCTGCTTTCCGCTGCTCGACGGCGCGCGCGGCCGGCCGGCCGCCGACGTGGCCGCGCTCGAGCAGCTGCTGGTGCGCATCTCGGACTTCGTGGTGCGCCACGGCGAGCGCCTCGAGGAGATGGACCTGAACCCCGTGTGGGTCGGCGCCAAGGGCGAAGGCGCGATGCCGCTCGATGCGGTGATCGTCGAGCGCACGGAAGGCGCGGCATGACGGGGCAGGCTGCCCAGCCGGAGCCGCCGCTCGACGGCCTCGTCGTCGTCGACTTCAGCGAACTGCTGCCGGGCCCTTTCTTCACGCAGAGCCTGGCCGAGCTCGGCGCGCGCGTCGTGAAGATCGAACGCCCGCCCGGCGGCGACAACGTGCGCCGCATGGGACCCGGCGTGTTCGAGGCGGTGAACCGCGGCAAGCAGAGCCTGCTGGCCGACCTGAAGGACGAGGCGCAGCGCGCCGAGGTCCGCGCGCTCATCGCCACGGCCGATGTGGTGGTGGAGTCGTACCGGCCCGGCGTGATGGCGCGGCTGGGGCTCGATGCGGCCAGCCTGCTTGCCGAGTTTCCGCGGCTCGTCTATGTGTCCTTGAGCGGCTACGGGCAGGAAGGGCCGTGGGCCGGCCTGCCGGGCCACGACATCAACTACCTCGCCGCCGCGGGCGTGCTCGCGGTGTCGGGCGTGCCCGGCCAGGGCCCGGCGCAGAGCTTCGGCCTGCCCGTGGCCGACCTGTGCGGTGCCATGTATGCGCTGTCGTCGACGCTTGCGGCGCTCTACCAGCGCGAGCACACCGGCCGGGGCCAGCACCTCGACGTGGCGCTGGCCGACTGCGCGCTGCACTGGATGAACCCGCGCGTGGGCGCCTACCGCGAGGCCGGCGCCACCACGCTCGATGCACAGCGCGAGGCCACGCTGGTGAAGCCCGCGTATGGCGCCTTCGCCTGCCGCGACGGGCGGCACGTGTCCATCGCCGCGCTCGAGGACCACTTCTGGCTGCGCCTGTGCGAGGCGCTCGATCTGGCACCCTATGGCGGCGAGGCCTTCCGCCCGATGAAGGCGCGCAAGGCGGCGGCGGGCGCGATCAATGCGCGCATTGCCGAAGTGCTCGCGGACAGGGACGCGGACGAGGTCTTCGCCCTGCTGCAGCGGCACGACGTGCCCGCCGCGCCGGTGGTCGAGCCTTCGCATGTGGCCGCCGTGGCGCAGTTCGCGCAACGCGGCAAGTTCGAGGAGGGCGCGGTGCTGCCGGTGGCGCGCTACCCGGTGCCGATGGCCGGCGTGGTGCCCGGCGGGCTCGGCGGTGCGCCGGCGCTCGACAGCGCGCGGAGCTGATGCCATGGCACCGGCCTTCGCCACGCGCATCACCGAACTCTTCGGCATCGAGCACCCGATCCTCGGCGGCGGGCTGATGTGGCTCTCCGACGCGAACTACGTCGCCGCGCTGGTCAACGCCGGCTGCATGGGGTTCATCACCCCGCGGTCGTTCGACAGCGACGCGCAGTTCGCGCAGGCGCTGGTGCAGTGCGCAGCGCTCACCGGCGGCAAGCCCTTCGGCGTGAACCTCACGCTGTCGAGCCGCCCCGAGGCCAACGCGGCCGTGCGGCGCTGGCTCGACATCGCGCTGGCGCACGGCGTGCGCTTCTTTGAGACCGCGGGCTACGCGCCCATCGAGCTCATCGGCACGCTGCACGAGGCAGGCGCGGTCGTGCTTCACAAGGCGCCGAGCATCCGCCATGCGCTGTCGGCCGAGCGCGCGGGCGCCGATGCCGTGGCGCTCATCGGCATGGAGGAGGGCGGCCATCCTGGAACCAACGAACTGCCCACCATGCTGATGGGCGCGCTGGCCGTGGACCAGTTCCGCGTGCCCGTGGTGCTCGGCGGCGGCATCGGGCATGGCCGCCAACTGGCGGCGGTGCTGGCGCAGGGCCACGAGGGCGTGATGATGGGCAGCCGTTTCCTGGTGTGCGAGGAAATCGGCGCGCACCGCGGCTACAAAGAGCATCTGCTCGGCTGCGACGAGCATTCCACCGTGCGGTTGCTGCACACGCTGGGCAACACCTGGCGCGTGCTGCGCAACGACACCGCGCGCCGCATCGACGAGATCGAACGCGCCGGCGCGGCCGACCACGCGGCTTTCGGCGACCTGATCAGCGGCCATGTGGCGCGCGACCACTGCTATGCGCAGGGCGACTGGCAGCGCGGCATGCTGTCGCTGGGGCCGTCCATCGCCTTCGCGAAGCGCATCGAGCCGTTGGCCGCCATCGTGGAGCAGCTGCTGGAAGAGGCGCGCGCCGCACTCGGCCGGCTCTCCTCGCTGGCGAGGGCCGCGGCATGACGAAACGACGACTGCCATTTCTCGACCGGCTCGCGGTGCCGGTCGTCGCGGCGCCGATGCTGCGCGTGTCGGGCATCGAGCTGGTGTCGGCCGCATGCCGCGCCGGCGTGGTGGGTGCGTTTCCCACGGCCAACTGCGCATCGCTCGACGAGTTCGATGCGTGGTTGCGGCGGCTGGGCGACGAGGCGAAGGCGGCCGAGGCAACCGGGCGTGCGCACGGGCCGTACTGTCCGAACCTCATCATGCGGCGCGATCCGGCCAAGGTAAGGGCCGAGGTGGGGCTCATCGTGCGGCACCGTGCCGAGGTGGTGATCACCAGCGTGGGCTCGCCGGCCTCGGTGATACCGGCGTTGCACGACGGCGGCTGCCTGGTGCTGGCGGACGTGGCCTCGGTCCACCATGCCGAGCGCGCCATCGAGGCCGGCGCCGACGGACTGGTTCTGCTCACTGCGGGCGCCGGCGGCCATACCGGCTGGGCCAATCCCTTTGCTTTCGTGCGCGCGGTGCGCGCCCTCTTCGATGGCCCCGTGGTGCTGGCGGGCGGCCTGTCCGACGGGCTCGCGCTGCGCGCCGCCACCGTGCTTGGCTGCGACCTCGGCTCGATGGGCACGCGGTTCATCGCCACGCGCGAGAGCCTCGGCTCCGTGCCCTACAAGCAGATGCTGGCGCGAAGCTCTCTCGACGACGTGATGACCACGCGCGCTTTCACCGGCCTGCCCGCGAACTTCCTGCGGCCGTCGGTGGTCCAGGCGGGGCTCGACCCGGCGTCGCTCGACGAGACGGTGTCCGTGCAGGAGGCGCGCAGCCGCTTCGGCGGCGGCTCCGAAGGCGCCGTGATCCAGCGCTGGGCCGACCTGTGGAGCGCAGGGCATTCCGTGTCGGGCGTCACGGGGCTGCCGGCGGTGGACGAACTGGTGCAGGCGTTGCGCGCGGAGTTTCTCGGCGGCGGTTGAGTGCTGCGGCGGCCGTGCGGCGTGGTGCGCGAGCAGGAATCCGGCATCGGCGAGACAATGTCGCCGCTCCTGGCCGCCTCCCGGCAGCCGGGGGCAGCCAACCGAACCCTTTCGCGCATGTCTTCCCCGCCCGCCGCCCCGAGCCCGTCTTCCTCCTCTTCCCCGGCCCCGTTCTCCCTCTGGCGCATTGCCGTGCCGGCCTTCGGCCCCTCGCTGCTGTTCGGCATCGGCGAAGGCGCGATCCTGCCGATCGTGCCGCTCACCGCGCGCGAACTCGGTGCCTCGGTGCCGATCGCCGCACTGATGGTCGCGCTGATCGGCATCGGCTCGCTGTTCAACAACATCCCGGCCTCGATGATCACGATCCGATGGGGCGAGCGCTGGGCCATCGTCGCGGCCGGCATCTGGAGCGGGCTGGGCATGGCGCTGTGCGTGTGGACCTCGCACCTCGGCCTGTTCGCCGCGGGCTGCTTCATGGTGGGCATGTCGCAGTCGGTCTACAACCTCGCACGGCAGAGCTACATGACCGATGCGGTGCCCATCGAATACCGTGCGCGTGCGCTCTCCACGCTCGGCGGCGTCATGCGCATCGGCATGTTCGCGGGGCCCTTCCTGGCGGCGGGCGCGGTGCATGCCTTCGGCCTGCCGGCGGCCTACGTGCTCGGCATCGTCGCGGTGCTGGGCGCGGCGGCGCTGGGCGCGCGCATTCCCGACCTTGAGGCGCCGCCGGTGCCGCACGGACAGGAGCCGCCCGCCTCGACCACCATCGTCTCGACGCTGCGCGACCACCGCCACGTGTTCCTCACGCTGGGCATCGGCGTGGTGCTGGTGAGCGCGGTGCGCGCCTCGCGCCAGGCCGTGATTCCGCTGTGGGCCGATCACCTCCTGCTCGCGCCCTCCGTCGCCTCGCTGGTGTACGGGCTGGCGGGCGCGGTCGACATGCTGGTGTTCTACCCGGCCGGCAAGGTCATGGACCAGAAGGGCCGGCGCTGGGTCGCGGTGCCGTCGATGCTCATCATGGGCATCGCGATGCTGCTCATGCCGCTGACCACCGGCACCTTCACGCTGCTGCTGGCGGCGCTCGCCATCGGCTTCGGCAACGGCATCGGGTCGGGAATGATCATGACCATCGGCGCCGACCACTCGCCGCGCCACGGCCGTGCGCATTTCCTCGGGGTCTGGCGGCTGATGTCGGACATCGGTTCGTCGTGCGGCCCGGCGCTGCTGTCGTTCCTGGCCGGCAGCCTGTCGCTGGCCGCGGGCATCGCGGTGACCGGACTGATCGCATTCGCGGCGGCGGGCACGCTGGCGTACTGGATTCCGCGGCGCGGCAAGGACGGCCCCGCGCGCCGGCATGCCCGCTGAAAGAGAGAGCGCGGCGCAGCACCAGCCGGCGTGGCCGCTTTGCCGAAGGGCCTGCACCATGGCTTGCACGACCCGGAACGTGCAGCGCCGCTGCCCCGGGGCGGCCCAGCGAAGGAATGCCATGCAACACCCGCACAACCCGGAGATCGTCGCCTTCATCGACCTGCTCGCCGACACCGGGAGCCACTACCGGATGGACGAGATGGAAGCGCTCTACACCGAGGACCTCGGCTTCCTCGTGCTCACGCCGCAAGGCGAGGTGGCGCGCTTCTCGAAGGCCGAGATGATGGCCGAGTTCCGCAGCCGCCGTGATGCAGGCGAACCGCCGCTGTCCACCGAGAAGCGCATCCTGCACATCGAGGAGCAGGGCGACGACGCCACCGCGGTGCTGTTCCGACGCATGAGCGACCGGGCAGACCCGGCGCTCTACGAACTGCGGCTTCGGCGCACCGAAGGCAAGTGGCTGGTGGCCGGTGAAACCGTGCTGCCGTGGCCCGACCTGGCCCATGCGAAGGGGTTTCTTCCTCCGCGCCTGTCGGGCGCGGCGGCGTAGCGGCCCGCCGGCCGCACCGGCCGTGCTTCAGGCCAGCGACATGCCGCCGTCGACCCGCAGGTTGACGCCGGTGACGAACGCGCTGTCGTCGCTCGCGAGGAAGACGGCGGCGCGCGCCAGGTCTTCCGGCAGGCCCAGGCGGCCCAGCGGGATCGCGGTGGCCATCTGCCTGTCGAACTCGGGGCGCGCGGCCTCGCCGATGCCCAGCTTCGCAAGGATCGGCGTGTCGACCGGTCCCGGGCTCAGCACGTTCACGCGGATGCGCCGGCCCTTGAGCTCGAGCGCCCAGCTGCGCGCGAAGGCCTCGATGGCCGCCTTGCTGCCTGCATACACCGCATGGTTGTCGATCACCTTGCTGCCTGCGATGGAGCTCGTGAGCACCACCGAGCCGCCGTCGCGCATGAAGGGCAGCGCCTTGGTCACGCCGAAGAACACGGCGCGCGTGTTGGTGGCGAACTGCCGGTCGTAGTTCTCGACGGTGACGGCATCCGACGGCTCCAGGATCGCCGTGCCGGCATTGGCCACGTAGATGTCGATGGCGCCGAAACGTGCCTTCACCGCGGCCAGCAGCCGGTCGTGCATCTCGAGGTCGGCCACGTCGCCGACGAAACCCATGGCGTCGCCGCCGACCGTGGCCACGGCGGCATCGACGGCTTCTTGCCGCCGTCCCACGATGACGACGCGCGCGCCTTCCGCTGCGAAGGCCTGGGCGCAGGCCAGCCCGATGCCGCTGTTGCCGCCGGTGACCACGGCCACCTTGCCTGTGAGCTTGTTCATGAAGTCTTCCTTTTGATCGAGTGAATGAATGGGGGAGAACTTCAATTTAGGTGTTCCACCGCGATTCAAGTAGTAGGCAAAATTGGAAACACTTGTGCCCAGGAGTCCGCAATGAAAGCCCTCGACCACGCCCCCGGACTGATCGCCTTCGCCAGCTCGGTCGAGGCCGGCTCGTTCAGCGGCGCCGCGCGAACGCTCGGTACTTCGCCCTCGGCCGTGTCCAAGGGCGTCGCGCGGCTGGAGCAGCGCTTCGGCGTGCGGCTGTTCCAGCGTTCCACGCGCGTGCTGTCGCTCACGCAGGAAGGCGCTGCGTACTACGAGCGCATCGCGCCGCTGCTGCGCGCGCTCGACGAGGCGAGCGACGTGATGCAGCCCGAGGCCACCGCGCAGGGCAGGTTGCGCGTCACCGTGCCCGGCGATCTGGGCCGATTGCTGCTCGAGGCGGTGGTCGGCAGCTTCCTGCCGCGGCACCCCGGGCTCAAGCTGGAGATGAGCCTGGCCGACCGGCACGTCGACCTGATCCGCGAGGGCTACGACATCGCCATCCGCGCGGGCGATGTGGCCGACTCCGATCTCACCGCGCGGCGGCTGGCCGACATGCCGCTCGTGCTGGTGGCCTCGCCCGGCTACCTGGCGCGCCGCGGCACGCCCGAATCGGTGGCGGCGCTGCGCGGCCACGCGCACGTGCGCTACATGCTGGGCGGCAAGGCGTTTCCGATCCGCTTCGCGGACGGCACCGTGATCGACCCCGACGGTGTCTTCGACACGGACAACAGCGTGGCGCTGCGCATCGCGGCGCTCGGCGACCTGGGCGTCGTGCAGATCCTGCGGCTCTTCGTGCAGGACGACATCGATGCGGGTCGCCTGGTGCCCGTGCTGCCGCAGCGGCCGCTGCCCCTGGTGCCGGTCTCGGCCCTGCATGCCTTCGGGCGGCAGGCGCCGGCGCGCGCGCGGCTCTTCATCGAGTTCCTGGCGGGTGAACTCGGGCGGCTGAGCCTGCCTGCGGCGCACGCTGCAGCGCCAGGCGCGGACCCAAGCCAACGCCGGCGGCGCGGGTAAGCCGAGGCAGACAGACCGTTCTACAATCCGCGCCCCTGTTCCCGGAATAGCGAGACGCTCGAATCATGAAGCTGGCCATCGTCGTGTTGGAAGGGGTGCAGTCGCTGGACGTCGCGGGTCCGATGGACGTGTTCACCGAGGCCAACAGCTTCCTTCCCGCCGGCAGCCAGTACGAGATCACGCTGGTCGGCATGCATGCCGGCAACATCCGCTGCGCCAACGGCATGCAGCTGCATGTCGACGTCGGCTATCTCGACCATCACGAGCAGCCCGACCTGCTGCTGGTCGCCGGCGGTCCGAAGCTGCCCGACGTGATGACCTACCCGGCCAGTTTTCTCGAATGGCTGAACGCCAAGGCCGCAGGCGCGCGCCGGTTCGGCTCGGTGTGCAACGGCGCGTTTCCGCTGGGCCAGGCCGGCCTGCTGAACGGCAAGCAGGTCACCACGCACTGGCACGATGTCGACAGGCTCATCGCGCGGTTTCCGAGGGCGCGCGTGCGGCCCGACAAGATCTTCCTGCGCGATGGCAGCCTGTTCACCTCGGCCGGCGTGACGGCCGGCATCGACCTGTGCCTGGCGCTGGTCACGGAAGACTGGGGCCACGACCTCGCGCTGCGCATCGCCAAGCGGCTCATCGTGTACATCCGCCGCGACGGCGGCCAGTCGCAGTACAGCCCGTTCCTGGCGGTCGGGCCGAAGGAAGAGACCATCGTGGCGAAGGTGCTGCGCTACGTCACCGATCACATCGGCGAGCAGTTCTCCATCGAGCAGCTGGCCGATGCGGTGGCGGTGAGCCGGCGCACCTTCTCGCGCGTGTTCGCGAAGGACGCGAGCATGACGCCGTCGGCGTTCGTGGAGCAGGTGCGGGTCGACTTCGCCCGCAAGCTGCTCGAGGAGACCGACCTGCCGCTGAAGACCGTGGCGTTCCGGTGCGGCTTCCACAGCGCCAATCACATGCGCGTCACCTTCGTCCGGCGACTCGACACCACGCCGCGGGAGCACAGGCTGCGATTCAGGGCCGAGGAGTCGCCCGAACCGCCCGAGGACGCCGCCGGGGCGGCCGACGCGCCGACGGCCCCGGTCGTTGCGGGCGCCGAAGTCGCCGGCCTGTAGAGGTCTATGGAGGCCTGCAGGGGCGCGCGGCAGCGCCGGATGGATGGCGTGGCCCGAAACCGGCCATGCATGGCCTGATCCGGCCTCATCGGATGCCCGCCCTGCGGCGCTGCAAACCTAGACTGGATTCGAGAGCCGGCCGTGCCGGTTCGGAGGCCGCGGCACCGCTCGCGGCGCTGGTCCATTCATCCGATCGCTGCCATGTCAAACCCCGCTTCGCTTCTTCGTGCAGACCCTTCCACCCCCACCGATGGCGCCGGAACCTCGCGCATCGCAGGCGCCGCAGAAACGGCTACGCGCAAGACCGACGACATCGTGGCCGGCTGGGCGCAGGTCGGCAACTGCACCGGCCTGGACCGCGTGCAGGCGGCTGTCGGCAGCGTCGTGCCGCAGCGCGCTGGCAGCAGGCCTGAGGCGCCGTGGCGGCTGCGCGGGGCCGGCACGCGCCGACGGCGGCGTGCCGCCTTGTCCGACGCGACACGGCGTGCGCCCGCGCGAGCCTCTGCAATCCAGACGCTGCCTCATGACGCCGATGCCGAACGAACGACCTCTGCCGCAGACCGATGCCCACGCACGCGGACCCGACACGCTGCTGCTGGGCGCCAACGGCTGGGTGCCCAACAACCCGCGCCTGCCGGTGCTGCACTACCGCGGTGTCGCACGGCGCGAGCCCGACACGGCATCGGCCATGGAGGAACTGTTCGACCGCAACGGCTGGCCGCACCAATGGCGCGACGGCGTGTTCGACTACCACCACTACCACTCGACCGCGCACGAAGTGCTCGGCTTCGCGGCGGGTTCCGCGACGCTGATGCTCGGCGGCCCCGACGGCCGCACGCTGCATGTCGTGCGCGGCGACGTGGTGGTGCTGCCGTGCGGCACGGGCCATTGCCGCGTCGAGGCCTCGGCCGACTTCCTGGTCATCGGGGCGTATCCGCCGGGCCAGCGTTTCGACATATGCCGAGAGGCGCCCACGCCCGCCATGACAGGGCGCATGCGCACGCTCGCGTTCCCGCGGTCGGACCCGGTCTTCGGCGCCGACGGCCCGCTCGTCTCGCTGTGGGCCGCGGGCTGAGGCCTCTTCACTGCACGGCGTGCGCCGCCGGGCCCTCGACGAACACGTCGGAGTGGAAGTCCGCCGCGTCGAGCCCGCGATGCTGCATCGCCGCTTCGCGCACCGCATGCACCATTGCCGGCGATCCGCAGCAGTAGAGTTCGTGGCCGCGCAGGTCCTCGAATGCGGCCAGCAGGGCCTGGTCGGGGCGGCCGGCGAAGTCCTCGCCCGATGCCGCGCCGCGGTCACCCGGGTCGGCGATCGCCGCGATGAACCGCATCTGCGGCCACTGCTTCTGCCAGCGCGCCACCGCCGCGCGCAGGTAGATGCCATCGGATTGCCGTGCACCCCAGATCAGCGTGACCGGCCGGTCGATGCGGCGCTTGAGCATGTCGTCGAGGATCGACTTCACCGGCGCGAAGCCGGTGCCGCCCGCCACGAAGACGACCGGGCGGGCCTCGGCCTCCTTCAGCGAGAAGGCGCCGAACGGCAGTTCGATCTCGAGCAGGTCGCCGGGCGCGAGCTGCGCGACGCGTGCACTGAACGCGCCGCCCTGCACGTGCCGCACATGCAGCGTGACCGAATCGCTCTCGTGCGGTGGATTGGCCATCGAGTAGCAGCGGGTGCTGCCGTCGGGCAATGCCACCTGCAGGTACTGACCGGCGCTGAACTTCGCGCGCTGCCCTGCGGGAAGGCGAAGCTGCAGCACCGAAACGTCATCGGCCGCGAGCTGGTTGCGGAACACCTTCGCCGTGAAGCGCTTGCGCGCCGACGGGTCGATGCGGCGCCAAGACAGCGGTGCGATCTCGAGATCGGTGCGAGGCGCGCACATGCAGAACAGCACCTGCCCGGGCAGGCAGGTCTCGTTGGCGATCGGGCCCTGGCCTGCGCTGCCGACCTCGCCCTGCGTCACCACGCCTGCGCAGTTGCCGCAGACGCCCTTGCGGCACGAATAGGGCAGCTCGATGCCGGCGCGCGCCGCGGCGTCGAGCACGCTCTCGCCTTCGGCGCATTCGAAGCCGACGTCGCTCTTCGCGATCGCGATGCGGTGGCTGCTCATGCGCCCGCCTCCGCCGCGATGCCGGACAGCAACCCGATGGTGCGCAGAACGGCCTGCGGATCGGCGATGCCGCGGCCCGCGATGTCCATCGCGCTGCCGTGGCCGACGCTCGACAGCAGCGCGTCGCCGCCGATGCTGAGCGCGCTCGCGGCCTGCGGCGCGAGCAGCTTGACGGGAATGTGGCCCTGGTCGTGCAGCATCGCCACGTACAGGTCGTGCCCTCGCTGCGCCAGCAGCGTGTCCGCGCCGGCCGGCCCGTCGGCACGCAGGCCTTCGGCGCGCACCGCCTCGACGGCAGGCACGACGATGGACGCGTCCTCGGGACCGAACAGGCCGCCTTCCGATGCATGCGGATTGATGCCGAAGACACCGATCGACGGGTTCGCCACGCCCAGCATGCGGCAGGCGCGCGCGCCCGCGCGGACGGCCTCGGCCACGAGCGCGGGCGTCATCCGGTCGAGCGCGGTGCGAACGCTCTCGTGCAGGGTCGCGTGCACGATGCGCAGGCCGCCGCCGACCAGCATCAGGAACACGCGGTCCTCGGGCATGCCGCACACGCGCGCGACCAGCGACGGGTAGCCGCTGAAGGCGATGCAGGCCTGGTGGATGGCGGTCTCGTGGTGCGGACAGGCCACCACCGCGTCGACTTCGCCGCGGCGGCAGGCCTGCAATGCCGCAGTGGCCGACGACCGCCGAGGCGCCCGCCATGGGGTCGATGCGGCCCGGCACGGCGGCGCTGGCCGGCAGCTCGCCGGCATCGACATGCGGCTGATCGCGCCACAGCGCAGCCAGCCCGAGCTGCGACGCGGTGCGCTCGAGCACGCTCGCCGGGCCGTAGAGCGTGATGCGCGCGCGCTCGCCGTGCGGCAGCGCGGCCAGTGCCTTCAGTGCAATCTCCGGCCCGATGCCGTTCGGGTCGCCGGCCGCCAGGGCGAGCCGGCGCAGGGACGGTGCCGCGGTCACAGCGGCAGCGCCAGCAGCGTGTCGGTCACCGTGCTGTCGCACACGGCCACCCGCGACTGCAGCCGGAGCTGCCCGCCTTGCCGCACGAAGCGGTCGTGGTAGCTGCCGGTGGCGAACAGTTCGGTCTGCCCGGTGGCCATGATGCGCGCCACCATGAATGGCGTGCGCGCCTCGGCACCGTCGCCTTCCGACTTCAGCAGCATCGGCATGCCCAGCAGGTGGCGGTAGCGCTGGCGTTCGTAGATGTTGGCCTCGCGGAGTGCGGCGATGCGGTCCTCGAGCATCGCGCGCGAGTCGGCGTAGACGATGCCGGCAGGCAGGCCCTCGCGCTCGTTCTCGACATGGGTGATGCGGTAGTGGCAGTCTTCGGTGAAGAAGGCGGGCCACTGCTCGAGCGCATCGCTGTCGATGGCGTCGGCATAGGCGGCGTTGAAGGCGCACAGCGCCAGCAGGTCGATCATGGTGGGTCTCTTCTCTTTTCTGCTCTGGCGGCTCAGGCGCCCATGTGCCGGCGGTAGGCCTTCCAGAAGCCGCGCACCGAGGCCTCGGTGGCTCGCCCCTCGCCCGATGCGGCGCTGTCGCCGCCCATCTCGACGATGGCCTCGTGGTCGGCCGCGCCGGCGATGCCGCGCTGCACGAAGCCGCCGACCGCGCCGTCTTCCATCGAGATGAAGCCGGCCGGCCCCACGAGGTTCGACTGCTTCAGGCGCACCTTGCGCTGCTCGGGCGTGTCGTCGGTGTAGCCGATGTAGGTCCAGTTGAGCTCGGTGCGCGCCGTGCCCTTGGGCAGCACCTGCCGGACCGCCAGGCAGTTCTGGATCTGCTGCAGCACGAAGCCGGGGAACACCGACAGGATCTGCAGCGTCACGCCGTCGTCGTACTCCTTGAAGCCCGCGAGCACGCTCGGGTCCTTCAGGCGGTAGCGGTCGTTGTCGGAGCGCAGCGCCTGCTCCTTGTACGAGGCGTCCTTTTCCGCAGCCGCGTCGATCATCGAATAGCTCACGTGATGGCCGCCGCTTTCGTCGACGATCACGCCGCCCTTCTGCGACAGACGGTTGAGCTCGAAGGTGGTGAAGAACAGGTGCAGCAGGCTCGCGTGGTAGCTGTCCTTCACGTTCTCCACGTACAGCTTCCAGTTGTTGGGCAGCGCCTGAGTGAAACGGCCGATGACCTCCACCGGCTTGTGCAGCACGCGCTCGATGCGCTGGCAGATCTCGTCGCCCAGGTACTCCTCGATGGAGGGCACGTCCTCGCTGAAGCTGCCGAACACCAGGCCGCAGAACGTGGCGATGCGCAGCTTGCGCGGGCCATGCGCTTCCTTGCAGAAGCTCGCCGGCATGCCGCCCTGGCCCTTCACTCCCTTTTCGAACGCGACGCCCGTCAGGTCGCCCTGGCGGTTGTAGCTCCACGCGTGGTAGACGCACTGGAAGTTGTCGGTGCGCCCGGACTTCTCGAGTGCGATGAGCGCGCCGCGGTGCGCGCAGCGGTTCTCGAACGCATAGATCTCGCCGTCGTCGTCGCGCACCGCCACCACGGGCGTCTCGCCGGCGAAGGTGGTGCGGTAGCTGCCGCTGTCGGGCAGCTCGGCCTCGAGGCAGAGGTAGTTCCATACCTCGCCGCGGAAGATGCGCGCCTGCTCGTCGCCGGCGAGCTGCGCGTCGCTGTAGACCGCGAACGGGATGCGCGTCAGGCCGGGGCCGGACCAGTGGACCGGGTGGGTGGGGATGTCGTTGTTCGTCATGGCTGTGGCACCTGCTGTCGTGCTTCGATCTGCGTGTGTCGGCGTGGCGTTCACTCGAGCGTGACCTTCGCGCTCTGGATCACCTTGTTCCACTTGACCGTCTCGGCCTGGATGAACTGGCCGGTGCGCGCGCTGTCCCAGCCGCGCGGCTCGGCGCCCTGTTCGGCGAACTTCTGCTTCACGTCAGGCAGTGCGAGCGCGCCTGCCATGGCCTTCTGCGTCGCGTCGACGATGCTGGCGGGCGTGCCGGGCGGTGCCACCACCGCGAACCACGTGACCGCGTTCATGTCGGGCATCTTCTGCTCGGCGAAGGTCGGCACGTTCGGCAACGCCTTCGAGCGCTGCTCGTCGGCCACCGCGAGGATGCGGACCTTGCCGGTGCGCTCAAACTGCAGCGACGAGGAGATGTTGTCGAAGAACACGTCGACCTGCCCGCCGATCAGGTCGACCAGCGCGGGCGCCGTGCCCTTGTACGGCACGTGCGTCATCGTCGTGCCCGTGAGCTGCATGAACAGGCTCGCCGCGAGGTGCGAGGTGGTGCCGTTGCCCTGCGAGGCGAAGCTCACCTTGCCCGGATTGGCCTTCACGTAGGCGATGAACTCGGCCACGTTGTGCACCGGCAGCTTCGGGTTGACCACCAGCACGTTGGGCACGGTGGCCAGCACCGTCACCGGCACCCAGCGCGCGGGGTCGAAGCCGAGCTTCCTGTAGAGGTGCTGGTTGATCGCAATGGGCGCGGGCGGCGAGGCCAGCAGCGTCTTGCCGTCGGGCTCGGCGCGGTAGACCACGTCGGCGCCGATGTTGCCGCCGGCGCCGGTGCGGTTCTCCACCACCACGCCGCCGGGGTAGAGGTCGCGCAGCTTGTCGGCCACCACGCGCGGCAGGATGTCGGCAGTGCCGCCGGCCGGGAAGGGCACGACGAGGCGTGCGATCTTGTTGTCGTTCTGTGCCTGGGCCGACGTGTGGCCGAGCAGGCAGGCGCAGGCGATCAGCGCCAGCATGCGCCGCGCAGTGTGTGGGAACATGTTCTGTCTCCGGGTTCTTCGTGCTTCGAGGGAACTTCAGTGTCCCTTTGCATGCCGGGCACAACAAGCTAGATTTGCGCAATGCGCAAAAACCGAGACCCCGCTCCCAGTGAGGAGGCTGCCGTTCCCGACAGGAATTTCGTGGCCTCGCTGCAGAAGGGCCTCGACGTGCTGACCTGCTTCGGCCGGCAGCACAGCCGCGTCACCGTGTCGGAGGTCGCGCGGATCACGCAGAGTTCGCCCGCGTCGGCGCGGCGATCCCTGCTCACGCTGCAGGCGCTGGGCTATCTCGACAGCGACGGCAAGCGCTACTGGATGCTGCCCAAGGCGCTGCTGGTCGCGCACGCGTACCTGTCGTCGCGGCCCATGCCGTCGATGGCGCAGCCGCTGCTCGACGCCTTGTCGGAGCGCACGCGCGAGTCGGCCTCGCTGGGCATGCTGCTGGACGACGACGCGATCATCATCGCGCGCTCCACGGCGCGGCGCAGCCTGAGCATCGGGCTGGGCATCGGCTCGCGCCTGCCGGCCTACTGCGCGGCGCTCGGGCGCGTGCTGCTCGCCGGGCTGCCGCCCGACGAGGCCGAGCGCCGCGTGCGCGCGATGCAGCGCCCGAGCCTCACGGCGCGCACCGTTACCGATGCGCGCGAAGTGATTGCGCTGGTCGACCGCTGCCGCGAGGAAGGCCATGCGAGCAGCGACGGCGAACTCGAACTCGGCGTGCGCTCGATGGCCGTGCCGGTGTTCGACCGCTCGGGCAACGTGATGGCGGCGATGAGCATTGCGGTGCGCGCCGAGCGCATGACGCTGGCCGAAGTGCGCGACACCTTCCTGCCAGCGTTGCGCAAGGCGAGCGGCAGCCTCGCGCGGCTGCAGGCAGGCTGAGGAAGAGGCCGTACAGGGCAGCGCCGGTGCAACGGCGCGTGGCCCTGCCGGCAGCATCGCGGCGCCATCACGGTGCCATCACGGTGCCATAGGCGAGAATCGCGCGATGGCTCAAGGCAAGCGAATCTCCGTGGACATTGGCGAGGACGCCCTTCGCGCAATCAAGGAAATGGGCGCCGCTGCGAAGCAGGCGCGCATGGCCGCCGGCGAAGGGCAGGCCGCTGCCGCGGCGCGTCTCGGCGTCCATGTGCAGACGGTCGGGCGCATCGAGTCGGGCGAGCCCGGCGTGGCCATCGGCCATGTGATCGGCATGCTGGCGCTCTACGGCATCGCGACGGAACTGCGGCGCCCCGACACATAGCAGCAGGAGCAGCAGGCCGTGCCGGCACCGCGGCTGCGGTGCGCGCCGCGCCCCGCGCCTGCGCTGTCGAATGGCGGCAACCTAGCCTTGCGCTGGGTGTCGTCCTACCCGCTTCGCGTTTCCGCCTCCCTACATTGAGTGCCATGGAGACGCGCGGTGCGGCTCCTCCATCATCCGATTCGAAAAGAGAGGCTTCTCATGAAACAACATCTTCTGGTTCTCGCCATTGCATCCAGCTGCTTCGCCATGAGCGCGGCCAACGCCATGACCAAGGACGAATACAAGGTTGCCAAGGAAAAGATCTCGGCCGACTACAAGGTCGCCAAGGCCAAGTGCGACACCATGAAGGACAACGCGAAGGACGTGTGCGAGAAGGAAGCCAAGGGCGTGGAGAACGTCGCCAAGGCCCAGCTCGAACAGGACTACAAGCCCACGGCCGGCCACGCCAAGAAGGTTGCCGAAGAGACCGCCACCATGAACTACGAAGTCGCCAAGGAAAAGTGCGACGACCAGTCGGGCGATGCCAAGAGCGCCTGCGTGAACCAGGCCAAGGCCGACCACGACAAGGCCAAGGCCGACATCAAGGCCATGAAGGGTTGAGCCCCTGGGCTCGAGGAAAAGCGCCGCAAGGCGCTTTTTTTTCGCCCCGCCGCAGCCGCCGGCTGCGTGACGGCGAAATCCCGCCTCCTCATGTCAAAAGACAGGGCGCTGCGGGCCAAGTTGTGGCACGGATGACGTCCTCGGAGGGTTTGTGGGAGACGGCCTACGTCAAAAAGCGCCGTTCGGCATTTGCGGCGTGCTTTCGCCGGTGCATGGCACGGCTACGATCCCCGGGTAAGCACAGCGCGCGGCCAGGCCTTGCCGATTTGTTCGCGTCGCCTCGTCGCTCACATGAACGACTCCAAAAAACCGAAGAGGAATCCAATGAGCAACGACTACCAGGCCCTGCTGGCCACGCTGCGTGAAGAGGAAAGTCGCGTCGTCGACGGCTGGCTGGACGAAGCACGCGTCAGCGAACCCGGCGCGCGGCGCAGCGCCCAGGTCGAGGCGGCCGAAGTGGTGCGCCAGCTGGGCGACGGGCTGCGTGCCGACGCCGACCCGTCACGCCTCGACGCCCCGGTGTGGGCTCCGCTGCGCGAGACCTTGGCCAACCTCTCGCGCACGCGAGCGGCCAAGGGCCAATCCGCAGCCGACACGAGCGTGTTCGTGCTGTCCCTGAAGAGGCCGTTGTTCGAGGCCATCCAGCGCCGCCTGGGCAGCGACCCCGCTGCCATGGGCAGCGCGATGTGGGCGCTGTCGACCCTGGTCGACAAGCTGGCGCAGCACACGGTCGGCATCTACCAGCTCGCGCGCGAGGAAATCATCCGCCGCCAGCAGGAGGAGCTGCTCGAGCTGTCCACCCCGGTCGTGAAGCTGTGGGACGGCGTGCTCGCGGTGCCGATGATCGGCGTGCTCGACAGCGGCCGCACGCAGATGGTCATGGAGGCACTGCTGCAGAAGATCGTGGAAACCGGCTCGGAGCTCGCGATCATCGACATCACCGGCGTGCCGACCGTCGACACCCTGGTGGCACAGCACCTGCTGAAGACGGTCACGGCCATCCGCCTCATGGGCGCGGACTGCATCATCAGCGGCATCCGCCCGCAGATTGCGCAGACCATCGTGCACCTGGGCATCGACCTGCAGGGTGTGCGCACCAAGGCCACGCTGGCCGACGCCCTGGCCCTGGCGCTGCAGCAGACCGGCTGGCGCGTGACGCGCGGCCCCGTCGCCACGGCCGAAAAGTAAGCGCGACGCCATGGACCGCATTCCCATTCTTCGCATGGGCGAGACCCTGCTGGTGACCATCCAGGTCGACATGCAGGACCAGACCGCCCTCACGTTGCAGGACGACCTAGCCAACCGCATTGCCGCCACGGGCGCCTCGGGCGTGATGATCGACATCTCGGCGCTCGAGATCGTCGACTCCTTCGTCGGCCGCATGCTCACCAGCATCTCGGGCATCGCGCGCATCCTCTCGGCCACCACGGTGGTGGTCGGCATGCAGCCCGCAGTGGCCATCACGCTGGTCGAACTCGGGCTCTCGCTGGAAGGCGTGCAGACTGCGCTCAACGTCGAACGCGGCATGGAACTCCTGCGGCGCGCCCGCCAGGAGAACGTCCTTGGCCGTTGAACAAACCGGCGTGCTGCCGCTGCTCAACGAGCAGAACATCGTCGCGAGCCGGCAGATGGTGCGTGCGCTGTGCCAGGACCTGAAGCTGTCGCTGGTCGACCAGACGAAGATGATCACGGCCGCCAGCGAGCTGTCGCGCAACACGCTGATCCACGGCGGGGGCGGACGCATGCGCTGGGAGCTCGCCGAACGCAACGGGCGGCGCGGCCTGGTGCTGCACTTCGAGGACGAAGGCCCCGGCATCGCCGACCTCGCGCTCGCGCTCACGGACGGCTGGACCAGCGGCTCCGGCATGGGCCTCGGCCTGCCGGGCAGCAAGCGGCTCGTCAACGAGTTCGACATCTCGTCGAGCCCGGGCGCGGGCACCCGAGTGAGCATCACCAAGTGGAAATGACCACCTTCACGGGCTGGACTCACAAGGCCTTCGCGATGGACGACGCCAGCCGCGTCGGCGAGGCGCGCCGGCATGCGGCGCAGGCGGTGGCCGAAATGGGCTGGAGCGAGGTCGATGCCGGCCGGCTGGCGCTGGTGGTGACCGAACTGGGCACCAACCTGCAGCGTCATGCGCAGGGCGGCCGCCTGCTGATCGCCGTACGCCCGCAGTCGAGCGAGGTCGAGGTGGTTTCCATCGACGACGGTCCCGGCATCCCCGACCTGGCGCTGGCGATGCAGGACGGCCATTCGTCCGGCAGCACGCCCGGCACCGGGCTGGGGGCGGTGCGCCGGCTGGCCGACGACTTCGATGTCCATTCATCGATGCCGGACGGCACGGTGGGCGTGGCGCGCGTGCGCGCGAAGAACGCCGCCGCGCAGCCGGCTTCCATCTTCCAGGTGGGCGCCGTCTGCCTGCCGGCGCCCCACGAGTCGGTGAGCGGCGACGGCTGGGCCTATGCCTTCCACGGCGACCTGGCCACCGTGCTGCTGGCCGATGGCCTGGGCCACGGGCCCGACGCGGCCAAGGCAGCGGATGCCGCGATCGGCGCGTTTGTCCGGGCGCCGGAAGACGACGTGCGCGAGACGGTGCAGCGGGTGCACCGCGAACTGCAGACCACGCGCGGTGCGGCGGTGTGCGCGCTGCGCATCGATGCGGCGGGCGCGACCGTCAGCTACAGCGGCGCTGGCAACATCGTGGGACGCGTGGTGTCGGGCGTGTTCGACAAGTCGATCATCACCCAGCACGGCACCGCAGGCATGCAGATCCGCAAGCCCGAGAGCGCTTCGCTCGAGTGGCCGGACCACGCGCTGGTGGTGCTGCACAGCGACGGCATCGAGACCCGCTGGACGCTCGATCGCATCCGCCCGCTGCTGCAGCGGGATCCCACGCTGGTGGCCGCCGTGCTTTTGCGCGACCATACGCGGCACCGCGACGATGCGACCGTCGTGGTGATCCGCCGAAAGGAATAACCGATGAACAGTCCCGTCGCCATGACCGACCGGGAAGACGCGCTGGCCGCAAGCCGACGCGAGGTGGAGGAACTGCGCGCGGAGCTCGAGGAAACGAACCGCGGCGTGGTCGCGCTGTATGCCGAACTCGATGCCCAGGCCGAGCAGCTCAGGAAGGCCACCGAACTCAAGAGCCGCTTCCTGGCCTACATGAGCCACGAGTTCCGCACGCCCATCAGCGCGATCCGCAGTGTGGCCCGGCTGCTCAGCGACCGCGTGGACGGCCCGCTGACGCCCGAGCAGTCAAAGCAGGTGGGCTTCGTCGACACCACGGCGACCGAACTGGCCGACATGGTCGACGACCTGCTCGACCTCGCCAAGATCGAGGCGGGGCGCGTCGAGATCTCCCCGGCCTGGTTCGAGATGGTCGACCTGTTCTCGGCACTGCGCGGCATGTTCCGTCCGGTGCTGCACAACCCGTCCACCGCGCTGATCTTCGAGGAGCCCGAAGGGCTGCCCAAGCTCTACACGGACGACCGCAAGCTGTCGCAGATCCTGCGCAACTTCGTCTCCAACGCGCTCAAGTTCACGCCGCAGGGCGAAGTCCGCGTCTCCGCCACGCGCAGCGGCGAGCATGCGGTGAGGTTCTCGGTGTCGGACACCGGCATCGGCATCGCCCCCGAGCACCACGCCGCGGTGTTCGACGACTTCTCCCAGGTCGATTCGCCGGTGCAGAAGCGCCTTCGCGGCACCGGCCTCGGCCTGTCGCTGAGCCGCCAGCTCGCGACGCTGCTCGGCGGGCACGTGGAGGTGGCGAGCGAACTGGGCAAGGGTTCGGTGTTTTCCGTGACGCTGCCCGTTCTGGTTCCGACGCAGGACCCGGCCGGGCCGGAGTGACCATGCCGACCGAGCCGCTGATCAGCACCACGATCGACCGGTCGCGCCACACCGTGCTGGTGGTGGACGACAACCCGACCACGCGATACACCACGGCGCGCGTGATCCGCGCGGCGGGCTTCGAGACCTGCGAGGCCGCGACCGGCGGCGAAGCGCTGGCGCTCGCCTCGCGCCAGGTCTCTGCGGTGGTGCTCGACGTGCACCTGCCCGACTTCAGCGGCTTCGAGGTGTGCCGCGAACTGCGCCTGAAACCCGAGACCGCCACGCTGCCCGTGGTGCACCTGTCGGCCACCTTCGTGCGCAACGAGGACAAGGTGGCCGGCCTCAATGCCGGCGCCGACGCCTACCTGGTCCATCCGGTCGAGCCGCCGGTTCTCGTCGCCACGTTGCAGGCGCTGATCCGCGCGCGCATGGCCGAGGAGAAGCAGCGCAACAGCGAAGCGCGCTTCCGCGCCATCTACGACCACGCACCCACCGGCATGGCGCTGATCGACGCCGAGGGCCGCTTCGCCGACGTCAACCCCGCCATGGTTGCCATGCTGGGCCAGTCGCGCGACGCGCTGATCGGCCAGCCGGTGAGCGCATTCGCACCCGACGAGTGGACGGCCTTCGTGCTGAGCCACACCGCCGGGGCGCAGCCGCCGGCTTCTTCATGGAAGGGCGAGTTCCCGCTGCTGCGGCAGGACGGCTCCTGGATCCGGCTCGAGTGGACCATGTCGGCGCACATCGAGCCGGGTCTGCGCGTGGGCATCGCGCTCGACGTGTCCGAGCGCTTCGAGCTCGAGGCGCGCCGGCGCGAGGTGCTGGAGCGCGAGCAGGCGGCGCGCGCCGCGGCCGAGCGCCTGAGCCGCACCAAGGACGACTTCGTGGCCGTGCTCTCGCACGAGCTGCGCAACCCGCTCAATGCCATCGGCGGGTGGGTGCATGTGCTCAAGGTCGGCAACCGCACGCCGGAGCAGATGGAGAAGGGCCTGAACGCCATCGACCGCAGCGTGAAGGCGCAGACACGGCTCATCGCCGACATCCTGGACGTGTCGCGCATCAGCTCGGGCAAGCTGCGGCTGCACCGCGAGTGGAGCGAGCCGCGCGCGCTGGTGAGCGCCGCCATCGAGGCGCTGGCGGCGCCGGCTGCTGCGAAGCGGCTGAGCATCGTGTTCGACCAGGGCCAGGTCGATCCGCCCGCCTGGCTCGACGCCACGCGCTTCCAGCAGATCGTGTGGAACCTGCTGTCGAACGCCATCAAGTTCTCCAGCGAGGCGGGGCGCATCCTCGTCGAGCTGCACCGCGAGGGCGACCTGCTCGACCTGACCGTGCAGGACTTCGGGCGTGGTATCAGCTCCGACTTCCTGCAGCACCTGTTCGACCGTTTCTCGCAGAGCGACTCGCCCGACAACCGCTTCCATGGCGGCCTGGGGCTGGGCCTGTCGATCGTCAGGAACCTGGCCGAGCTGCACGGCGGCAGCGTGTCGGCGCACAGCGCGGGCGAAGGGCACGGTGCCACGCTGCGCGTGGTGCTCGGCGTGGTGCCTTCGGGCGAAGCGCCCCTCGTGCTGCTCGACACGGACGATGCACGCCCCGCGGGGGCCTTGCTGTCGTCTTCGGCGTCCGCCGACCGTGTGCTGGCCGGGCTCGACGTGATGGTGATCGAGGACAACGCCGATGCGAGCGAGATCATGGCGGTCGTGCTGTCCGACGCCGGCGCCACCGTGCGCCTGGGCGTCGACTACGACGAGGCGCTGCATCTGTTCGAGCAGAAATGGCCCGACGTGCTGATCAGCGACATCGGGCTGCCGGGGCGCGACGGCTACGAACTGATCCGCGAGGTGCGGCAGCGCGAACGCGCGCGGGGCAAGCCGCGGCTGTTCTGCGTGGCGCACACCGCCTTCACGCGGCCGCAGGACCATGCCAGGGCCACCGAGGCCGGCTTCGACGCCCACCTGGGCAAGCCGCTGCAGCCCCATGCGCTGCTCGCACTGATCTGCGGCCGGCCGGCGGCGCCAACGCAAGGCTGACCTTCGCTTCACCGCGACTCGCGCGCGGCCGCTCACACCGGCTCCGTGGGCGCCCCGTGGCCGTCACGCGAGTCCGTCGACCGTGCGTCGCAAGGCGCGGAGCATGCCCCGGCCGCAAAGGCCGACAGACCCTGCGGGCTTGTCTTTTTCCCGAAGATCCCAACGTTCGACACTCCCTCCACCGGTTCAACAGGAGAAAACCGCATGCCCGACTACCGCAAGACGCCCGAAGCCATTGCCGCACTGTCCCGGGAACAGTTCCTCGTGACGCAGGAAGGCGCAACCGAGCGCCCCGGAACCGGCGAGTACCTCGACAACGAGGAGCCCGGCATCTACGTCGACATCGTCTCCGGCGAGCCGCTGTTCGCGTCGTCCGACAAGTTCGAATCGGGCTGCGGCTGGCCCAGCTTCACCAAGCCGATCGTGCCGGCGCATGTCAACGAGCTGCGCGACACTTCGCACGGCATGATCCGCACCGAGGTGCGCTCGGCGCACGGCGACAGCCACCTGGGCCACGTCTTCCCCGACGGCCCTTCGGACCGCGGCGGTCTGCGCTACTGCATCAACTCCGCATCGCTGCGTTTCATTCACCGCGACGACATGGCCGCGCAAGGCTATGGCGCCTACATCGACCAAGTGGAGGACATCAAGTGACTCAAGAAACCGCAATCCTGGCCGGCGGCTGCTTCTGGGGCATGCAGGACCTCATCCGCAAGTACGACGGCGTGATCTCCACGCGTGTGGGCTACTCGGGCGGCGACGTGCCCAATGCCACCTATCGCAACCACGGCACGCACGCCGAAGCCATCGAGATCGTGTTCGACCCGGCGAAGATCAGCTACCGCAAGCTGCTCGAGTTCTTCTTCCAGATCCACGATCCGAGCACGCGCAACCGCCAGGGCAACGACGTGGGCCTGAGCTACCGCTCGGCCATCTTCTACACGAGCGACGAGCAGAAGCGCGTGGCTGAGGACACCATCGCCGACGTGGACGCCTCTGGCCTCTGGCCCGGCAAGGTGGTCACCGAGCTCGCGCCGGCAGGTGCCTTCTGGCAGGCCGAGCCGGAGCACCAGGACTACCTGGAGCGCATTCCCAACGGCTACACCTGCCACTTCATCCGGCCCGACTGGAAGCTGCCCGTTCGCGCGGGATCGACGCAGTAGGCCGGCTGCGCGAGCAGCGGCGTTGCAGCGCGGCCTTCGGGCGACGGGGCCGCGCTTCCATCGCGAGCGGGCACGGACGGCAGGGGCCGTTACGCGACGGCCGGAGGCCTTCCCGAGCCTCGCCGATCGCCGGCCATCCTGGCGGTGCCGCTCGCCGGAATGAAGCGAAGGAGCGCCGCTACGGCGCCAGCTCGAACATCCGCAGCGGTGCATCCAGCGACAGCGCGCGGCGCGCCGCCTGTTCGCCGGCGGCGTCGAGCGTCACGAGCAATGCGATCTCGCCTGCGATGCTGGTCGCGATCGGCAGGCCGTCGCGGTAGAGCACCCGCGAGCCCGCCACGCGCGGCACCCTGGGGCCGTGCACGATGGTGCCGAGGAGATTGGCCGGGTCGCTGGCCGCCAGCGTGACCAGCGCGTCGTCGCCCGGCTGCCGGCGCACCAGCCGCATCGACGCGACCGCCTCCGGCAGCGCGAATTGCTCGCCCGATACACCCGCAATGAAGCGGCCGCCGCGGATCTCGCCGCGCGCCTCGAGCCGCCGGCACACGCGCACCAGGTCGCGCCACGGTGGCAGCCATGCGGCCTCGCGCTCCAGCAAGCGCCAGCAGATCACGCCGTAGCGGCGCAGCAGCACGTGCACGACCTGTTCGATGGTGTCGGGCGTGCCCGCCGGTTGCGCCGCGGCCGAAGCCGGCGGCCGCACCAGCGTCCAGCGGCCCGCGTCCTCGATGCCGAACAGCGGGGTGCGACGGCGGCGCCGCGTGTCGGCGGAGGCGCGCTTCGATGCCGGCACCAGCAGCGCGCGCAGTCCGGCATAGCTGTCGCAGCGGGCGCGGCCCTTGGCCACGAGTTCGGTCAGTGCCTCCTCGATCTCGACCGGCAGCAGGCGCGTGCCCTGCGCGATCTCGTCGAAGAAGCAGGCGCCGTGCTGCGCCAGGTGCGCGGCCACGCGCCCGGCGCGCGAGCCGAGGCTGTCGTCGTCGGCCGGCGCCGGCGCCAGCGCGGTCCACAGCGCGGCACTGCGGCGCGGCAGCAGCACGACCGGCGTGGCACGCAGCGACAGGCTGCCCGCGCCCTTGCGTCCCTCGGCGGCATGGGGCCGCAGCCGGGTCCACAGCACGCGTCCCGCGGTGCACAGGTCGTCGAGCCAGGCGCCGGCGTAGTCGGTCACGCGCGCGGGCAGCAGTTCGGCCTCCCACAGCGGCGCCGGCGCCTCGTAGCCTTCGAGCTGCGACAGGATGCCCGCAAGCGCCTCGGGCCCGCGCACGCGCGCGGCCGGGCCGATGTGCTGCCACTCGAAGAGAAAGCGCACGAAGTCGCACGGCTCGACCGGCTCGATCTCGTGCCGCAGCCGCTTGAGCGTGTAGCGGTGGATGCGCGCCAGCAGGTGGCGCTCGCACCATTCGATCTCTGCCGTGCCGGGCGTGAAGCGTCCGCGCAGCACGCTGCCTTCGGTCTGCAATGCGACCATCGCGCCCTCGGCATCGGCAATGGACAGGCGCAGCGGCGCGGCCAACTGCGCCACGGTGACCGGGCCGAGGCCGCCCAGCCGCGAACGCAGCAGTTCGCGCAGCGCGGCGTCGCGGTCGGCCGGGCGCTCGGCATCGGCAGGTGCGGCGACGACCGGCTGCAGCGGCGCGTCGGGAAAGACGGCCTGCAGCAGCGGCAACCGTTCGGCGGCCACCCACAGGCCGCCTGCGGCCTTGCGGCCCCGGGCCCGGTCATCGAGCGGCAGCCGCGTGGCGCGCCCGGCCTTCGCCAAAGCCGCGAGCCATTTCTTCCAGTCGGGCTGCGGCGCAACCTCCTCGTCGCTCACCGCGCCGAGCATGCCCAGCGCCTCGTGCATCTCGTCGGCGCTGCGCGGCTGCGGCCAGGCTTCCTCGCGCACGCTGGCAATGGCGTCGGCATCGAGTTGCCCGATGTCGTCCGCGCTCCCGGGGTCGGTGTAACGGCGGTTCTGCACGGCCTGCGTGCGGCGCTCTTCCAGCGGCGCATCGTCGAGGAACGCATAGGGGCGCGCGCTGAGCGCCTCCATGGCGAGCGGCGACGGCGCGGGAAGGTCGCGTGCGATCACCTTCACCTCGCCGGCCTCCATGCGCCGCAGCAGCGCGAGCCAGCCGTCGGCGTCCATCGCGTCGTGCAGGCAGTCGTCGAGCGTCTGCGCTACCAGCGGATGTTCCGGCACCTCGCGCTCGCCGGCGATGTTCTCGGCGCACGCCACCTGGTCGGGGAACACCGCTGCGAGCAGGTCTTCGGAGCGCATGCGCTGAAGTTGCGGTGCCACCTTGCGCCCGCCGCTGAAGCGCGGCAGCGCGAGCGCGGTGGTGGCATTCCAGCGCCAGCGCACGCCGAACAGCGGCGCATCGAGCAGGGCCTGCACCAGCACGTGCAGCGCCGAGGCCGAATGCAGGTAGCGCGCCACTTCGTCGAGCGCGAAGCTGTGGCTGGTGGACAGTGACAGCACGATCGCATCTTCGGTGGCCGCCGCCTGCAGCTCGAAGTTGAAGGTGCGGCAGAAGCGCTTGCGCAGCGCCAGGCCCCACGCGCGGTTGAGCCGGCTGCCGAAGGGCGAATGGATCACCAGCTGCATGCCGCCCGAGGCGTCGAAGAAGCGCTCCATGACCAGCGTGCGCTGCGTCGGCAGCGCGCCGAGCACCGCGTGCGCATGCGCGAGATGCTCGACGATCTGGCGCGCGGCCTCGGCGTCCAGGCCGATGCCTGCCGTGAGCAG
>Ga0209050_1001411_pt1 | contig 26001 bp, 22 predicted proteins | sample Araplavi_mTSA_r2_FD_184276 | JGI IMG/M metagenome (GOLD analysis project Ga0209050, IMG submission 184276) | Arabidopsis root microbial communities from North Carolina, USA - plate scrape MF_Cvi_mTSA_r2 (SPAdes) (version 2) | ecosystem: Host-associated > Plants > Roots > Endosphere | place: USA... | reverse complement strand
CTTCCTCGACCTTAATGACCGAGTCGCCGATCAGCTGCTTGATCTCCTTGGCGGCGTTCGCCGAACGCTGCGCGAGCGAGCGCACTTCGGAGGCGACCACCGCGAAACCGCGGCCCTGTTCGCCGGCGCGCGCCGCTTCCACCGCGGCGTTCAACGCGAGGATGTTGGTCTGGAAGGCGATGCCGTCGATCACGCCGATGATGTCGGCGATCTTCTTCGACGACTGCGTGATCGCGTCCATCGTGCTCACGACTTCGCCCACCACGCTGCCGCCCTGGCCAGCGACTTCCGCCGCGCTCTGCGCCAGCTGGTTGGCCTGGCGCGCGTTGTCGGCGTTCTGGCGAACGGTCGAGGTGAGTTCCTCCATCGACGACGCGGTTTCTTCCAGCGATGCCGCCTGCGACTCGGTGCGCTGCGACAGGTCGTTGTTGCCGGCGGCGATTTCGGCGGCGGCCGAGCTGATCGCGTCCGAACCCTGGCGGATCTGGCCCACGATGTCGGACAGCTTGTCCACCGTGCGGTTGGCGTCGTTGGCCAGACGGCCGAACTGGCCCGGCAGTTCCACGTCGACGCGGCGGTTCAGATCGCCATCGGCTACGGCCGACAGCAACGAGCCGACTTCGTTGAGCCCGTCATCGGCGGTCGACATCAGCTGGTTCAGCGAGGTCACCACGTCGCGATAGACATACTGGAAGCGCGCGGCATCGCCGCGGCGGCTGAAGTCGCCGGCAACGGCCGCGTCGACCAGCGTCTTGATCTCGGCGTTGATCGCGTTCATGCCGCCCTTGACCGCGTCCACGGCGTCGGTGATGCGCGCCTTCTGGCCGGGCAGGCGATCCATGTCCTGCGACAGATCGCCGCGCGCGTACGCCGCCACGATGCCGATCGCACGCGCATTGATCTGGATATGCGAGTCAACGAGTGCGTTGATGTCGCCGGCCATCTGGCCGTACGCACCCGGCAGGTCGCGGTTGTCGATGCGGAAGTCGATCTCGCCTTCATCGTGGCGACGGGCGATATCGCCCTGGACCTGCGCGAAGCGCTGCAAGGTCAGCTGCATCTGGCTCATGCTGCGCAGCAGCTGGCCGGCTTCGTCCTCGCTGTCCACCACGATGCGCTCATCGATGCGGCCGGCGGCGATGCCCTGTGCGACGCCCGTGGCGCGCTGCAGCGGTCGGGAGATCAGGCGAGCCAGCACGAAGCCCAAGGCGGAGCCGAGCAGCACCAGCACGCCAATTCCCAGCGAGATGCCCAGGACAGTGCTGCGATAGGCGGCATCGGATGCGGCGACCATCGCGTCCAGCGCCTTGGCGTTGTACTCGGTCAGCGCGGTCAGCGTCGCGAAGAGCTTGCGGCGGGCCGGACGCGATTCGTCGGCGGAGATGCGACTGGCTTCGACGAAGTCGTTCGCGGCAACGGCGACCATCATCTTGTCGTGCGAGGCCGTGTAGGCATTCAGGTCCTCGAGCACGACGTCGAAACGCTTGCGCTCGGCGTCGCTGGAAACCAGCCCCCTGTAGGCGTCGAGGGCGGCATCCATCTTCGCCTTGGACTCCTTCATGCGCGTGGCGTAGCTCTCCAGCTGCGCGGCATCGTTCTGGTACTGCAACTGCGAGATCTCGTAGGTCCGGTACTCGCCCAGCTCCGCGCGCAACCCGAGCAGATGGCGGACCGACGGCACCCAGTTGCGATTGATGTCGGTGATCTGCACGTTGCGGGCGTGCAGCTGCGTGATCGAGTAACCGCCCAGCATCACGGCAAGGGCGATCACGACGGTAAAGGCCACCGCCAGTTTCTTGGCGATCGACAGGTTCTTGAATCCACTCATGGGAAACGGCTCGTTGGGGAGGGCGAAGCGGCTGCTTCGATCCGGTTAACGGCATCGCCCATGACAGCTAAAGCACATGAAACTGAACCGACATCTTCGTGATGTATTCGCGCGCGACGAAATGTGGACGAATCCGCAGAAAGAACGCGATTCATCTTCTTTCTTGCGGTTCAGCCGTTCGCGATGCATGCGGTTGCGACGTCCGTATCAGTGCGCCGCGGTATGTTTCCGTTGAGGCGCGCAAGGTCCTGGACGTGAATGGCATGGAAGGCCCGTCGAGTTCGATGGAGCCATTACCGGCGCAGCAAACGTATTGGGTGGGTCATCATCGCGATTCCGCGATGCGCGAACGCCGTCCGTTGCGGACCCGCGGGTGTGAAGAGGCGAGTGCGTCCGCACTTCGAGCCACTTCACGTCGATGTCGAATCCCGCCCGGCTGCTTCGTCGCATCTAGTGAGTCCCCCGGAGATCCGCCGCATGAACCGCACCGACGTCGTCTCCTATCCCCCGGACCGCAACTGGCCCCTGGTCGCCGCTGGCGCCGTGCTCGGCTGCGTGGGTGTCGGGGTGATCTTCGCGTTGGCCGTGTTGCTCGGGCCGATGAGTGCGGCCACCGGCTGGTCGCGCGGCGCCTTGTCCAGCGCGATGACGCTCGCCTTCCTGAGCATGGGGGTGGGCGGTTTCGTCTGGGGCGCACTGAGCGACCGCGTCGGGCCGCGCAGGGTCGTGCTGGCCGGCGCGCTGCTGCTGGGCCTGGCGTGCGTGCTCGCCAGCCGTTCGGCCAGCCTGTGGCAGTTCCGGCTGACCTACGGCGTGTTGATGGGCATCGCCGTGTCGAGCTTCTTCGCGCCGGTGATCGCCGCCACCGCGTCGTCCTTCGAGAAACGACGCAACATCGCCGTATCGCTGGTGTCGGCCGGCGTCGGCGTAGCGCCGCTGACGATGTCGCCGCTGGTGGCGTGGCTGGTCATCCATTACGACTGGCGCCAGACGCTGCTGATCGTCGGGCTGGTCGCGTGGGCGCTGACATTGCCGGCCGTGTGGTTCGTCCGCGCTTCGCCGATACCAGAAGACACGTCCGCGCACGAGGTCGCGGGCGGCACCGTGGCGAAAGCGGGGCAGGCGCTGCGCTCGCGTGCGTTCATCGTGCTGGCGCTGACGTACTTCGCCTGCTGCGCCGCGCACTCCGGGCCGATCTTCCACACCGTGAGCTACGCCGTCGGCTGCGGCCTGGCCGTGACCACCGCCGTGACCATCTACAGCATGGAAGGCGCTGCAGGCCTGGGAGGCCGCGTGCTGTTCGGGCTGATGGCCGATCGCTTCGGCGCGAAACCGGTGCTGGTGGCGGGTCTGCTGATCCAGGCGTTCGCCGCGGTGTCGTACCTGGGCGTGAACCAGCTCGATGGCTTCTATGCGGTCGCGATCGTGTTCGGGATGGCGTACGGCGGAACCATGCCGTTGTATGCCTCGCTCGCGCGCGAGGCCTTCAGTCCGCAGATCCTCGGCCTCGTGCTGGGTGCGGCGGGCATGCTGTCGGCGCTGGGAATGGCGTCCGGTCCGCTACTCGGCGGCTGGATCTACGACCGCTACGGCAGCTACACCTGGATGTACATCGGCTCGATGGCGGTGGGCCTGGGCGCGGCGGCGATCGCGTTGTGGTTCCCGTCCCGGCGCAAGCGGGAAAAATCCGAGGACTTGCAGGCCGTCATGCAGGAATGACGCGGCGTGCGCCGCGCGGCGCCATCGACGCATCACGCCCGCGGCACGCGTATCTGCGCTTCAAGGCCACCGCCGTCGCGATTGCGCAGCACCAGCGTCGCACCGATCGACTCCGCCAGCTGCTGCGCGATCGCAAGACCCAGACCAGTGCCCCCGGTGCCGCGGTTGCGCGAGGCTTCGAGCCGGTAGAACGGCTCCACCACGCGCGCCAGTTCATCGTCGGGAATGCCGGGACCGCGATCGCCTACCCGGATCACGACCGCATCGGCGGCGTCCTGCAGTTCGACTTCCGCCGAGCCGGCGTACTTGAGCGCGTTGTCGATCAGGTTCGCGACGACACGCCGCAGCGCGTTCGGACGCGTCATGATGGGCGTGCCGACGCGCCCTTGCAGGCTCACCGGTCGCCCGGTGTCCTGGTAATCGAGGACGAGGCTGTCGAGGAAGGACTGAACGTCCAGCCGCACCGGCGCCTCGGTGTTGCCGTGCGCGCTTCGCGCATAGGCGATGCCTTCGCGCACCAGATGCTGCATCTGGTCGAGGTCGTCGAGCATCTTCGCGCGCCCGGGCACCTCGTCCATCGACTCGGCGCGCAGCTTCATGCGCGTGATCGGCGTCTGCAGGTCGTGCGAGATCGACGCGAGGATCTGCAGACGCTCCTTCATGTAGCGCGCGATCCGGTCCTGCATCGCATTGAAGGCGCCAGCCGCCTGCGCGACCTCGGCCGGCCCGGCGACCGGAAGCCGCTCGCCGTCGCCGTCCGGGCGCACGTTCTCGGCCGCCTGCGCGAGACGCGCGAGCGGCCGTGTCGCCAGCCGCACCGCCGCCCACGCGCACAGCAGCAGCACTGCCAGCTGCACCGCCAGTACGTACGGAAGCCACTTCGCCAGCGGCATCACCGACGGTTGCACGTCGATCACCATCGGACTTCCGTCGCGCAGGCGCACATGCACCTGGAAGCGTTCGGGGTCGCGCGACAGCTGCACTGCCTGCGTCGAATAGCGCGGCCCCAGCGCACTGGCGATCGTGCCGGCCATCTCGCGCGAAGTCGCGCCTTCCAGCGGACCTCCGGCCTCGCCATCGCCCAGCGCGTAACGGAACGTGCGCCGTTGCAGCATCGGCAGCCAGTCGGCGCGTTCCTCCGGCGGCAGGCGGTCGAGCAGGTTCACCGCGACGACCACGTCCTGCTCCAGGTTCGTCATCAGCATCGACGACGCGGCCTCGTAGCGTTCGTAGAACAGCAGTCCGAACGACAGCGCGTGCGCAAGCAGCAGACCGCCTGCGAGCAGCAGGGTCATCCGCGACGCCATCGTGCGCGGCAGCCAGCGCCAGCGTGCGCGGGAAGCGTCCACTCACCCGTCCTCGCCCACGATCGTCACCGGCGCGCTGAAGACATAGCCTTCGCTACGCACGGTCTTGATGTAGCTCTGTTCGCGTGCGTCGTCCTGCAGGCGCTGGCGCAGGCGGCTGACCAGCAGGTCGATGGAGCGGTCGAACAGCTCCGCATCGCGACCCTGCGTGAGGTTGAGCAGCTGGTCGCGGCTGAGCACGCGGTTGGGATGGTCGAGGAACACGCGCAGCAGGCGGAACTCGGCGCCGCTCAGCGCCACCACCGTGCCGTCCGGATCGAGCAGGTGGCGTGCGGTGGTGTCCAGGCGCCAGCGGCCGAAGCCGAGCAACTGCGCGGCTTCGGTGACCTGCAGGTTCGGCGGCAGCATCCGCGTGCGACGGATCACCGCCTTGATGCGCGCCAGCAGTTCGCGCGCGGCGAAGGGTTTGGTGACGTAGTCGTCGGCGCCCATTTCCAGGCCGATGATGCGATCGGTCTGGTCCTCGCGCGCGGTCAGCATCACCACGGGGATGGCGCGATGCTTGCCCGCGCGCAGGTTGCGCGTGAGGGTGAGGCCGTCCTCGCCAGGCATCATCACGTCCATCACGATCAGGTCGACCGCATGCGTGTCGAGGACGGCGCGCATCTCGCGTCCGTCGGCGGCCTCGCTGGCGCGCAGGCCGTTCCTGCGCAGGTAGTCGGCGACCATCTGCCGGATCTCGCGATCGTCGTCCACGACGAGGATGTGGTCAACGTGTTCCATGGTGCGCTCGTGGGGAAGGAGGCGATGGCCGATTGTGCCATCGCCTGTGGTGCGTCAGCGTGCGGCCGGCGCGGTGGCGAGCAGGTCGCGGATGCGTTGCTCGGTCGCTTCGTAGTCGCCTTCGCCGTAATGGCGGTAGACGATGCGGCCTTCGCGATCGACCAGGTACAGCGCCGGCCAGAAGCGGTTGCCGTAGGCGTTCCACGTGGCGTAGTCGTTGTCCTGTGCCACCGGATAGGCGATGCCGAAGCGTTCGATCGCGCGACGCACGTTGGCGGCGCTGTGTTCCTCGTCGTACTCGGGCGTGTGGACGCCGATCACCACCAGGCCCTGGTCGCGATAGCGCTGGTCCCACTGCCTCACATGCGGCAGGACGTGGATGCAGTTGATGCAGGAATAGGTCCAGAACTCGACGAGCACGACCTTGCCCTTGAGCCCCGCGATGGTCTGCGGCGGCGAGTTGAGCCAGTTCGAGATGCCGGTGAATTCCGGTGCCGGCGTCGGCGTCGCGGGTCCGGCCTGCGCGCCGGGCGAGCAGCCGGCCAGCAGCGACAGCGACAACGCGAACGCGGCGAGGATCGACTTGAACATGGGGAGCCTCTGATTGGATTCGGACCGCCGCCGGCATCGGGCCGGCGGCGGAAGCGTTCGATCGCGGTCCGGTTCGGACGGCGACCGGCTCAGGTGACGATATCGACGTCCACGTCGCCGCGCGTCATGCGCGAGTACGGGCAGGTGCGGTGCGCCATCTCGACCAGCTGCTGGCGCGTGGCTTCATCCAGGCCGGGCAGTTTGACGTCCAGCTTCACCGCCAGCTGGTACTCGCCATTGGCGGTCTTGCCCAGGTCGACCTGCGCATCCACCGCGGTGTCGGCCGGCAGCTTCACCTTCAATTCCTGCGCGGCGAAGCCGAGCGCGCCGATGAAGCATGCAGACCAGCCGATGCCGAACAGCTGTTCCGGATTGGTGCCGGGCTTGTTGGAGCCGGGCGTGCTGAGCGCGACGTCGATGGCGCCGTCGCTGGAGCGGCCGGTGCCGCTGCGTCCGCCGGTGACGTGGGTGTGCGCGGTATAGACGACGGTCTGGAGGGAGTGGGTCATGGCGATGTTCCTCGGTGTTGGGAGTGGGGCCGGTGAATCCGGTGGCGCCATTCCGAGGCAGGGGGGTATCGCGTGCGTGTCGATCGTGCGGGCGTTTTGTCGTCGAGTGTGGCGGGGAAGGGCGTGGATACAGTTCGATACAAAGCGCACCTGCGCTCGTGTAGCCGGGGTAAGGCGGAGCCGCACCCGGGGGCGGCGCGATCGATCCAGAAGGAAAGTCACACGTCATCCCTTGCAACGCGCTGCAGCGTGCATGGAGGCGCGGTGCGGTTCGCCTTACCCGGGCTACGAGAGCCCGCGAGCCCGTCCAGCTCGCCTCGCCGACCAAAACTTTGCCGAATAGGCTCGCTCGTGACGAAAAAGTGTGAGCGACATCAAGAATGTCGACTTGCTGACGATATCGACAGTGAGTGGAGGCTTGCGCCCCGCGCTCCGGCGAGCTGCAACGCTGGCATGGGGATTGCACCAACGCCAAGGCAACGCTGTTGCCGACGCGGAAGGCGCTGAAGCCACTCGTTGTCGATCACATGCCGCGCGGTTGGGGAGCCGCGTTCCAACGAATCACGCCGCGAACGCCTGAAGGCGTGCGCAGGTCGCCGTCGATGCGTGAGGGCGCAAGCCCTGACGGCATCCGCGCGGCCGCATCCCGACCGCGCCATGGAATGGCGCGCACCCGCATGACCCTCGAAGGGCGACCGCCCGGGCAAACCGTGCCCGCGCGTCGCTTCCTCCTGCCGATTTCCAAGAAGGTTGACGTACGCAATGAACAAGATTTTCCGGATTGTGTGGAGCAAGGCGCTGAAGCAATTCGTGGTGGTGTCGGAACTCGCCACCTCGTCGGCGTCCGGCACGCAAGGCCCGTCGACCGGTCCGCGCAAGCGCTCGGCGATGTTCCTGTCGCTGGCGTTGATGCTGGCTTCCTTCGGCGCGAGCGCGGCCGACATCCAGAACATCGGTTTCGAGGACGGCACACTCACTGGCTGGACCGCAGGTGGCGGCACGGGCGCGCAGGATTCGGCGTCTTATGGCGCCAACGGCGTCGGCGCGTCGATCGTCACCGGAATGACCGACTTCTATTCGGACTGGGGCCCGACGCCCAGCACGCACGAGTGGACGGTGACGCCGTACGGTTCGTACATGGCGTCGCTGCAGGCGGGTCCTCAGTCCAACAATGTCGCTGCAGGCATGGGGGCGCTCGGCCTGACCGCCCAGAGCCAGCAGGAAGTCGCTTCGATGATGGGGCGCTCGCTGAGCGGCCTGAAGAACGCCGCGTGGCTCTACCAGGACCTCGTGCTGGGAGCGGGCGACTCCTTCACGATGGCGTGGCAGTACGTCTCCACCGATTACGAGCCTTTCAACGACGGCTCGCTGACCTCGCTGGTGAACGTGAACGACCCGTTCGCGCTGGGCGTGGTCAACAACCAGAACGCACAGTTCGCACTGCTGGGTGCGACCAACCTGGGCACCGGCAGCTACTCCACCGGCGACTACGGTGCGACCGGCTGGCAGGTGGCGACGTATTCGGTGACCACGGCGGGCACGTACCGCCTTGGCTTCTTCACCTTCAACATCGACGACCAGTTCAACAGCCCGGTATTGCTGATCGACCAGGCCCCTGGCCTGACGTTCGACCACGGCGTGCCGTTCGGCCCCGTCGCACCCAACCCGGGCAGCGGCGCGCCGACGACGCCGGGCATCCCGACCACGGCCGTCATCGACGACACGATGGGGACCGATGAGCTCGACGGCGCCAGCGATGGCGCGTTCGAAGGCGGCACGCTGGTCGTGGACGCCGACGGCACCGACGTGGACCTCGACTTCACCATTGACGGCACGGGCGGCACGATCGACCAGAACGGCCATGACGCGACCTTCAGCGGCGTCATCTCCGATGCCGACAACGGCACGCCGGGCGATCTGACCATCACCAACGGCGGCAACGGCGGTTCGGTCACGTTGACGGGCGAGAACACCTACACGGGCACCACCGTCATCGACAACGGCGCCACGCTGGCGCTGTCCGGCGACGGCAGCATCGAAGGTTCGGACGTCGTGAACCACGGTACGTTCGACATCGAAGATGCGAACGGCGACGTCAACGTGAAGTCGCTCACCGGCGGCAACACGGGCGAAGTGGCACTGGGCGACAACAGCCTCGTTCTCACCGAGGCGCATGGCGATTTTGGCGGCACCATCGGTGGCAACGGCGGCGTGAACGTCGAAGCCGGCACCCAGACGCTCAGCGGCGAAAACACCTACACGGGCACCACCGTCATCGACAACGGCGCCACGCTGGCGCTGTCCGGCGACGGCAGCATCGAAGGTTCGGACGTCGTGAACCACGGTACGTTCGACATCGAAGATGCGAACGGCGACGTCAACGTGAAGTCGCTTACCGGCGGCAACACGGGCGACGTGGCACTGGGCGACAACAGCCTCGTTCTCACCGACGCACATGGCGATTTTGGCGGCACCATCGGTGGCAACGGCGGCGTGAACGTCGAAGCCGGCACCCAGACGCTCAGCGGCGAAAACACCTACACGGGCACCACCGTCATCGATGACGGCGCCACGCTGGCGCTGTCCGGCGATGGCAGCATCGAAGGTTCCGACGTCGTGAACCACGGCACGTTCGATATCGAGGATGCCAATGGCGACGTCAACGTGAAGTCGCTCACCGGCGGCAACACGGGCGATGTCGCACTGGGCGACAACGGTCTCGTCCTCACGGACGCGCACGGCGATTTTGGCGGCACCATCGGCGGTAACGGCGGTGTGACCATCGAAGCCGGCACGCAGACGTTCAGTGGTTGCAACTCCTACAGCGGCAGCACGGTGATCCGCGCCGGCTCCACGCTGGCCATCGCGGGACAGGGAGGCGTCGCCAACTCCGACGTCGTCGCGGACGGTGCCTTCGACATCGCGCAGGCCGACGGCGACGTTGGCGCGCAATCGCTGACGGGCGAGGGCACGGTCGGCCTCGGCGGGAACACGCTGGTGCTGGCGGACGCGCAAGGTGAGTTCGGCGGCGCCATCGGTGGCACCGGCGGATTGACCATCGACGGCGGCCACCAGACGCTTACCGGCAACAACACCTACGACGGCACGACCACCATCGCCGACGGCGCGACGCTCACGCTGGCGGGCGAAGGCAGCATCGCCGGAAGCGATGTCGTGGCCGATGGCCGCTTCGATCTCGGCGCGGCGGACCAGAATGCGAACGTGAAGTCGCTCACGGGCAGCGGTGCCGTCGAACTCGGCGGCAACAGCCTCCAGCTGACGGATGCGAATGGCGACTTCGGTGGCGTGATCGCCGGCCAGGGCGGCGTGAACATCGCCGGCGGCACGCAGACCTTCAGCGGCTGCAACACCTACACCGGCGCGACCGTCATCGACCGCGGCGCGACGCTCGCACTCGCCGGCCAGGGCTGCATCGCCGGTTCCGACGTCGTTGCCGACGGCACCTTCGACATCGCGCAAGCCGATGGCGAGATCGACGTGCGCTCGCTCACCGGCGACGGCGATGTCGCGCTTGGCGGCAACACCCTGGTACTGACGAACGCGAACGGCGACTTCGGCGGCAGCATCGACGGCACGGGTTCGGTGAAGATCACCGGCGGCACGCAGTCGCTCAGTGGCGAGAACACCTTCAGCGGCGGCCTCGTCGTGAACGGCGGCACGCTGCAGGTGTCCAGCGACGCGAACCTCGGCAACGGCACGGTGTCGATCGGCAACGGCACGCTGCAGACCACCGGCGGCTTCACCAGCGACAACGATTTCGCGCTGACCTCCTCGAAGGCCATCGTCGACACGGCTGGCCACGACGTCACCTTGAACGGCAATCTGTCCGGCGACGGCGTGCTGAACAAGATCGGCGACGGCACGCTGACGCTGAAGGGCCAGAACACGCAGGATGGCATCAGCGTGAAGGGCGGTGCGGTGGAGTTCGACTCCGACGCCGCGCTCGGCCGCGACGGCAGCGTGGTCACCATCGCCGACAACACCACGCTGCGCACGCTCGCGGCGATGGACATCAGGCACGAGATCTTCGTGGACAACACGCGCTCGGCGGTGTTCGACACCAACGGCTTCGACGTGTCCGTCTCCGGCGACATCGGCGGTTCGGGCATCGTGCAGAAGCTGGGCGGCGGCGTGCTGACGCTGTCGGGCAAGAACAGCCAGGTGCTGATGCAGGTGCAGGGCGGTTCGATCGCCGTGACCTCGCAGGAAGCGGCCGGCGCGATGGGCGGCGACATCTACATCGGGCAGGACGGCAACTTCACCGCGCTGTCGGGCATGAACGTCACCCAGAACGTGCACGTCACCGGCGGGAACGCGCGCTTCGAAACGCGCGGCGCGCCGGTCACGCTGTCCGGCAACCTCGACGGCAGCGCGTGCCTGATCAAGGCCGGCGCGGGTCGCCTCGACATGCGCGGCGGCGGTTCCAACGCCATCGGCGCGTGCATCGAGCAGGGCGATCTCGGGTTCAACAGCACCTTCACCGGCAACGTGTGGGTGTACGCCGACGGCACGGCCAGCGGCTCGGGCCGCGTGGAAGGCGCGATGGACGTGAAGGGCGTGCTGTCTCCGGGCAACTCGCCGGGCGCACTGGTCGTGGCGGGCAGCGTCCTGCAGCACGCGGGCAGCACGTTCGTGGCCGACGTCGACGGCCGCACGGCCGGCAACGGCGCGGGCCACTACGACACCCTGACGCTGGTGGGCGCGGGCAGCGTCTACACCGCAGCCGGCGAACTCCAGCCGCGCCTGCGTGGCATCACCGGGGACGCGACCAACACCTTCGTGCCGACGATCGGCGACACCTTCGCCATCGTCCGCGCCGAAGGCGGCGTCGCCGGTTCGTACGACTCGCTCGCGCAGCCGCAGGCCGGCCTGCCGGCGAACGCGCGCTTCGACGTGCGTTACGAAGCCAACTCCGTGGTGCTGGCGGTGACGCCCGACAGCTACGCGGCGGCGATGGGCACGTTCAACACGGCCTCGGTCGGCAATGCCATCGATGCGGTGCGCGCGGCTTCGGGCGTGCGCAATACCGGCGATGCGGCGCGTCTGCAGGACAGCCTGATGGGCCTGAACCTGGCCGGCACCGCGTCGGCGCTGGAACAGCTCGACGGCGAGTTCCACGCCACCGCACGCACCGTGCTGGCCGACGACGCGCGCCGCGTCCGCGAAGCCACGCTGGATCGCATGCGTGGCGGCCGTTCGCCGGTCGAACGCACGCAGCAGCCGGGCGATGCCGTGTGGGCGCAGGTGCTGGCCTCGGGCGGTTCGCTCGACGGCGACGGCAACGCCGCCGGTGCCGATTACAATGGCAGCGGCCTGCTGATCGGCGCCGAGCACCGTTTCGACGGCGGCTGGCAGATCGGCGCGATGGCCGGTAGCGAGCGCACCGACATGGACGTCGCCGATCGCGCGTCCAATGGCGATGCCGACACGCTGCACTTCGGTCTGTATGCGGACCGCAACTGGGGCGCGTTCGCCGTGCGTGGCGGCGTTGGCGTGGCGCAGCATTCGATCGACAGCCAGCGCATCGTCAACCTGCCGAACCTGAGCCAGCGCCTGGTCGCCGACTACGACGCGCAGACCCGCCAGGCCTACGTCGAAGCGGGTTACTCGGTGGAGGGCAAGGCCGGTTCGCTGCAGCCGTACCTGCAGTTCGCGCGGGTGGAAACGCAGAACGACGCGTTCTCCGAAACCGGCGGCAGCCTCGCGCTGGACGTGGCGAAGGACAAGACCACGCTCGATGTCTCCACGCTGGGCGTTCGCGGCGAACTGTCGCTGACCAGCGCAGGCACGGGTGATGGCTGGTTCAACGTCCGCGGCGGCCTGGGCTGGCGCCATGCGTCGGGTGATATCGCCTCGGAAAGCCGGATGGGCTGGACGAGCGGTGGCGACTTCACCGTGGCCGGCGCGCCGCTGGCCGAGGACGCCGCGGTGGTCGAAGTGGGCGTGGCCGCCTGGCTGAGCCCGCGCACGCTGCTGGAAGTGGGCTACGAAGGCCAGTATGCCGACGAAGCGCGCGACCATCAGGCCACCGCGCGTCTGTCGGTGCGCTTCTGATCGAATGAGTTATGGGCGGTAGGGAAGGGGTGGCGAAAGCCGCCCTTTCTTTTTGGCGATCTGCAAGCTCGACGGTCCCCGGGTGCGCTTCGCTTACCCGGGCTACAAACGCGACGCTGTCGTCGCGCCTAACGCAACAACTTCAACAGCGCCTCCGCCGTCGCTTCCGACGAAGCCGGGTTCTGCCCGGTCACCAATCGCCCATCGACAATGGAAAAACTCTGCCAGTCGCCGGCCTTCTCGTAGCGGCCGCCGAGTCGTTTCAGTTCGTCCTCGACCAGGAACGGCACCACCTTCGTCAGCTTCACGGCTTCTTCTTCCGAGTCGGAGAAGCCGGTGACGCGACGACCCTTCACCAACGGTTCGCCTTCATGCTTCACGTGGCGCAGCACGCCGGGCGCATGGCACACGGCCGCAACGGGTTTATCGGCCTTCACGAAGCTCTCGATCAGGCGGATCGACGCCGGATCCTCCGCCAGATCCCACAACGGACCGTGTCCGCCGGGATAGAAGATCGCATCGAAATCATTGGCCGACATCGCATCCAGGCGCTGCGTCTTCGCCAGCACAGCCTGCGCGTCCTTGTCCGCCTTGAAGCGATCCTGCGCGGGCGTCTGGTTCGATGGATCGTCGCTCTTGGGATCGATCGGCGGCTGGCCGCCCTTGGGCGAGGCGACCGTGACCTGCGCGTCGGCATCGGTGAACACGTAGTACGGCGCGGCGAATTCCTCCAGCCAGAAGCCGGTCTTCTCGCCCGTGTCGCCGAGGCGATCGTGCGAGGTGAGCACCATCAGGATCTTCATGTGGATCTTCGTGTGGGAAGCGGAGACGCAGTCTCGCGCGCGACGGGTTAGGTCGCAGTGATGCGCAGCGTCGGACCGGCGAAGCGTGGCGAGCGACGGGTTCGCAGCATGGTTCGCAAAGCCAAACCCATCAACCCGAACGCGCAGGATGCAAGGCGTCAGGTCAGCGCATCGGACGCAACGACGTGCACGCCAGGCCGCGCTTCCACCGCGGCGTCGACCATCGCCTGCGCAATGCGATCCGCCGGGTTGATCCGCCACCGCCGCGGCAGCACCGGATGCAACGCGCCCAGCAGCACCATCGCCGCGCGTTCGCCCGCACGGAATTCCTCGCGCTCCCCGCCGATCAAACCCGGGCGCACGAACGTCAGCGAATCGAAGCCGAGCGTGGCGAGGTCGCGTTCCACCTCGCCTTTCACCCGGCTGTAGAAGATGCGCGAATCCGCATCGGCGCCCATCGCGGAATTGAGCACGTAGGCTGGAGTACCGTGTTGCCGCGCCAGTCGCGCGACGGCGAGCGGATACTCATGATCGACGCGGCGGAACGCCTCCTGCGAGCCCGCGATCCGCATCGTCGTACCAAGCGCGCAGACGACCGCATCGACCGCCCACCACGGCGCATCGATGGGCAGCGCATCGAAATCGACGACCGGCGCGTGCAACTTCGGATGTGCCGGTGCCGCCCTGCGCACCGGCGCGATCACCTGATCGACGCCCGGATGCGCCAGCGCGATCCGCAACGCGTGGCGGCCGACCAGTCCCGTGGAGCCCACGATCATCAGCTTCATGCGGTTGCCTCTACCGTGTGGATGTCGCGAGTGTAAGCGCCATGCTCCCGTCGCCGTTGTAGCGCGGGTAAGGCCGAAGGCCGCACCCGGGGCCGTCAAGGCCAGCACTCGATGTGGCCACGTGCCCCGGATGCGCTGCGCTTACCCGGGCTACGAAAACCGGTGCCGCCGCTACGGTACAGTGACCACGTCCGAACCGACGCGATTCATCGCATGCGCATCCACAGCTCGCTCACCGTCGAAGCCTCCGGCGGCATGTTCGGCAGCCGCCGCTGGATGGAGCTGCTGGTGGCCATCGGCAGCGAGGCGTCGATCGCCGCCGCTGCGCGCCACGTCGGCCTGAGCTACAAGGCCGCGTGGGATGCGGTGGATGCGATGAACAACCTCGCCGACGCGCCACTGGTCGAACGCGTCGTAGGTGGCAAGGGCGGCGGCGGGACGCGGCTCACGGCGGACGGCGAGCGGCTGGTCGCCACATGGCGCGCCGTCGAGGCGCAGAACGCACGTTTCGTCGAACTGCTCAACGAACGCATGGCCCATGCCGGGCGCGACCTCGACATCATCGGGAGATTCGCCATGCTCACCAGCGCACGCAATCATCTGGCCGGCCGTATCGCACGCGTCACGCCGGGTGCCGTGAACGATGAAGTGGAACTCGAATTGAACGGCGGCGGCCGCATCGTCGCCATCGTCACGCACGAGAGCACGCAACACATGGGCCTGGCCGAAGGCGGGCAGGCCATCGCGCTGGTGAAGGCGTCCAGCGTCATCGTCGGCACGGACCTGGACGGCGTGCGCCTTTCCACGCGAAACCAGCTGCCCGGCACGGTGACGCGCGTGACGCCTGGCGCGGTCAACACCGAAGTGACGATCGAAGTGGAAGGCGGCAACGTCATCGCCGCCATCGTCACCAATACCTCGGCCGAGCGTCTTCAGCTCTCCGAAGGAAAACCGGCCACCGCGCTGTTCAAGGCCTCCAGCGTGATCCTCGCCGTCACGGCGTGACGGGGTACTGGAGGCGTCCGCGCTCCATGCCCAGCACGCGATCGGCGAGGTATTCCAGCTCGCTGTGCGCGTGCGTGACATAGAGCATCGGCAGGCGCGTCTCGTCCTTGATGCGCTTGAGGAATGGCAGGATCTGCCGTTTGAGGCGGTCGTCCAGCGATGACAGCGGTTCGTCCAGCAACAGCAGCTGCGGCGAATAGAGCAGGGCGCGGCCAAGCGCCACGCGCTGGCGTTCGCCGCCGGACAACAGCGTAGGCCGCCGATCCAGCAGCGGCGTGATTTCCAGCAGTTCCGCCACGCCCGCCAGATCGAAGCGCCGCGTCGCAGGCGCGATGCGCGCATGGCCGAACAGCAGGTTCTGTCGAACGGTGAGATGCGGAAACAGCTGGCCGTCCTGGAACACGAGCCCGACGTGACGGCTCCACGGCGGTACGAAGCGCCGCGAATCCGTATCGACCAGCACATGCCCGCCCAGCTGCACGCGACCGCGCGAAGGCGCCAGCAATCCCGCCAGCAGCGCCAGCAAGGTGCTCTTGCCCGAGCCCGACGGCCCGTAGACGCCGGTGACGCCGTCGCCGACATCGGCCGTCGCATCCAGCACGAAACTGCCGCGCGCGAACTGGAGATCAAAGTTCAGCATGCGGACCCCGATCCAGATAACCCAGGCGGCGTTCGGCGCGAAGGCTGATCCAGCGGCTGACCAGCAGCGCGATGACGGCCAGTGCGATCGACAGCAGCGACAACCGCATTGCCGCCGCTTCGCCGTCGGGCACGTGCGTGAGGCTGTAGATCGCCAGCGGCAGCGTGCGGGTTTCGCCGGGGATGTTGCCGACGAAGGCCATCGTCGCGCCGAATTCGCCCAGGCTGCGCGAGAAACACAGGATGCAGCCGGCGATGAGCCCCGGCACCGACAGCGGCAACGTCACGCTGAAGAAGGTGTCCCACGGTTTCGCGCCGAGCGTCGCGGCGGCTTTCTCAAGGCGCGGGTCGATCAGGCGGATCGCGAGCCGGATCGGCTGCACCATCAGCGGAAACGCCATCACCGCCGAGGCGATGACCGCGCCCTTCCACGTGAATGCGATCGTGATGCCGAAGGTGTCGAGCAACCATCGCCCCAGCGGCCCCTGCGTGCCCAGCAGCAACAGCAGCAGATAGCCCGGCACGACCGGCGGCAACACCATCGGCAACTGCACCAGCGTGTCGATCCACACCTTGCCGGGGAACTGGCGGCGTTCGAGCAGCCAACTCAGCGCGATGCCGAACGGCAGGCACGCCGCGGTGGCGCACAGCGCGACCTTCGCCGACAGCGCGACCGCATCCCATTCTTCGGGCGACAGCCACATCGTCAGTGCTTGCCGACGGTGAAGCCGTACTTGGCGAAGATCGCGGCGGCGGTTTTCGAGGTCTTCACGAACGTCAGGAACGCCGCGGTCTCGGGGCGCGCGCCGCGCACGGCGGCGATCGGGTAGACGATGGGCTTGTGCGTGTCGGCGGGGAAGGTCGCCAGTACTTCGACCTTCTGGCTGATCTTCGCGTCGGTCGCGTAGACGATGCCGACCGGGCATTCGCCGCGTTCGACGAATGCGAGCGCGGTGCGGACGTCGTCGGTGCCGACCACGCGGCTTTGCAGCGCGTCCCACCAGCCCAGGTTCTGCATCGCATCGCGCGCGTAGATGCCGACCGGCACCACGCCGGGCTCGCCCGTGCAGAGCTTGCCTTCGAATGCCCTTGCGAGATCGAAGCCGCGCTGCATGCGCACCGGGAAGCGGCGTCCCTGCGGGACGATCATCACCAGCGAATTGCCGACGACGTTCGCGCGCGTGCCCGGCTGGAGCTTGGCGCGCTGGTCGAGGTAGTCCATCCAGGTGAGGTCGGCCGAGGCGAAGACGTCGGCGGGAGCGCCGGCTTCGATCTGCTTGGCCAGCGCCGAGGACGCCGCGAAGGCGAGGCTGGGCCTGGCGTGCCCGGCCTTTTCCCATTCGACGGCGATATCGTTCAGCGCGTTGGTCAGGCTCGCGGCCGCGAAGACGCGGACGGGCTGTTCAGCGAAAGCGGGGAAGGCGAGGGCAAGCGCGAGCACGCAGAGCGCGGCTCGGCGGGTCCAGGTGGACATGGGGGCTCCTGGGGCGGGCGTCGGGATATAGCGCGCTATATAGCGCATCCGGGGTGATGGCGCCTATTGGGCGTTTCGCCAATCCCGCCGACTACGGTGCCTCGTAGCCCGGGTAAGGCCGAAGGCCGCACCCGGGGTTGCCACCTCACCTCGCGCGTATGCCTTGACGGTTCCCGGGTGCGCTTCGCTTATCCGGGCTACGAGAGGCCGGGTTACGAGAGGCCGGCGCTACGAAGGCCGGGTCACGAAGGCTCTGCGATCAGAACGGATCCCGCGCCCAGCTCTCATGCGCGATGGCTTCCACATGCCCCCAGTCCAGGTCGTTGGACAGCACGCTGGAGTACCAGCCCAGCCGCAGGTGCGGCTCCACTTCGTCCCAGTCCAGGTGCGAGAGATGCGCCCGCGCGGTGCGCCCGAGATCCTCGAGGAACGACCGCTGGCTATCGGTAACGGACAGCTCGTACATGACGGACTCCCGATACGACGGAGAAGTCCGACGCTACGCCCTTTTTGTGACGACATGGCTGAATGCCGGTGACACGCGGGCCGGAACGTGTCGGAGGCGCGCCGACGCGAAGGCCGGCGCACCTGGTGCTTCTTCCAACTTCAATCGACCGCGTCGATCAGCTGCGGATCCATGCCAGCAGATCCGGATTGATCGTCTCCGCATGCGTGGTGCACATGCCGTGCGGGAAACCCGGATACACCTTCAGCGTGGAATTACGCAGCAGCTTGGCCGAAATCAACGCCGAATCGGCGATGGGCACGATCTGGTCGTCGTCGCCATGCATCACCAGCGTGGGTACCTCGATGCTCTTGAGGTCTTCGGTGAAGTCGGTGGCCGAGAATGCGGCGATGCAGTCGTACTGCGCCTTCGCGCCGCCCATCATCCCCTGGCGCCACCAGTTGTGGCGCACGGCCTCCGACAGCTTCGCGCCATCGCGGTTGTAACCGTAGAACGGCACCGGGAAATCCCAGTAATAGCCGGCGCGATCGGCGGCCACATGCGCTCGGATGTCGTCGAACACCGAGATGTCGAGCCCGCCCGGATTGCTCGCCGACTTCACCATCACCGGCGGAACGGCGCCGATCAGCACCAGCTTCGCCACGCGGCCCTTGCCGTGCTTGGCGACATAGCGCGTCGCTTCGCCACCGCCGGTGGAATGGCCGATGTGGATCGCGTCGCGCAGGTCGAGCTCCTTCACCAGCGCGGCGACGTCGGCGGCGTAGGTGTCCATCTCGTTGCCGGTGGCGGTCTGCGTCGAACGCCCGTGGCCGCGACGGTCGTGCGCGATCACGCGATAGCCCTGCGCGAGGAAGTACTGCATCTGCGTATCCCAATCGTCCCCGCACAGCGGCCAGCCGTGATGGAAGACGATGGGCTGGCCGGTGCCCCAGTCCTTGTAGAAGATCCGGGTGCCGTCCTGCGTGGTGATGTGCGTCATGTCGCTGGTCCTCTGGTGGGGGGTAAAGGCGCGAGAAGTCAGGAACGAGAAGTGGGTGATGGGCGCGCTGCGTTGTTGCTCTTGATCGTCATCTCCGGCGAATGCGGGAATTCATGCGTCTGGAACGGCACTGACGAAGCTTCTTCGTGACTCGACGCCATCGGACCGCCGCGCGGGCGACAACCCGTCGCCGCGGCGGATCGCGTTGTCCATCGCGTATCGCTTGCTGCAGGTGCTGCCTTGCACGTCGCGTCGACGATGCGTTCGCCGGTGGTCCGGAACGATGGCCACCGCGTCGAAGGCGACGAACGCGGCAACGATCGGGACCTGGGGTCGAACGGATCGGAAGCCCGAGTGTCGCACAGCAAGCCGACGCCGGGATGACGGGCGGAAGTTGCGGCCCGGACGGAATGGGCGCGGCAAGAGTCGTGCCGGACGACAGCCACCGGCCGACACATGATTCGTAGGAGGCGTGGGAGCGGCTACACCGCGTTGCCGGCCGCATGCCCCGACGCCCACGCCCACTGGAAGTTGTAGCCTCCCAGCCAGCCGGTGACATCGAGCACCTCGCCGATGAAGTACAGCCCCGGCACGCGCCTGGACTGCATCGTGCTGGACGAAACCTCATCGGTATCCACGCCGCCCAGCGTCACTTCAGCCGTGCGATAGCCTTCGGTGCCGCTGCCTACCAGCGGCCAGTCGCCCAGCGTCGTGGCGATCTCGCGCAACTGCGGAGGGTTGAACTGCTTCATCGGGCGATTGGGCAACCAGTGCTCGCACAAACGCTGCGCGAAGCGCTTGGGCATTACCTCGCCGAGCATGGTCTTCAGCTCGGCAGACGGTCGTTCGCGTTGCCATTGCTGCAACGTGTCCAGCGCGTCCTGGCCGGGCAGCAGGTCCAGTCGAAGATCGTCGCCGGGCTGCCAGAACGAGGAAATCTGCAGGATCGCCGGCCCGCTGACGCCGCGATGCGTCACCAGCATGTAGTTGCTGAAACTCTTGCCATTGCATCGCGCGGTGACGGGCAGGGCGACGCCGGCCAGGTCGGCAAGGCGTTCCTGGTGCTTCCCGCTGAGCGTCAGCGGCACCAGCCCCGCGCGCGTGGGAAGCACGGCGTGGCCGAAGGTGCGCGCGAGTTCGTAACCGAATCCCGTCGCGCCCATGCTCGGAATCGACAACCCGCCGCTGGCGACCACCAGCGACGGCGCGGAGAAGTTGCCGCGCGTGGTATGCAGCCGGAACCGCGCCTCGTCGCTGTCGCCGTGGCTGACGCGCTCGATGCTGCAACTGGTCTCCACCTGCACGCCGGCCGCCGCGCATTCGTCCAGCAGCATCTTCACGATGAGCTTGGACGATTCGTCGCAGAACAGCTGGCCCAGTTCCTTCTCGTGGTACTTGATGCCGTGGCGTTCGACCATGTCGATGAAATGCCACGGCGTATAACGTGCCAGCGCCGATTTGCAGAAATGCGGATTGGCGGAAAGATAGTTCGCGGGCGTCGCGCCGGTGTTGGTGAAATTGCAGCGTCCGCCGCCCGACATCAGGATCTTCTTGCCGACGCGGTTCGCATGTTCGACCAGCAGCACGCGCTTGCCGCGATAGCCGGCCGTCAACGCGGACATCAGGCCGGCGGCACCGCCGCCGACGATCATCACGTCGTAATGCCCGCTCATGCCTGCCTCGAACCGCTTCGATCAGGCAGCCTGCGCGGCCGGCGCCATGCGCGTGCGGGCGCGGAAGGTGAGCAGCGTGCCTGCATCGCCCATCAGCTGGACTTCGTCATCCTGGATGAGCACGCTGAAACGCATGCTGCGTTCGATCAGGCCGCCCAGCGCTTCGACCGTTTCCGCGTCGATGTCGATCACGGTGAGGTTCTCCAGGCGTGCGAGCGCGGCGGCGTTCTTGTCCCACCAGACGTCGGCGGCGCGCCCGCCGTAATTCACGACGATGACCTGCCGCGCGCGCCCGCAGGCCTTGCGGATGCGCGATTCGTCGGGCTGGCCCAGGTCGATCCACTGCTCGATCTCGCCGGTGTAATCGCGGCGCCACAGGTCGGGGTCTTCCTCGTTGCTCAGGCCCTTGCCGAACTCAAGCCTGTCGCTCGCGTACAGCGCGAACGCGATGAGCCGCACCATCAGCCGCTGGTCCGTCTCGGACGGATGCTGCGCGAGGGTGAGGGGATGGGTTGCGTAGTAGTGCCGGTCCAGGTCGCTGATGTTCAGCTCGGCCTTGACCACGGTCGCCTTGAGCGCCATGCGGGGATGCCTTGGGCGAAAAACGGAGCCGGCATTCTAGGCGTTCGCAGGCACGGATGCCCGGATTGGTGCCGCTAGGAGGCCCGGGCCAGCACCCTGGGGCACACGTAGGCGCGGAGATCGTCGAACCGGTACGGCTTCTGGAACACGCGAACATCCGCCGGCGCGCCGCAGGCCGAGGCGTCGTAGCCGGTCGCCAGCGCGATGGGGAAGTCCGGTCGCAGCGCCAGGATCCGCCGCGCGAGTTCAACGCCATCCATGCCGCCGGGCAGTTCGACATCGATCACCGCGCAATCGAACTGCTGCCTGGCGAACAGTTCCAATGCGGCATGGGCATCGGCGACCGGCTGCACGTTCAGGCCCGCATCCCCCAGCGCCTGCACCGCCGACTGTGCAAGCAAGTAACTATCCTCGACGAAAAGCATGGAGCACGTGCAGCGCATCGGCATTCCCCCCAACAACGGCCCCTGTCGGATCGATGCTAACCGGTGTTTGTCGTAAATGCGTCGGAACCGTGTATAGCGCTTGTGATGCCTTGCCATCATGGCAATGTTTTTCCGCAGAAAAGGCCGTGAATTGCGTGTCTGGCTTCACGCGGAAGCTGCGTTCGCTTCGATAGGTTCGCATCGAACTGCACAGGGAGCAGGGACCGACCATGAACCTCACCATCCAGTGCCTGCCACCCGGTTGGCGGCTAGAAGCGCTGCCGCCTTCGCGCGACAGGCGCGAATGCTGTCTGCGGCTTACGAGCCCTCACGGACACGAAATCACCTTCGTCCACAAACCATTCCAGTTCGCCTGCGAACTCACGCGCGAGTTGCAGGCGGATCTGCATGCGAGCGAACACATCCGCGAACACGACGACCCCACGCTTCGTATCGCACGGCCGGAGCAGATCGCCGACGACCTGCATTCCGATGAAGTCAACAGCTGGCTGTGAACCGATGGAGTCGATCATGAGCGAACCGCTGCGCACGCTGCCTCCCGACTGGAAGCTGGAAGTACACGGTCCGGCCTGCGGATGGCCGAATTGCACGATCATCATCACCAGCCCGCAGGGCGTGCAGATCCGTTTCGTGCATCGTCCCGACGAGGGCGCATGCAAGCTGACCGAGCAACTGCAGATGGCGATGGGCTATCGGCAGGATGTGTCGAGTTGGGGGTAGGTGTTCGCAAGATGTCGCGCTGCGCTCATGTAGCCCGGGTAAGCGCAGCGCACCCGGGTGAGCGTGACAGCTCCCGGGTGCGCTTCGCTTGCCCGGGCTACGAAAGCTGATTCGTAGGATGGTTGAGCGCAGCGAAACCTATCGCGAACCGCTGCGATTACTGCTCATTGATCAAGCGTGAGCGCTCTCCGCACACTCGGTCGCAAGGAGTCCTAAGCTCCCCACTAACTGGTTACCCGCCACCGAACATCGGCGGGTTTCTTGCGCCCAGATTCCGGGCATGAGTCCGACGCTGTGCATTTCTGCGTCGGGAGGGCGGCTAATAGAAAACCCGAAAGGGGAATACGCCCACCGTGTTAGTGCGGCTTAGGACCTCCCGACACCTCGCGCCGGACTCCCCGGCGCGAGCCGGCTGGTTTGCTGGAGACCCCCGCATGAGCAAGGAACCTCGCACGATCCCCGCGGAATTCCGCGGCTACCTGTTACCCCGATCCGCCCACGAGTCGCTGCTCCAGACACGCGAGCAGTTACGCCTGCTCGCGCAGTTCACCGAAGCGCGCAGCGAACGCACCGAGAACCTCTACATCTCGTCGGACGCGTTGTCCGAGCTGTTCGAACGCGTGGCGAGTCATCTGGACGATGCATTGGCCGCCGTCGTCGAAGATCCAAAGGCCGCCTGAAACACACCCGGCCGCGCTGCGCCGCGCTCCTGTAGCCCGGGTAAGCGCAGCGCACCCGGGTGAGCGTGACAGGTCCCGGTTGCGTTTCGCTTACCCGGGCTACGAGAGCGAGGCCGCAGGATGCGGTGGGCGCAGCGAACGCATCGGTCGCGCTCCGACCAACAGCCTCGTCATCCCGGCGGACGCCGGGACCCAGGCCGTCACGCCGTCAGCCCCTCCCGTCATTCCAGCGAAAGCTGGAACCCACTTCGGCTTTCGCCAGGTGGACGACGCAGGCGCTAAGCTGCGCGCATCGGGGGAGCGGGGATCGACATGGACTTCAGGCGTGTGGCGCGAGCCGCGGCATGGACGGTGGGCGCGGGCGTGGCCCTCGTGGTGGCCTTCTATCTGGTGCTGGTTGCCGTCAACTGGCGCGATGAGGCCCCGTCGGCGCAGGCGCTGGAACTGCAACGCATCATCGACCAGCGTCCCGCCGTGGCCGATCCGACGAATGCGTACGTGCTGCTGCTGGGCCTGAGCGTGCCGGAGGCCGACGACCCGCTCGCGTGGGGCATCAAGCGGAGGGTTTTCCTTGAAACCTTTCCTCCTGCCGATGTCGCCGATACCTGGGCCACGCTTCCGGGACCTGAATCCGACTTCGTCGATCGCAGGACGCCGTCCACGAAAACGCTGATCGAAACCTGCCGGCAGGGCAGTCGCGAATGTCGCGACCTGCTCCAGCAAGATCCCGAAGCGATCGACCAGTGGCTGGCTTCGGAGGGCTGGCTGCTCGATCGCTACCTGAAACTCATCGCGCTTACGCAGTGGCGGGAAACGCTCCCTACTGACATACGCGCGCCGTTTGCGGCTTACCACCACGCACTCAACGGCCAATGGCTGTTGTTGATGACGGCGTGGCAGCACGCCGCCAACGACGAAGCCACGGCCGCACGCGACCTGCTGCAGAAGGACCAGATCTTCTGGCGGATGGTGTCGCGTTCCTCCGACACCCTGATCACCAGGATGATCGCCACTGTCGCCATCGAACGGAACTTCCTGATCGGAAATCTCGTTCTTCGCGAACTGCAGGTGCGCGGTGAGGACTCGACGCCACCGGATGTGTGGCGTCTTCCCATCGGGCGCGAGGACTGGTCCATGAAGCGGACCCTCGCGGGGGAATGGCGCTTCCAGCATGCGGCGCTGAAGGTGCCAGCGCAGGCGCTGGCCGAGCAGGACAGTTCCTTCGCCACCCGGGCGGCCGACTGGTTGGGTCGCCCGCTGTTGCAGGAGCAGGCGACCCTCAATGCGCATGCGGCGAACCTGGCCCACCTGGGCGAAGCGCTGGATGTCGGGCCTTCGGAGTTGCCACGAACCATGAAGGCGTTGCGTACCCCGAACGGCGAGTGGGTACCGGGCCTCTACAACCCCGTTGGCTTCACTTTGCTTCTGGTCGGAAAGGACGCGTACGCGCAATACGCGCCGCGCGTGAGCGATCTGGAGGGGGTACGCCGCGCCGTGCTGCTCGCGAGCGAACTCCGCCCCGACGTATGCGCCTGCAAGGCCGAGATGGAAAAGCGCATTGACGCCTCGACGCTGAAGAACCCGTATTCGGACGAGGCGTTCGCGTGGGACAACGCGTCGCGCGGCATCGTGTTCACGGGATTGGCCGATGCGCCGCGCGGGCGTTACGTGGTGCCGCTATGAACCGCGTGACGGCCCTCGACATCGCACGCTGGGCACTGCTCGCCGCCGCGCTCGTGACGTGGGCGTTGGGGCCGGGGACGTCGATGTGGAATCGCATCGCGCTGCTCGCGGTCTGCACTAGCGTTTCGATCGGATGGGCGCAGCGCGAGTTCGGGCCGGCGAGCAAGGCGCCGGACAAGGTGGTGCCGCGTGCGCTGCTGCTGATCGGCATGGCATGCATGGCGGCACTGTGGTTCTCGGCGTGAAGCGGGATAATCCGGCTTCGAGGATTCAAGCCCGGTAACGCATTCGATGAACGACCCCGAAGTCATCCACCCCCAGGTCTGGGTCGACGCCGACGCCTGTCCCGTCGTGATCAAGGAGATCCTGTTCCGCGCCGCCGAGCGAGCGCAGGTGCAGGTCACGCTGGTGGCGAACCAGTGGATCCGCGTGCCCACATCGCGTTTCATCCGCGCGTTGCAGGTGCAGGGCGGGTTCGACGTGGCCGACAGCGAGATCGTCGAACGCATGCACGCGGGCGACCTGGTCGTGACGCAGGACATTCCGCTGGCGGCGCGCGTGATCGAGAAGGGCGGCGTCGCGGTGAATCCGCGCGGCGAGCGCTACAGCCCGGAAAACATGGCCGAACGCCTGTCGATGCGCAACTTCATGGAAGAGCTGCGCGGCGCCGGCGTGCAGACCGGCGGGCCGCCCGCGTTCCATGCGCGCGACCGGCAGGCGTTCGCGAACCAGCTCGACCGCTGGCTGGCGCAGCGGCCGAAACCGCGCTGATCAGGCCTCGTCGAACGCGTCCTGCGACTCCTTCTCCACAGTGTTCTTCGACGTGGCGTAGGGCAGGTCCGCGCGCGGACCCAAACCTTCCAGTTCGCGCTTGCGCGGATGCTGCCCGGTCACGAACCAGCGCTTGCGCTGGCGCACATTGTCGGCCCAGCGCTGCGCGGAGGTGGTGGCGAGCACGTCGGCGATCGCCAGCAGCACGTCGCTTTCCGGGATGCGACCCGCGCCGTATCGCGCCGCCAGCGCCTTCAATGCCTGCTCGACGAGCACGCGGCGTTTCTCCACGCCATTGAACTTCTTCACCAGCCACCATTTGCCGTGGCTGGCCACCGCGTCGAACATGAAACAGAACGCCTGCTCGCTGCGTAGCTGGAAGTGCTTGCAGTAGTACTCCGCGCGGGCGAGCAGGTCGCGCACGTAGCGCACCTGGATTCGCTGGAAGGCGACATCCTCGGAAAGCTTCCTGAAGTAGCC
>Ga0209050_1001408_pt1 | contig 26095 bp, 16 predicted proteins | sample Araplavi_mTSA_r2_FD_184276 | JGI IMG/M metagenome (GOLD analysis project Ga0209050, IMG submission 184276) | Arabidopsis root microbial communities from North Carolina, USA - plate scrape MF_Cvi_mTSA_r2 (SPAdes) (version 2) | ecosystem: Host-associated > Plants > Roots > Endosphere | place: USA... | reverse complement strand
TCGGCGATGGCGATGGACGGGTTCGGGGTTTCCAGTTGTGGATCGCGCTTCCACCAGAGCTGGAGCTGTCGGACGCAGTGAGCACCTACCTCGCGCCTGACGCGATTCCAACGCACGGGCCCGTTACCGTGCTGCTGGGCCATTACGGACCGGCGTCGAGCGTGATCACGCCCCCATCGTCACTCAATTACCTTTCGATCCGCCTCCGCGCTGGCGAACGCTGGACGTACGCGCTCCCATCGGGCCATGAAGTTGTCTGGGCAGCCGTGAGTGCAGGCGAACTCGAACTTCCCGCGGGTGTGCGCGCGGGCGACATGGTTGTGCTCTCGCCCGGCGAAGAGATCGAGTTCAAGGCCCTGACGGACGTCGAGTTCGTGCTGGGCTCCGCCGTTCCGCATCCGCACGCGCTGGTGCTGGGCAACTACTCGGTGCACACCAGTCGTGCTTCGCTGCGCGACGGCGAGGCGCGCATCGAACGGATTGGTCGATCGCTGCTTCGTCGTATCAGCTAAGCCTGCGCGCCGGTGGCTGCAGTGTTGGCGCCGGGAGTGCTGGGGATCGAGAAAGTGAAGGTCGAACCGGGCCCGTCGTTGGCGCTCGCCCAGAGCTTGCCCTCGTGGCGTTCCACGATGGTCTTGCTCACCGACAAGCCCATTCCCATGCCATGCGGCTTGGTGGTGAAGAAGGCTTCGAAGATCCTGCCGAGGTCTTCGGTTGCGATGCCCGAACCCGTGTCACGCACGGCGAATTGCAGGATGCCAAGGTCTGAACCAGAGGACTCGACGGTGATCATGCGCGAGCCCTTGTCGGCGTCTGCAAGGGCGTCCGCGGCGTTCAGCACGAGGTTGAGGATGACCTGCTGCAGCTGGATGCGGTCCCCCATGAGCAGTGGCAGTCGTTCGTCGAAACTGGATTTGACCACGATGCCGCGTCGCTGCATGTCGTGCGCGCAGATCGAAATGACCTCCTGCGCGGCCTCATTGAAGTTGAACAGTTCAGGTGCGAAATCCTGCTTCCGGTAGAGTCCGCGAAGGCGCTTGATCACTTCCGACGCGCGGTTCGTATCGCGGATGCTGCGTTGGGTCGTTCTCACCGCACCCTCGATATCCGGCTCATCTGCCGCGAGCATGCGCAGGCAGCTGCTCGCATTGGCCAGAATTCCGGAAAGCGGTTGGTTGACCTCGTGTGCGATCGAGGCGGTCAGCTCTCCCAGGGTCATCACGCGCGTCGCATGGGTCAGCTCGGATCGAAGTCTGTCGACCGCGTCCTCCGCCAGGCGGCGACGCGTGATGTCCTGGGAGACGCCGATACACTCCCGACGTCCGTCGTCATACTGGAACAGCACGGTGGATTGGCTCAGATACTTGATCCGGCCGTCCGGCATGATGATCCGCTCCACGTTCTCGGCGTTCTCCTCGCCCCTGAAGATGCGGGCGATCTTTTCCTCGACCAGGGCGCGATCATCGGGGTGAACGATCGGCAGGAGTGCCGGCGGGCCGAGATCCGTGGTGGGTTCCACTTCCCAGATCCGGAACATCTGTTCGGACCAGACGAGCTTGTTGTTGACGAGATCCCATGAAAAGGAACCCGTCTCGCTGATCCGCTCCGCGGTACGCAGGAGATATTCCCGTCGCCTGAGCTCATCCTCCGCGCGGGACCGCTCGATCGCGATACTCGCGATGTGTACCGCGCGCTCGATGATGTCCTGCTCGTGCGCTTGCAGGGTCGCTGGGTGGCGATGGTAGATGCACAGCGTTCCCAGGATGCCACCTGCTCTTGAACGGATCGGCGTACTCCACACGGCTCGCAGTCCGTGCCCAAGCAGCTGCTCGCGATACGGCGATTCCAGCCAGCGTTGATCGTCCTCCAGGTCGTCCACGAGCACCTGGGCGCTCTCGGCGACAGCCATTCCACAAGGAGCCAATGCGACGTCGACCGGCCGTCCGGTTACCAGGTCTTCGAGTGAGGTGGGCCGCGAAGGCGACACACTGAACTCGAAAACCGTCCCTGTTCCTTCCAGCAGGCGCGCTTCGCACAAGCAGCCGGGCAGGGCGCTCTCGGTCACGCTGCATAGTGTTCCGAGAATCTCGAGCAGAGGCCTGCCCGAAGCAATCGATTCGAGAAGTTGCCGCTCGTCCGCAAGCATCATGGTGGCGCGCTTCTGTTCGTCGATGTCGACGTTCACGCCGTACCACTTAATGACCTCGCCCTGGTCGTTGCGCAACGGATGTGCTCGGAAGCTGAACCAGCGATACGCGCCGTCGTGCCGCCGAACGCGCGCTTCCGCCTCGCCGCCTGCGCCGCTGGCGCCGACCTGTTCCCAGGTTGCGGTAATCGCAGCGACATCGTCGGGGTGGATCACGCGTATCCACTGCCAGTCTCGCAGCTCGTCTTCCCGCAGGCCTACGTAGTCCAGGTAATGGCGGTTGAAGAAGTCCGCGCCGCCATCCGCTCGCGCCGACCAGGCCAGCGTGGGGATCGTGTCGATGGTCAACCGGAGATTGCGTTCGCTTTCCAGCAGCGCGTCTTCGGCCAGCTTGCGGTCGTGGATGTCATTGACCACGCCGTGCCAGGCGATGATCGTTCCCTCGGCATCGCGAAGCGGGCGCGCCTGGTTATCGCACCAGCGGTATTGCCCGCTGTTGTGCATGAAGCGAACTTCGCGTCGATAGGGCGCTCCCGTAGCCACCGTACCGAGCCATGCGTCGACCGTTCCCTCACGATCTTCGGGATGAGTCAGGTGGACCCATTCGGACGCCATGATCTTTTCTTCGGCGCGACCGAACCACTCCCGCATCCGCGCATTGAGGTAATTGACCGAGCCGTCCGTGCCCGCCGAGAACACATTCGCGGGAATGGTGTCGATCGTCTGTGCGAGGCGACGTTCGCTCGCCCGCAATGCTTCCTCGGCGAGCTTGCGATCATGGATGTCGACGCACGAGCCGTACCATTTGACGATCCGTCCGTCGCCGTCGCGCAAAGGTAACGCCAGCGTCAGGATCCACCGGTATGTCTGGTCGGCGACATGGAAGTGGCGCACTTCGACCGAGTAGGGCGCGCCGCTCGCAATGCAGCCGCGCCAGATCTCGGCAGTGGGTGCACGATCGTCCGGATGGAGCAGGTTCACCCACTTGTCGTTCATCACCGTTTCTGCGGTGAGGCCGCTGTAGGCCAGCAGGCGCTCGTTGCAATAGTCGATGTCACCTTCAGCCGTGGCGCTCCACAGCATCTGCGGGAAGGTTTCGGCCTGGTGATGCAGATTCCGCTCGTTCGCACGTACGGCCTGCTCGGCGCGCTTGCGGTCGTCGATGTCGATCAACAGCACGTACCACGCGAGGATCGCTCCGTTCTCGTCGCGCAGAGGTTGCCCTCGGTTGTCGAACCAGCGGTACTCGCCGTCGAAGCGCCGCAACCGCTGCTCGATGAGATAGGGCATGCCCGACGTGATCGAGCCGCCGAATGCCTCGGCGACATGAGGCATGTCCTCGGGATGGACGGTGCCGTTGGTGCCCCAGTCGCGCAGCTCCTCGATCGTCTGGCCGCAGTACTCCTTGATCTTCGCGTTCACCTGTTCGACGCGGCCGTCGGGGCCGAGGATCGCGACAAGCCCGGGCAGGCCTTCGATCAGCGACGCCGCACCGAGCTGCATCGCCTCGCGGCGTTCCTCGCTCCGAAGCCTCGCATCCTGCAATGAGAGACGCGCCTGATTTCGAGCGATGGAGAGAATGCGTAGTTCGGTGTCGGTGGGAAAATCGTCCCGCGTGGAGGCTGCCACGAGGACTCCACTGCCGCGAGGAAGATCGATCGGAAGCGTGGCTATCGACATCGACGTGCCGAAGAGGCGGGCACGTGTGGTGGCGGGCCATCGTTGCGGGTCTTGGCCGAGCGATCGTCGAAGTTCTTCGTTCAACGCGGTCGGTTCGGTAGGGCCGCCACCCCGTGCGACTGCCCCACGAAGTTCGTCATCCAGCGCGACCAGCGCGAGGTCGAGCTTGAGCAATGACAAGACCTCTTCGGCCAGCGAAGCGCTGATCTCAGGCGCGCGGCACTCCGACCACGAAGCGGAACGTGCAAGCAGGTCCAGCAAGTCGCCCAGGCGGTCGCGTAAACACGCGATCTCGAGGTCCCGCTCATCGCGTGCGGCGGTACCGGTCACGGCGCACCGCGGACGTCGCGTCGCCGGTCCGCGCCGCAATCGGCTCGCTCCAGCCACACACCAGGAAATGCACCTCGCGCGGCGTCGGGGCGCCAGCAGCCGCCCAGGATCGAATTCACCCGACTCATCCAGTGTCTCCCATCGCTCTCCCGGTCACGGCCGGTCCTCGTCAGAACCCCGTGTCACGGCCACAGGCGCAACCAATATCACAGGATGGTTCGGTGGGGGCACGCGGCCCGCTTTCGGCCCGCCCGCCCCGACGGCGAGGGGAAATTTTTGCAAGGCGTACGGCTTCCTATCCGGCTGCTTCCGGGATCGAACGCTCCGCCGGGCGGGTCCACCTGAGCGATGCTAATGTCCGAAACACTCCGCAATGTGGCAAATGTTGAGTTCAAGCCAGGCGAGGTGGTCCCGTTGCGCTCGCGCATCCAAAGCCTTTTCGTTCTCGTGGTCGCCGGCCTGATCGCCGCGGCGAGCGCGCCCGCATGGGCGCTTGATCCCACGCTTGCGATCTCGAGTTACGGACACCGATCGTGGCGCGGCTATGAAGGACTCGGTTCGGGCCCGATCGGCGCGATGGCCCAGACCAGCGACGGCTACCTATGGCTGGCGACCCCGGATGGATTGCAGCGCTTCGACGGCATCACCAGCGTGCCTTGGCCGCCAGAAGCGCATGCCGGCCTCGCAGCGGATGGCGTCCGGACATTGCTGGGTTCACGGGATGGAACGCTGTGGATCGGTACGACAAAGGGTCTTCGGACTCTCATCAACGGCCGACTCACTGCATATCCAGGTTTCGAAGGGCGAACCATCAATGACATCGAGGAGGGTGCCGACGGGGCGATCTGGGTCGCTGGATCGCAGGACAAGAAGGGGCTGCTGTGCTCGATTCGCGGGACGAAGGTCGCGTGCCACGATCGTGAGGGCACGTTCGCCGAGGAAATCACCGCGCTGCATCGCGACAGCACTAACGCTTTGTGGGTATGCGATGGCAACCGGGTGTGGAACTGGACGGCCGATCCCTCGAAGTCTTACCTGATAGCACCCATAGCGCTTTCCAAACCGCGACGAGCGATGACCGAAATCGGCCCCGGGTCAGTCGTGGTGGGCATGGGGTATCTGAAAGGTGTCGCGAAGGTGGGGCAGGGCAAGGTGGAACCTCTGGAGCTGCCTGCCGCGGCGAGAGACTTCGTATACATAAAGGCGATGCGGGATCGCGATGGTGCGGTGTGGCTGGGCACCGCTGACTCGGGACTTGTTCGACTGCATAACAACCGCGTGGACACCTTCAGCTCCGCAGATGGGCTGTCCGGCGGCCAGGTGATCGATCTTTTCGAGGACCGGGAAGGAAATGTGTGGGTCGCCACGTCGCGAGGGCTGGACCAGTTCCGTTCGGTAGCCGTCGCGCCCCAGGCCAATGCCAATGGCCTCACCGGTCGCGGCCGCTCCCTGCTCGCGACGCGTGATGGCTCGCTCTGGGCGGGCACCAGCACCGGTGTGTTCCAGCTGGATCCGGAAGGAAAGCAATGGTCACTTCGACTTCCGCGGATGGGAGGATTGTTCGAGGATAGCCGCGGAACACTTTGGTCGCCTTCGCCCAGCTCTGTTGGACTGCTGACGTTCTCCAACGGCCGCATCGGGACCGCGTCTGGCGTTCCACCGGGCCCGGTCGAGGCCGTGACGGAGGACACCCTGGGCAATGTGTGGATCGCACACCGGTCGGCCGGCCTCATGCGTATGCGACCAGGTGAACGCGCCCACGTCGTTTCGGACCGCTACACGTTCTCGCTCAAACGCATCTCGACCATGATCCCCGATCCGTCGGATGGCTCCTTGTGGCTTGGCCTTTGGTCGGGTGAGGTGGAGAACGTATCCGACGGTCGAATTCGTGCGCATTTCGACCTCCTCGGACGAGAACCACGAAGCCGCGTCAACCAGATCCGGATCGAAGCGGATGGCACAGTTTGGGCATCCACCCAGCGAGGTATCAGTCGCATCAAGGACGGGCGCGCCGTTGAGCTCGCCACCGGGCTTGGGGAGACGTGCGGGGACGCCTTATGGTCGCTACGCGATGATCAGCGCGTATGGATCCTGACGCGCTGCGGCGTGGCGTGGAGCGATAGTGCCGATCTCGATTCACGCGCGTCCTCCGCGGCAGCAGGTGGAAAGCCGCAAGCGAATTTTCGACTGCTTGAACCGTGGGACGGCGTTTATCGGGAACTCGGCCTCGCCATCATCGGCCACACGACGACACCCTATATCTTCGCGCCGAAGATGGCCCGCACGCCCGATGGCCGCATATGGGCAGCAAGCGGCGACGATATCGTCACGATCGATCCTCGCCGCATTCCGTTCAACAAATTGCCCCCTCCCGTCCATATCCAGGGTGTGGTCAGCGACGGCCACGCTATCGCTCCGGGTTCTGATATTCAGATCCCACCGCGACCGCGGAACCTCAGGATCGATTACACCGGCCTCAGCTTCCGGGCACTGGACCGAATGCAGTTCCGCTACCGGTTGGATGGCTGGGATACGGACTGGCAGGAGGCCGGCAATCGCCGACAGGCGTTCTACACCGATCTTTCGCCCGGGAATTACCGATTCCATGTGATCGCAGCGAACGATAGCGGCGTATGGAATCGCATCGGCGACACCCTGGATTTCACGATCGAGCCGGCATGGTGGCAGCGCGCAGACGTGCGCATCGCCGCGATTCTCGCCATGGCTTTTGCGTTGTTTGCGTTCTACCGCATGCGTGTCAACCGCCTCGCACGAATGCTTGAGGCGGAAACAGCGTCTCGCCGAGAGATCGGCCGCCTGTACAGCGATCTGCAGGATCGGGAATCAAGAGTGCGGCGCTTGTTCAACGCGAACATCATCGGCATTTTTACGTGGCATCTCGACGGGCGGATCCTCGATGCGAATGAGGCCTTCGCAAGGATCGTGGGCTACGACATCGCCGACCTCATTTCGGGACAGAGGAAGTGGAAGGACCTGATGCCGCCGGAATGGGACCCGGCGGACGACCGGATCATGAGCGACATGCTGGCCACCGGCGTCGCGACGCCGTTTGAAGCGGAATACATCCGGAAAGATGGCGATCGTGTTCCGGTGCTCGTCGGCGCCGCGCTGTTCGACGCGAGGCCAGGCGAGGGCGTGGCCTTCGTCCTTGATCTCTCCGAACGCCGCAAGGCAGAAAGGGCCGCGCGGGAAAGCGATCGTCGCTCGCACGAAATGGAGCGCCGACTGGCCGATGCGAACCGCGTCGCGAGCGTCGGCTACCTGTCGGCGATGATTGCCCACGAGGTGAATCAACCGCTGTCAGGTGTCATAACCAATGCGTCCACTGTCATTCGGATGCTTGATGCCGAACCACCGATAAGCGGAGGCATTCGCGACGCCGTGCAGAGGATCATCCGGGACGGCAATCGCGCCGCCGAGGTGATCAGGCGACTGAGGGCGATGTTCAGCAGAAAAGCCCAAACCCTGGAGACAATCGACCTCAATGAAGCCACGCGCGAAGTCGTGGCCATGGCCCGGAAGGATCTCGAGAAGGGCGGCATCGACCTTCATCTGGAACTCGCTGAAGGACTTCCAGCCGTACAGGGCGATCGGATCCAGCTCCAGCAAGTCATCCTCAACCTGCTACGCAATGCGTCGGACGCGATGTCGAGCGTGCAAAACCGGCCCCGCCACCTGCTGATCCGGACAGGGTTGGGAGCTCCGCTCAGTGTCTGCCTGGCGGTGCGCGATGCCGGTATCGGATTGCCGGCAGGCGAACTGGAAACGCTCTTCGAGGCGTTCCACTCCGAGAAGGGAGGCGGCATGGGCATCGGCCTCTTCATCAGCCGCTCCATCATCGAGAGGCACCAGGGCCGCCTCTGGGCAGAGTCCAACGAAGATCATGGACTCACGCTCTCGTTTTCCCTTCCGCTTGATCTGGCCAGGACCGAACCTCACGACGCAGCTGCGAACATTGCGCGGGCCGGGGAATCCGAGTCGAACGTGGACAAGGGCCCACCCATGTCCGCGTCGGGGCCGTAATGGGCATCGGGGCACGCGGTTCTCAGGGAGCAAGGCGCAGCATGCCCGACCGTCGTGGGCTGGGCCTTGCACCGTTTTCTACAGCACTAATTCCAGAGCGTTGAGGTCTCGACGACCGCCCGACGGCCACGACCAGCCTCACCGGATGAGTCAGGTTGTGTGGGCGTCCGGAGGAAGTGCGACCTGCTTGCCCAGATCGAATTCCACCGCGGATCGAGTCTGGAGGCCGGCCGCCAGCAGCCGCGACATTCGCGTTTTCGTTTCCGGTCGCGCGACGGAACGGAAGAACTCGTCGAGGGCAGGGGGGAACAACGCGTCATCGGGAAGCGAGGTCTCGTCGACGAAGCGCTTCGCGGCAACCAGCGCTTCTTTCTCGAAGCCCGCGATTCGACGCGCTAGTGCGTCCACGAACCCGTCGAGCTCGGCGTCCGGTAGGGCGCGATTTACGTAACCGTAGCGCTCGGCGAGATCCCCACGGAAATCATCCGCGCCCAGGATCACTTCCAAAGCGCGCCCCCGTCCGACGAGGCCGGCGAGCCGGGCCATCGGATTGCCGCCCGGCACCGCGCCGACGCCGACTTCGAACTGGCCAAGGAACGCTTTCTCCGCGCTGGCGAACCGCATGTCGCACGCCAGTACGAACTCGCTTCCGGCGCCGCGCGCTCGTCCGCGTATCGCAGCGATCGTGACTGCCGGAACACGGCTGATGCGCACCAGCACGTCGAGCCACGGATGCATGCCGGTCGGCCCTTTCGGCATCGCGGCCGTGCGCGCCTTGTCGACGAGCACGTCGTAGTGGGCCAGAAAGAAGTCGGGATCGGCGCTGGTGAACACGACCACCTTGACCGAAGGATCCTGCTCCAGCGACGAGATCAGGTCGGACAACTGCGCGATCGTGTCCAGGTCGATCAGGTTGATGGGCGGGTTGGAGAACTCCGCACGCCAGTAGCCCGGTGCCGGTTGCGTGACATGAATCTGCTCGCGCATGGGATGCCTCGTTCGCTCACGGAAGTTGCTGGTCGATTGCAGGGTACGGAGCAGGGCGCCGGCGACGGAAGCGGACGAAGGTATCGGTTCGCGCGGATGAATGCGTGGCCGCATTGCACGATGGTATCGGTCGACACCTTGGTGCAATCGACGGCCTCGCGAAGCACTGTTCAGATGGCCTCACCCTCCGTAAACGACGGGAAATCAGGCCATGAAGACGCCTGCGAGAGCGTACGCGGTCGCCGCGATCGCGCTGATGTTCGCCATGGATGCACTCGCACAACCCGCACGATCGCTGGTAGTGCCCTACGACAACGAACCGCCGCCGAAACTCACCATCGATCCACCACTTCCCGGGCCGTTGGCGAAGGGCGTCGCGTTCATTCCATACCGGATTGAAAACCTTCGCATCCTTCCCGTGGGTGGCGCGCCGGCGCGTGAGCTGTCGCCGCGCGTCGGACATCTGCACATCACGTTGGACGACCTTCCGTGGCAGTGGGCCGACTACGGCGCCAGCGACACGATCATCCTCGTCAACCTGCCGCGCGGCCGGCACAAGGTTCTGATCGAGGCGGTGGATCCGGAAGGCGGACTGCTCACGTCGCAAAGCATCACCTTCGACGCCCCCGGCAAGTAGCCAGGTTCACCAGAGGATCAGCCATGAAACGCATGACGAGAATTTCGATCGCAGCAGCGACGGCCATGCTCGCGATAGTCGGCGCGGCGGCGTTTTCCGCCTCGCAGGACAAGTACACGCTCAAGTCGCCCGGCGGCATCGCGTTCGCCGACTTCAAGGGATACGAAGATTGGGCAGTCGTTTCTTCGGCCCGCACGGATGAAGTGCTGAAGGTGATCGTCGCCAATCCGACGATGATCAAGGCCTACAAGGCAGGCGTTCCGAAGAACGGGCAGACCTTCCCGGAAGGCTCGAAGATCGTGAAGCTTCAGTGGAAGCCGAAGAAGAGCACCGACGCTCCATTCGTCGTGGACGTTCCGGATGTCTTCACCCAGGCCTTCGTGATGGAGAAGGACAGCAAGCGGTTCCCGAAAACCGGCGGCTGGGGGTACGCGCTGTTCAACTACGACGCCCCGACCGACAGGTTCATCGTCGATCCGGCGCCAGCCGATTGCGGCCAGGCCTGCCACGTGAAGGTGAAAACGAAGGACTACATCTTCCACCCCTACCAGAAGCGTTGAGGAGCATCGCCATGCCCACCGTTCGCGTATTGCCGCTGGTCCTGCTGTCGATGCTCGCCGCGTGCGGGCGCCACGAATCCGTTCCGCCCGCTGTCCAGTCGGTTTCCGCGTCGCAGGCGCCGGCTGCAAAGGCTTCCGAGCCCGGCACGCCCGCCGTCGTTCCGTACGCCAACATGCCTAAGATCGCGCCGATCGGCGTGCGCATCGACAAGCATCTGGACGTGCCCGAATCCGCGCGCGGTCCGGCGATCGACCCGGCCAAGGGTTATCGGCTGCAGGACCTCGGCGACGGTCTCTACATGGTCACCGAAGGCGCCTACCAGTCGATGTTCCTGGTGTACGACAAGGGCGTGGTCGTCGTCGATGCGCCGCCGACGTACGCCGCGAAGCTGCCCACCGCGATAGCGGAGATCACGAAGAATCCCATTACCCATGTCGTCTACAGCCATTCGCACAAGGACCACATCGGCGGAATGCCGGCCCTTGGTGGCAAGCCGATCATCATCGCGCAGGAGGAAACCCTCCGGCTGCTCAAGCGCGACAACGATCCGGATCGCCCGTTGCCCACCGTGACCTTCAAGGACGCCTACACGCTGGACGTGGGCGGGAAGAAGCTCGAACTGTCGTACCACGGCAACGGACACGAACCTGGAAACATCTTCATCAGCGCCCCGAAGCAGAAGGTGCTGATGGTGGTGGACGTGGTGTTCCCGGGCTGGATGCCGTGGCGCAGGTTCGCCGTCGCGCAGGACGTGTTTGGATCGATCGCGCAGGTCGACAAGATCGGCTCGCTGGAATGGGACACCTTTGTCGGCGGACACGTCACGCGTACCGGCACGCACGCCGACGTGGAAGCGCAGGCCGAGTTCTACCGCGATCTGAAGGCGGCCGCCGGCAAGGCGCTGTCCACGACGAAGCCGGGCGAGGGCGTCAACCCGCAGGATATGAACAATCCGTGGGCGGTGTTCGACGACTACATCGATCGCGTCGTGGTGCAGTGCGTGGATACGCTGACCCCGAAGTGGCAGTCGCGCCTCGCCGGCTACGACGTCTACATCTGGGATCAGTGCTACTCGATGGAGCAGGCACTGCGCATCGATTGAGGCCTCACACGTCCGCGCGTGGCGACGGCTGCCGGCAGACCCGTGCAGACCGGCACCTCGCCACGCCGGGCGTTCCCCCGGGCCATGCGGCCGCGATCAGCGTCCCGACGTTTGAACGCCCGGGTCCAGCACGGCGGCCATCTTCACCAGGTCCGGCACCGATCGCGCGTGCATCTTCTGCATGACGCGGCCGCGATGCGCTTTCACCGTGATCTCGCTGATCCCCAGGTGTCCGCCGATCTGCTTGTTGAGCAGGCCGGTCACCACCAGCGCCATGACCTCCCGCTCGCGACGGGTGAGCGATGCATGAGCCTGCTGCAGCGAGTGGACGCGCTTCACATCGTCCAATGACGCCGCGCTGCGCTCGATCGCATTGCGGATGCCTTCAAGCAGCTTCTCGTCATCGATGGGTTTTGTCAGGAATTCGATGGCACCGGCGCGCATGGCGCGCACCGTCATCGGAATGTCGCCATATCCCGAAATGAAGATGATCGGCATGTCGGCGCGGTCTGACGCGATAAGCGCCTGCAGGTCGAGGCCGTTGATGTCGGGCAGGGTCACGTCCAGCACCAGGCACGACGCGACCAACTCCCTGGGATGTGCCAGGAATTCACTTGCGCTGGCGAATGTCCTGGGTGTCCAGCCGGAGAACCGCACCAGCGATTCGAGGGCCTCCCGGACCGAGATGTCGTCGTCCACGATGAACACGGTGGGGGGAGCATCGTTCACGGAAGCCACCTCGTCAGGGTCATGCGCCTCGTACCGGTTGAATAATCCTTCCTGCGAACCGATGCAACAGCCTTGCTGTTCATCGCCCCTGTATGGCCAGTTCCACCGCCTCCAGCAACGCCTCGCCGCCGAATGGCTTGAACAGGCATTCGACCGCGCCGCGGGCGATCAGCTCACGGCGGGTGTCGGCGTCGATCTGCGCACTCATGAACACGATGGGGATGGGTATCCGCCGGCGTAGCAATTCCTCTTGCAGCGCCGGCCCCGACATGCCGGGCATGTAGACGTCCAGCACCAGGCAGTCGACGCGAGTCGATGCCGCGACGGCGAGGAAGGCCTCGGCGCTCTCGAACACGTCAGTATCGTATCCGCCGGTTCGCAGCAGATCGGGGAGGGATTCGCGGACGGACTGGTCATCGTCCACGACCGACACGAGGGGCCGGACACTCATCAGGGGCCATCCGTGTCGTGCAAGAGACCCCCGCGGGTCAGACCGATCTCCATGCCGGATCCTCCGGAAAGAGCTCCTGGTGCAAGCATGCACCACTCCTGCGGCGGATTCACATGATACTTAGGTGTCGATTTTGCCCGCGAGGCGGGCCTGCGGCGGGGCCGGCCGTCCGGCCGATACCTAGGTGCTATCGCCTCCGCCCCGTGCCTGCGGTTACATCAAGGCTCCCCATACCCTTGGTGAGCGACGTGAACGATCAGGCGAGGAAGCTTCTCTACACCGGCCATACCCACACGGTCGGCGGCCGCGACGGTGGGCATGCAAAGAGTTCCGATGGCGTGCTCGAGGTCGGTTTCTCCACGCCCGGCACCCATGGCACGGGCACCAATCCCGAACAACTGCTCGCCGCCGGCTGGTCGGCATGCTTCATCGGCGCGATGGGCATTGCCGCGCGCAAGATGCGGGTCACCCTGCCGTCCGACACGGCGATCGATGCCGAAGTGGACCTCCGGCTCGGCGACGACGGCTACTCGCTGGCGGCGCGGCTCAGCATCACGTTGCCCGGGCTCGAGCGCGACGTCGCACAGGCGCTCGCCGATGCGGGCCACGAGACGTGTCCGTATTCGAAAGCCCTCAAGGACAGCATCGACGTGACCATCCGCGTCGTCTGATCGTTGTCGTGCGCGACCACGCGCGGGGAACGATCGCGATGGCATGACTGTTGCGTACGGGTTCGATCGCCCCGTCACGCGAATGACCGGACGCCAGGGCGGATTGCCATTGTCGTGAGACGACGGGTAAGGTCGAAGCCGCGTCGCTCACTCCCGTGGATGCCGCGATCCGGTGCCGGAGGTCCTCGATGACCCAGACGACCCTGCTCGACGTCGACCACGAGGGCGCCGATGGCGCCGTGCTGTGGGAGGACGACGAGCGGAGTTTCCATCGCCGGCGCCACGAGGCCGAAGACGGCAGCGTGCGGGATTGCATTGCGGTGGTTCCGCTCAATGAGCAGCCATCCGCGTCGATCATCGAGCGACTCAGTCACGAGCACGCGTTGAGGGCGCACCTGGATGGCGACTGGGCGCTGCGTCCGTTCGACCTGGTGCGGGAAGGCGGGCGCATGCTGCTTCTGCTGGAGCACCAGGAAGGCGCCCCGCTGGACCGGTTGCTGGACGATCGACCCATGCCGACGGCGCGCTTCCTCGCGATTGCGGTGTGGCTGACCGACGCCATCGGCCGACTGCACGCGACCGGCCTCGTCCATCGAGATATCAAACCCGCGAACATCCTGGTGTCCGAACGGGAAGGGCGCGTCCGGCTCATCGGATTCGGCATCGCTTCGCGCCTGCCGCGCGAACGCCAGTCGCCGGATCCGCCGGAGCTCATCGCCGGAACGCTCGCCTACATGGCGCCCGAACAGACCGGTCGCATGAACCGGTCAGTCGACTCGCGCAGCGATCTGTACTCGCTGGGCGTGGTGCTCTACCGGATGGCGACGGGCATGTTGCCGTTCACGGCATCCGACGCGATGGACTGGGTGCACAGCCATATCGCACGGTCGCCCGTTCCGCCGTGCGATCGCGTGTCTGGCCTGCCAAGTGCGATCTCCGACATCGTGATGCGCCTGCTGGCCAAGACACCGGAAAACCGGTACCGCACGGCCAGCGGCGTCATGCACGACCTGCGCCGCTGCCTCGCCATGCTCGAACGTGGCGAAGAGCCCGGTGCGTTCCCCCTCGGCGAACACGACCACCCGGACCGGCTGCTCATTCCGGAAAAGCTCTACGGCCGCGAGCATGAGATCGAGCGGCTCATCCGCGCATTCAATGATGTCGTTAGCGATGGTGCACCGGCGCTGGTGCTGGTCGCGGGCTACTCCGGCATCGGCAAGTCGTCGGTCGTGAACGAACTGCACAAGGTGCTGGTGCCGCCGCGCGGCCTGTTCGCCTCGGGCAAGTTCGACCAGTACAAGGCCGACATTCCGTACGCGACCTTCGCGCAGGCGTTCCAGCAGCTGGTGAGGCCGCTGCTCGGAAAGCCGGAAGACGAGCTGGCCCGCTGGCGCGAGGCATTCGCCGAGGCGCTGGGCGACAACGGTGCGCTCGTGCTGGAACTGGTGCCCGATCTCGCGCCGATCATCGGCGAGCAGCCGCCCGTCGCCGAGCTGCCGGCGCAGGAGGCGCAGCGTCGATTCCAGACGATGGTGCGGCGATTCGTCTCGGTGTTCGCACGTCCCGAACATCCGCTGGCGCTGTTCCTCGACGACCTGCAATGGCTCGATTCGGCGACGCTCGATCTGCTCGGCGACCTGCTTACCGCGGACGACCTGCGCCATGTGCTGCTCATCGGTGCATATCGCGACAATGAAGTGACGGCGCTGCATCCGCTGGCGCGCAAACTCGAAGCGCTGGCGCAGGAAGGTGCGAACGTCACCACGCTGACGCTGCCACCCCTGGCGCAGCCTCACCTGCAACAACTGGTCGCCGAATCGCTGCACGAGGATCCGGCGCACGCCGCGCCGCTGGCGGCGCTCATCCATGCCAAGACGGCCGGCAACCCGTTCTTCGCCATCCAGTTCCTCCATGCGCTGGCGGAAGAGGACCTGCTCGCGTTCGACCACGCGACGGGCCATTGGTCGTGGAATCGCGAACGCACGCTCGCCAAGGGCTATTCGGACAACATCGTCGACCTGATGGTGCGCAAGCTGTCGCGACTTCCGCCGCGAACGCGCAGCGCGCTGCAGACCTTCGCCTGCCTCGGCAACGCCGCCGGCCTCGAAACCCTCTGCGTGATAAACGAGGCCTCCGCGCAGGAAGTCGAAGCGGACCTCTGGGAAGCGCTGCGACAGGAACTGGTCTTCCGCCACGACACAACGTATCGCTTCGCCCACGATCGGGTGCAGGAAGCGGCGTACTCGCAGGTGGCACCGGGCGAACGTGCAGCCGAGCACCTGCGGATCGGTCGGCTGCTGGCGAAGCACACGCCTCCGGAGCGTCTGGAGGACGCGATCTTCGAGATCGTGAACCAGCTCAATCGCGCGACGCACCTGCTCGATTCGTATGGCGAACGCGTTCAGCTGGCGCGCTTCAATCTCCTCGCGGCGCAGCGTGCGCGTGCGTCGACCGCGTACATATCGGCTCTGAACCAGCTCCGCGCCGGTCGTGCGCTGCTGGAAGAGGAGGACTGGCAGCGCGAGTACGCGCTGGTCTTCGCCCTTGAATCGCTGATGGCCGAATGCGAGCTGATGACGGCCGAGCTCGACGCAGCCGAAGGCCGGCTGGAGGTGCTCGCAGGCCACGCGCAAACGCGCCACGACTTCGCGGTCGTGACCCGCCTGCGTCTCACGCTGTTCACCACGCGTTCGCGCGGTGACCTGTGCGTGGAGGTGTTCCTCGACTACCTGCGCCGCAACGGCACCGACTGGCCGTCACGGCCGACGCATGAAGACGTGATGCGCGAGTACGACCGCATCTGGACGCTGCTCGGCGACCGGTCAATCGAGGAGCTGGTGGATCTGCCACTGGCGACGGATCCGGACGTGCTGGACATGCTGGACGTGTTCACGGAGATCGTGACACCGGCGTTCTTCTTCGACGAGAACCTGTCGTCGCTGGTGCTGTGCCGCATGGTCAACCTCAGCCTGGAGCATGGGCACTGCGATGGCTCGTGCTTCGGCTTCGTTTTTTTCGCGACGTTCGCCGGCCCCCGGTTCGGCAACTATCGCGATGGCTACCGTTTCGGCCGCCTCGGGTACGACCTCGTGGAGAAGCGTGGGCTGAAGCGATACCAGGCGCGGACGTACATCGTGTTCGGCAACATGGTCGTGCCGTGGTTCAAGCCGTTCGCCAGCGGCCGCGACCTCATCCGCCGTGCGTTCGACACGGCGTTCAACATGGGCGACCTGACGTTCGCCGCCTACAGCTGGGACGCGCTGATCACGAACTGCCTGTCCGCAGGCGACGAGCTCGCGGGCATCCAGGCCGATGCCGAGAGCGGACTGGAGTTCGCGCAGAAGGCCGGCTTCGGCATGGTGGTCGATCTGTGCGCCGCGCAGGTGGGCCTGATACGCACGCTGCGCGGGCTCACGCCGACATTCGGCAGCTTCGACGATGCGGACTACAACGAGGCACAGGCCGAAGCGCACCTGACAGGCAGCCCCGTGCTGGCACTGGCCACCTTCTTCTACTGGACCCGGAAACTGCAGGGGCGCTGGTTCTGCGGCGATATCGATGAAGCGGTCCGCGCGGCCGAGAATGCGGACCGCCTGCTGTGGACGTCGCCCTCGCAGCTGGAAACGGCGGATTTCTTCTTCTACGGGGCGCTCGCGCATGCCGCGCAGTGGCATCGCGTTCCGGCGGAGCAGCGGCAGCATCACCTGGACATTGCCGTCCGGTATCACAGGCAACTGGCCATATGGCGCGACGACTGCTCCGTGGCGAACTTCGAGAACCGCGCCGCGCTGATTGCGGCGGAGATCGCACGAATCGAGGGCAACTGGTCGCAGGCAGAGGAGCTGTACGAACTCGCGGCCCACTCGGCAGGCGTGAACGGTTACGTGCATAACGAGGCAGTCGCCCACGAATGCGCGGGCAATGCGTTCCTCGCGCGTGGGCTGGAGCGGGCCGCGCGTGGCTGGCTGCGTGGCTCGCAGGACTGTTACCGGCGTTGGGGGGCGAGCGGAAAAGTGCGGCAGCTGGGCCGGTTGCACCCTTGGCTGGAGACTGCCGAGAACCGTCCGGATGCGACGAAGACGTTGCTCACGCCGGTGGATCAGCTGGACCTGGCGACGGTCATGCGGATTTCGCAGACCGTTTCGTCGGTGATCGAACTCGATCGACTCATCGACATGGTCATGCGCACGGCCATCGAGCATGCCGGTGCGGAGCGGGGCGTGCTGATCATGCCGGCAGGCACCGGCTTCCGCATCGAGGCCGAAGCCGTGACCCGGAGCGATACGGTGGACGTCGTATCGGAGCGGGGCGAGCTGTCGGGCCAGCGCGTTCCCATGTCGGTGTTCCAGTACGTGGCGAGGACGAAAGAGGCGCTGCTGCTGAACGAAGCCAGCGCGCAGGCCGCGTTCGACGCCGAGCCGTACTTCACCGGCAACGCCAGCCGGTCCGTCCTTTGCCTTCCATTGCTGAAGCAGTCACGTCTGATCGGCGTCCTCTACCTGGAGAACAACCTCGCTGCCGACGTCTTCACCCCGTCGCGCCTGGCCGTGTTGACGCTGCTCGCGTCTGAAGCCGCCATCTCGCTGGAGAACGCACGGCTCTACGACGAACTGCAGGAGCGCGAGGCGAGGGTGCGGCGCCTGTTCAACTCGAACATCATCGGCATCTTCACCTGGAGCCTGGACGGCCGCATCCTCGACGCGAACGAAGCGTTCCTGCGGATCGTCGGCTACGACCAGACTGACCTCGCCGGGGGAAGCATGGGCTGGAAGGCGCTGCTTCCGCCGGAATGGGATCCCGACGACGACCGCATCATGGAGGCCATGCTGGCCACGGGTGTCGCACCGCCTTTCCAGGGTGCGTACATGCGCAAGGACGGCACTCGCGTTCCGGTGCTGATCGGCGCCGCATTGTTCGAGGGCGCGCCGACGGAGGGCGTCTCCTTCGTCCTGGACCTGTCCGATCGCGTCGCTGCCGAAGCCGCCGCCAAGGACAGCCTGCGTCGCTATCACGACGCACAGCTGCGCCTGGCCGATGCCAATCGCGTTGCGAGCATCGGCCAGCTTTCGGCTTCGATCGCGCACGAGTTGAACCAGCCGCTGTCCGGGATCATGACCAACGCCTCGACCTGCCTGCGCATGCTGGCCGCCGACCCTCCGGTGGTGGATGGAGCCGTCGAGACAGCGCTTCGCACCATCCGCGATGCCAACCGCGCGTCCGAAGTCATCAAGCGCCTGCGTTCGCTGTTCAGCCGCAAGGAAACCAGCAACGAGCACGTCGATCTCAACGAGGCTGCAAGCGAAGTCGTGGCGCTGGCGGCCAGCGCGCTCGTACGCAACCGCGTGACGTTGCAATGCGACTTCGCGGCCGACCTGCCGCAGGTAATGGGCGATCGGGTGCAGTTGCAGCAGGTCATCCTCAACTTGCTGACCAATGCGTCCGACGCGATGGGCGCGCTCGAACCCGGGCGCCCGCGGCAACTGTTGATCCGCACGCGGCATGACGGCGCCTACGTGTGCCTGAGCGTCCATGACACCGGCATCGGCCTGGATCCGGAAAAGCTGGAGCGCTACTTCGAGGCGTTCTACACCACAAAGGCCGAAGGCATGGGCGTCGGGCTGTCCGTCAGCCGTTCCATCATCGAACGCCACCACGGCCAGCTTCGGGCGGAAGCGAACGAGGACGGTGGCGCCACGTTCGTCTTCGTGATTCCGCTGGACATCCCGGACGCGACCTGACCGTCAGCGGGGCAGGGCCTCAAGCAGCGCGGCGGTATCGAGGATCGCATGCGCGTAGGTCGGGCCGTTGAGCTCGTGGGCCGCGTGCATCAGCTCGTGCGAGTAGGCGGCCGTCGCATCCCGAACCAGCGTCACGTGATAGCCCAGCTCCATCGCGAAGCGCCCGGTGGACTCGATGCACGAGTTCGCGAGCAGACCGACGATGACGACATGGCTGATTCCGTGCTGCTTCAGCCGCATGTCCAGGTCGGTGTTCGCGAAACCGCTCTGTCCCCAGTGCTGCTGGATGACGATGTCGTCCTCGCGCGGCACGAAGTCGGGATGGAACTCGCCACCCCACGTGCCCTTGGCGAAACTGTGGCGCTTCATGATCGCCTGCTGCGTCGGGTTGATATGCCGCCATCCTTCGTAATCGCCCGGTTCCCACTGGTGATGCGGCACGATGAAGATGCGGATCCGCGCCGCGCGCGCGGCGGCGTGGATCGCACGCAGGTTGTCCAGCAACCCGACCTCCTCGGCGACATCCTTCAGCCGCGGCCATGCGATGCCGCCTTCGGACAGGAAATCGTTGTAGGGGTCCACCAGCAACAGTGCGGTGGTCGCCTGATCGTATCGGGTCTGCGACATGGTCCTGCTCCGGTGTGGGGCTGCGGCTCAAGCGTTCTTCTTGCGCAATGCGAAGCGTTCGATGCTCGCGGCGAAGAACGGCGTTTCCTGCTTGTTGTGCGCCGTGCTCACCGGCTTGCGCTGCTCCCGGAACAACTCGAACGGGATGCCCTGGCGGGCGAGGTAGTCGACGAACGCTTCAGTGGGGCGCGTACGCACATGGTTGGTGAACGTGCAGCGGCCTTCGTCCAGCGGCTCCACCTTCAGCTCCCACATGACTTTCATGCTCGTGCGGCCCGACGTGGTGAACAGGTCGGACACCGAGTCGAGGACGAGATGGTGGGGCTCTGCGACCTGTTCGACATAGTGCTGCACCATGGGCACGCCACCGATCACTTCCACGTTGATCGACATGCGGCGGCCGTCCTCGGACGTGGTCGCGCCCGCGGCGAAATGGCACGGCGAGCAACCCTGGTATTCCTTGTCGGGCAGGCTGAACGCCCAGGCGGGAATGTCGATGGCATCGATCGGCGCGTTGATGATCGCCGAGAAGCTCGAGTCGACGATGATTTGCTCGTCCATCTGGGTCACCTCGTTGTGGGGAGTGGCGGTGTAGTCACGCTACGCCCGGATGTGCGCATCGGAAATCGTACGATGGTGTCGATTTGACACGTCGAGTCACGCCGTCGGGATGCGGGTGGCTTCGAAGCGGTTCAGCACCGCGTGCGTGAGGTAGATGCATAGCAGCATCGTGCACACGGCCACGAAGACCGAGGCGAACCGGTACAGGGAAATCCCGTACAAATCCGCTGAAGGCGCGAGCTGGCCGACCAGCACCGCCACGGCGGTGGAGGCGCTCAGGCCCACGGCCGATCCCGAGTTCTCGCGCACGTGCAGGGTCGCGAACAGGGTGACGCCGGCAGCGTAGATCGGCAGCAGGAGCAGCACGCGCGTGACATGCGTGTAGAGCAGCAGCTGCATCGCCAGTACGTACGCCGAGCCGAGCAGCGTGCCGGCCACGCGCGTGCATGCGGCCCAGCGTCCACCGACAAGCGTCATCGGGAACAGGACCAGCACGGACGCCGCCTGCGCCGACAGCGAATCGCGCAGGTCGATCACCTGGAACGCGACGTACGAGGCAGTTGCGCAGATCGCGCCAAGCAGCATCCTATGGTTCACGAGCGCCGGCGTCCGGTCGACGTCGCGCAGGATTGGGGCCCGTCGTTCGGGCAGCCAGACGTACACGAGGACCGAGAAGACGACGGACAGCAGCGTCGCAAGGAAATGCGCCGTGTACAGATCACGAGGCACGATCTGGGAGTACGTCGCCAGGTGCACCAGCAGCGACGTGGACAGGATCGTCAACGCGTGGAAGAGAAAACCCCGGTCCATCGCCATCATGCGGAAACAGCGCGCCGCGACTGCGAAGAACACGATGGTCGCCAGCACCGGCGAGAGCTGCGCCAGCACGACCAGTAGATTGGCGATGACGATTCCCGCCATGCTGCTGCCGACGAACTGCACGACCGCGCGCAGGGTCAACGCAGGCACCAGCCCGACCAGCACGATGGGGTAGAACGCGAAGAACGCGCCGTATGGCCAGCCAAGCAGCTTCGCTGTAGCCAGCCCCGCGACGCTCGCGAGTGCGATCCGGCGGGCATGGCGCCAGCCGTCCTCGGTCAGTGCAGCGAGGCCGGGGCGCGGTGTGCTTTCGGCAGCCGCATCAGTAGACATAGTGGAGCGCGCTGATCAGGCGAATCTGCACATGCCCCAGCCAGTGCGACAGCCCGTGTTCGCGCGGGTGCAACTGCACGGTGGCGCGCGCGCCGGTGATCAGTGTGGCTGGTGGCGCCTCGATCAGGCGCAGGTTGACGCGCACGCGCTCGGCGTCCCGAACCCACCGGTCGTTCTCCTCCGGCGATGCGAGGCCGCCGTCGGGATCGATCTGTCCATGCGCGACACCCGCATCCAGCGATGTGACCTCCGCCAGGAACAAGCGGCCGGGCAGGGCGTCGAAGGCCACCTCGGCAGGTGTTCCCGGGCGCACGCGCAGCAGCGACTTTTCCCGGAAGTCGGCGAACAGGTTCGGTGCCGTGCTCACCAGTGCGAGCTTCGGCTCGCCGGCTTGGGCATACGCGCCGGCCTCCAGCCGCATGTTGCTGACGATGCCAGGCTCGTGCGCGACGACCCGCGCGCGATCGAGGTCCAGCGACGCACGCGTCATTGCATTGCGGGCACGGCGAATGCGCAGGCTGCGGTCGCCGTGATCCCCGCGCTGCACTTGCGCGGCGTTGAGCGCGGCATGCGCGACGCGAACCTGCGCGAACGCGACGTCGCGACGCGCCTGGGCAGCATCGACGCTCGCGCGCGAGACGTAACGATCGCGTTCGAGATCACGGAACCTGCGCAGCTCGCGTTCCGCGTCTTCCAGTTCACTGTCCGCACGGGCGATGTCGGCGCGCGCCGCCACGATTCCCGCATCCAGTTGCGCGTTGTCCTGCGAGGCCTGCTCGACCTCGAGCCGCGCTTCGTCGACGTTTGCGAGATAGCGGTCGGGGTCGATGCGGAACAGAAGCTGGCCGCGCTCGACGCGTTGATTGTTGGCCACGCGGACGTCGACCACGCGTCCGCTCACTTCCGGCGCGACGCGGGTCACGCGATACGTCAGCCGCGCGTCCGGCGACACTGGCATATGAATATCGGCCGCGACGTAGTACGTGAAGATCGCCGACGCGAGCACCAGCGACACCAGCATCCACACGCGGAAACGGACGTCGGGGCTCATGGTGGGACCTGCGCGGCTCGCTGCGATTGCCGGTGCATCCGGCGAGATGACCTGTGCAGACGTTACGTGCGCGAGTCGCGGTGGGCCATCATACGAAGGTGTCGGGACGCGACGGACGCGTCGGGCGTACGCTTCTGCAGCACCCGCGCAGGCGTGGCGGGATGCGTCGTCGCCCTCTCACCAGGTGTGCCATGGCCGAGAACGAACCGCGCGGCATTCGCCGCTATTCATATCCTGCCGGCGGCTGGGGCGCGTTGCGCGCGACCGCCAGGACGATACGCGAACAGATGGACGCGCCCGACGCAGCTGCGACGCTGCTGCGCACGAACAAGCCTGACGGGTTTGATTGTCCCGGCTGCGCGTGGCCCGACAGCCGGCACGGTTCGAGCTTCCAGTTCTGCGAGAACGGCGCCAAGGCCGTCACCTGGGAAGCAACGAAGAAACGCGTGCCGGCATCGTTCTTCGCCGGACACACCGTGCAGTCGCTGCTGGAATGGAGCGACCACGCGCTGGAAGACCTCGGCCGGCTCACCGAACCGATGGCCTACAACGCCGACAACGATCGCTACGAGGCGATCGGGTGGGATGAAGCGTTCTCGCGCATCGGCGCACTGCTGCGCGCGCTCGATCCGGACGCGGTCGAGTTCTATACCTCCGGACGAACGTCGAACGAAGCGGCGTTCCTCTACCAGGTCTTCGCACGCGAGTACGGAACCAACAACTTTCCGGATTGTTCGAACATGTGCCACGAAGCCACAAGCGTGGGGTTGCCGACGTCCATCGGGATAGGGAAGGGCACCGTATCGCTGGAGGATTTCGACCACTGCGAGCTGATCATCGCAATGGGCCACAACCCGGGCACGAACCATCCGCGCATGATGGGCACGCTGAATGAAGTGGCGCGTCGTGGCGCGCCGATCATCGCGATCAATCCGCTGCGGGAGCTGGCGCTGGAGCGCTTCGCCGATCCGCAGGACCCGCTGGAGATGGCGACGCTTGGCGCCACGGAGATCGCTTCGACATACCTGCAACCGAAGGTCGGTGGCGACGCGGCCGCGCTCCAGGGAATCATGAAGGCGTTGATCGAGATGGACGACGATGCCGGCCCGCAGGCCGGCGTGCTCGACCATGCCTTCATCGCCGCGCATACCAACGGCTTCGATGCGCTGGCTGCGGATCTTCGTGAGAAGCGCTGGATCGACATCGAAGCCGCGTCGGGTCTCCCGCAGGCCCGGCTGCGTGATGTTGCGCGCGCGTATGCCGCTTCCAGCGCGACGATCGTCACCTACGGCATGGGGCTGACCCAGCACAGCACCGGCACGCACAACGTCCAGCAGGTCGCGAACCTGCTGCTCCTGCGCGGGAACTTCGGCAAGCCCGGTGCCGGCATCTGCCCGCTGCGCGGCCATTCGAACGTGCAAGGCGACCGCACGGTCGGCATCACCGAGAAGCCCGGGCCCGACATGCTTGCGCGCATCGAGCAGCGCTTCGGCTTCGTCCCGCCATCCGCACATGGCCATGACGCAGTTGCCGCGATGCAGGCCATCGTCGACGGGCGATCGAAGGCGCTGGTGTGCATGGGCGGGAATCTCGCCGTTGCGTTGCCCGATCCCGAAGCGTGCCTGCCGGCGATGCGCCGCCTCGAACTCGCCGTGCACGTGGCGACGAAGCTCAATCGCACGCACCTGCTCGTGGGGCGCCATGCGTTCCTGCTGCCGTGTTTGGGGCGTACCGAACTGGACGAGCAGGCGGGCGGGTCGCAGGCCGTCACGGTAGAGGATTCGATGTCGATGGTGCATGCCTCGCGTGGCCGCCTGCCGCCCGCGTCCGCCCTGCTGAAGTCGGAGCCCGCTATCGTCGTCGGTATCGCGTCGGCAACGCTGCCGGACAGCAAGGTGCCCTGGAACGAGCTGGTCGCAGACTACGACCGCATCCGCGACGCGATCGAGGCGGTGATCCCGGGCTTCGACGATTACAACGCCCGGATCCGCGAACCCGGTGGCTTCCGGCTGCCGTTGCCGCCGACGCAGCGGATCTGGAAAACGCCAACGGGACGAGCGGAGTTCCTCGTCTTCGACGGCCTCCAGGAAGACGCCGTCGTCGCCGATCCCGCGGTCCTCACGTTGACGACCGTCCGCAGCCATGACCAGTACAACACCACCATCTACGGCTTCGACGACCGCTATCGTGGCGTCTTCGGGCGGCGCGACGTGGTGTTCATGAACGAGGACGACCTCGCTTCGCGCGGCATCGCGCATGGCGACGCGATCGTCGTGGAAACCGCGTTCGGTGGGGAAGGGGAGCGCACGCTTCGCAACGTGATCGCCGTGGCGTATCCGATCGCACGCGGCTCGGTCGCCACCTATTACCCCGAAGGAAACTGCCTGGTTCCGCTGGACCATATCGACCACGCGAGCGGCACGCCGTCGTACAAGTCGATTCCGGTACGCATTCGTCGCGGCTCCGAAGTCGGCTGACGCATTCGACGCCCTGCGCATGAGACCCATTGCTGCGCCCGTTGCGGCGCATGCGATGGCGCGCGATGACATGACGCATTCCGCACCGCATACGAAGGTATCGGACGACACCTTCGTGTAATCGACCCCGCGCCTCGTCCTTGGTGTGATCTTCCACGCGCATTGTGCATGGAAGAACTTGGCGCCGGCTTCGGCCGGCGCATCTCTCCCCACCGAGGAATCGCCATGATCGCCAGACCCTTCACGCACGCGTTGCGACGCGGCGCGATGTCGGCACCGCGGATGCAGCGCTCCGCGACCACCGCCCGGGCCTTGTCGGCTCGCCTTTTCCTGCTGGCGCTTCCGATGGCGGCGTTGCTCGCCGCTCGCGTCGCAGTCGCTTCTCCCGTCGAAGAGACCCCCATGAACACCACGACCGCAACCGCGACCACGGCGGCCGCCACGAGCGCTGCCGCGCAGGACCAGTCCATCCGCCCGTTCAAGTTCCAGGCGACGCAGGAACAGCTCGACGATCTGCGCCGGCGCATCAAGGCGACGAAATGGCCGGACAAGGAAACCGTCGACGACCAGTCGCAGGGGGTGCAGTTGGCGACGCTGCGCAAGCTTGCCGACTACTGGGGCAACGAGTACGACTGGCGCCTGTTCGAAGCGAGGTTGCAGGCTCTGCCGCAGTTCGTCACCAACATCGACGGCGTCGACATCCATTTCATCCACGTGCGTTCGAAGCACGCCGGTGCGCTGCCGCTGATCGTCACGCACGGCTGGCCGGGCTCGATCGTCGAGCAGATGAAGATCATCGGACCGCTGACTGATCCGACCGCGCATGGCGGCAAGGCGAGTGATGCGTTCGATGTGGTGATTCCATCGCTGCCCGGCTACGGGTTCTCCGGCAAACCGACGGAGACCGGATGGGATCCGATCCGCATCGCCCGTGCCTGGGTCGTGCTGATGAAGCGCCTTGGCTACAACCGGTTCGTGGCGCAGGGTGGCGACTGGGGTAATGCCGTCACCGAGCAGATGGCGCTGCTGAAGGCGCCGGAACTGATCGGCATCCACACGAACATGCCCGCCACGGTGCCGGCGGACATCGAAACGGCATTGCAGGCACGCCAGCCGGCGCCGGCGGGACTGTCCGCGGACGAGAAGCGCGC
>Ga0209050_1001404_pt1 | contig 26106 bp, 18 predicted proteins | sample Araplavi_mTSA_r2_FD_184276 | JGI IMG/M metagenome (GOLD analysis project Ga0209050, IMG submission 184276) | Arabidopsis root microbial communities from North Carolina, USA - plate scrape MF_Cvi_mTSA_r2 (SPAdes) (version 2) | ecosystem: Host-associated > Plants > Roots > Endosphere | place: USA... | reverse complement strand
GGGCGCCACCCCGCTGGGACCGATCGAATGCTGGCCGCAGAGCCTCAAGACGACGGTCAGCCTCATGCTCAATTCCCAGCATCCCATGTGGGTGGGCTGGGGGCCGGAGATCACTTTTCTCTACAACGACGCTTACATCCATGTCCTCGGGCAAGCCAAACACCCATGGGCCCTCGGCTTGCCGGCCGAAGCGGTGTGGGCGGAGATCTGGCACTATTGCGGTCCTCTGGCCACCAATGTCTTCACACGAGGTGAAGCCGTCATGGGTGATGACGTGCAGCTCTTCATGCGGCGTGCTCCCGATTTTCTCGAGGAGACCTTTTACTCGTTTTCCTACAGCCCGATCCGCGATGAATCGGGTGCGGTCGCCGGCCTGTTTTGTCCGTCGACGGACGTTTCCGCCAAAAATATCGGTACCCGCCGGCTGAAGACCCTCTCCGAACTCGCGTCCAAGGCCCTCATTCAGAAAACCACAGAAGCCGCCTGCGCCACGGCCGCCTCCATCCTGGCCCGGAATTTCGACGACGTTCCTTTTGCGCTCCTTTACCTGGCGGAGCCCAATGGCGAGCGAGTCACGCTGGAATCATTCACCCGGCTTCCGGAAAATTCGCCACTCTCGGTCCCTACCCTCGAAACAGGCGCCAACGCTTCCGGCGGCATTTGGGAAATCGGCGAAGTGCTCACGACTTCGCGCCCACGGATTGTCGGGACACGGAAGCTGGATTTTCCCTTCAAGGGCTCGGCCGACCAGCCCATCAGCCAGGCGATCGTCCTGCCGGTGACCACGCACGGTCAGGAGCGACCCATCGGCGTGCTGGTGGCCGGAGTGAATCCCACACGGCGGCTGGACGAAGACTACCAGACCTTTTTCCAACTCGTCGCGGGTCAGATCGCCACGGCGATCACCAATGCCCGCGCCTTGGAAGAAGAGCGCAAGCGCACCGAAGCGCTCGCGGCGCTCGACCGGGCGAAGACGACTTTCTTCAGCAATGTCAGCCATGAGTTGCGCACGCCACTCACGCTCATGCTCGGGCCGTTGGAAGATATCATCGCTCACGCCGAGGGCGACGCGGCTTCCGATCAGCGAGAATTAGCCACCGTAGCGCATCGCAACGGGCAGCGGCTGCTCAAGCTGGTTAATACACTGCTCGATTTCTCCCGCATCGAAGCCGGGCGCATTCAGGCGGCCTTCGAGCCAACCGATCTCGCCAGCTACACGGCTGAATTGGCGAGCATCTTCCGCTCCGCAGCGGAAAAAGCCGGGCTGAAAATGGAGGTCGATTGCCCTGCGCTACCGGAGGCCGTGTATGTCGATCGCGAGATGTGGGAAAAGATCGTGCTCAATCTCCTGAGCAACGCGTTCAAGTTCACTTTCGAGGGGGGGATCGCCCTCTCGCTCCGTTGGCTCGACAGTTCGGTGCAGCTCACCGTGAAAGACAGTGGGGTCGGCATTCCCGCAGAAGAGTTGCCCCGAATTTTCGAACGCTTTCACCGCGTCCGCGGTTCCCGTTCGAGGACACACGAAGGCACCGGCATTGGGCTCTCGCTGGTGCAGGAACTGGCCCGCCTGCATGGAGGCGAGGTGCGCGCCGAGAGCCGGGAGGGAAGCGGGGCGACCTTTGTGGTCAGCATCCGGGCGGGCAAAGCGCATTTGCCCAAAGAGCAAATCGGAACGAGCCGGGAAAACTCGACCCTCAACTCGGGAGCAGCGGCCTTTCTTGAAGAAGCGGCCCGCTGGCTCCCGGACGCCCCGCCCGCCAGCGCGCCGGAGGAGATTCCGCCGGCATTCCCGCTCGGAAAACCCGGTGGTTCGGGAGCGCCCGCCGACACCGTTCCCCGGGTGCTCATCGTCGACGACAACGCGGATATGCGAAACTATCTCAGCCGGCTGCTCGCCGATCACTATCAAGTGAGGGCGGTGGCAGACGGGGCGATGGCCTTGACCGCGGTGGATGCGGAAAGACCGGATCTGATCCTCACCGATGTCATGATGCCCCGCGTGAACGGCTTCGAATTGCTGGCCAAACTGCGGAGTAATCCTAAAACCCGCGCACTGCCGGTGATCATGCTTTCGGCACGGGCCGGCGAGGAATCGCGAGTCGAGGGACTCGAGGCCGGCGCCGACGATTACTTGATCAAGCCCTTCAGCGCTCGCGAATTGCTCGCCCGGGTCTCCTCGCAGCTGGCCATGGCCCGGCTGCGTCGCGAGGGAGAAGAAAAAGTCGCCCAGCGCGTCGCCGAACTCCAGGTGCTCAATACGGAACTTCAGGAATCCCGGCAGGCCGCCGTGAGAATGATGGAGGATGCCGTCGCGGCCCGCCAGGCGCTCCACGTAGCCAAGGAACAGGCCGAAACCGCCTCCCGCGCAAAAGATCGCTTTTTAGCGCAGCTCTCCCACGAACTGCGAACCCCGCTCACTCCGGTGCTGATGACGGCCACCGCATTACACGAAGACGAGCGCCTCCCCGGCGAAGTCCGAGATCAGCTGGGGATGATCAAACACAACGTCTCCCTCGAGGCCCGCCTGATCGACGACTTGCTCGACCTTACGCGTATCGCCCACGGCAAACTCGCCCTGCAGCTGGAGGAATGCGATGTGCACTCGCTCATTGGCAACGTGCTCGAGATCGTGCGTGAAGATGCCCGGGAAAGAGGGATCCACATTTCCCTGAATCTCGGGGCCTCAGCCAACAATCTGCACGCGGACATGGCGCGGCTGCAGCAGGTGTTTTGGAATCTTTTGCGCAACGCGGTCAAATTCACCCCTCGCGGCGGGAAGATCGAAATTCGCTCGAGCAACACGGGTGAAGATCGGGATTGCCGTTTGCGAGTGGAAGTCATCGACAACGGCCCTGGCTTCGATCGGGGCGCGGCGGAACGCATTTTCAAACCATTCGAACAGGATACCCGCAGCACGGAGGGCGGGCTGGGATTGGGGTTGGCGATCGCGAGAGCGATCGTGGAATTGCACGATGGCACCATCGCCGCCGCCAGCCCCGGAGTGGGTCGCGGCGCGACCTTCACCGTCGAGCTGCCCAGGGCGAGAGTACCGCACGCGGCGCTCACCGCTTCCCCCACCCGGTCAGTCTCCGGCGATCGGCTCAGCGCCGGCGAAGCACCTCTGCGGCTGCTCGTGGTGGAAGACCACGACTCCACTCTCCAGGTGCTGGTCCGGCTCCTGGGACGCGCTGGCTATCGAGTCACCGCGGCCAAATCGGTCTCCGAAGCACACGCGGCCGCAGCAGCGCAGACCTTCGACCTCGTCATCTCCGATCTCGGCCTGCCGGACGGAACCGGCATTGAGCTCATGGAATACCTGCGCGCCACTTACAGTCTGCACGGCATCGCCTTGAGTGGCTACGGTATGGAGGAAGACGTCCGCCGCTCCCATGAAGCCGGTTTCGATGCCCACCTCGTCAAACCCATCGACGTGGCCGAACTCCGCCGTGCCATCATCCGGGTTAAACCGCTGGAACCCGCCCCTCCAAAATAGGAAAGGCAGGGTGGACTCGAAGATCAGCTCCGGCCTAATCCGGCCAGGACCAGCTCGACCATGCGAAATGGATCCACGGCTTCAAAAAGTTGGTTTTGCTCGTCCTCGCTCAGTAATGGATTGAGCCCCGCGAGCCCTTTGTCGCGAAGAAATTTCACCATGTCCGGATAGTCGAACCATTCGAGACCACGCTGCTTGTAGAGTTCCCGCATTTCGGGCGCAAAAGGCGCACGCTTCTGGTACTCCCAAGTGGCTTCGGGACGGTCTTTGCCCCGCAGCAGATCAATCACCATCCTGGGTACGCCACCAAATGCACCGATCAGGAAAACAGGTTGCCCCGCCTGAACCGAAAGCACGATCTCTTCGAGCACGCCGGGAATGCGGCTCGCATACCACTGCTCTTTCCGAGAACCATCGGCGCCCACTTTCACCGTAGGACCAAACGTCCCCCCGATCACAATTCGCGCCGTCACCTTGCTGCGGGTCTGATCTGCTTGATAAGCGCGCATCTCCGACATCCCTCGGGCCCAGGCGAAACGATGCTCGGGCGATTTATCAGCGGGGAAAAACTTGGGGGCGGCGGCGAAATCCGGGTGCAATGATTCGTCGATCTCCGCCGGGCGCGGCAGTTCGACGGTTTTCGCGACCGGGTGGAGTTTGGCCAGGTCTGCCTCGGAAAGTCGCGGCAACGGCCAACCACGATGATTGACGATCCGCTCAAAGCGCGGGACGTCGTCCAGGCTATTGTGCGTGCGAACCAGCTCGAAAAGTCTCTGCGTGTATCCCTCAGCTCCGAGATGCCCCCCGTAGGCCAGTGTGGCACCCTTGATCAGCAAATAGCGCGAAAGATCAAGCATGGCCCCCTCGAGATGCAACGGATCCATGCCAAAAGTATCGAGGTCTGTGCTCTCCGACATCGACAACGCCACGACTCGCCCAGCCAGCAGACGATCGGCGGCCAGGCGCTCCAATGGTGTCGCAATCGATATTCCGGTTTTTTTCAATCGACGCAGCTCACCCGCACCGACCGGAGGATCGGGATAAAGCACCTTCGCTTTCGAATCCAAACCAACCAGCGTCGCCAATTCCGGAGGGCGCGTAAAAATCACATCGCCGATCTCTTTCTGCCCCTCCAAAACCGCTCCGGCATGCAAATGCCGCAACGTTTCTTTCAGCAATAGGTCCACACCCTTCTGGGGATCGCCGTCCCATCGAATCCGCGGCACATTCCCAACGTAGGGAAAGCTTCGCACTTCATACCCCGTCAGGGCATCGACCACGACAACGGGGCGCTGGTGTTCCTTTGCGAGGAGAACCTCTTCGCGACACCACTCCCGGGTCGCATAGCCATCCGTGAGGACGGCCAGGAGCGAAGTCCGCCCCACGCCCTGCTCGATCGCCTCAGCAAATTTTGACCCCGTAGCGATGTCTCCGGAATCGACCCAGGCATCGATCGGCTGGCCTTGTCCCAAACTGTCGATGAACTGCTGGGCCACACGGGGCTCTGTGTTCAGGTCCACTTTCGTGTGGCTCAAAAACAGAGTGATCGGCGCCTTAAAAACGCTGGCGGCCACTTCATCGAGATTTGCGAGGTAGCGGCAGAGCTCCACGACGATCCGCCGCACGACGAAGGCGTTGCGGATGTCCCCTTCCGCGGCTGAAAATGCGCGCGAGAAATTGACCTGCCTCAATCTCGGGTCGAGGGGCCAGGCATTTTCCGTGAGTTGAATCGGCACGCACCGCGCGGAGTCCCCCTGGCATCTTTCCCACGTGTCGGCGCAAAACCCACACCAGTCGTCGGCAATCACCAACCGGTCGTCGGCAAGCACGACCACGAAGTTTCGTTCAGCCAAATCAAACCGCAGATTCGATGGCGGCCGCCCCTCTTCGAGCGTCGGACAAAACACGGTCGGCACCCGGAGCCCGGGCACCATGGGATTTCCATTGAGTTCGCGGTGGATATGCCGCGCCAGGTCCCGGGCCGAACCAGACTTCGGGTGGAAAACCAGATGAATGAGAAGCGGTTGGGATGTCATCGAACAGCGATCGTGTCCGGAGGGCTTTCCGGGTTGGTTAAATCAATACTTTCTCTAACAATCGGACCAGACTCGAAACCCCGCCAGGAGACGGAGTGCAAGATCCTGAGGTTCGCCGATCGATCTGGACCAAGCTTTGTGACAATCCGGAGTGCTTCGCTCCAAGCACCTATTCGTATTCCGCCCGATACGAGCCGCTGGCCGCAAGGCGAGTCGCGCCTTTGCGCAGCGTCTTCAAAAAGCTGCGGTAGCATTCGTAGGGCTTCGCCGGGACTTCATCCTGCCAGATGTGATCGAAGGACGGGCAGCGGCGAATATCGATACCCATGATCTGGCTGCTGATGTGGATTCGACCGCCAAGCTCATTCCAATCCCAAAACGAGGCAAAGTTCGGAGCACCGTCGAAACGGTAGATCGCCCATTCCACCGCGGCCCCGGACGATGCCAAAAAATCTCGCAGCTCCTTTTCCGCTTCGTTACGCTCTTTCACGAGGTCGGCGCCATCATGCCGTTCGACGCTTTTCAGCAGAGTATCCGAAGCCGAAAAGAGTTCGATCTGACGCCACGCCGGGGCGGCGAGTTTCTCCCGACGCTCCTGGAAGGCGCGTTCCATGATCTCGACCAACTGCCCGTTGGTCGCCCCAACAAATGTCACGTGCTGATGATAAATGAGGAGATCGGACGGCGGGACTTTGGTTCCGTCTGCTGCCAGAAACGTCGGACGCAGCGTAGGCAAAAACTTGGCTGTAAAAGACCAACCAACCGCTGAAGTGATCCATGCAGGGGCATTTGACTGCCTGGCATTCAGATGGAGCGCCTCGAATTGCTTCCATGTCGACTCCAAGTTGGCCTTGGGCCCCACCAGTTTCGTGAGTTCCATCGCAGAAAAAATGAACCGGAACTCCTCGGCGGCGTTGATCTTGATTTTGTCGGCTCCTCCCGCGACGATTTCTTCCGCCAGCTGCCAACAGGTTTTCTGGTTCCGAACCCAGCGCTCTACGTAGCGCTCGTCGATCCCAAGCACCGACAGCATGATCGGCAAAATTTCTCCCGGAAAGGCCTCCAGGAGCTCCTGCGAAACCTTCCCTTTATTCGCCAGGTCTCGTGAATCAAAAATGCGCTTTTCGAAATCGGGCCGCTCCAGCCCCGGCGATTTGAGTTGGGCAAGAATGGCTCGGAGCAATTGAATGCGAAGGGTAATCCCGGGATAGCTTTCACTAGCGGAAACACTATCGCCAACCGGAAGCCAACGAACATAGTCGCAAAAGGCGAGGACGTAGGCATCTCCAGACAAGATGATCCCGACCAAATCGGCGACGATCTCGCGCATCCACGCCGACCAGTAATCGCTGAGGGCTTTCCCTGCCAATTGAGCCACAATGGATTTGGTGTAGCCCTTGACGCTATCCAAGCTATGCCCCACTTCATGGCTGAGCAGAGTGTAGGCACCGGGATCGCCGACCAGATCGCTCGGGAGACAAATCAGGGGAAAGCTGGCGAGTTTTCGATCGTTGGCACCGGGGAAATCGATGCGCTCCATTAAAACCGGCGTCAGCTGAAACAGCGACGGCAAAGGCAGCCGGGTATCGGGAGACCAAACCGCGGGAGATCTCCGCGAATCGACCGCCACGAGCGGACCAATCGGCCGTGCATCGGAATCTTCGCCCCCGTAGAGATGATTATAACCTTCGACGCACATCCAGTCCGCCGCCTCGAGCGCCTGCTCCTTTCCGCCAGACGTCCGCGGGTTGACAAACGATAGCTCGACGAACTGGATCGCCTCTTCCAGCGAGATCTGGAACTTGGCCACACTCTGCAGGGCCAGAGTCGAACCGGAATCACTCGCTTTTTCGATCAGCCCCCCAAAGTACCCGCTAAATGCCTCGATAAACCGGACCAATTCGCTCGTTTGCCGCGGGGCCATGGCGATTGAACGCTGCGGGCCGGTGGTCTTTAGGGAGTCGCTCAGCCGTCGCGCATGTTGCAACGTCGTCGCCGCACGCACGAGGGTGGGGTTGGTCGAGTCATTCGACATGGGCCTAGGGCTCGTAGTCTTTTACGCGATCGGCCGACAGCTGGTACAGGTTGCGAAACCCCTCCAGATCGAGCGCCGTGATTTTGAAATCCAGGGTTCCGGCTTCGCCCATCGGATAGTGCATGACCGACTTCGGATCATAACTTCCCAACGCCTCGGCGCCGAGGGTTTGAGTCGTCCAATCTTCGATCCTCATGGGCGCCTCTGGCCGGATGTGTTCGTGGCGAAAACCAAGAACGTGGCCAAGTTCGTGACGGAGAACCCCGACTGGGTCGTAAATCGATGGTTCCACAAAGGTGGCCGGTCCGATCCGGACGACCCGTTTCCACTCCGGATCATTGGGGAAAAAGGCCAAAGCCATAATTCCCGGATTCGAAAACACCTCGTAGGAGAAACGGAATACGGGGGAGTCGCCGTCCTTGGTTTCGAGAAACTCGACCGGAGCCTCCGCTTCCTGGGCTACCGTGTTCCAATCAGCCGTAGCGGAGTGGCAGATTTCCGCGGCTTTCTCAGCGGTCTTGGCCTCGGGAAAACTTTGCCGATCAACCGCCCAGGTCAGTTTGGTCCCCGGTTTCCAGCGCATCAGCTTTCCCTCGAACGTCGCTCCGATAAGCTCGAGGGGATTTACCTGCCCCGAAGCTGCCGGGCTTTCGACCAGTCCTTGAGCGTATTTTAGCAATTCAGACTCTTCGATCTGTAAATCGCGTTCGACGATAAAGAACTTCCTTCTGCCCGACACAAAGTGGGGGGCATTTTCGTAGATCTTTGTGGCGAGTTCGTCTGCGTCTACTTCGGACATGGAGAGAGGAGGGCTGAGTTGTTAGTGGAAAAGGTTCCTGACGCTATCTCCGGCGGGCCTTAACTGCGGTCACGTTGGGCGCGAACCCGAGGGATATAGCCTTTGTCGAGATTGTGATCGGAAACACTGACGCCGAACAAAGCCGCTTGCGTCTCGATTTGGGGCTCGGAAGGCGGCAGGACCGCCAGAGCGTCGGGCAAGATCAGCCCTTCCGGAGCCGCTGGTTCGCTCAATGCGTCGAGCCGCTCTTTCAGTCTTTCAAACTCCGGCTCCGAGAGTTCGCGTTGGGTATCCGATACAGTCACCTCGAGCGCCCCAGGCTGGATCAACCCCATCACGGCGGCGCCATCGCGATCAAAGTGATAGAGTTTCCCAACATGCTGATAGAACGGCGGGACCATGGGAACCACATCCTGGAAATTGACCACGCGATGCAAGCGATCCGGATAGTGCTGGTTGTAGAAATCTGCGAACTTACCGTCTCCCACCTTCGGCTGGCCGTAGGTGTAAAGACCGGCAATCGGATAAGTTTTCTGGAATTCGGCGCCGGCCACCAGCGCCAGGGCGCCGCCCAGGCTATGACCGGTGATCCACATCACTTTTTCGTCGATGCGATCGATCGATTTCAGGATTTTTTCGACCGGGTCGCGCGCCACTCCAAACCCCGCCAGAAATCCCGCGTGAACTAATCCATAAGTGGTCTGATGCCCAACGGCCTGGAGGTTGCGAAGCCAGTCCGCCAGGTTTTGTTCCGTGCCCCGATAGCTGAGCACCACGACATGGTCGTCCCAGCAGATGAATCCCTGCGTGTCTTCTTGATCGAAAACTTCACAGCCGGAGAAGCCCCACCCAACCGTGGCCAGTAGTTTGACCGCAGCGGTTTCACGGCGATAAGCGATCTTACTCGCGACAGCGAGGGACAATGCATTCTGCCACGAAAAAGGCTTAGATCGGAGCGCCGCGCGATCGAAATCCTGGATGTTCTGTCGATCATCCGCTTCGAAGTTTGCGTCCAAAGCGGTGGAGGAGGCAAAGTGGGGAGCCAACGCACCCGCCAGTGCGTAGGTGGTATTCGTGGAAGGCGGGGCGACGAGTCCCACCAACCCGGCAGGGGCGATCAGACCCGCGGAATTCGCGTCAGTCAGGCTGCCGATTCTGGCTTCGCTCAACTCGGGTTTGAGCCCTCGAGCGATCCGAATCACGGCCTCATGTACCGTGGGCAAGGTTACGAGCATGCCATGATCTGCATCGACTCGATAGGCGGGCACTCCCGGTACGAGAGACGCCTTGTTCATGACGGCGCCATCCCCTTCATTACTCATGACGCGTGTACGTTCCGTCTGGCCCCCATTCCACGGAAAGGCGCCGATCGTCGGACGCCCGTTGGCGACCAGATGGGTTGCCACCTTGTGAATCGGGCTCGTCCAGAGAACCTCCTTGAGGGCTCGACTATCATCGAGCCACTCCTGCCGCGGACGAATGGGGCCGGGCCATCCGCTTTGCTGATAGAGATCAGCCGCATCGGGGAACAACTCCGGATTGGGCAGCATATCAATCAGCCCCGGAAAGCTCGCGACCATGCGCTGAAAATCCTGCTGGCTTTCGAACAGAGAAAGGCGGGCCAGCTTCCGGATGGAATCGGCCAATCCGAGAATCGATTCTACCGGGCTATAGGATCCACCCAAGGGAGACCCGGCAAACACGCAGTGTTCCACCTGCTTTTCCCACTCCGCCGATTGGGCAGCATAGGTCGCAGCCACCAAGCCGCCCATGGAATGGCAAACAAGGACGACCTTTCTCCCCTTGGAGACACTGTCGAGGCCGGCCAGGAAAGCCTCCAAATCGCGGGCAGCCGATCGCACAGTCTTCCGCCAATCATATTGGAAAACGTGCGTGCGAAACCGCTGCGCGGTCCAGCGATCGAGAGCCGCCTGGTACTTTTTCGTCGCATATCCATTGGTGACCATCGCGGAGCCGACCGGATCGGAAGCATCCTCCCGCAGGGTCAATCGACGGGTGAACTGCCCCTTCAATAGTTCCAGCATGTCCAGCCAGATCCGGTTCAAACGACCGCCGGCCGAATTGGCGAGATGGGAATCCGTGATACCGTGCAGCAAAACGATTTCGGGCAGACTCGGATCGACTGTGACCGGAGCCACCAACCCCGCGGGCTCGACCACGGCAGCGTTTCGAGGCAGCGTAGCAAGGAGCGCCGGTTTATCTTCCAAAGCCTTTTGGAGAAGCCCCGAGTGCGCTTGATAGAACTCGCGGAGATCCGCGTCGTCGAAGGTAGTAATCAGGTCAGTCATCACAGTTTTTCGCTTTAGGGATAGGGGCGGCCTTATCGTTTCCGGGGCCTGCTTTAGCCAGTCCCCGCTTTTAAGAGCCCCCCCTGCGACCACAAGCCTAAACTTGAAAAGGCTCCCTCCTCCGCAGAGGACCCAAACTCGGGCCCAGAGGAAATTTGATCTATCGATAGCCACTCATTCATCTTCGCTTCTTCGCTATCAGAGATGCTCTTACTTCAGGTCGATTTTATAGTGGCTACAACAGCGGATAGCTTAACGAATTGCCTCACTCCTTGCCTTGAGGGTTCATCGCACTTGAAGATCGTGAGAGATCGCTGCCCAGATGAATCCCAGGGCATTGCGAGGCTCAGCCTCAGGCTATGCTCGCGCGGACCTTTGGTCCGCAGGCCGGGCAGCGGCAGCAGTTCGACCGCGGGCTTTCAGCTATGACTTCATCCAAGCTGCTCCGGCCGCCAGGTTTCCCAGCCTCCACCGCAATTGATCGCCGCGCCGTTCGGCAGGTGTCCTGCAAAAATCCTCTCCCGGCGTCCGTCCGGATGCATGGCAGCAAACCTACGAGATCTCACCAATTTCCCGAACTCTCCGCCCCCGTTTCAGGACTCCGCACTACCGATCTTCGAGATGGTGCGCGATACAGGGTTCGAACCTGTGACCCCTACCGTGTCAAGGTAGTGCTCTACCGCTGAGCTAACCGCGCATTGTTGAAGGGAGGCGGAAGTTAGAGAGGGCGGCGGGGATGACAAGTGGTTTTTGCACCAGAAATGAAACTTCCGGCGAAAAAACGGCATGGGATCCCGTATCTTCCTTTCTCCTCAGTGCCTCAGCGAAAGTGGCTGGCCAATTCCTCGACGACCTCGGGACGCGGCAGGAAATCAGCAGCGGCGACATAGGCCTGGCCGCGCGGGCCGGCCATGAATTCGAGCACTTTGCGGAGCAACCCGGCGGGTTTGTTCGACGCGATCAGCATGATCGGGCGGACGAGGGGCCATTTGCGCGACCGAAAGTTGGCCTCGGTCGGTTCGATCGTGGTGCCGTCGGGCAGGACGACGGCGAGGGCAAAAATCGTTTTTCCATCGACCCAGCGGGGCGCAGTGATGGAAAGCGCGCCAGGCTGAGCTCCGACCAGATCGCGGGCTTGTTCATCGGTCGCCGCCGACTTCCAACGGCGGCCAGGGCCGACGCGGTTCAAGTTGCCGTACATCCAAGTGACGAAGGGCTCCCATACTCCCCGATTTTCCGTGGGATTGATGAAAGAGGGCTTCAAAGCCGGGCCCCCAGCGTTCGCCCACGAAGGCAGATCGCCTTCGTAGAGTTTGATCAGGTCGTCTTTTTTTACGCTGCGCAGGCCGGCAGCGTAGGTCTCGCGCGAGACGATCGGGACCAGCGCCTGGAGGCCGATTTCGAGGTCGAAAAGGCTAAAGGCAGGATTGGAAGTGCGCTCTTCGGAGGTGAGCGCACGGGTGGACATGGCCAGATCGACCTGCCCGGCGGCAATGGCCCGGATGGCCACGCTACTGCCGGCACCGGTCTCGAAGGCGAGGTCGGCGCCGGTTTCCTTGAAAATTTCCTCGGTCGCCGGCTGAAACGCCCGCGCGACGGTAGACGAACCAAACACCCGCAACGGCTCGGCCCGCCCGGCTCCGGCGAGCAGCGTGACGGCGAGGAGCAGCGCGGTGATGGTTTTCACAGGCCGAGGCGGACGAGTTCTTTTTCGAGCGCCGCCTGGAAAGTCATGATGTCCTCTTGCGGTGGACGGTAGCCGGGAGAGGACGGAATCATGCCGAGGCGGCCGTACTGGTCGAGGTACCACTCGCTGGTCACCCCATCGGAAAACGTGGCGCGACCGCTGACCATGGCGCCGGGACGGGTGATATCGTCGACCTTCACGGTGACGTTGCCGCCGCCGGGAGGAAGTACGCCATCTTCCGCAGGCAGCGCATCGTGCGCGGCGCTTTCCTCGGCTGAGGCGACGGCTTCCGGTTCGGCCGGTTTTTCCGGAGCCGGGGGCGGCGTGGGGTCCTTCGGCATGAGCTTCAAGTCGTCGATGAGGAAGCGGACCTCCATGTACGTCATGCGGACGTCGAATTCCTTTTCGAGGCGGCCCTGCACGTCGGCAGGTTTGGCGCCTTCTTCGATCCAGGAGGCGATGGTCTTTTTCTGTTCGTCGGTGAATGCCATGTGCGGGAGAGGAAGACTGTGCGCCCCCGCCGCGGCGTCAAGCCCGGGCCGCGGTTCGTGGGCTTCTTAAGGACAAAAAAGCGGGCGCTCTCCCAAAAATCGGAAGAGCGCCCGACAGAGATTTGGAGATTTTCGGCGGTGAGGCTTACTTCTCGGTGGCTTCACCGGCCTGGAGCCAACCGGAGATGCCCGCGGAGAGGTGCTTCACGTTGGTGTAGCCGAGTTCGGAAGCGTTCTTGGCCGCCGCAGCGTAGGCGCCACAGGTCGGACCGCCGCAGTACGCGACGACGAGCGCACCCTTGTCGGACGGCAGGAGCTTGGCGAAGTCGCCCTTCTTGGCGCGGTAGTCGATGGCGCCCGGGATGTGGCCCTTCTCGAAGGAGGAGGTGCCGTTCACGTCGACGACGGTGACTTTCTTCTCGGCGATAGCCTTCTTCAGCTCGGTGATGCTGATGTCGGGGTATTCCCCGGCGAAAGCGGTGCCGGCGAGAACGAGGGCCGAAAGCATGGTGGCGAGGTATTTCATTGAGGTATGCGGTTCTGGTTTTTGGTTTCTGTAGGCGTTGACCCCGTTTTTCGAGGTCAAGGCTGAGACGGGGATGTCTTCAGTCTATTCACCCGAAACCGGCGGCGGTCTTTGAGACCACGTCTCGTTAGCTGCACCCATTGGAGCGGCAACCCACCCGGTCGGACGGGGAATAAATTGCTCTCCCACGCCTCCTAGCGCGGGGCAACGGACAGGAGCGCAGCTCGCATGACCTCCACCGGGGCCTCCCGTTGGAACCAGATTTCGAAGGAGCGGGCCCCTTGGTGCAAGAGCATGGGGAGGCCGTTTTCCGCCGGCGCTCCGACGGTGCCGGCGGCGCGCATCAATGGGGTGCGAGCAGCGGTGTAAATCGTGTCGTAAACGCGGTGGCGCTTTTGCAGAAAACCAACCGGAACCGGCGACGGATCGTCGGCTTTCATGCCCACGGCAGTGCAATTGACCACCAGATCAGCGTCGGCGAGGGCGGCTTCGATTTCGGGATCGGTGAGGCCGGCGGTGCGGATTTCCGTGGCGGGGAACTCGCGGTTCACGTCAGCGACGAGCGGGGCGAGTTTGTCGGTGGTGCGGTTCAGGAGCCAGAGCCGGGGCGAACCTTCTTCGGCGCACTGCATCATGACCGCGCGGCCAGCTCCCCCACCCGCTCCGAGGATGGCGACGCGGACTTCACCGGGACCGAGTTGAAAGGCCTCGCGCACGGCGCGGGAAAAACCGAGGCCATCCGTGCTGGCTCCCGCAAGCGAACCATCCGGCTGTACGGTGACGGTATTGACTCCCCCGGCCCGGCGGGCTGAGGGATCGACCTGCGGCACGAGCGAGAGCGCAGTCAGTTTGTGCGGGATGGTGCAATTGATACCGATGAATCCTTGCTGCGAAAGCAGGGCAAAGGCTTCGGCGACTTCGTCCGGACGCAGATGCAGCCGGGTGTAACGCACGCCGAGGCCCAGCGCGGCGAGCGCAGCATTGTGCATCGGCGGCGAAGCGGAATGCGCGACCGGATCGCCGATCACCGCGAGGCGCAACGGCCACTCCACCCCAGCCGTGGCTTCCGGCCAGCGACGCAAATCGGCCAGCGTGTAGACCTCTTTCATCGCGGTCGGCGAACTAAGCGGCGAAGGTCTGCCGGGCGCGGCCGAACCGCGCGAGCACGCGCTCACGACCGAGGACTTCGAGCATATGGTACAGGCTCGGACCGACGGTACGACCGCTCACCGCGGTGCGCGCCGGGTGCACGAATTCCGCGGCTTTCACGCCCCAGGCGGCGGCGGTTTCCTTGAGTTTGGCTTCGAGCGAGGCGGCGTCCCACGTACCGAGCTGGGAGAAGGCGCTGCCGAGTTGATCGAGGCGGTCAAGCGCGCCGGGCTTGCGCAGCTTTTCTTCGGCATCAGGCAGGAAGGGATATTCCTCCGTAAAAAAGTAGCTGACCCAGTCCGGCAGCTCTTTAAGGAATTTCACCTTTTCCCGCACCAGCGCCAGCACCGGCAACAGTTGCGCGTCCTCCGCCGTGATCCCGTCTTTCTCCAGCCAAGGGCGGGCCAGTTCGAGATAGCGCTCGGGCGGCGCGTGCATGAGGTACTGCGCATTGAGCCAGTTGCACTTCTCCAGGTCGAAGTGCGCGCCTTTGCGGTTCACCGCGCTGAAATCGAAGCGGGCGACGAGGTCTTCGAGGCTGAGCTTTTCGCTGCCATCCTTCGGACTCCAGCCGAGCAGGGCGACGTAGTTGACCACGGCTTCGGGGGCATAACCGCCTTCGATGTAGGTGCCAACCTGCGCACCCTGGTCGCGCTTGCTCATCTTCGAGCCATCGTGATTCAGGATGAGCGGAATATGGCCAAACGACGGTGGGGTGACGCCAAAGGCTTCGTAAAGCTCGATGTGCTTCGGCGTATTCGAAAGGTGATCCTCGCCGCGGATGACGTGGGTGATGCCCATCTCGATGTCGTCGACCACGTTGACAAAGTGGAAAATCCAGCCGCCCGGCGCGGACGGATCGGTGCCCGGCGGCAGCGCGCGGCGAATGGTCATATCCGCCTCGGGCGTGCCATCGCGGCTCTGGGATTTGCTGCGATCGACTTCGATGTGGCCACAGACGAGGTCGTCGAAGGCGAGCGGCTTGCGCGGCAAACGGAAACGCAGCGCGCCGTTTTCGTCGGTGTAGACCTTGCCGGCATCGATGAGTTTCTGGGCATAGCGATGGTAGATGCCGTCGCGCTCGCTCTGAAAATACGGACCGTGGTCGCCGCCTTTTTCCGGGCCTTCATCCCAATCGAGCCCGAGCCAGCGCAGCCCATCAAAAATCGCCTGCATCGCAGCGGGGGTATTGCGCGCGGCGTCGGTATCCTCGATGCGCAGCACAAAGGTCCCGCCCAGCTTGCGGGCATAGAGCCAGTTGAACAAAGCCGTCCGGGCGCCACCGACGTGCAGGAAGCCGGTGGGCGAAGGAGCAAAACGAACGCGAATTTGGGAACTCATGCGGAGGGCGGAACCTGTCCGAGGTGATGGGCATCGTCCAGTCTTCTCCTGCACTTTAGCTACGCGGCCTCGGCGCCTCGATTTTGCCCGAAAACGTTTCTCTTTCGCGTACTTGATCTGCGCCGCCGGCCGCCGAAAATGCGCCGCGTTTTATGGCACTCAAGGCAAAGGTCATCGGTCTCGGTTTAGTTGGCTGGATTCAGCTCCTAACGGCACTGGCGGGGGAACCACCGCGGAGCGCGGTCGATTTGGTTTCCCTTGCGCAGGAGTTGGAAAATCCGGTTTCGCCACTGTTTCGAACTTCGCTCTCGAGCGCGTTTGATTTCCGCATGGGCTCTTTCGACGACGGTTGGCGTTATACCGTCCGCTTTCAGCCAATCGTCCCGATCGCGCTGAATTCCGGTTGGAATCTGATCGTACGCACCGACGTGCCATACATCGGGCAAGAGGACACGGTGAATGAACCTGTTGTGGCCAGGACGACCACGCGCCAAAGCGTGACTGAAACGATTTATGAACGGCAAACCGTCCCCATCTCCGGGTTTGGCTCTTTAACCAGGTTGGTCGAGGTCGGCACCCGGACCGAAGAAATCGTCGAGACCCAAACAAAACGGCTGCCCCGCGACCGGCATCAAAACGGTCTCGGTGACATGACCCAAAGCTTTCTTTTTTCGCCCAACCCCAAGGTCAAAAACGCGCTAATCTGGGGCGCTGGACCCGCGCTGCTCTACCCCAGCGCAACCGATTCGAAATTGGGGGATGAACAGTGGGGCGCCGGGCCGGAAATGGTGGTCCTCCATCAAGGCAGCAACTGGACCGCCGGTCTTTTTGCGCGCCAACTCTGGGGCTTTGGCAGAGGGGAGCGACGACATCGGCCACGAAGACGTCAATATCACTTCCCTCCAGCCTTTCTTTGCCTGGACCGCTCCTTCCGCCACCACTCTCGCGCTAAATCTCGAAACGAACTACGATTGGAGCACCGAGCAGTGGATGGTGCCGGCGAATCTCCGAGTGAGCCAGATGTTCACCGTAGGCGACACTCCGATCCAGACCAGCCTCAGCGGCCGGTACAATCTGGAAGGCCCAAGCGGCGATCCGGAGTGGGGTGTTCAGTTCACGGTCACGCTGGCGTTTCCGCGCTGAACAGCGAAGAGTAGAAACCACTTCACGAAAGGCATGTTTGGCTGGCTCAAAAATCTCTTTCTCCCTCCCGGCACTATCGATCTCTCGCCGGCATTTGGCCGGGTCAGTGATTCGACAGTACGGCCCTATGTGCCCAAAGATTTCGAGGGCTGCTGTGAACTCTATCGGCTCAATGAGCCGGCTCGTTTCCCACCAGGGCACCTTCCAAAATATGAGGAGGCGCTGAAATCGGGGTCGTCTTTGATTTTGGTCGTCGAGGAAAACAATCAAGTGATCGCGACGGCAGGCATCTCGATCACGCGATACCCTTCGGTGAGCTTTGGAACCCTATCATACGGACTGGTTCATCCCAAGCGGCAGGGACAAGGCTTGGGGACTACCCTGCTGCTCGCCCGACTTGCTCTCTTACCAGTCGACCTCGACGGCGTTTGTTTATTTGCAGTTCCCAAATCGCGAGGTTTTTACGAACGGTTCTGCTTCAGCGATCGGGGAATAAAAGACGCTCGTGACGATTCCACGGTCTTTCTCTTCGCAAACGCCTATCCGGATTTATCCAATGAATGCCGGAGCCTTTTGATCAACGCCGACGCGGACATACCCCGAGGCATCGTGGTACCGACTACGGCAGCCGATCCGGACGAAGCCAAACAAAAAGCCGCCCCGGTTTCCCGGGACGGCTTTTGTTGATTGGTTAGCGAACTAAACGCGCGGAGCGTTTACTTCTTCTTCGCGGCGGCGCGCTTTTCCTCGATCGCGGCCTGGGCGGCGGCGAGGCGGGCGACGGGCACGCGGTAGGGCGAGCAGCTGACGTAGCTGAGGCCGACCTTGTGGAAGAACTTCACGGAATCCGGATCGCCGCCGTGTTCACCGCAGATGCCGAGCTTGATGTCGGGGCGGGTGGAACGGCCTTTTTCGATCGCGGTCTTCACGAGCTGGCCGACGCCGGTCTGGTCGAGACTGGCGAAGGGGTTCTTCTTGAAGATTTCGTTCTCGGTGTACGGGAGCAGGAAGTTGCCCATGTCGTCGCGGCTGATGCCGAGCGCGGTCTGGGTGAGGTCGTTGGTGCCGAAGCTGAAGAACTCGGCGGTTTCCGCGATCTCGTCGGCGGTGAGCGCACCACGCGGGACTTCGATCATGGTGCCGACCTGATAGCTGAGCTTCTGCTTGGTTTCCTTCTGCACTTCCGCGGCGACGCGGTGGACGATGGCGACCTGGAGGTCGAGCTCCTTCTTGAAGCCGACGAGCGGGATCATGACTTCCGGCTTCACTTTGATGCCCTTCTTCTGCACTTCGGCAGCGGCTTCAAAGATGGCGCGGGCCTGGGTCTCGGTGATTTCCGGATAGGCGATGCCGAGGCGGCAGCCGCGGTGACCGAGCATGGGGTTGAATTCATGCAGGGCGTTGACGCGGGCGGCGACTTTCTCAGCGCTGACGCCGAGCTTCTTGGCGAGTTCGGCCTGGGCCTTTTCGTCGTGCGGGACGAATTCGTGAAGCGGCGGGTCGAGCAGGCGGATGGTGGCCGGGAAGCCCTTGAGGGCCTTGAAGATGCCGATGAAGTCTTCCTTCTGGTAGGGAAGGATCTTCTTCAGCGCGGCACGGCGGCCTTCTTCGGTTTCCGCGAGGATCATTTCGCGGACGGCATCGATGCGGTCGCCTTCGAAGAACATGTGCTCGGTGCGGGTAAGGCCGATGCCGGTGGCACCGAACGCGATCGCCTGGGCGGTCTGCTCCGGATTGTCGGCGTTCGTGCGGACCGCGAGGCGGGTGGCCTGCGAGCACCACTTCATGAGCTGCTCGAAGTTCTTGAACTTCTCGGTCTTCTGCGCGGCTTTGTCGCCGTTCAGGACGCCGAGGACGATCTGCGACGGACCGGTCTTGAGCTGGCCGCCGTAGACGGTGCCGCTGGTGCCATCGATCGAGAGGTAATCGCCTTCCTTGAAGGTCTGGCCGGCGATGGTGACGGTCTTCTTGTCGTAATCGATCAGCACCGCGGAAGCACCGCAGATGCAGACCTTGCCCATCTGGCGGGCGACGAGCGCGGCGTGCGAGGAGACGCCGCCCTTGGCCGTGAGGATGCCTTCGGCGGCGATCATGCCGCGGAGATCTTCCGGCGAGGTTTCGTTACGGACGAGGAGGACTTTTTCGCCCTTCTCGGCGGCCGCGGCAGCGCGGTCGGCGTTCAGGTAGATCTTGCCGGAAGCGGCGCCGGGGCCGGCGGGCAGACCCTTGGCGAGTTCCTTGGCCTTCTTGACTTCGGCGAGGTCGAAGTCGGGGGCGAGGAGCTGCTCGAGCTGGTCGGCCGGGTTGCGCAGGATGGCGGTTTCCCAGTCGATGAGCTTTTCCTTGACCATGTCGGCGGCGAACTTCAGCGCGGCGGCGGCGGTGCGCTTGCCGTTACGCGTCTGGAGCATGAACAGCTTGCCTTCCTGGACGGTGAACTCGACGTCCTGCACGTCCTTGAAGTGCTTCTCGAGGGTGGCGCGGACCTTCATCAGTTCGGCGTAGCTCTTCGGCATCTGCTTCTTGAGCTCGGAAACGGGTTCCGGAGTGCGGACGCCGGCAACGACGTCTTCGCCCTGGGCGTTGATGAGGAATTCGCCGTAGAATTCATTGACGCCATTGGCCGGGTTGCGGGTGAACGCAACGCCGGAGCCGGAGGTTTCACCGGTGTTGCCATAGACCATGGCCTGCACGTTGACGGCGGTACCCCACTCGCTCGGGATGTTGTACTTGCGGCGATAGACGATCGCGCGGTCGTTCATCCAGGAACCGAACACGGCACCCGCGGCGCCCTTGAGCTGCTCCCACGGATCGTTCGGGAACACCTTGCCGGTGCGCTCCTTGACGAGCTTCTTGAAGCGCTTGACGAGCTCCTGCTGGTCTTCGGCGGTCAGGTCGCTGTCGACGATGTCCTTGTGATACTTCTCGTGCTTGAAGCCTTCGATGACGACTTCGAAGGGTTCGTGGTCTTCGCCTTCCTTCTTCTGCACGCCGAGGACGACGTCGCCGTACATCTGGATGAAGCGGCGGTAGCAGTCCCACGCGAAACGCTCGTTCTTGGTGGCCTTGGCCAGCGCGAGGACGGTGTCGTCGTTGAGGCCGAGGTTGAGGATGGTGTCCATCATGCCCGGCATGGAGTCACGGGCGCCCGAACGGACGGCGACGAGGAGCGGGAAGCCCTTCGCGTCACCGAACTTGTAGCCCATGATCTTCTCCATATTGCGGACGCCAGCTTCGACCTGCGCCTGGAGTTCCGGCGGGTAGGTCTTCTTGTGGTCGTAGAAATAGGTGCAGACCTCAGTGGTGATCGTGAAGCCGGGAGGCACCGGGAGGCCGATGCGGGTCATTTCCGCGAGGTTCGCGCCTTTGCCACCGAGGAGGGGCTTCATCGAGCCGTCGCCGTCGGCCTTCGCCGCGCCCCAGGTGTACACGTACTTGGTCGCTTTGGCGGCCTTGGCGGGTTTGCCATTGCTGCTGATCTTGCTCGCGCGCGCTGGTGCGAGCTTCACTGTTTTGGTCTTGGTAGCCATTCGAGGTAGGTTCGGTTTGTGAGGATGGTTCGTCTGAGGTGGGAAAAGCGTCGGTCGTCCTGGCGGAGCCGAATTGGGTTCAGGTCAGGCCGACTGGGCCTGCCCGTGTCCCCCCGCCGAAGTCACCGCGAGGAGGTTTTGCATAAATTCATCGAGCCCCGTGCTGGGGACGATGACCGTGTTGCGCCGCCCGTGCGCTTCTTCGCAGATGCGCAGGAATCGCCCGCGAGGATTCTCGCAGTAGTCGATGATGAAGAACTTGCGCTCCACCTGGAGCTGGCGGGTGGCGATAATTTGGTTTTCGGCCATTTAGGGGTGCTCTCTGGGGAAAAGAGCCGAGGGTTATGGCACAGCCTTTCCACAGAGGAAAGGGCCTTTTTCACGGAGAGGCCACGAGAAGCCAAATCGCTGTGCAAATCGGGCCATTTCGCCCCTGTGGAGGGTCTCGCGTGTCGATTGATTTACTTCGTTTGAAGATTTCGAAACGGTCGCAACGCGCGCTTGTTTCGATCCCGGGGTTGGCCCGAAGATTCGCCGACCCTACGTTCCCATGCCCATCCGCCAGACGGCTCCATCCCAATGCGTGCGCCGAGAATTGACCGTGGTCAATCGACTCGGCCTGCATGCCCGTCCCGCGGCGGAGTTTGTGAAGCAGGTGCGGCTCTTTCGCAGCACGGTCACCATCATCTCGGCCGATGGCCACCGCCGCGATGCCAGCCGCCTGATGGAGCTGCTACTCGCGAACCTGGACTGTGGCGCGACGTTCACTTTTGAAGCCGAGGGGCCGGACGCCGTCGAGACGGTGGATCGCGTGGAGCAGTTGCTCCGCGAATTCAAGGAAGCCGAAGATCGCGGGGAAATCTCCTAGGCCCGCGCCCGCAATCCTGCTGCTTCACCGAGCCGCCCACCTTTTACCCACGCCCCGCCCATGCCCGATTCTCCGCACCTCGCGGTTGCCAGCGCCCTTTCCTCGCGATTTCGCGCCGTCCTCGCGGAGGCCTGGCATTTTGGCCGGCACTGGGGCGGCCATTTTTCCGTACTGCATGCGGGTCCTTACACGCCGGCCAAGGAGGAGACGTTTCGCACGGCTTTCTCGTCGCTGGGGTTGCCGGAAGACACCTCCTTCCACTGCGCCGAGGGTCCGGCTGCGGATACGCTCATCCGGCTGGCGCGGGAAAACCGGGTCGACATGCTCCTGGCCGGCGCACTGGAGCGCGACCTCGAGCCGCACTTTCTCAGCGGGGTCGCCCGCGAACTCCTCCGCCGCGCGCCCTGCTCGCTGGTCCTCTTCACCAAACCCCAAGACGAACCCGTGCCCCCGCATCGCGTCGTGGTCATGGTCGACTACTCCCCAGCCGCGCGGGCGGCGTTGCAAGCGGCTATCGACTTCGCGCATCGGCATTCCATCGAGGAATTCCACGTCCTGTCCGTCTTCACCCCTTTTGCGGCCGCGCGCGCCCGGATGGGAAATCAGGATGAACCTGCCGGCAACACGCAGGACGAACAGGCCCGGCTCGATGACTTTGTCTCGCAGATCTGCACGACCGATCTGCCCATCGACACCCGCGTGATCCAATCGACCACCGGCATGGGCGCAGCGGATTTCATCAAGAGCATCGGTGCAGATCTGCTCGTCATCCCCGCCGCATCCAATGCCGAGGGCAACACGCTGCTGTCCACCTCCATGGACTGGGTGGCCCAGGTGATCCCCTGCACGCTCTGGGTGGTGAAGCCGTCGACGGCTTAGCGGAATCGGTCGCTTCCCCGTCGAGAATCGCATTCGCGTTTTGCCACTTGGGAAACCTGCCCTAAAGCTGGCGGGTTCCACGCATGTTTACTTCCGCCGAACTCTTCGACGCTGTTCCCGTCATCCTCTCGCTGATCATCATCGAGGGATTACTCTCCGTGGACAACGCCCTGGCCATTGCGGCGATGGCTTCACATCTCCCGGGGCGGCAGAAGTATCGCGCGTTGCGCTGGGGTATCGTGGGCGCCTACGCCTTCCGCGGTCTCGCGCTCGCCTTCGCTTCCTTCATCATCGACAACCCGTGGCTTAAAATCATTGGCGCCGCGTACCTGGTTCACTTGATGGCAACTTTCTTCGCCGACCGGGTCCGGGCTAAAGAAGCGGAAGAAGCCGCCGCGAACGGCGACGAAGTTTCGATCGCCGGGCAGATGGCCGGCAAAGGCTTCTGGGCCACCGTGGCCTCGATCGAACTCATGGATCTCAGCCTCAGCGTGGACAATGTGGTCGCCGCGGTGGCCATGAGCCCGAAGATCTGGGTCGTCTGCACCGGCGTCTTCATCGGCATCCTCGCCCTGCGATTTGTCGCCGGCTTTTGCATCAAACTCATCGCGCGCTTCCCCATCCTCGAATGGACGGCGTTCATTCTCATCGGCTACGTCGGTTTCATCCTCATCGCCGAACTTTGCGCCCACCAAATCTTTCAGCTCGATCACCCGATCCACGTGAATTCGCTCCAGAAGTTCGTGGGCATCGTGATCATCGTCGGGCTGTCGATCTGGTATTCGGAATCAGCAGCGGCCCGAACCATCCTGAGCCCGATCCTCAAGATCGGCCGGCTGCCCTTCCTCGCCTACGCCGTCGTGTCCGGCTTCATTTTCGGGCTGCTCTTCTATCCGTTCAAATTCCTCCCCGGTCTTTTCGGATCGAAGCCGTCTGAGAGTTAGAGAACCTCGGCCACGGCATCGCGTTGCGATGCGGGAGATCGACCCGGCTGCGGTTTACCCGCGCATCATCTGCTCCAGCAACAGTGCGGCCAGGTGCTCGGTACCTAGATCCAGCGCCTCGTTGGCTTTCTTCAACGCCGGCGCTGAACGCAAGGTGATCGCGTCGTTCACCGCACCGACCAACCGGTCCACCTCCGCCCGATCTTCCGGCGTGAGTTCCCCTTCCAACTTTGGCAAGGCCACCGCCACGGCCGCGAGGAGGTCGTCGGCTTTGAGTTTCGCCTCGGCAAACTGCCGAGCGCTCATGTCTTCGAAAGCATGCTCCAATGAGGCATCAAGCATCTGCTCGACAGCGGTATCGCTCACATCCACCGCGCTGCGCATTTCCACCCGCCGCTCGCGGCCCGTCTGGGTGTCGCGGGCGAGCACTTGCAGGATGCCATTTGCATCGATCTCGAACTGCACCCCGACCCGCGCCTGGCCTTTCGGAGCGGGCGTAAATTCCAACTCAAACTGACCGAGTTCCCAGTTGTCTTTCGCCAGTTCGCGCTCCCCTTGCAGCACGCGGATCAGCATCGACTGCTGCCCCGGCACCGCATTCGTAAACATCTCGCCCGCCTTGCACGGGATGGTCGAGTTGCGCGGGATGATCACGTTCATCAACCCGCCAAAAGTTTCGATGCCCAGCGAGAGCGGCGTAACGTCGAGCAGCACCACATTCTGCACGGCGCCGCTGAGCACCCCGGCCTGAATCGTCGCGCCGAGGGCGACGGCTTCATCCGGATTCTGGCTCGTATTCGGCTCGCGCCCGAAAATCTCCGCGACCAGCTGGCGCACGAGAGGCATGCGGGTCATTCCGCCGACCAAAATCACCTCGGCCAGCTCCGTCGGTTTTAGCCGTGCATCGGCCAGGGCCCGCAGGCAATGCGCCCGCGTCCGGGCCACGATCGGCTCCGCCAGCTGGTCGAGTTTCGCGCGCGTGATCCGATAGACCAGGTTTTGCCCGTCCGCCGCGAAAGGCAGCGCGATCTCCACGGCCTCCTCCTCGGAAAGCCGGTGCTTGGCTTCGATGACGAGGTCGCGTTTCTGCCAATCCGGAATCGGCAGATCACAGGCCGAGATCATCGCCGCATCGATGTCGTCGCCGCCGAGCTGGGTGTTGCCATTGGTGGCGAGCACCTGAAAGACGCCGCCGTTTAGTTCCAAAATCGAAATATCGAACGTCCCACCCCCAAGATCGAACACCGCGATTTTCGTCCGGTCTTGCAGCCGGTCGAGCCCGTAGGCGAGCGCGGCCGCGGTGGGTTCATTGACGATGCGCTCCACCGTAAATCCTGCCAGCTCACCCGCGTGTTTCGTCGCGTTCCGCTGGGCATCGTTAAAATACGCGGGGACGGTAATCACCGCCCGGGTGATCGCCCCGCCTTCCGCACCGAGTGCTCGTTCCGCGTCGGCTTTCAGCTTGCGGAGCACCAGTGCGGAAACTTCTTCCGGCGCCAGTTCGCGATCGCGAATTCGCACCTTCACCGGCACACCCGGAGCCCCCGTCAGCGCATAGCTCACCGCTGCGGGTGCTTCCCCCACCCGGCGACCGATGAAACGTTTCACCGAATAGACCGTCGAAGCCGGCTCCACCGCCCGCATCCGCGCTGCCGCCCGGCCGACGACCGGCTCGCCTTCGGCCGGGAAGTGCACCACAGAAGGCGTGAGACGTTCGCCCTCGGCATCGGCGATGAGCACGGGAAAACCCGCGTCCATCGCGCCAATGAGTGAATTGGTAGTACCGAGATCGATTCCGACGATGAGCGACATGAGTTGAGCCGCCCCGCATAGTCCACCCCGCCTCGTCGAGCAACCTCGATGGCTCACTACATCCGCAACACAAGCACACCCTCGCTCAGCTGACCGCTCCACTTTTCGAGGAAGGCCAGTTTCCCGGCGAGCCGGACCAACTCCGCCACCTCACCCTCCTGCTGCGTCGTACCCAGCTCGCGAATCCGGGCGAAAGCCGCTTCCTGCAAACGATCGATTTCCCGGCGCAACGCTTCCGCCGGGCCCAGCGCTTCCAGCGCCAGTGCTCGCGCCAGCGGGGAAGTGGCTGCGGCTTTTCGCTGCGCCGCTTGTTTCAGCGCCTGGACCTGCGCCGCCACGCGCGGGAACCAATCCATCAATTCAGGCGATACTCCGGCGGGCAAAACCACCGCCGGATGCGCCAGCGCCAGCCAATGCCGCAGCCGGGCCGCTGGTTCCCGTAGCGTTTCATAGGCCCGCGTCAGCTCGGCAAAATCGGCCGTTTCTCCTGCCCGATCCGGATGAATCTCCGCGGCCCGCCCCTGAAAAGCCGCGCGGACGTCGTCGCTTTCCAACCAGGGATGGGGCAAGAGATGGAGCAGGGCAAAAGCATCGAACACCGGTCCCTCAGACACCGCGCGCCCACCGCTGTCGAGCCGGAAGAACCCCGACTTTTCACCTTGCCTCCGGGCCAGCCTCGCTTATCGGTGCGCGCGTTGTGAAGGCACTCCGTACTGTTGCGATCATCCTGGTGGTTGGGCTCCTGGCCGTTTTCATCGGCGCTCCCTTCCTTTTGAGCAAAAAAGCCCCCAACGCAGTGCAAGGCATTGTCCCACCGGAAGAACTTTCCGCGGATAGCGGGCCAGCGGCTCCACCCATCGACGCGCCTCTCGGCGACCAAGTCATCCTCCGCCAGCCGATCATCTTCCCCGTCCACTCCCATGATCGCCCAGCGGGCCACGTGCGGGCGCAGAAAGGGATCACCGTCGATTTGATCGCCGATCTCGGTCCGGAAGTCGTCGTGCAACTGGTCGAGTCTCAGGTGCGAATCCCGCGCAGCGCGGTCGTCCCGGCCAGCCCCACAG
>Ga0209050_1001403_pt1 | contig 26143 bp, 20 predicted proteins | sample Araplavi_mTSA_r2_FD_184276 | JGI IMG/M metagenome (GOLD analysis project Ga0209050, IMG submission 184276) | Arabidopsis root microbial communities from North Carolina, USA - plate scrape MF_Cvi_mTSA_r2 (SPAdes) (version 2) | ecosystem: Host-associated > Plants > Roots > Endosphere | place: USA... | reverse complement strand
GCGGCGTTCGTTGAGGTCCAGCGCATGCCGCACGAGGTCGCGCAGCACGGCCAGGTCCACGGGTTTGGCGACGAAGTCGAACGCGCCGGCCTTCAGCGCTTCCACCGCGGCTTCGACGTTGCCGAAGGCGGTGATCATCGCGACCGGGGTTTCCGGATGCTTCTGGCTGATCTCGGCGACCAGGTCCATGCCCGAGCCGTCCGGCAGGCGCATGTCCGTCAGGCACAGGTCATAGCGATTGCGCGCGAGCTGGCCGCGGGCTTCGCCGAGCGTGGAGGCGGTGTCGCATCGAAGGCCCATACGGCCCAGGGTCATGACGAGCAGTTCGCGGATGTCGCGTTCGTCGTCGACCACCAATGCACTACGTGTTTCGGCCATTTTTCCTCCGGCCTTCACGATAACTTAAGGTCGTGCGAGGCGCCAAGCGCGGGCATGCGGAATTGCCCTGTTCAGCAAGCAACTTCACGACGACAGCAAGGTGTGGCTGCCGATCAGGCGCACGCGGAAGCATCCACCTCCGCCCGGCATGGCGACGTAGTCGAGCGTGGCCTGGTTCGCGCGGCACAGTTCGCGCGCGATGTAGAGGCCAAGGCCCGTGCCGTGGCTGGAGGTGGTGAAGAACGGCCGGAACAGTCGCGAGGCCACCGACTCGGGAATGCCCGGGCCGCGATCGAGCACGTCGATGCACGGCAGCCCGGCATCGTCCGGATACACGCTGACCGTCACCCGCGCCGGCTCGCCGGGCATGCGGCCGTAGCTCAGCGCGTTCGACACCAGCACCGTCAGCACCTGGTGCAGGTGGCGCGGGTCGATCAGCACCGGCAGGCGCGCGACCTGCGAGGTGGAGCGCAACGTGTCCAGGTCCAGGGGATGGCTCGCCAGGTATTCCTCGACGAAGAGCCTGGCGAACGCGACCAGTTCGACGTGCTCCGGCTTGGCCGGCTCGCGGCGCGCCATGCCCAGCACGTTCTCGACGATGCCGTTCATGCGGATGCCCTGCTGGCGGATGATTTCCAGCAAACGGCGCTCGGCGGTGGGGATGTCGTCGGATTCCTCCAGCAGCTGCACGGCGTAGTTGATCGCCGCCAGCGGGTTGCGGATCTCGTGGGCGAGGCTCGCCGAGAAGCGGCCCAGCGTCGCCAGCGTCATCGACTCGGCGTGGCGCGAGAGCAACGAAGTGTCGTCGAGGAAGATCAGCACCTGTTCGCTGCCGGCCAGCAGCCGGGTGAAGCGCGGCACCACTTCGGGAAGGTCGGGTGCCAGCTGCAGCGGGCTGTCGTTGTGCGTGCCGTCCTGGCGCCAGCGTTCCAGGCGTCGCGCCAGTTCCGGCGCGGCGACGGCGAGGCTGCGCTGGCCGTGCAGATCGGTGCTTTCGCCGGCATCGCCCAGCAGCAGCATCGCCGCCTCGTTCGCCAGGCGGATGCGGTCGCCGCGGTCCACCAGCAGCACGCCGGTGCGCAGGCGACGGATGATCAGTTCGTTGATCTCGCCCAGGTGCGCGGCTTCGGCGCCGCGGCGTTCGGCCAGGTCGTAGCTCTCGCGCATCTGCCGGCCGAGGATGCTGGTGAGCGTGGCGATCGCCATGTAGCCCACGGCGAACATCATCGGCTCGGCCAGCGTGCGCTCGCTGCCCTCGGCGCCGAAGCGGCTCCAGGCGAATTCGCCGAACAGGCCGATCACCGCCACCACCGCCGCGCCCAGGCCGTATCGTGCCGGCAACAGCAGCGAGGCGGCGCCGACGTTGAACAGCAGCATCAGCGCGATGCCGGTGCCCGCGGCGGGCATCGCGTGCATCGCCAGCAGGCCGAAAAACAGATCCGCGGCGATGCCGGTCAACGTCTGCGCGCGCAGTTCGCCGCGCCGGCCGAAGGCGAACAGCAGGGCGGCGATGAAGAGGTAGGACAGGGCGATCGAGCGGGCGCCCAGCGCGTTGCGCAGCGGTTCGACCAGCCCCGTGGCCGGCCCGAACAGGAAGAACACCAGCAGCGCCGCCTCGAACAGGCGGTAGAGCGTGAAGAAATACAGTTCGCGGCGAAGCGCGCTGTCGGCGTCGGCGGCGATGGGAGGCCGGGCGGAGGCGATCGGCAAGCGGCATTCCTTCCGTGCGAAAACGATGTGCCGAGTATGGCTGGCGCGGCCGTCGAACCGCCACCACGGGGCGTTCACCGCCGGGCGGTTTTGCCCGGACCGCGTGGATGGGCGACAATACCGCCCCCTCGCGCTCGACCGCTGCGGATGTCCTGAGGCTTCACGGGCAACCGGACCGGCGCTGGCCGCGGGGATTCTTTTCACTCCCCTCGGTGGACGCATGAATTTTCACGAATACCAGGCAAAGCAGCTGTTTGCCGAATACGGCATCGCGGTGCCGACCGGGCGCGTCGCGCGCACTCCGGACGAGGCCGTCGCGGCCGCCAAGACCATCCCGGGCGACCTGTGGGTCGTCAAGGCGCAGATCCACGCGGGTGGTCGCGGCAAGGCGGGCGGCGTGAAGCTGGCCAAGTCGTTCGATGAGGTGAAGCAGTACGCTGCCGCGATGCTCGGCACGAAGATGGCGACCTACCAGACGGCGGGCGTCGAACTGCCCATCGATGCGGTCCTGATCTCCGAAGGCACCGACATCGCCAAGGAACTGTACCTGTCGGTCCTGGTCGACCGTTCGACCAAGTCGGTGACCTTCATCGCGTCGGCCGAAGGCGGCATGGACATCGAGCAGGTCGCTGCCGAGAAGCCCGAAGCCATCCACGCGCTGCACGTGAACTACGTGCAGGGCCTGCAGCCGTACGAATGCCGCGACCTCGGCTTCGCGATGGGCCTGAACGCCAAGCAGGTCGGCCAGCTGACCAAGATCATGCTGGGCCTGTACAAGCTGTTCAACGAGAAGGACCTGGCGCTGGTCGAACTGAACCCGCTGGCGATCCTCACCAACGGCGACCTCGCCGTGCTCGACGGCAAGGTCGACTCCGACGACAACGCCTCGTTCCGCCATCCGGAACTGGTCGCGATGCGCGACATCCGCCAGGAAGACGAGACCGAGGTGCTGGCCAGCCAGCACGACCTCAACTACGTCACGATGGACGGCAACATCGGCTGCATGGTCAACGGCGCGGGCCTCGCGATGGCGACCATGGACGTCATCAAGCTCAACGGCGGCGAGCCGGCGAACTTCCTCGACGTCGGCGGCGGCGCGACGAAGGCGCGCGTGACCGAGGCCTTCAAGCTGATCCTGTCGTCGGACAAGGTGAAGGCGATCTTCGTCAACATCTTCGGCGGCATCGTCCGCTGCGACATGATCGCCGAGGGCATCATCGCCGCGGTGAAGGAAGTCGACGTCAAGGTCCCGGTGATCGTTCGCCTGGAAGGCACCAACGTCGAAGCCGGCAAGGAACTGCTGAAGAACTCGGGCCTGGCGATCACGCCGGCCGACGACATCAACGACGGCGCGAAGAAGGCGGTTGCGGCCGTCGCCGGCAAGTAAGGACTGACGACACCATGAGCGTATTGATCAACAAGAACACGAAGGTGATCGTCCAGGGCTTCACCGGCTCGCAGGGCACCTTCCACGCGCAGCAGATGCTCGAGTACGGCACCAAGGTCGTCGGCGGCGTCACGCCGGGCAAGGGCGGCACGGAGCACCTGGGCCTGCCGGTCTTCAACACCGTCGCCGAAGCCGTGAAGACCACCGGCGCCGACGCGTCCGTCATCTACGTCCCGCCGCCGTTCGCGGCCGACGCGATCATGGAAGCGGCCGCTGCCGGCATCAAGGTCATCGTGTGCATCACCGAAGGCATCCCGGTGCTGGACATGCTGCGCGCCAAGAACGCGCTGAAGGGCTATCCGGACACCGTGCTGGTCGGTCCGAACTGCCCGGGCGTGATCACGCCGGGCGAGTGCAAGATCGGCATCATGCCGGGCCACATCCACATGCCGGGCAAGATCGGCATCGTGTCGCGTTCGGGCACGCTGACCTATGAAGCGGTCAAGCAGACCACCGACGTGGGCCTGGGCCAGTCGACCTGCATCGGCATCGGCGGCGACCCGATCAACGGCACGAACTTCATCGACGCGCTCAAGCTGTTCCAGGAAGACCCGCAGACCGAAGGCATCATCATGGTCGGCGAGATCGGCGGTTCGGCCGAGGAAGAAGCGGCCGAGTTCATCGCCAAGCACGTCACCAAGCCGGTGGTCGGCTTCATCGCCGGCGCCTCGGCCCCGAAGGGCAAGCGCATGGGCCACGCGGGCGCGATCGCCTCGGGCGGCTCGGGCACCGCGGAAGGCAAGTTCGCCGCGATGGAAAAGGCCGGCGTCACCACGGTGAAGTCGCCGGGCGACCTGGGCGCTGCCATCGCCAAGCGTCTGGCGAAGTAAGCGTTCCGCGCTTTGGGTATCGAAAAAGGCCGCCTTCGGGCGGCCTTTTTCTTTGCGGATACCGCTATCCATTTTCCTACACTGGCCTGAGCTCCTCTCCCGCTTGCGGGAGAGGGCTTGGGGTGAGGGCCGGTCGAGGAGTTTCCCGATACAGCTCGCCATGCATCGAAGTCATCTTTGAAGCCTGCACACACGGGCTTCGACATGCGAGCAGGGCAAAAACGCGACGCCGCAAGGCGCCTTCGCCGCAACACGACCGACGCAGGGCACCGTCTCTGGTTCTACCTGCGTAATCGCGCCTTCATGGGCTGCAAATTCCGCCGCCAGGTCCCAATCGGCCCGTACGTCGCCGACTTCGCCTGCATCGAAGCAGGTCTCGTCATCGAACTCGATGGCGGTCAGCACGCCAACGCCACGCAGGCCGACACCGCGAGGACGGCCCATTTACAGGCTCTTGGCTACCGTGTCCTCAGATTCTGGAACAATGACGTCCTGACACGGACGACGGTCGTGCTGGGCGCGATACACGCCGCGACGGCCGCCAGCCCTCACCCCAACCCTCGCCCGCAAGCGGGAGAGGGAGCCCAAGAGCAAAGCATCGCGAACATGCCGAACCCCCTACGCATCGCCCTCGCCCAGTTCGACTTCCCCGTCGGTGCCGTCCAGCGCAATGCCGAGCGCATCGCGGCGATGATCGAGCAGGCGCGCGACGAATACGGCGCCGACGTCGTGCTGTTCCCCGAACTCGCGCTCAGCGGCTATCCGCCGGAAGACCTGCTGCTGCGTCCCAGTTTCCTCGCCGATTGCCAGGCCGAGATCGAACGCATCGCCGCCGGCGTGCGCGACATCGTTGCGGTGGTCGGCTGGCCGCAGGCGGCCGGCAGCGTCGTCTACAACGCCGCCAGCGTGCTGCGCGACGGCCACGTCTCGCACACCTATCGCAAGCGCGAACTGCCCAACTACGCGGTGTTCGACGAACGCCGCTACTTCGATGTCGACCCCGACCGCGACGACTGCGTCTTCGACGTCGATGGCGTGCAGGTCGGCCTGCTGATCTGCGAGGACCTGTGGTTCCCCGAGCCGCTCGCCAGCACGGTCGCCAAGGGCGCGGAGCTGGTGCTGGTGCCCAACGCATCGCCGTTCGAGCGCGACAAGCATTCCGATCGCGACGCGCTGATGGCGCAGCGCGTGCAGGAAACCGGCGTCGGCCTGGTGTACGTCAACGTGGTGGGTGGGCAGGATGCGCTGGTGTTCGATGGCGGTTCGGTCGTCGCCGATGGCGACGGCACCGTGCATCCGGCTGCGGTGGCGTTCGCCGAGCAGTGGCTGGTGGTGGATTTCGATCCGGATTCGCGCCGCTTCTCGCCGGTGCAGTGGATGGAGGATGGCGACGAAAGCCGCGACGCGCTGGCCTGGCGTGCGGTCGTTCGCGGCACGCGCGACTACTTCACCAAGAACGGCTTCAAGCATGCGTGGCTGGGCTTGTCGGGCGGCATCGATTCCTCCCTGGTGCTGGCGATCGCCGTCGATGCGCTGGGCGCGGAGAACGTCACCGCGGTGCGCATGCCGTCGCGGTATACCGCCGCGTTGTCGAACGACCTGGCCGAAGAGCAGTGCCGCGTACAGGGCGTGAGGTTGCTGACGATCCCGATCGAGAAGCCGTTCCAGGGTTTCCTCGATGCGCTGTCGGAGACGTTCGCCGGACGCGATGTCGATACGACCGAAGAGAATCTCCAGTCGCGCACGCGCGGCGCGCTGCTGATGGCGATGAGCAACAAGTTCGGCGGCCTGCTGCTGACCACCGGCAACAAGAGCGAATACGCCGTCGGCTACGCCACCATCTACGGCGACATGTGCGGTGGCTACGCGCCGCTGAAGGACATCTACAAGACCGAGGTCTTCGAGCTCGCGCGCTGGCGCAACACGGTCGGCGACCGCGTGATCCCGCAGGAAGTGATCGACCGCCCGCCGTCGGCCGAACTGCGCGAGAACCAGAAGGACCAGGATTCGCTGCCGCCGTACGACGTGCTCGACGCGATCCTGCTGCGCTACGTCGACCAGGAGCAGTCGCGCGAGGACATCATCGCCGCCGGCTTCGACCAGGCCACGGTGGATCGCGTGCTGCGCCTGGTGCGCATCAGCGAATGGAAGCGCCACCAGGCCGCGCCAGGGCCGAAGGTGTCGCGGCGTGCGTTCGGTCGCGAGCGCCGGTACCCGATCTCGAACGGATACGGGCACTGAGGCAGACCGCCTCCCAAACAAAAACGCCGCCCGAAGGCGGCGTTTTCGCTATGCATCGATACAACCCGATCAGTCGTTGTCCAGCGGCGACTTCTCGCCCGCGAACGGGTTGAGCTTGCGCCAGTTGCTCGGGTAGTCCGGCCACTTGCCGGCCAGGAACGGATGGTTCGGATCGTTGAGCTGGAGCACGCGGCGGGCGTCGTCCGCCAGCACCTTGTTGCCCAGGCCTTCGTACGCGGCGGCCAGCGTGGCGACGGCGTCGTTCTGGTACGAGCTCTGCGGGTAGGTTTCCAGCAGGAACTTGGCGCGTTCGGCGGCAGCCACGTACGCGGTGCGCCGCAGGTAGTACAGCGCCGTGTCGAGCTCGTGGCGGGCGAACATGTCGCGCAGGCCGGCCATGCGCTCGCGCGCGTCGGCCGCATAGCGGCTGTTGGGATAGCGGTCGGCGACGATCGAGAAATCGTTGAACGCCTGCAACGGCGTGGCGAGGTCGCGGCGGCTGGCGTCCAGCGTCCACACCTTCTGCAGGAACACCGTGTCGCGGCTGGAGTTGGTCAGCCCGCGCAGGTAGTACATGTACGCGATGTTCTTGTGCGTCGGGTAGGTACGGATGAAGCGGTCGATGCTGCTGATCGCGTCGTCGTGCTTGCCGGCCTTGTACTGCGCGTACGCGGTCTCGACCAGCGCCTGTTCGGTGTACGGGCCGTACGGATACTGCGCGACCAGACGCTTGAACGTCGTTTCGGCCGCCGACCAGTTCCCGTTGGTCATCGACTTGTGGGCTTTCTCGTAAAGCTGCTCGACGGGGACGCCCTCGTCCGCATCCTTGTCTTTGAATTTGCTGCAGCCCACGCCGGCAAAAGCGACGATCAACAGCAGGGCCAGCAGGCGCGAAGGGGCGGAACGTAGGCTCATGGGGTCTCGACGGGCGCCGAAGGTACGAAGACCGGATAATAGCAGTCCCCATCTGCCTGCCCTGAATCCTCCCCGTCCGATGACTGCCAATTCCCAAACGCCCGCCGCCGCCCTGCAGGCGACCGTTCCGGACGCCGCCGCCGGCCGTCGTTTCGACGCGGTGCTGGCCGAGCTGTTCCCCGATTTCTCCCGCTCCCGCCTGGCTGCCTGGATCAAGTCCGGCGACGCCCGCCTGGACGGCCGCGAGGTCCGCCCGCGCGATCCGGTGCGCGGCGGCGAGACCGTCACGCTGAATGTCCAGCTGGACGTCCAGACGCACTCGGAGCCCGAGGACATCGCGCTCGACGTCCTCTACGAGGACGAGCATGTCTTCGTGATCAACAAGCCGGCCGGTCTCGTGGTGCATCCCGGCGCGGGCAATCCGGCAGGCACGCTGGTCAACGCGCTGCTGCACCGCGATCCCTCGCTCAACGTCCTGCCGCGCGCGGGCATCGTGCACCGGCTCGACAAGGACACCTCCGGCGTCATGGTCGTCGCGCGCACCTTGCAGGCGCACACGGCGCTGATCGAGCAGCTGTCCTCGCGCGAGGTCCACCGCCAGTACCTGGCCGTCGTGGTCGGTTCGCTGGTGTCGGGCGGCACGGCCAATGCCCCGATCGACCGCCACCCGCGCGACCGCATCCGCATGGCCGTGCGCGAGGACGGTCGCGACGCCGTCACGCATTACCGCCTGCGCGAACGCTTCCGCGCGCACACGCTGCTGGAATGCCGCCTGGAAACCGGCCGCACCCACCAGATCCGCGTGCACATGGCGCACCTGAAGCATCCGATCGTCGGCGACCCGCTTTACGGCGGCCCGCTGAAGCTGCCGCGCGGCGCGACCGAGGACCTCATCGCCACGCTGCGGGGCTTCAAGCGCCAGGCACTGCATGCCGAAACGCTGGAGTTCGCGCATCCGGTGACCGGCGAACCCGTGCGCTGCACCGCGCCCGTGCCGGACGATCTCATCCAGCTGGTCCGGGCGCTGCGCGACGACACGGCCGCCGCGGCCGAGAAGGAACGCTGAAGCATGGCCGCCGCGTGGATCGATGCGCAGTGGCCCGTCCCGGCGGGCGTGCATGGCTTCACGACGGTGCGGCATGGATTGGGCGTATCCGCGCCCCCTTTCGATGATTTCAACCTCGGTCTGCGCGCCGGCGACGAAGCGCAGGCGGTGGAAACCAACCGCGCGCTGCTGGTCGAACACGCCGGCCTGCCGTCCGCGCCGTGCTGGCTGCGGCAGGTGCACGGCACGCAGGTGCAACGGTTCGATAGGCCCGCGATGGAAGAAGTCGAGGCCGATGCCTCGGTGACGTCCGAAGCGGGCGTCGTGCTGGCGATCCTCACCGCCGATTGTCTGCCGGTGCTGTTCTGCGCCGACGATGGCCGCGAGATCGGCGGCGCGCACGCCGGCTGGCGCGGACTGTCCGGCGGCGTGCTCGAAAACACGCTGGCCGCGATGCGAACCGCACCCGATCGCGTGCGCGCCTGGCTCGGCCCCGCCGCCGGTCCGCAGGCATACGAAATCGGGCGGGAAGTATTCGATGCGTTCGTTTCGCTCGACGCCGGCGCGGAAAGCGCGTTCGTCGCGACGCGTCCGGATCACTGGCGCGTGGATCTGTACGCGCTCGCGCGGCGCCGCCTGCAGGCTGCCGGAATGGCACCCGATCGTATCCACGGCGGCGGGCTGTGCACGATTTCCGATCCGCAGCGCTTCTTCTCGCATCGACGCGACCAGCGTGGTGGCCGAATGGCGTCGTTGATCTGGATCGACGAGCGCGAATGACCCTCGCCGCGCCGACGCCGCTGTACCGTCAGCTGCTTCCGGCGCGTTTCGACGATCTGCCGCCGTCGGTGCGCGTGTTGCACGAACGTGCCGGCCTGCATCGCTATCGCGGCAAGGTCGAAGTGGAGCGGGGGCGCGGCGTCCTGTCGCGGCTGTGTGCGTGGGCGACACGGTTGCCGGTCGCCGGCCGCGGCACGATCGAAGTGGAGATCGATAGCACGCCGCACCACGAACGTTGGGCGCGTGAGTTCGCGGGCCGTGCGATGCGCTCCCAGCTTTGGATAAGCGATGGCCTGCTGTGCGAGCGGCTCGGGCTGGTGACGTTCGGCTTTCGTCTCGATGTCGTGCCGCTGGGCGCGGGTCACGCGATCGTATGGCGCGTGGCGAAAGTGCGCGCGCTGGGCGTGCCGCTGCCGGGGTGCTGGTTCGAAGGCGTCGGCGCACGCGAATACGAACGCGACCGGCGCTATCGTTTCGATGTGTTCGCCACGATGCCGTGGATCGGCCGGCTGGTGCATTACCGGGGGTGGCTGGATGTCGGATGAGCTTCATCGCGAGCACGCCGTGATCGTCTTCGACGGCGTCTGCGTGCTGTGCAACGGCTGGGTGCGGTTCCTGCTGCGGCACGACCGGCGCGGACGGTATCGGTTTGCCGCGATGCAGGGCGAAAGCGGCCGCGCGTTGCTGCTTTCGCACGGACTGGACGCGGACGATCCGGTGTCGTTCCTGCTGATCGAAAATGGCGTCGCGTGGACCGACACCGACGCGATCGTCCGCGTGCTCGCGGGACTGGGTGGCGTGTGGCGGCTGGCGAATCTGTTGCGCGTGGTGCCGCGCGGCGTGCGCAATCGCCTTTATCGCTGGTTCGCACGCAACCGCTACCGGATCTTCGGACGCTACGAACAGTGTGCGGTTCCCACGCCGGAACAGGCCACGAGGTTCCTGCCATGACGCGCGTGCGCCTGACGCTCGCGACGTTGGTCGCGGCGATCCTGCTGACCGGCTGCGCGACCCCGGCGACGACCACCGCGTCAATGCAGGGCGACGCCACGAGGCCTGCGCAGTCGTCGGGCTGGATCCGCAGCGAGCTGTACTTCGCGGTCGGCGACGAGGACGGCACCGGCATCATCGACGACGCGCAGTGGCGCGCCTTCCTCGATGGCGAGGTGACGCCGAGGTTCCCCGATGGCCTGACCGTGCTCGACGGCTACGGCCAATGGCGCTTCCAGCAGGACGGCCGGCTGGTGCGACAGCGCTGCAAGGTGCTGGTCGTGCTGCACGAGGACGGAGCGAAGCGGCGCGGGGATATCGAGGCGATCCGGCTGGCGTGGAAGCGCATGACCGGGCACGAATCGGTGCTGTGGGCGAGAGGTCCGGTGGACGTCTCCTTCTGACGCGGCCTTCTGATCCGCGCGCGCCTTCGCCATGTCCTCATTCCAATCCTTCCGCTGGAAGGCGCGCCAAAGCCGCTACGATTTCCCCATCCCACGCCCAGAGCCCTCCATGCCGACCACCCCATCCCGCCGCTGGTTCGTCCCGGGCGATCTCAACGGCTTCTTCGGCCTGGTCGTCGACAACCTGTCGATTCTGGGTTTCATCTCCGCCGCGCTGATCGGCATCTTCGGCTTCCCCGCCGAGGTCGTGTTCACCCGCATGTTCCCCGGCACCGCGTTCGGCGTGCTGGTCGGCAACCTGATCTACACCTGGATGGCGCACCGCCTCGCGCGCGAAAGCGGGCGCACCGACGTCACCGCGATGCCGCTCGGACTGGACGCCCCGACCAGCATCGGCATGGCGCTGCTGGTGCTCGGCCCGGCGTTCGTCGCGTTCAAGCAGCAGGGCATGGACGAAGCCGCGGCGGCGACCGCGACCTGGCAACTCGGCATGGCCTCGCTGGTGGTGATGGGCGCGCTGAAGCTGGTGCTGTCGTTCTTCGGCGACGCGATCACGCGCGCAGTGCCGCGCGCGGCGCTGCTGGGGTCCATCGGCGGTGCGGCGCTCGCGTTGCTGGGCTTTCTGCCGCTGATCGAAACGCTGCGCTCGCCGGTCGTGGGTTTCGTCACCTTCGGCCTGCTGATGTACGTGCTGGTCGCGAAGGGCAAGTTGCCGATCCGCATGCCGGGCGTGCTGCTCGCCTTCATCGTAGGCACGGTGCTGTATTACGGGCTTGGCATCGCGGGCCTCGGCACGCCGGGCTTCAAGTTGCCCGATGCCGCGCCTCTGCGCTTCACGCTGCCGCTGCCGACGCTGCAGTTCATCGATGGCCTGAAGTACACCGTGCCGTACCTGCCGCTGCTGCTGCCGTTCGGCCTGCTGATGGTGGTGGGCGGCATCAACGTGAGCGAGAGCGCACGCGCCGCCGGCGACGACTACCGCACGCGCGACGTGCTGCTGGCCGAGGCCGTCGCCACGCTGGTCGCAGGCTTCTGCGGCGGCGTCGCGCAGACCACGCCGTACATCGGCCAGCCCGCGTACAAGCACATGGGCGCGCGCATGGGTTACACGCTGCTGACGGGTCTGTTCATCGGCCTGGGCGGCATCTTCGGATACGTGTCTGGCCTGGTGCAGTGGCTGCCGATCGCCGTGCTTGCGCCGATCATCGTCTACGTCGGCATGGACATTACCGTGCAGGCCTTCCACGACAGTCCGCGCCGCCACGCGCTTGCGGTGGCGCTCGCATTCCTGCCGTCGGTGGCGTACCTGCTGGTGATCAAGATCGGCAATCCGGCGTGGATCGCGCCGGATCGCTTCGCCGCACTGTACGAAGGCGTCGACAGCCACGGCCTGCCTGACCTGGCGACCATCGTGACGCTCGGCAACGGCTTCATCATCACCGCGATGATCTGGTCCACCGCGCTGGTGGCGATGCTCGACCACCGCTTCCGCCGTGCCGCCGTGGTACTGCTGATCGGTGCGGTCCTCACGATGTTCGGCTTCATCCACTCGGTCGACCCGCGCGGGAGCATCTACTGGCCGTGGATGCTCGATGGCCTGCGTCGCGCGATCGCGTGGCAGTTCGCTGGCGCGTACGTGGCGCTGGCCGTACTGCTGGGGCTGCTGTCGCTGCAACGGCAGACGCCGCCCGAAGGCGCCGATCAGGCACATTGATCGGCGGGCAGGCCGCCCTCACTTCAGATACTTCGCCCCCACGACGAACGAATCCCATGCCCCTGCAGGAAGAACTCAACGCCAATCCCGGCGTCGCCGCACGCGATGCCGCCACTCACGGTTTCGTGTTCAACCACACGATGCTGCGCGTAAAGGACATCCGGAAGTCTCTGGATTTCTATACGCGCGTGCTCGGCTTCACGCTGGTGCGTCGCCGCGATTTCGACGAGGCGAAGTTCAGTCTGTACTTCCTGGTGCTGGTGGACGATGCCGCTCAGATCCCCGCCGAGGAACCCGCGCGCGGACAGTGGCTGTTGAGCCAGCGCGGCGTGCTGGAACTCACGCACAACCATGGCACCGAATCAGATGCCGACTTCCGCTATCACGACGGCAATGGCGAGCCGCGCGGTTTCGGCCACATCTGCGTGTCGGTGCCGGATGTCGAGGCGGCCTGCGCGCGTTTCGAGCAGCTCGGCGTCGCGTTCCAGAAGCGTCTCACCGACGGACGCATGAAGGACATCGCCTTCATCAAGGACCCGGACGGTTACTGGGTGGAAATCCTGCAGCCTACGGCGCGCGTCTGATTCAACTCTCCGCATCCCTCTCCCGCCTGGTGGAGGGGGATGCGATGGTGGCCTGCCCCAGAACCGCTAGATCGGCTCCCGCAACGCCGCCAGATATTTCCTGCGCCACGCCGTGATGTCGTTCTCGCGCAGCACGGCCATCATGGTTTCCCAGCGTTCGCGGCGTTCCTCCAGCGGCATTTCCATCGCCGCGGCCAGCGCGTCGGCGACGCCGTCCATGTCGTAGGGATTCACCAGCAGTGCCGCATCCAGTTCGCGCGCAGCGCCAGCGAAGCTCGACAGCACCAGCACGCCCGGGTCCTTCGGATCCTGCGCGGCCACATACTCCTTCGCCACCAGGTTCATGCCGTCGCGCAAGGGCGTGACCAGACCCACGCGCGAAAGCCGGTAGAAACCAGTCAACGACGGATGCGGATAATTGCGGTTGACGTAACGCACCGGCGTCCAGTCGGGCTCGGCGTGCGCGCCGTTGATGTGGCCGGACAGCTGCTCCAGTTCGCTGCGCAGCTTCTGGTATTCCAGCACTTCGCCGCGCGATACCGGCGCGATCTGCAGGAACGTCAGCTTGCCGCGATGTTCCGGGTGCCGCTTCAGGAAGCGCCCGAACGAACGGAAGCGCTCCGGAAGTCCCTTCGAATAATCCAGGCGGTCCACCCCGATCGCGAGCGCACGCCCAGACAGGCTCTGTGCCAGGCGCTTCACGCCGACCTTGTTCGCCGCCGCCTTCGCCTGTTCCTCGATCTGCGCCGTGTCGATGCTGATCGGGAACGCACCCGCCCGCAGCCGCACGCCCTTGCGCGTCTCCAGCACGCCGTGCGAAATCACGCGGCCGCGGCCGAACAGGCGTACGTAATCCTGGAAACGTTCGAGGTCGCGCTCGGTCTGGAAGCCGATCAGATCGTAGGAAGACAAACCTTCGAACAATCGCTCATGCTGCGGCAACGCGGCGAGCAGGTCGGAGGAGGGCATCGGAACGTGCAGGAAGAAGCCGAGCCGGCACGTCACGCCCAGTTCGCGCAACAGCTTCGCCATCGGGATCAGGTGGTAATCGTGGATCCACACGATGTCGTCGTCTCGCAACAGCGGCGCGAGCTTCTCGGCGAACAGTGCGTTGACGCGTCGATACGCGGCGTAGGTGATGCGGCTGTAGTCCACCAGGTCGACGCGGAAATGCAGAAGCGGCCACAGCGTGCGGTTGGCGAATCCGTTGTAGTAGTCGTCGTGGTCGCGCTTGGACAGGTCCACCGTTACGTAACGGATGTTGCCGGCATCGTGTTCGTGCACCTGGCCGGAGTCGTCCGGATCGATGCGCCCGCTCCAGCCGAACCACATGCCGCCGGTTTCCTCCAGAGCTGCCTGCAACGCCACCGCAAGTCCGCCGGCACTGCTGATTCCCGGTACCGCAACGCGATTCGAAACAACGACCAGACGACTCATGCCGCATCCTGCCAGGGCCGCGACAGGCGCATGGCGGCGTTGATCAGGCCGACGTGCGAGTAGGTCTGCGGGAAATTGCCCCAGGCCTCTCCGCCGTCGAATTCCAGGTCTTCCGACAGCAGGCCCAGGTGGTTGCGCCGGGCGAGGATGCGCTCGAACAGCGACCTGGCCTCCTCCTGCCTGCCGATCGACGCGAGCGCGTCGATGTACCAGAACGTGCAGATGGTGAAGCTGGTTTCCGGCGCGCCGAAATCGTCCGGCATCACGTAGCGGAACAAGGCGTCGCCGCGCTTGAGTCCCTTGCCGATCGCCTCGACGGTGCGCACGAAACGCGGATCGTCGGGCTTCACGAAGCCAAGGTCGGCGAGCAGCAGCAGCGAGGCGTCGAGCCGGTTGCCGTCGAGCGACTCCACGAAATGCCCCAGCTCCTCGTTGTACGCATGCGCGACGATGCGCGCGTGCATCTCGTCCGCGCGCTGCCGCCACAGCTGCGCCTGCGGTGCGAGTTTGAGATGCACCGCGATGCGCGCCAGCCGGTCGCACGCGGCCCAGCACATCACGCTGGAATACGTATGCACTTCCTCGCGGCCGCGGAATTCCCACAGGCCCGCGTCTGGGACATCGTGCAGCGCATAGGCGCGCTCACCCACCGGTTCCAACCGTGCGAACACCGAGGCATCGCCCACGCGCGCCAGACGCGTGTCGAAGAACAGCTGCGTGGAGGCGAGTACGACGCTGCCGTACACGTCATGCTGCTTCTGCAACCACGCCAGGTTCCCGCGCCGCACGGGCCCCATGCCGCGATAGCCTGCAAGCGATTCGACTTCCGACTCGGCCAGTTGCTGCTCGTAACCGATGCCATACAGCGGCTGGAGTTCGCCATCGTCGGAGGCGATGTTGGCGAGATATCGAAGGTACTCCTCCATCGTGCGCGTCGCGCCAAGCCGGTTGAGCGCGCGCACGACGAAGGCCGAATCGCGCAGCCAGCAGTAGCGGTAATCCCAGTTCCGCACGGTGTTGGGTGCTTCTGGAATCGACGTCGTCATCGCCGCGACGATCGCGCCTGTCTCGTCGTACTGGCACAGCTTCAGCGTGATCGCGCTGCGGATCACCGCTTCCTGCCATTCCAGCGGAATGGAAAGGTTGCGAACCCAGTTGCGCCAGTAGTTGAGGGTCTGTTCCTCCGCATTGCGCGCGAATCCCGACACCGATTGCGTCAGCGTTTCATCGGGGCCGAGCACGAAATGCGCATCGCGATCGAGCACGAACGGCAGCGCGTCGCGCACCAGGCGCACGGGCATGTCGCTGGTCAGGCGCAGGGTGAACTCGGGAATGATGTAGCGGATGTGGTTGCTGCCCCACGTGGTCTCCGGCTTCACCGATCCATACTCGGCGAGCGGGCGAAGGTGGACGCGGATGCGCGGGGTGCCGGAGAGCGGGCGCAGCCGGCGCACCAGCATCACGGGTCGGTAGAAGCGGTCGTTCTGGTGCCATCGCGGGGCGAAATCGACGATCTCCACCGCGCCGCCGTTCGCATCGCGCAGCACGGTTCGCAGCATCGCGGTGTTGTTGATGTAGGACTGCTCGGCCGAAACGAAGTTCTCCAGTTCGATCGCCCAGTCGCCGCCCTGGTGTTCGCGCGGCGAGAGCAGGCCGCAGAACACGGGGTCGCCGTCGAATGCGGGCACGCAGCCCCAGACGATGCGCGCCTGCGGATCGACCAGCGCGGCGACGCTGCCGTTGCCGATCAGGCCGAGCTCGAGGCTGCATTGAAGGGTGTCGGTCGAGGTCATCCGTACTCCAGTTCTTCTGATGCGAACCTCGCGCGACTGCATCGCGCGGGCACGCCCGTCATGCGGGATCCAGTCATGCGAGATCGAGGCCTTCCTCCAGCCATGCGCGCACGGCCGACGGATCGTGCAGTCCGTAGCGCGCCGCGGTGGGTTGGCGCGAGCCCACGAGCACGCCGAAGCCGGCGTGGCTGCCCACGGCCTGGAAAGCGTGCTCGTCGGTCAGGTCGTCGCCGACGAACACCGGGCGACGCCCATGGAAAGGCGGATGCGCGAGAAGGTCGACGACCGCGCTGCCCTTGTGCGCGCCGTCGGGTCGCAGCTCGACGACCATGTTTCCGTATTGCAGGTGGTAGCCCGGCAGCTCGATCAGGATCGAATCGGCGTACTGGCGCAGCAGGTCTTCGGCGTCGGGCGCGGCGCGCCAGTGCATGGCGATCGTCGTGCCCTTGTCCTCCACGCGCGCGCCCGGATACCGCTGCGCGAGCGCCTGTCCCCAGGCCACGGCCTGGTCGAGCGCGAGCGGGCGCGGATGGCGTTCCTGATGGCCGTCCTCACGCCGTTCCAGCCCGTGAAGGCCCACCGCCGGCAGCTTCAGCGGGGCGAACAACGCGTCCAGCTGCGACAGCTGGCGGCCGCTCACCAGCGCGAGCGCGCCGTCGAGGCGGCCATGCAGTACCGCGAGCACGTCGATCAGGCCCGGATCCACCAGCACATCGCCCGGAACATCGGCGAAATCCAGCAGCGTGCCGTCGACGTCGAGGAACAGCGCCCATTCGGAGGACACCGCGGGCGGGGCGGGCAGGGTGAGGGTGGGCGTGGACATGCACGCATTGTGAACACGGGCATGTCAGCATGAAGTGGACGCGCCGTAACGGGGCCGAATACGCCTCAAGGCCGTTGAATCGGGCACACGTTGCCCGCATCTGGTGCACATTCGCGGCCCCGCGTTGGCCGCCACAGTGATCAGGGAACCTTCCATGCGAATGGACAAACTCACCTCGCGCTTCCAGCAGGCATTGCAGGATGCGCAGTCGATGGCGCTCGGCCGCGACAACACCATCATCGAACCCGTGCACCTGATGTCGGCGCTGCTGGAGCAGAGCGGCGGCAGCACGCGCCCGTTGCTCGCGCAGGCCGGCGTCAACGTGCCGTTGCTGCGCGAACGCCTCGGCGAAGCACTGGAAAAGCTGCCGAAAGTGACCGGGCAGGCAGGCCAGATCAGCGTCGGCAACGACCTTTCGCGCCTGCTCAACGTTACCGACAAGCTCGCGCAGCAGCGTGGCGATGCATTCATCGCCAGCGAGCTGTTCGTGCTCGCCGCGCTGGACGACAACGGCGACGTTGGCCGCGCATTGAAGGCGGCCGGCGCCGGCAAGGACAAACTCGAAGCGGCCATCGCCAAGGTCCGCGGAGGCGAAAGCGTGCAATCGGAAAATGCCGAAGACCAGCGCCAGGCGCTGGAGAAGTACACCATCGACCTCACCGCGCGCGCGGAGAGTGGCAAGCTCGATCCGGTCATCGGTCGCGATGAGGAAATCCGCCGCACCGTGCAGGTATTGCAGCGTCGCACCAAGAACAACCCGGTGCTGATCGGCGAACCCGGCGTGGGCAAGACGGCGATCGTCGAAGGCCTCGCGCAGCGCATCATCAACGGCGAAGTGCCCGAAGGCCTGCGCGGCAAGCGCGTGCTTTCGCTGGACATGGGCGCATTGATCGCCGGCGCGAAGTTCCGCGGCGAGTTCGAGGAACGCCTGAAGGCCGTGCTCAACGACCTGGCGAAGAACGAAGGCCAGATCATCCTGTTCATCGACGAGCTGCACACGATGGTCGGCGCCGGCAAGGCCGAAGGCGCGATGGACGCCGGCAACATGCTCAAGCCCGCGCTCGCGCGCGGCGAGCTGCATTGCATCGGCGCGACCACCCTGGATGAGTATCGCCAGTACATCGAGAAGGACGCCGCACTGGAGCGCCGCTTCCAGAAGGTGTTCGTCGGCGAGCCGAGCGTGGAGGACACCATCGCGATCCTGCGCGGCCTGAAGGAGAAGTACGCCGTGCACCATGGCGTGGAGATCACCGATCCCGCGATCGTCGCCGCCGCCACGCTGTCCAACCGCTACATCAGCGACCGCCAGCTGCCCGACAAGGCCATCGACCTGATGGACGAGGCCGCTTCGCGCATCCGCATGGAGATCGACTCCAAGCCCGAGGAGCTCGATCGCAAGGAGCGTCGTCTGATCCAGCTCAAGATCCAGCGCGAGGCGCTGAAGAAGGAGAAGGACGCGGAATCGAAGCAGCGCCTGTCCGACCTGGAAGAGGAGATCTCGCGCCTGGAGCGCGAGTTCAACGATCTTGAAGAAGTTTGGAAGGCCGAGAAGGCCACGCTGCAGGGCGCGACGAAGATCAAGGAACAGATCGAACGCGCCAAGCTCGATCTGGAAGCCGCGCAGCGCCAGCAGGATTTCGCGAAGATGAGCGAGATCCAGTACGGCACGCTGCCCGAGCTGGACAAGCAGCTGCGCGCCGCGCAGGAAGCCGAAACCAAGGGCTTCACGCTGCTGCAGGACAAGGTCACGGCGGAGGAGATCGCCGAGGTCGTCGCGCGCTGGACCGGCATTCCCGTCAGCAAGATGCTCGAAGGTGAGCGCGAGAAGCTGCTGCGCATGGAAGACCAGCTGCATACGCGGGTGGTCGGCCAGGAAGAGGCGATCAAGGTCGTGTCGGACGCGGTGCGCCGCTCGCGCGCGGGCCTGTCCGATCCCAATCGTCCGTCGGGTTCGTTCCTGTTCCTCGGTCCCACCGGTGTGGGCAAGACGGAACTGTGCAAGGCGCTCGCGGAATTCCTGTTCGACTCAAGCGATGCGATGGTACGCATCGACATGAGCGAGTTCATGGAGAAGCACTCCGTGAGCCGCCTGGTCGGCGCGCCTCCGGGCTATGTCGGCTATGAGGAAGGTGGTTATCTGACCGAGGCGGTGCGTCGTCGTCCCTACAGCGTGATCCTGCTGGATGAGGTCGAGAAGGCGCATCCGGATGTGTTCAACATCCTGCTGCAGGTGCTGGACGATGGCCGTCTTACCGATGGCCAGGGCCGCACGGTCGACTTCCGCAACACGGTGATCGTGATGACGTCGAACCTGGGCTCGCATCAGATCCAGGAGATGTCCGGCGACGATTCGCCGCAGGCCTACATGCAGATGAAGGCGGCGGTAATGGGCGTGGTGCAGGCGCATTTCCGCCCGGAGTTCATCAACCGTCTCGACGACATCGTCGTATTTCATCCGCTGGACAAGCAGCAGATCCGCCAGATCGCGCGCATCCAGCTCAACGGGCTGGAAAAGCGCCTCGCCGAGCGAGGGTTGAAGATGGTGCTGTCGGACGACGCGCTCAACCTGCTGGGCAACGTCGGTTTTGATCCGGTGTATGGGGCGCGTCCACTGAAGCGTGCGATCCAGCAGCAGCTGGAGAATCCGCTTGCGTCGAAGATCCTCGGCGGCGAGTTCACCAGCGGCGACACGGTGCATGTCGAAGCGCAGGGTGGGCAGCTGGTGTTCCGTAAGGAGTGAGGCTCGCGGGTTCTGCCGCGTAGCTCATCGATTCAAAGCCCCGCACTGCGGGGCTCTGTTTTCCCGCGATGCCGTTATGTTGTTTCGGCGAGCCGGCGAAGGCGGGCGCTAGGTACGGGGTTCGACGCCGGCATCCTGAAAGCAACGTCATCCCGGCGAAGAACGGGACCCAGGCCATCACACCATCCGCAGCCGATGTGACGAAACAACCCCACCGTCATTCCAGCGAAAGCTGGAACCCATTTTGACTTCTCGCAGCCGCCTCAGCCGGCCTCGCGTCCCGCCTCAAGCGCACTCAAACGCGCTTCAAGCTCCGCCACGCGCTGCTCAAGTTCCGCCACGCGCTCGGACATCGGCGAGGGTGAGGCATCGGCAGAGGGAGCCGACAATGCGCTCACATCCGGCTCGCCGGACAGCAGATGCGCGAAGCGTTCCCCTCGCTGCCCCGACTGCCGCGGCAGCGCGACGACCAGTGCCGGCGTGCGTTTCGACAGACGCTCCAGCGCGTGCTGCACATCCTCGATGCCCTCGAACCGCGCGAGGCGATCGGTGCGCGCCAGCAGCTCGTGCGCGGTCTGCGGTCCGCGCAGCATCAGCAGCGCGAGCAGCGCCGTCTGCGGCTTCGTCAGGCTGAGCACCGCTTCCAGACGATGCGAATAACGTTCCGCTCGCGCCGTGTGCTGCGACTTCACGAAGCCGCGCGTTTCCAGGCGACGCAGCGCGTTGGCGACCTCGCCCTGCTCCAGCTCCATCACCGGCTCGCGCGCGGTCTTCTGGTTGCACGCCAGCACGATCGCGTTGAGCGTGAGCGGATAGGCGTCCGGCGTCGTCGCTTCCTTCTCGAACAGCGAGGCGAGGATGCGTGCATCGATCGCCGAGAGCTGGGTTGCGTTGTCTTCGCTCATGCGTGAATCCTCATGCGACCGCCGGCGGAAGGTGCTTCGAGCCGCGATACGGCGGCGTCGCCATCACCATCTCGGCGAGGCTGTGCGCCAGCTCGCGCTCGGCCATCACCGCGCCGTCGGCACCATGCTGCAGAAGGTGTTTGACTTCGGCGTCGCTGTGCGCGCGAGCGACGATGGTAAGCGCCGGGTTGATCTCGCGCAGGCGCGCGATGATCTCGCCGGCTTCCAGCGCATTGGGAATCGCGACCATCACCGTATGAGCGCGTTCGGGCGCGGCTTCGCGCAGCACGCGTTCGTTCGCCGCATTGCCGCGAATTGCCGGAATGCCTGCGGCGCGTGCGCGATCGACGAGGTCTTCCTCGCCGTCGATCACCACCAGTCCGACGCCGCGATCGGTCAGCAGCCTGCCGAGTTCGCTGCCGACGCGGCCGTAGCCGATCTGGATGACGTGATCGCGAAGTTCCGGCGGAATCGGCGGGTAAACGTGTTCTTCGACTTCCACCGCGCGCCGCGCTTCCTCGCGCGCTTCGCGGCGATCGAGCCAGGCGAACAGGATCGGATTGACGATGATCGACAGCAGCGCGCCGGCGAGGATCAGGTCCTGGCCTTCCTTCGGCAGCACTTCCAGCTGCAGGCCGAGGCCGGCGAGGATGAAGGAGAACTCGCCGATCTGCGCCAGGCTGGTGGAAATCAGCAGCGCGGTGTTGTTGGGCTTTCCGAACGCGCGGACGATGACGTAAGCGGCGATCGACTTGCCCACCACGATGATCAGGAACGTCGCCAGCACCTGCAGCGGACGTTCGATCAGGATCATCGGATCGAACAGCATGCCCACCGACACGAAGAACAGCACCGCGAACGCGTCGCGCAGCGGCAGCGTTTCGTTCGCGGCCTGGTGGCTGAATTCGGATTCGTTGAGCACCATGCCGGCGAAGAACGCGCCGAGCGCGAAGGACACGCCGAACAATCCTGCCGAGCCGAACGCGACGCCCAGCGCGATGGCGAGCACGCAGAGCGTGAACAGCTCGCGCGAGCCGGTGCCGGCCACGCGCTCGAGCACCCACGGAATCACGCGGCGGCCGATGATGAGCATCACCGCGACGAAGCCGCCGACCTTGGCCAGCGTCTTGAACAGCGCTTCCCAGATGTCCGCCGCGCTGGTTTCCGCGCCGCCCTTGAGCAGCCCGGCGAGCGCGGGCAGCAGCACCAGCGCGAGCACCATCGCCAGGTCCTCGACGATCAGCCAGCCCACCGCGATGCGTCCTCGGCTGGTTTCGACCAGGCGGCGTTCTTCCAGGGCGCGCAGCAGCACGACGGTACTGGCGACCGACAGCGACAGGCCGAAGACCAGTCCCGCACCGTGCGACCAGCCCAGTAACAGCGCCATGCCCCAGCCAAGCGAGGTGGCCAGCGCGATCTGCGCCAGCGCGCCGGGCAGGGCGATGGCCTTCACGTCGAGCAGGTCGCGCAGCGAGAAATGCAGCCCCACGCCGAACATCAGCAGGATCACGCCGATTTCGGCCAGCTGCGGGGCGAGGGTCTGGTCGCCGACGAAGCCGGGCGTGAACGGGCCTGCGACGACGCCGGCCAGCAGATAGCCAACCAGCGGCGACAGGCGCAGTTTCTGTGCCATTGCGCCGAAAACGAAGGCCAGGACGAAGCCGGCCACGAGGATCGCGATGAGGGACGTGTGGTGCATCGGCTCTCCGATGAGGGATCGCATTCAGGATGTGGGGCGCGCCCAATCGATGCAACCCGCCCCCGCGCGCAGTCGCCGAGGCAGCAGATTGCGTCAATCCGCGTCAAACGAGGGTCAGCAGGAGAGGGTCGGGGGAGCAGCGGCGCCCGGGCAGCGGGCCAAGCCTTTAGACTACGCGGCCCGGATTGCATCCGATCCCGCGTCCCGCCCGTGATTTCCTTCCGCAATTTCGCCCTTCGCCGTGGCGAGCGCCTGCTGCTGTCCAACGTCGACCTCTCCCTGCACGCCGGCTGGCGCGTGGGCGTGATCGGCCGCAACGGCACGGGCAAGTCGTCGCTGTTCGCCGCGCTGCAGGGCGAAGTCGAAGCAGACAGGGGCGACATCGACATCCCCGCGCGCGTGCGCATCGCCAGCGTCGCGCAGGAAACCCCTGCGCTGGACGATCCAGCGCTGGAATTCGTGCTCTCCGGCGATGCCGCCGTGCACGCGGCCATCGTGATGGAGCGCGAGGCGATGGCGCGCGAGGACTGGGAAGCCGTCGCCGAGGCGCACCACAAGCTGGAAGAGCTTGGCGGCTACGACGCCACCGCGCGCGCCGGCAAGCTGCTGCACGGCCTGGGCTTCACGCCCGACACGCACGAGCGCGCGGTGAAGGAATTCTCCGGCGGCTGGCGCGTGCGCCTGAACCTGGCGCGCGCGCTGATGACGCCGTCGGACCTGCTGCTGCTCGACGAACCGACCAACCACCTCGACCTCGACGCGGTGCTGTGGCTGGAGCAGTGGCTGCTGAAGTATCCCGGCACGCTGCTGCTGATCTCGCACGACCGCGAGTTCCTCGACGAAGTCACCACGCACACGCTCCACCTGCACGATGGCAAGGGCAAGCTCTACACGGGCGACTACACCGCGTTCGAGCGCCAGCGCGCCGAACACCTGCGCCTGCAGCAGATCACCCACGAGAAGGTGCAGGCCGAGCGCGCGCACCTGCAGAGCTTCATCGACCGTTTCAGCGCGAGCGCGGCGAAGGCCAAGCAGGCGCAGTCGCGCGTCAAGCGCCTGGCGAAGATGCAGAACACCGAAGCCGTGCGCGTGGAACGCGCATTGCGCATCGAGTTCCCCGCGCCGACGAAGCTGCCGCACGCCCTGCTGCGCCTGATGCACGCCGATTGCGGCTACGGCCAGCACACGGTGTTGGACCAGGTGGGTTTCATCCTAGAAGCCGGCGATCGCGTCGCCCTGCTGGGCCCGAACGGCGCCGGCAAGTCGACGCTGGTGAAGTCGCTGGTCGGCGAGATCCCGCTGCTGACGGGCGAGCGCGGTGGCCATCCGGACCTGCGCATCGGCTACTTCGCGCAGCACACGGTGGAATCGCTGCGCGAGGGCACCAGCCCGATCGACCATCTGGGCGACATCGCACCGGGCGTGCCGACGCAGCAGCTGCGGGACTTCCTGGGCAAGTGGAATTTCCCGGGCGATCGCGCGTTCGAATCGGTCGACGGCTTCTCCGGCGGCGAGCGGGCGCGACTGGCGCTGGCGCTGATCGCATGGCGCAAGCCGAACGTGCTGCTGCTCGACGAACCCACCAACCATCTCGACCTCGACATGCGCGAAGCGCTGGCCGAGGCGTTGGCCGATTTCCCGGGCGCGATCGTGATGGTTTCGCACGACCGACACCTGATTGGCCTGGTTTGCGAGACGTTCTGGCGCGTGGCCGACGGCGTCGCGCAGCCGTTCGACGGCGACCTCGATGCGTACGCGGTGTGGCTGCGCACGCGCGATTCGTCGGCTGAGAAGCCCAAGGCGCCGGTCGCCGCCGCGCCCGCGCCGAAGACCGCCTCGAAGGGGCCGAAGGTCAACGCGCACAAGCTCGCGCAGGCCGAAGCGCGCGTGGCGGAGCTGGAGTCCAAACTGCACACGCTGGATCTGGATCTGGCGGATCCGGACGCTTACACCGGCGGCGGTACCGACGCCGCGGCGCTGTCGAAGCAGCGCGAGCAGGTGGCGGCGGAACTGGCGAAGGCGGAAGAGGCGTTGCTGGGGTTGTACGAGGCGTAACGCAGCGGTTGTAGCCCGGGAGCGCTTGCCCGGGCTACGTGAGCTCAACGCTCCGCCAGTTCTCCCAGCACCGCGCGCCCCTCGATCGCCACCGCAACCGGTTCACCGCCGCCTACTGTCACGGCGACGTCCATGAAACCGCCGCGCCCTGCGCCATTGCGCTGCCGCGCGCGGAAGCGCACTTCGCCGTCCTGCGCCGGCAAGAGCCCGTGCTTCACCAGCCACGCACCCATCGGGCCGTTCGCGTTGCCGGTCACCGGGTCTTCCTCGATGCCTATGCCGGGCGCGAACATTCGGCCGTGCGTCAGCGCGTCGTCGCCTGCTTCGGCGTCGAGGGTGAATACGAAATAGCCGCGACTGCCGCTGCGTTCGTCGAGCGCCGCCAGTCGCGCCATGTCCGGACTCAGCGCGCGCAGGCGCTCGCGGCTACGGATCGGCACCATCAGCTTGCCGTGCCCGGTGCTGACGAACTGCACGGCGCCGCGCGGATCGAGTTCGCCGAACGCCAGGCCGAGCGCGTCGGCCAGTTCGCGCACCAGGTCGACGGGCAAGGGCTCCGCGAATTCCGGCGCGTTCTGGCGGATGCGGATCGCGATGCCGTCCCGGTCCTCGCGCGTCTCCACTTCCTGCACGCCGGCGCCGGTGAGCTGGCGTCGCATGCCACGCGCCCCGCCTTCCAGCGCCAGCGCGAAATGCGCGCCGACCGTGGCATGGCCGCATACGGGCACTTCGATGGTGGGCGAGAAGAATCGAACGTGCACATCGTGGTCGCCGCCGCGCGGCGGCAGCACGAAGGCGGTTTCCGAATGGCCGAGTTCGCGCGCGATGGCCTGCATCCGCGCGTCGCTCAGCCCGCGCGCATCGGTGACCACGCCGGCAGGATTGCCCTCGCCGCGTGCGGTGGTGAAGGCGTCGATCCGGTAGATGCGCAGCGGGACCATCGGCATGTTCCAGCATTGGGGGAGGGCGAAGTCTAGGGTGCCTGCCCGGCGCCGGCGCGGCGCGGAACGCTGGGTTGCAAGACTGTCCCCGGTCCGGGACCGCGGCCTCGGAACCGCCCGCACACCGCCTCGCGGCCACGGGCCCGCACCGGAAACTTGAAAACCCCGCATTCGCCGCCAGAATGCCCGCCTGACTTCGCAACGCCTGCGCCCATGCCGATCTATGCCTTCGAATGCGCCGCCTGCGGCCATTCCTTCGACCGCCTGCAGAAGATGTCCGACGCGGACCCGGTCCAGTGCCCGTCCTGTGGCGAGCCCCAGGTCCGCCGCCAGTTGACCGCCCCGCAGTTCCGCCTCGCCGGCGGCGGCTGGTACGAGACAGACTTCAAGAAGGACGGCGACAAGAAGCGCAACCTGGCGGGCGAGGGCGGTTCTTCGTCGAAGTCCGACTCCAAGCCGGCTGAAAGCAAGCCTGCCGAGAAAAAGGCGGACGCTCCCGCTTCCAAGCCCTCGACCTGAGGGCCGCGGGGGCCGGCCACGTCGGAAGCATCCCTCCGACCGCCGCGGCTGCCGCTAAAATGCGCAGTTCTCCGGCCACGCGGCCGGACCGTGATCCAGCTGTAGCGCAACCCGGAGCCCCCATGCGTACCCATTTCTGCGGCCTCGTCGATGAGGCCCTGATCGGCCAGACCGTCACCCTGTGCGGCTGGGC
>Ga0209050_1001402_pt1 | contig 26150 bp, 10 predicted proteins | sample Araplavi_mTSA_r2_FD_184276 | JGI IMG/M metagenome (GOLD analysis project Ga0209050, IMG submission 184276) | Arabidopsis root microbial communities from North Carolina, USA - plate scrape MF_Cvi_mTSA_r2 (SPAdes) (version 2) | ecosystem: Host-associated > Plants > Roots > Endosphere | place: USA... | reverse complement strand
GTTCGACGCCGAAGCCATGGCGGCACTGGCGCAGCAGATCGAAGCCGGGCTGCGCGACGTGGTGCAGCACTGCGCCCATGCGCCGGCCGGCCAGTTCACGCCGGGCGACTTCCCGCTGGCGAAGGTCAGCCGCGCCGAACTCGATGGCTGGCAGCGCGAGTATGCGATCGCCAAGCTGTATCCGGCGACGCCAATGCAGCAGGGCATGCAATTCCACAGCGAGCTCGATGCAGGCGCCTATGTGTCGCAATGCTGCCCGCAGCTGGAAGGCGCGCTTGACGCGGCCGCGTTCCGCGCTGCCTGGCAGGCGGTCACGGCGCACTACGACATCTTCCGCACCGCCTTCGTCGGCCAGGGCGACCGCCTGCACCAGCTGGTGCAGCCGTCGGCCGAATTGCCGTGGGTGGAAGAGGACTGGCGCCACCTTGACGAAGCTGCGCAGCGCGCCCGCTTCGCGCAGGTTTGTGCGGACGACCGTGCAGGTGGCTTCGACGCCGCGCGCGCACCGTTGCAGCGCATCGCCCTGTACCGCCTGGGCGAACAACGCTATCAACTGCTGTGGAGCCACCACCACATGCTGCTGGACGGCTGGTGCACGCCGCTGGTATATCGCGACGTGATGGATGCCTACCGGGCCATCGCAGCCGGCGAGGCGCCAGCACTGGCGCAGGTAGCACCCTACGAACGCTATATCGGCTGGCTGTCGGAGCAGGACCAGGACGCGGCGCAGAGATACTGGCGCGACTACCTGGCCGCGCTGGAAGCACCAACCCCGCTGCCCTTCGGCCTGAGCCAGCAGCGGGAAGCAGGGCAGGGCGAGCAGCGCCTGCACCTGGATCGCGGGCAGACCGCGCGCCTCGAAGAATGCGCGCGGCGCCACCACACCACCGTGAACACGCTGCTGCAGCTTGCCTGGGGCTACCTGCTGCATCGCTACAGCGGCGAGCAGCACGTGCTGTTTGGTACCACGATTTCGGGCCGTCCGGCGGAGGTAGCAGATGTTGAACGCATAGTGGGCCTGTTCATCAATACCGTGCCGGTGCGCGTATCCTTCGACGGCGACGACGGCATCGGCAGCCTGCTGGCCGGCCTGCACGGCGCATTCCAGCGCAGCACGGGCTTCGGCTACCTGCCGCTGACCACGATCCGTGCCTGCAGCCGGCTGGCGCCAGGCGGAGCGTTCTTCGACAGCATGCTGGTGTTCGAGAACTATCCGCTGGACGCGGCGCAGGAGGGCGATGCTGCCGCGCGCCACGACGCGCTGCGCATTGCAGCTTACGAATCGTTCGAAGCGGCCGGCTACCCGCTGGCGCTGAGCGTCAGCCTGCGCGACACGCTCAACATCAAGTGCCGCTATTCCCGCGAACGCTTTGCCGATGCCACCATGATCCGCCTGCTGCAGCACCTGGAACTGGTGCTGGCCCAGCTGGCCGGCGCCGAGAACCTGGGGCAGGTCGAGCTGCTTGGCGGCGAGGAGCTGCGCATGCTGCAGCAATGGCAAGGCCCGGCACGCAGTTTCGGCCGCGAGCTATGCCTGCACCAGCTCTTTGAAGCACAGGCGGCGCGCGCGCCGCAACAGGCTGCGCTGGAATGGCAGGGACGCAGCCTCAGTTACGGCGAACTGAATCGCTGCGCCAACCAGGTCGCCCAGCGCCTGGTGGCCCAAGGCGTCAAGCCGGACACCCTGGTTGGTATCTGCGTCGAGCGCTCGCTGGAAATGGTGGTCGGCATCCTGGCCATCCTGAAAGCGGGCGGCGCCTATCTGCCGCTCGACCCCTTGTATCCGGCTGAACGCCTGCGCCATATCCTGCAAGACAGCGGGACGGGGCTGGTGCTGAGCATGTCGGCCGCTTTCAGCGCCGGCCTGCCGCCCCAGGTGCGCAGCCTGGACCTGGACATCGACGCGCTGCTGGCCGATGCCACGCCTGCCGCGGACTTGGCGCCGGCCAGCCTGGGCCTGCGGCCGGAACACCTGGCCTACGTGATCTACACCTCCGGTTCGACCGGCCTGCCGAAAGGCGTCATGGTGGAACACCGCGGCCTGGTCAACCTGATCGAGCACGACATCGGCCTGTTCGAAGTCGGCCCGCAATCGCGCGTCCTGCATTGCGCTTCGATGAGTTTTGACGCCGGCACCGCCCACTTGTTCAAGGGCCTGTGTTCCGGCGCCGCGACCTGCCTGGTCACGCCGGAAGCCGACCTGGTGGAAGCCATGCAGCAGCTGGGCGTGACCCATGCCGCATTCCCGACCGCCATCCTGGAAGCGCAGCGCCGCGCCCCGGTACCGACCCTGCGCACCGTGATTGTCGGCGGCGACGCCTGTCCCAAGGCCCTGGTCGAGTACTGGTCGGCGCAGTGCCGCTTCTTCAATGTGTATGGACCGACCGAAGCCACCATCGCCAGCAGCGCCGCCGCGCTGACGCCGGACTGCCAGGTAACGATTGGCCGCCCAATTGCCAACGTCGAGTTCCATGTGCTGGATGCGGCCATGCGCCCGGTACCGGCCATGGTGCCGGGCGAGCTGTACATCGCCGGCGCGGGCCTGGCGCGCGGCTACCTGAACCGGGAAGAGCTGACGGCCGAACGTTTCATCACTCCGGCCGGCGGTCCGCTGGCCGGCAAGCGCCTGTACCGCAGCGGCGACCTGGTGCGCTACCTGGACGACGGGCGCGTGGAGTTCCTGGGGCGGGTCGACGAGCAGGTCAAGCTGCGCGGCCTGCGCATCGAGCCGGGCGAGATTGCGGCCCGCCTGCGCGAACTGGAGCAAGTGAGCGATGCGGTGGTCCTGCTGTGCGATGCGGGACGCGACAAGGCGCTGGTGGCCTATGTGGTGCCGCGCTGCGGCAGCGACGAAGCGCAGCAGCTGGTGCCGCGCTGGCGCGAAGCGCTGGCGCAGGTCCTGCCGGCCTACATGGTGCCGGCCCGCTTCATCCTGCTGCAGCAGTTCCCGCTCAGCCCGAACGGCAAGCTGGATCGGCGTGCACTGCCGCTGCCGCAGCTGGAAGGCAGCATCTACGTGGCACCGCGCAATGCGACGGAGGCTGCGCTGCAGCAGGCATGGCAGCAGCTCCTGGGGCTGGACCAGGTGGGCGTGGAAGACAACTATTTTGCCTTGGGCGGCAATTCGCTGCAGCTCTCGCGGCTGAGCTATGAGCTGCGCAGCGCCTTTGCCATCGAGCTGCCGGTGAAGTCCCTGTTCGGGGTGCCGACCATCGCCGCCATGGCGCAGCTGGTGGATGCGCTGCGCTCGGTCCAGGCGGAAAACGACAACAACGATATTGAAATGGAAGGGGGCGTGTTATGACTGTTGGAGCTCTGATCGCCGAAGCCACCCGGCGCGGCATCCGCTTTCACGTGGACGGCGGCCAGTTGGGCTTCAAGGCGCCCGCCGGCGCCATGGACGCGCAATTGCGCAGCGAACTGGTTCTTCGCAAGGCCGAGCTGCTGGAGCTGCTGCAGGCGGGCGACGCCGCCGTGCTGCCGCGCCGCGCCGACCCGGCGGCGGACTGCCCGCTGTCGTTTGGCCAGCAACGCCTGTGGTTCATCGACCGCATGGAGGGCGGCAGCCAGTACAACGTACCTGCCGCGCTGGCCCTGGACGGCGAACTCGATCGTGCAGCCCTGGAGCAGGCGCTGGCGAAACTGCTGGAACGCCACGCCGTGCTGCGCACCGCTTACGCCAGCGTCGATGGCGAGCCCGTGCAGCGGATACAGGCATCGGCCGTGCCGGCACTGGAATGGATCGACCTGGCCGGCCTGCAAGGCGAACCTCAGGATGCCGAGGTGCGCCGCCTGGCCGCCGCCGAAGCGGCCCGTCCGTTCGACCTGCAACACGGCCCGGTGCTGCGCGCCAGCGTGCTGGCCCTGGCGCCGCAGCGCCACGTGCTGCTGGTCACGCTGCACCATATCGCCACCGACGGCTGGTCGATGGGCATCGTGGTGCGCGAATTTGCGGAGCTGTATGCAGCGCAGGTGGCCGGCCGCGCTGCGGTCCTGCCTGACCTTCCCGTGCAGTACGCCGACTTCGCCGCATGGCAGCGGCAACAGGTCGACGGGGCGGCGCTCGAGCGCCAACTGGGCTACTGGCGCGGGCGCCTGGCCGGCTTGCCGCAGGTGCACAGCCTGCCGCTCGACAGGGCGCGCCCGGCCCAGCAAGGCTTCGACGGCGCGATTTTCCAGCATACCCTGGGCGCCGGCCTGCTGAAGCAGCTGAAGGCGCTGGCCGCGGGCCACGGCGCCACCTTGTTCATGGTGCTGCATACCGCCTTCGCCGTGCTGCTATCGCGCTGGAGCAATGAGCGCGACATCGTGGTCGGCAGCCCGATCGCGGGCCGCCAGCGCAAGGAACTGGAAGGCCTGGTCGGCCTGTTCGTCAATACCCTGGTGCTGCGCAGTGAAGTCGATCCGGAACTGCCGTTTGCCGCCTTGCTGGCGCAGGGCAAGGCCGGCTTGCTGGATGCCTATGCCCACCAGGACCTGCCGTTTGAGAAGCTGGTCGACGCCCTCAATCCCGAGCGCAGCCTGGCGCATGCGCCGCTGTTCCAGCTCATGTTCTCGATGCAGGATGCGGCGCCCGGCAAGCTGCAGCTGCCCGGCCTGCAGGTGTCGAGCATCGGCGCCCAGCACGTGGTTGCCAAGTTCGACCTCGAGCTGTCGGCTGGCGAGGACGAACGCGGCGCACTGCTGCTGAACTGGCAATACGCCACCGGCCTGTTCGAACAGGCGACCGTCGAGCGCCTGGCCAACAGCTTTGGCGTGCTGCTGGCGGCGATTGCCGCCGCACCCCAATCCGCTGTTGGCGCCTTGCCGCTGTTGCCCTCGTCCGAGCTGCTGCAGCTCCAGGCCTGGGGCGACGGCGGCCGCGCGGCCGCAGCGGGTTGCCTGCACCAGATGTTCGAGGCGCAGGCTGCGGCCACGCCGCATGCGCCGGCGCTGGCATGGGACGGCCAGGCCATGGATTACGCGGCCCTCAACGCGCATGCCAACCGTGTGGCGCACCGCCTGCTGGCCGATGGGCTGCAGCCGGGGCAACTGGTTGGCATCTGCATGGAGCGCTCGCCGGAGATGATCGCTGCCATGCTGGGCATCCTGAAAGCCGGCGGCGCCTTCGTGCCGCTCGACCCATCGTACCCGCAAGCACGCCTGGCGCACATGCTGCAGGACAGCGACGCGCACGTGGTGCTGACGCAGCAGCGCCTGCGCCAGCGCCTTGGGCACGGCGCCGTGATCTGCCTGGACGACTCCATGGCGCTGGCCGGACAGCCCTCCGCCAATCCCCAGGTGCCAGGCCTTGGCGCCAGCCACCTGGCGTACGTGATCTACACCTCCGGCTCCACCGGCCTGCCGAAAGGCGTGATGGTGGAGCATGGCAGCGTGGCGGCTCACGTGCAGGCCGTGCAGGCCCGCTACGGGCTGTGCGCCGACGACCGCGTGCTGATGTTCTCCGGCCTGGGCGTCGACGCCGCGCTGGAGCTGCCGCTGTGTGCGTGGCTGGCCGGCGCTTGCGTCCACCTGCGCGGCGAGGCGCTGCCGCTGCCGGCGCAGTTGCTGGCGCAGTGCAGCGCGCAGGGCATCACGGCGGCCGACCTGCCCCCTGCCTACCTGTGCGAAATGCTGGCCGATCCTGCCGCCGATGCCGCTTACTGGCAGGCCAGCAGCCTGCGCGTGGTGGTGGCGGGCGGCGAGGCCTTCCCGCCGGTCCTGCTGCGCCATTGGCAACAGCATGGCCTGCACGGCCGCATCCGGCTGTTCAATGCCTACGGTCCGACCGAAACCACGATTACCGCTAGCCTTTACCAGGTGGCGCCCGATTGCGATGCCGGTGCCATTCCGCTCGGCGCGCCGCTGCCGGGCCGCCGCTTCGCCGTGCGCGATGCGCGCGGCCAGCTGCTGCCGCGCGGCGTGACTGGCGAACTGCATATCGAAGGCAGCAGCCTGGCACGCGGCTACCTGAACCAGCCGCAGCTCAGTGCCGAACGCTTCGGCGCCGCCGGCCAGCGCAGCTACCGCACCGGCGACATGGTGCGCTGGAACGCGGCCGGGCAGCTGGTGTTTGCCGGCCGCTGCGACGACCAGGTCAAGCTGCGCGGCTTCCGCATCGAACTGGGTGAAATCGCCTCCTGCCTGTCCAGCCATGGCGCGGTCGGCGAAGCGCAGGTGCTGCTTGCCGCCGGCAGGCTGGTCGCCTATGTTGTCGCCGCCGAGGAAGGTTGGGAGGCGCTGGAGCAGGCCTTGCGCAGCCACGCCGCGCAGCACCTGGCCGACTTCATGTTGCCGTCGTCCTACGTACGGCTGGATGCCTTGCCGCTGCTGCCGAACGGTAAAGTCGACCGCCGCGCCTTGCCGCTGCCGGCCGCTGCGCCGGCCGTGCTGGCGGCGCCAGGCACCGACACCGAGCATGCCCTGGCCGAAATCTGGTGCAAGGTGCTTGGGCTGGAACAGGCCAGCGTGCAGGCCAGCTTCTTTGAGCTGGGCGGCAATTCGCTGCTGGCGATGCGGGTGATGAGTGCAGTGGCCCGTGAATTCGACCTCGAACTGCCGGTACGCGCGCTGTTCGAGCACCAGGACATCGCCGGCCTGGCGGCGCATATCGACGCGCGTCGCGCCGAAGGCGGCAATACCTGGCGGGAGATTCCGCTGGCCGCCGCCGACCGCCCGCTGGCGCTGTCATTTGCACAGCAGCGCCTGTGGTTCATCGACCAGCTCGAGGGGGCCGGCAGCCAGTACAACATGCCGGTCGCGCTGCTGCTGGAAGGCGCGCTTGACCAGGCGGCACTGCGCGACGCGCTGCAACAGCTGCTGCAGCGCCATGCCGTGCTGCGCACCAGCTATCGGGCGGTGGACGGCGAGGCGCAGCAATGCGTCTCCAGCGACTGCACGCCGCAACTTGAAACAGCCAGCCTGGAGGCGCTGGCCGACGTGCAGCAGGACGAAGAGCTGCGCCGCCTTGCCGCCATCGAAGCGGCACGGCCGTTCGACCTGGCGCACGGGCACATGCTGCGCGCGACCCTGCTAGCTCTGGCTCCACAGCGGCATGCGCTGCTGGTGACCATCCACCACATCGCCGCCGACGGCTGGTCGATGGGCATCGTGGTACGCGAATTCGCCGAACTGTATGCTGCGGCCGCGCAACGACGTGCAGCCAGCCTGCCGGAGCTGCCGGTGCAATACGCCGACTACGCCCAGTGGCAACGCGGCCAGGAGGGGCAAGCCCGCCTGGCGCAGCAAGCCGGCTACTGGCGCGAGCGCCTGGCCGGCCTGCCGCAGGTGCATGGCCTGCCGCTGGACAAGGCGCGCCCGGCGCGGCAGCAGTTCGACGGTGCGCTGCACCAGCAGCTGCTGCCGCCGGCCGTGCTGGCCCGCCTGCAGGCGGTGGCCGCGGCGCACGATGCCACCCTGTTCATGGTGCTGCATACGGCGCTGGCGGTCCTGCTGTCACGCTGGAGCAATGAATCCGATATCGTGGTCGGCAGCCCGGTGGCCGGCCGCCAGCACCAGCAGCTTGAAGGCCTGGTGGGCCTGTTCGTCAACACCCTGGTGCTGCGGACCCAGGTTGATCCCGAACTGCCGTTCGCAACACTGCTGGCGCAGGGCAGGGCAGCGCTGCTGGAAGCATACGCGCACCAGGACCTGCCGTTCGAAAAACTGGTCGACGCGCTGCAGCCGGAGCGCAGCCTGGCGCATACCCCGCTGTTCCAGCTGATGTTCTCGATGCAGAATATGGCCGCGGCCGAGCTGGCGCTGCCCGGCCTGCAGGTGTCCAGCCTGGCCAGCGGCCACGTGGTCAGCAAGTTCGACCTCGAGCTGTCGGCCGGCGAAACGGAGCGCGGCCTGGCCCTTACCTGGAACTACGCCACCAGCCTGTTCGAAGCCGCCACCATCGAGCGCATGGCGGACGGCTTTGCATTGCTGCTGGAGGCACTTGCGCAGGATCCGCAACAGGCTGCCGGCGCGTTGCCGCTGCTGACGGCGCGCGACGCTGCCCTGCTCGACAGCTGGAATGCCACCGCGCGCGAGTATCCGTCCGGCGCCTGCATCCACCACCTGTTCGAAGCCCAGGCCCTGGCTACGCCGGACGCACCGGCGCTGCGCTGCGAAGGCGTGCAACTGAGCTACCGCGAGCTGAACGAACGGGCCAACCGCATCGCCCACCGACTGCTGGCCGACGGCATGCAGCCCGGCGAACTGGTAGGCCTGTGCACCGGGCGCTCGCTGGAGATGGTCGCCGGCGTATACGGCATCCTGAAGGCTGGCGGCGCTTACCTGCCGCTCGACCCCTCCTATCCGGCCGCACGCCTGCAGTACATGCTGGAAGACAGCGCGGTGCGCACGGTGCTGACGCAAACCCACCTGCAGGGGACAACCGCAGTGCCGGCGCAACTGGCGCTGTGCCTGGACCAGGAACAGGAATTCGCCTGCCAGCCCGGCCACAATCCGGCGCTGCAGCAGGCGCCGGACAGCCTGGCTTACGTGATCTACACCTCCGGTTCCACCGGCCAGCCGAAAGGCGTACTGTGCGAACACCGCGGCCTGGTCAACCGCATCGACTGGATGCAGCGCGAGTACCGCATGACGAGCGGCGACCGGGTGCTGCAGAAAACCCCGTACAGCTTCGATGTATCGGTATGGGAGCTGACCTGGCCGTTCACGGTGGGCGCCTGCCTGGTGATGGCCCGTCCGGGCGGCCACCAGGTCCCGGCCTACCTGGCGGAAACCATCCAGTCCGAGGGCATCACCATCCTGCACTTCGTGCCGTCGATGCTGGGAGCCATGCTGGCGAGCGGCCGCTGGCAGGAATGCACAGCGGTGCGCCAGGTGTTCTGCAGCGGCGAGGCGCTGCCTTACCCGCTGGTACAGCAATTTTTCGCCAGCCACCGCGCCGAACTGCATAACCTGTACGGCCCGACCGAAGCCTCGATCGACGTCTCCTACTGGCCGGCCGCGCCGCGCGGCGGGCGCCAGGTGGTGCCGATCGGGCGCCCGATCCAGAACATGCAGCTGCATGTGCTGGACGCCGCGCTGCGCCCGGTTCCGGTAGGCGTGGCCGGCGAGCTGCATATCGGCGGCATCGGCCTGGCGCGCGGCTACCTGAACCGCCCGGAACTGAACGCGCAGCGCTTCATCGAACGCGTTTGCGAAGACGGCAGCGTGCAGCGCCTGTACAAGACCGGCGACATCGCACGCTACCTGCCCGACGGCAACCTGGAATACCTGGGGCGCGCCGACTTCCAGGTCAAGCTGCGCGGCCTGCGCATCGAGCTGGGTGAAATCGAAGCGCAGCTGTGCGCCCAGCCTGGCGTGGCCGAAGCGGCGGTGCTGGCACAGGGCCAGGGCGATGCGATGCGCCTGGTGGCCTATGTGGCGCCGGCCGCCCCGCAGCCGGACGAAGCGGCCTTCGTAGCTGCGCTGCAGTCTTCACTTGGCGTGGCGCTGCCCGACTATATGGTGCCGGCCAGCTTCGTGCTGCTGGAACGCCTGCCACTGAGTGCAAACGGCAAGCTCGATCGCAAACAGCTGCCGCAGGCCAGCCAGGCTGCGGTGCAGGCTCCTTACTGCGCGCCGGAAGGCGAGCTGGAAACGGCCCTGTGCGCCTTGTGGGCCGCACACCTTGGCCTGGAGCGCGTCGGCGCGACCGACAGCTACTTTGCGCTGGGCGGCGATTCGATCCGCGCGATCCGGCTGGTGGCTGCGATGCAGGCGGCCGGCGTGGCGGCATCGGTGCGCGACATCTTCGCCGCCAGGACGGTACGGGGGCTGGCCCAGATCCTGGACAGCGGCGCCGGCGTTGCCAGCGCCGGCAGCGACGTGGCGCCGTTCGGCATGCTGGACGACGCCGAACGCGACGCGCTGGCGCCGCTGCTGCGTGAACAGCTGCTGGAAGACGCGTTCCCGCTGACCCGCCTGCAGGAGGGCATGGTGTTCCACAGCCGCCTGGACGCGGAAGGCGGCACCTACCACGACGTGCTGAACGTGCGCGTCGGCGCAGCGCTCGACCTGGAACGCTTCCGCCAGGCGCTGGAACAGTTGATGTCGGCGCACGGCATGCTGCGCACGGTCTACGCGCTGGACGGCGTGCGCCCGCTGCAGCTGGTCTACAAACGGGCCGTCGCGCCGCTGCTGTACCGCGATTTGCGCGGCATGGACGCTGCGGCGCAGGCCGCCCTGGTAGCGGAACAGGTGGCCTGCGAGCGCGCCGGCGCCATCGACTTCGGCAGCGCGCTGTGGAAAGTCGTGCTGCTGCACCTGGATGACGGCGCCTTCCAGTACATCCTGAGCTTCCACCATTCGATGCTGGATGGCTGGAGCATCGCCAGCCTGAACACGGAACTGTTCCAGCGCTACCACGGCCAGCCGGCTGCAGCCGGGGCGGCGCTGCCTTACCGCCACTACGTGTGGCAGGAACAGCAGGCGCTGGCCGATGCCGCGGCGCGCAACTATTGGCGCGACATGCTGGACGGCGCCCGCCTGCCGTGGTGGAGCGGACGCCCGGCCGGCGCCATGGTATCGCTGCCGGTGGCAATCGATGCGCAGCTGTCGGCGCGCCTGGCGGCGCTGGCCGCGCGCCTCGGCGTGCAGGACCGCTCGGTGCTGCTGGCGGCCCACATGGCGGTGCAGGGCATGCTGTGCGGGCAGGACGACGTCACCAGCTCGGTGGTGGCCAATGGCCGGCCCGAACGCGAAGGGGGCGACCGCACCCTGGGCCTGTTCCTCAACGCGCTGCCGGTGCGCAGCCGCCTGGCGGGGCAGAGCTGGCAGCAGCTGGCCTGCGAAATGGACGCGCTGGCGCTGGCCATGCAGCCGCACCGCCACTATCCGCTGGCCGCGATCCAGTCCGACGCCCGCCTCGACCTGTCGGGCTCCCTGTTCAACTACACCAGCTTCCACGTCTACGACAAGCTGGCCGGCGGCGCGGATGCCGCCATCGAGCAAAGCCACGAGCAGAACAACTACCTGTTCAGCTCCGAGTTCGCGCGCAGCGGCAGCGCCGATAGCGTGCGCTTCCACCTGACGGTCAAGGCTGATGCTGCGCTGTTTGGCGGCGCCTTCGGCCAGCGCATCGCGGGCTACTACGCCAGCGTGTTGCAGGCCATGGCCGCGGACAGCACGGCGCCGCTGGCACTGGGCGACCTGCTGGGCGACGAGGAAACGCGGCAGGTGCGCCGCCTGGCCATGCCGGCGCCGCTGGCGCCCGTGCAGGATGTGCTGGCCGGTTTCCGCGCCCAGGCGGCGCGCCGTCCGCTGCATGCGGCACTGGAATGGCAGGGCCAGCCTTGCAGCTACCAACAGCTCGACGTCCTGTCCGAAACCCTGGCGCAGGAGCTGGCACGGCGCGGCGTGCGCTGCGGCGACGTGGTGGCAGTCTGCCTGCCGCGCGGCGTGGCCATGGTGGCGGCGCTGCTGGCCGTGATGAAGGCCGGCGCCGCCTACCTGCCGATGGACCCTTCGCATCCGGCCGGCCGCCTGGAATACATGCTGGACGACAGCGGCGCGGCGCTGCTGCTGTGCGCCCAGGACAATGCGCTGGCCGTGCCGGCAAGCTGCCAGCGCCTGGTGCTGGACGAAGCAAGCTGGCCGGCACCGGCCGGCATCCCGGCCGCGCTGCCCGGCGCCGGCATGCTGGCTTACCTGATCTACACCTCCGGCTCCACCGGCCAGCCGAAAGGCGTGCGCATCGGGCACGCGGCATTGGCTGCTTTCATCGCAGGCGCTTGCCAGCGCGCGGAGATCGACGAAGCGACCCGCTGGCTGGCGTTGACCACCATCAGCTTCGACATCGCCGGCTTCGAGCTGTTTGGCCCGCTGACGCAGGGCGGCACCGTGGTACTGGCGCCAGCTGACGGGGCGCGCGACGCAGCCTATCTGGGCACCGCCCTGGCTGGCGGCATCAACGTGATGCAGGCCACGCCGGTGAGCTGGTCGCTGCTGCTGGAGAGCGGCTGGCAGGGCAGCGGCCAGTTGCGCGCGCTGGCGGGCGGCGAGCCGCTGCCGCTGGAACTGGTGCAGGCGCTGGCGCCGCGTTGCGGCCGCGGCCTGTACAACTGCTATGGGCCGACCGAGGCGACGATCTGGTCGCACGTGGCGCCGCTGCTGGTGCAGCAGGAGCGCGTGCTGCTGGACGGCCTGCTTCCCGGTTACGGCCATGCCGTCTGCAACGACGCGCTGCAACCGGTGCCGCAGGGCGTGATCGGCGAGCTGCTGCTGTCGGGCGCCGCGCTGGCAGAGGGCTACCACGGGCGCGACGAGCTGACGGCCGCCAAGTTCGTGCAGGCATCGGCAGGGCCTTTGGCCGGCCTGCGGCTGTACCGTACCGGCGACCTGGTGCGCCGGCTCGACGGCGAACAGCTGGAATTCCTGGGCCGCAGCGACGACCAGGTCAAGATCCACGGCTACCGCATCGAGCTGGGCGAGATCGAGCAGCAGCTGCTGGCCTGCGACGGCGTCGAACGCGCGCTGGTGGTGGCGCACGGCGCGCCCGGCCAGCAGCGCCTGGCCGCCTACGTGGTGGCGCCGGAAGCACCGGGCAGCGACCTGCTGGAAACCCGCCTGCGCCTGGCGCTGCGCGAGCGCCTGCCGGCGTACATGGTGCCGGCTGCGATCGTGGCGCTGGATGCTTTCCCGCTGACGCCGAACGGCAAGGTGGACAAGAAGGCGCTGCCGCAGCCGGGCAGCCTGCCGGATGCGGCGCACTGCGCGCCATGGAACGACACCGAACGCGCGCTGTGCAGCCTGTGGCAGCGCGTCCTGGGCGGCGGCGCGGTCAGCGCCACCGCCGACTTCTTCGAACTGGGCGGCGACTCGCTGCTGGCGACGCGCATGCTGGTGCAGCTCAACCAGCAGTTCGGGCTGGCGCTGGGGATCCGCGACATCTTCAACCAGCGTACCGTGCGCGACCTGGCCCTGCACCTTGACGTGCTGGCCACGCGCACGGCAGCCAGCGGCGCCGGCACGGTGCCTCAGGAGGAAATCGAATGGTAAGCCATCAAAGCGGGGCGCAACTGAAGCGCTTCGTACTGGACCTGCACCGCGACGGCATCCAGCTGTACGCGGAACAAGGCAAGCTGAAAACCCGCGCCGCGGCCGGCGCCATCACGCCGCAGATCGGCGCCGAGATCCGCGCCAACAAGGATGCGCTGCTGGCCTTGCTGTCCGAAGTAGCGGCCAACGACGCCGCCCCGGCGCCGCTGCCGCGCCGTCCGGCAGGCGCCGAGTTGCCGCTGTCGTTTGCCCAGCAGCGGCTGTGGTTCATCGACCAGCTCGAAGGCGGCAGCAGCCAGTACCACCTGCCGGCCGCCCTGCGGCTGGAGGGGGAACTTGACGTGGCGGCCCTGCATTCGGCGCTGCACCAGCTGCTGCAGCGCCATGAAGTGCTGCGCACTACCTATGCCAGCGTGGCCGGCGGCGCAGTGCAGCGGCCCGGTGCCGCGGCGCCGCTGGTGCTGGCGGTGCATGACCTGGCCGCGCTGGAGCCGCTGCAGCGCGAAGAGGCAGTACACCGGCATGCCCGGCAGCATACGGTGCAACCGTTTGACCTGGCCCGCGAGCCGATGCTGCGCGCCAGCCTGCTGGTCCTGGGCCCGGACAGCCATGTGCTGCTGGTCACCCTGCACCATATCGCGGCCGACGGCTGGACGCTGGGCCTGGTGGTGCGCGAGTTCGCCCAGCTGTATGCGGCGCAGCGTACGGGCCAGCCATCGCCGCTGGCGCCGCTGCCTTTGCAGTATGCCGATTTCGCGCACTGGCAGCGCAGCTACCTGGAAGGGGCGCGCCTGCAGGAGCAACTGGCCTACTGGCGCGCGCGCCTGGAGGGCCTGCCGCTCGTGCACGGCCTGCCGCTGGACCGCCCGCGCCCGGCGCGCCAGCAATTTACCGCCGGACTGCACCAGCAATGCCTGCCAGCCGCGCTGCTGGCCAGGCTGAAGGCCCTGGGCGGCCAGCACCACGCGACGCTGTTCATGGTGCTGCATACGGCGCTGGCGGTGCTGCTGGCACGCTGGAGCGGCGAGCGCGACATCGTGATCGGCAGCCCGATCGCCGGCCGCAACCGCCCCGAACTGGAAGGCATGGCCGGCATGTTCGTCAATTCGCTGGTGCTGCGCAATGACATCGACCCCGATGCGCCGTTCGCGCAGCTGCTGGAGCAGGACCGGCGCGACCTGCTGGATGCCTACGCACACCAGGAGCTGCCGTTCGAGCAACTGGTGGAAGCGCTGCAGCCCGAACGCAGCCTGGCGCACGCGCCGCTGTGCCAGGTCATGTTCTCGATGCAGAACCTGGGGCAGGGCAGCCTGCAGCTGCCGGGATTGCAGGTTGCGCCGCTGGCCGGCGGCCCCGCGGTGACGCGCTACGAGCTGGAACTGTCGGCCGCCGAGAGCCCGCAAGGCCTGGTGCTGGACTGGAATTTCGCCGCGGCCCTGTTCGATGCGGCGACGATCGAACGCATGGCGGCCAGCTTCGCCGTGCTGCTGGAAGCGATTGCCGCCACGCCGCAGCAGGCGGTCGGCCGCCTGCCTGTGCTGGGCCGCCAGGACCTGGCCGTGCTGCAGTCCTGGCAGGAAGCCGGCCAGGCCGCCGCCCTGGCGCTGCCGCCGGCGCGCTGCCTGCACCAGCTGTTCGAAGAGCAATCGGCCGCCACTCCCGATGCCGTTGCGCTGCGCAGCGACGCCGGTAACTGGAGCTACCGGCAGTTGAACCAGGAGGCCAACCGCATTGCCCATTGCCTGCTGGCGACAGGCGTCGCCATGGAAGCGCCGGTCGGCCTGTGCGCCGGGCGCTCGCCCGCCATGGTGGCCGCGCTGCTGGGGATCCTGAAAGCCGGCGCCGCGTACGTACCGCTGGACCCGGCCTACCCGGCGGAGCGCATTGCCTTCCTGGCGCGGGACAGCGGCATGCAGCTGCTGCTGTCGGGCGGAGCCTTGCCTGAAGGACTGCAGGCGGTACAGCAGGACGGCCTGCGCGTGCTGGTGCTGGACGCCATCCTGGCCGAAGGCTGGCCCGCGCACGACCCGGCACTGCCGGTGCAGCCATCGCAACTGGCCAACGTGATTTATACCTCCGGCTCCACCGGCCAGCCCAAGGGCACCCTGCTGGAACACGCCGGCGCGCTGCGCCTGCTGGCTGCCGGCAGCCTGCCGTACGGCGCCGGCAGCGTCTCGCTGCACCTGTCCTCGATTTCCTTCGATGCGGCCACCTTCGAACTGTGGGCCCCGCTCTGCCAGGGCGGCAGCGTGGCGCTGTATCCGCCGGCCCCGATCGACATGGAGGAGCTGAACCGCCAGGTGTTGCGGCATGGCGTGACCACGCTGTTCCTGACCTCCGGCCTGTTCGAGCAGTGGAGCGCCCGCCTGCCGCAACTGCCAACCCTGCGCCATGTGATGTCGGGCGGCGACGTGGTGAGCACGAGCGGGGTGGCCCGCCTGCAGCAGGCGCTGCCTGCCGTGCAATACATCAACCTGTACGGGCCGACCGAGAACAGTTCGCTCAGCACCAGCTACCCGGTGCCGGCCGGCTGGCCGGCAGGACAGCCGCTGCCGCTGGGCCACGCGCTGCCCGGTACCCTGCTGCGCGTCTGCGATGGGCTGGGGCAGGAAGTGCCGCCCGGCGTGGCAGGCGAACTGTGGCTGGGCGGCAGCGGCGTTGCGCGCGGCTACCGGCAGCGTCCGCAGCAGAACGCGCATGCCTTCGTAAGCCTGGACGGTGCGCGCTGGTACCGCAGCGGCGACCGCGTGCGCCGCCGCCTGGACGGCATCCTCGAATTCATCGGCCGCAACGACGGCCAGGTCAAGCTGCGCGGCTTCCGTATCGAGCCGGAAGAAATCGAAGCCCGCCTGATGGCGCTGGACGGCGTGGCCGAAGCCAGCGTGCAGGTGCAGGGCGAAGGCATGCACAAGCAACTGGTGGCCTACGTCGCGGGCGCCGTGGCGGGCGAGCAGGCGGCTGCGCTGGCGGCGCGCCTGCGCGCTGGCCTGGGCCGCGACTTGCCGGAGTATATGCTGCCGTCGGCCTTTGTTGCGTTGGCGGCGCTGCCGCTGACACCGAATGGCAAGCTCGATCGTGCCGCCCTGCGCCGTATCGAACTGCCGCGTGCGGCGCAGCAGGGAATGCCGCCGGCAACGCCCATGCAGCGCAAGCTGGCCGGCGCCTGGTGCGATCTGCTCAAGCTTGGCAGCGTCGGCATCGACGACAGTTTCTTCAGCCTGGGCGGCAATTCGATCACCCTGATCGAGCTGAAATTCCGCCTGCAGGAGCTGGGCTTGCGCGTCGAACTCAAGGACCTGATGGAGCAAGCCACCATCCGCGCCCTGGCGGCCTGGCTGGAAGCGCAAGCCGCGGGAGGCGCCGTGCGCGACCTGGCGGCCGACACGCTGGTGCGCCTGAACCAGGGCGGGAGCGGACTTCCCTTGTACGTGTTGCACCCGTTTGGCGGCGGCGTGGAAGGCTACCGCGCCCTGGCGCAGTCGCTGGCCGGCGTCGCGCCGGTCACCGGCGTGCAGGCGCCCTGCATGGCCGGCGCCGACTTCCACTTCGACACGCTGGAGCAACTGGCGCGCCTGTATGCCGATGCCATCCTGGCCGAGGCGCCGGGACAGCCTTGCGCCCTGGCCGGCTATTCCGGCGGCGGCAAGCTGGCCACGCTGGTGGCGGCGCTGCTGCAGCGCGAGGGCAGGGCAGTGCGCTACCTGGCCCTGTTCGACTGCAATTTCCACGATCCCGATTACACGCCGGACGAGGACGACTTCGTGCGCCTGTCGCGCTTCTGTTTCAGCCTGCACGTCATCAACAGCGCGGCGGAAGTGCCGGCCGCATGGCGCGGCTTGCCATACGCCGACCTGCTGGAACGATTCACCGACCTGGTGCTGGAGCGCCGCAACTACGAGCGCCAGGCCGTGCAGGCCACGCTGAAGTTCGGCGTCAACCTGCTGCGCGCCGGCTGGACGCCGCCGCAGGGCCTGGCCCTGGACGGCCCGGTACATGCCTTCCTCAGCACCGGCAACGGCGCGCCGGAGCAGAACCGCGCCTGCTGGAGCGCCGTATTTGCCAATCCGCCTGCCTTCCACCCGGTCGATGCGGACCATAACCAGTTCATGGAAACGGCTTCGCTGCAGCAGATGCAGGCCGCGCTGGTGCAGGCACTGAACAACCAAACCTGAAAAACTAGAGAGACAGCAATGACCCAAGAAACCCAACTGTACCTGCGCGACGACGTCTGCATCGACCCCCTGGTCAACCAGTGGTATGCCTGGCCCAACCTGATCGCCCCGGTCACGTACGCGATGTACATGCGCAAGACGCACCGCCGCCTGATGCACTCCTTCGTCAACAACCACGAGCTGCACATCATCGCCAACCAGGATCCGGCGATGGCCGGCGGCGGGGAATTCGTCGATTGCGGCGCCGACGAGGTGGAAGCGGTACGCGCCCTGATCGACAAGTTCGACCGCGAGCACGCCCAGTGCCAGGTATTGTGCGACAGCGTCAAGGAGCTCGACACCCTGCTGAAGGCCCACACCAGCGGCGAGACGGTGGAACCGCTGTACGAAAAAGTGCCGGATGCCCTGAAGGGCTACGTGGAACTGTTCATGGACCTGTACCACCAGCCGTCCTACCGCCTGATCGAAGGCCTGCTGTATCACAGCCCCTATTACGATCCGTCGATCCAGGCGGTGTCTTTCTCGCGCCTGCAGCCGGGCAAGCCGCGTCCCTTCGTGCTGAGCACGCCGCGCCTGCCGGGCGCCGACAACCTGCAGCTGCGGCGGCCGTTTGCCGCGCCGCTGTGGGACCGCATCTTCCGCGCGCGCAGCGAGCCGATCGCCGAATCGGAAGCGGCCGCGCTGTTCAGCCAACCGGGCCTGGCCGGCGGCCTCGATTGGCGCGAGCTGTTCACCACCGAGCCGCCGGCGCGGCGCCACCAGCCGGTGCGCGAAGGCGTGCGCCTGTCCTATGTCGGCCACGCCGGCTTCCTGATCGAGACGGCGCAGGTGGCGGTGCTGGTCGACCCCGTGATCGCCAACCGCACGCCGGACAACAGCGAGCGCGTGATCAGCTTCAGCGAGCTGCCGGAGCATATCGACTACCTGTGCCTGACCCACAACCATTCCGACCACGTCAACGTGGAAACCCTGCTGCAGCTGCGCCACAAGGTGGGCCGGGTGCTGGTGCCGAAAAATAACGGCGGCACCCTGGCCGACCCTTCGCTCAAGCTGATCCTGCGCAAGCTGGGCTTTGATGCGCACGAGGTGGAGGACATGGAGGAATTCATGCTGCCGGGCGGCCGCCTGGTCAGCATCCCCTTCCTCGGCGAGCACGGCGACCTGAACATCCGCAGCAAGACGGCCTGGCTGTTCGAGCTGCTGGGCAAGAAGATCTACGCCGGCGCCGACTCGTCCAACCTGGAGCCGCGCATGTACCAGCACATCAAGGCCATCACCGGCGAACTGGACGTGCTGGCGATCGGCATGGAGTGCGTGGGGGCGCCCTACACCTGGCTGTACGGTGCGCTGGCCAGCGCGCCGGTCGAGCGCCAGGTCAAGGAATCGCGCCGCCTGAACGGCTCCGATTTCGACAAGGCGGCGCGCATGCTGGCCACCTTCAACGCCAAGCGCGTGCTGATCTACGCATTGGGCATGGAGCCCTGGTACGGCTATTTCATGGGCGTCGACTACAACGACGACTCGCAGCAAATCATCCAGTCCGGCCAGATGGTGGAGCACTGCCGCGGCCTGGACATCCCGGTCGAGCGCCTGTGCGGCAAGTTCGTGCTGGACCTGTAATCGCAAACCATACCGAAAATAAGGAGATCCCAAATGACTGTCCTGGAACGTATCAGTATCGAAGCCCTGGAAACCGTTGGCGGCATGCCGCTGCTGTTGAACGTCGATACCGGCGGGCGCCGCCTGCTGGAATGGGCGGCCGAGGAGGCCGAAGCCATCGAACAGGTGGTGCAGCAGAACGGTGCGCTGCTGCTGCGCGGGCTGCCGGTCCACAGCAGCAAGCAGTTCGGCGACGTCCTGTCGCTGCTGTTCGGCGGCGAGCTGCTGGACTATGCCTACCGTTCGACCCCGCGCACCGAATTGCGCGGCAAGGTTTACACCGCCACCGAATACCACGCCGACCAGGCCATCCCGCAGCACAACGAGAACGCGTACGCCAACAGCTGGGCGATGCGCATCGGTTTCCTGTGCCTGCTGCCGTCGGAGCAGGGCGGCGCCACCCCGATCGGCGACAGCCGCCGCGTCTACCAGATGATCCCGGCCGACGTCCGCGAGCGTTTCGAGCGGCATGGCGTCATGTACGTGCGTAATTATTCCGACGTCGACCTGCCCTGGCAGGAGGTATTCCAGACCGGCGACAAGGCCGAAGTGGAACGCTACTGCGCCGCCAACGGCATCCGCTGCGAGTGGCGGCCGGACAATGGCCTGCGCACGGTGCAGGTCAACCCGGCCAGCGCCGTGCATCCGGTAACGGGGGAGCAGGTCTGGTTCAACCAGGCGCACCTGTTCCACGTCAGCAGCCTGCAGCCGGAAGTGCGCAGCAGCCTGCTGGCTGCGCTGGGCGAGGATGAACTGCCGCGCAATACCTTCTACGGCGACGGCAGCCCGATCGAGGAAGAGGTGCTGGACCAGATCCGCGCCGTCTACGACCGCACCACGCTGGCCTTCCCCTGGCAGCAGGGCGACCTGCTCCTGCTCGACAACATGCTGTTCACGCACGGCCGCCAGCCCTATGTGGGCGAGCGCAAGGTGCTGGTCGGCATGGCCCGCCCGCATGGCCACCCGGCAGCGACCTGACAGAAGTGACAGTTGTGGGCCTGGCAGGGCGATGTGACACTGCCAGGCACCATTTCACCAGACCGTTCGCAGCCTGCGTACTGCGGACAGAAAGCTCATCAAATGAAACTGAAAGCCTCTTTTGCCGCCACCTGCCTTGCACTGGCCGCCCTGGCCCCGGCCGCTGCGCTGGCCGGCGCGCAGGCAGCCGATGCCAAATTGCTCATGTCGGCCGTCGATGCCGGGCGCCCGCAGCTGCTGCGCGCCCTGGTGGCCGATGGCGTCAACGTCGACGCCGTGTCGGACGGCGACGGCTCGGCCCTGATCCTGGCCGTGCGCCAGCGCAAGGTTGAGATGGTCGACGAATTGCTGCGCCTCGGCGCCAACGCCAACCTGGCGGTGCCGGGCGACGGCAGCCCGCTGATCACGGCCGCCCGCAACGGCGACCTGGCGCTGGCGCAGAAGCTGGTCAAGGCCGGCGCCCTGGCCAACCAGGCCGTGGCCGGCGACGAATCGCCGCTGATCCAGGCGGCACGCGCCGGCAGCCTGCCGCTGGTCCAGTTCCTGGTCGCCAGCGGCGCCGACGTCAACCTCGGCGTGCCGGACGAGCGCCAGCGCGGCGCCTTCCTGACGCCCCTGAACCAGGCCGCCAGCGCCGAAGTGCGCAGCTGGCTGCTGGCCAACGGCGCCCGCAAGGCGCAATAAAGCCATGGACGTCGTCAAACAGAAGGTGGCGCCGGCCCCGGTCTACCGCTCGCGCAAGGCGCAGGGCGCCGTCGCGCTGGCTGCGCTGGCGCTGGTGGCAGCCTGGCAGTTCATGCAGCCGTCCGGCGCCGAGACGGTGCAGCGCTCGGCGATCCTGCTGGGCACCGTGCGCCAGGGCGACCTGCAGGTGCAGGTGGACGGCTACGGCGTGCTGCGCTCGGACAACCAGAAACTGCTGGCCGCCAGTGCGCCGGGCACGGTGGAAGCCCTGTTGCTGAAACCGGGCGCCGTGGTCAAGGCCGACAGCATCATCATGCGCCTCAGTAATCCGGAGCTGGAAAAGGTGCTCAACGACGAGGAGCGCAAGCTGGTGCAGGAACAAGTGGCGCTGCGCCAGCTCCTGCTCAACCAGCGGCTGGAGCTGCTGAACGAGAACGCCAAGCTGGGCGAGCTGCGCGCCAGCTACACGGCGGCGCGCACCACGCGCGAAGAGCAGCAGGAATGGGCCGACAAGGGCTACGTGTCCAAGCTGTCCTTCCGCGAGACCCAGTTGAAGGAAACCCTGCTGTCGCAGTCCAGCGCAGCGGCCGAACAGCGCATCGCCCAGCTCAAGCTGGTGCACGCGGAAGTGGCCAAGATCCAGCAGGAGAAGATCGCCGCCCAGCAGGCGCGCTACGACATCGTGAAGGAGCAGCACGCCGGCCTGTCGGTGCGCGCCGGCATGGATGGCGTGCTGCAAAGCCTGTCGGTCGAGCTGGGGCAAAGCTTCATCCCCGGCCAGAAGCTGGCGCTGGTGGGCGGCCAGGGCGACCTGGTGGCCATGATCAAGGTGCCGCAGGCCGCGGCCCAGCAGGTCAAGCCCGGCCAGCCGGTGCAGATCGATACCCGCCAGGACAAGGCCGCCGGCCGCGTGCTGCGCGTCAATCCGGCCGTCGACAACGGCACCATCATGGTGGAAGTGGCCTTCGACGGCGCCCCGCCGGCCAGCGCGCGGCCGGAGCTCAACGTGGACGCCGCGATCCTCACCAGCACCCTGAAAAACGTGCGCTACGTGGAACGGCCGGCCAATGCCCGCGCCAACGGCAGCGCGCCGATGTTCGTGCTGGACGGCGCCAACCGTGCGCGCCGCACCGAGGTGCGCTTCGGCGCCGATGCCGGCCGCTACATGCAGGTGCTGGGCGGGGCGGAAGCACGCCAGCAGATGATCGTATCCGACATGGCGCGCCTGGCCCAGGCCAGCAGCGTCGCTATCGCCGACTGACCCGGCAAACCCAACGAGGAGAGGAAATGAAAGACATCAAGATTCAAATGCAGGGCATCACCAAGCAGTTCTCCACCGATGCCATGGACACCCACGCGCTGCGCGGCGTCGACCTGACCATCCGCAGCGGCGACTATGTGTCGATCTCCGGCCCGTCCGGCTGCGGCAAGTCGACCCTGCTGTCCCTGCTGGGCCTGCTCGACAGCCCGACTGCAGGCCAGTATTTCATCGAAGGCAAGGACGTGGCGCGCCTGTCGCTGGCCGAGGCGGCCGCCATCCGCAACGAGAAGATCGGCTTCGTGTTCCAGTCCTTCAACCTGATCGACGAGCTGTCAGTATTCGACAATATCGCCCTGCCGCTGCGCTACCGCAGCAAGGGCATGGACGACAGCGAGATCACGGCCCGCGTCAACCACTGCCTGGACAAGGTGGAAATGGCGCACCGCGCCCAGCACCGCCCGACCCAGTTGTCCGGCGGCCAGCAGCAGCGCGTGGCGATCGCCCGCGCCCTGGTCGGCAGCCCGGCCATCCTGCTGGTCGACGAACCGACCGGCAACCTCGATTCCACCAACGGCGACATCGTGATGGAGATGCTGGCCCAGTTGAACCGCGAAGGTACCACGCTGTGCATGGTGACCCACGATTCGCGCTACGCCAACATGGCCAGCACCCGCCTGCAGCTGCGCGACGGCGTCATGCTGGACACCGCGCACCGGGAGGCAGCATGAGCGGCTTCGGCTACGAGTTGCGCCAGGCGCTGGCCAGCCTGCGGCGTGCACCGGGCTTTGTCGCCACGGTGGCGCTGACGCTGGGCCTGACGCTGGGTGCGCTGGTGTGCATGTTCGGCATCAACCGCCTGCTGTTCATGGCGCCGCTACCCTATCCCGACCAGCAGCGCCTGTACGTGGCGCAGGGCGTGGTGCTGGACCAGGGGCAGGAGGCGTTCCGCGGCCTGCACACCTACCCGGCGCTGATGCAGCTGTACCAGCAGGGCGGGGTGTTCGAGCGCGCTGCCGTGCTCAATTTCGGCAAGGCTTTCCTGACCAGCGACCCGAACCAGCCGCGCCTGAACGTCACCTACGCCAGCAGCGGCCTGTTCGACCTGACCGGCGCCCCGCTCAAGCTGGGGCGTGCTTTCCAGCAGGGCGAGGAGGTGGGCGCCGGCACGCCGTCGGCCATGCTCAGCTACCAGGCCTGGGCCACCCAGTTCGGCAGCGACCCGTCGATCGTGGGCCGCAAGATCTCGGTCGACAGCGCCAGCTACACCGTGGTCGGCGTGCTGGCCAAGGACTACGCCGAACCGCAGCTCCATTCGCTCGAGCGCAGCACCGACATCTACCTGCCGTGGGAGCTGAACCCGCGCGACAAGCAGGCGCGCGAGGATTGGGAAAACTTCGACAGCAATATCATGCTGGTGGGCCGGCTGGCCGCCGGCACCACGCCGGAGCAGGCGGCGGCCGCCCTGACCGAACCGCTGAACCGCCGCTTCCGCGCCCAGACGGCCGGCATCGGCCAGTTCGCCACCATCACGGTGGAAGTGGCGATGGTCTCGTTCGCCCAGGCCATCACCGGCGACAGCAAGCGTGTGGCGCTGATGCTGCTGGCCGGCGTGGCAGCGCTGCTGCTGATCGCGGCGGCCAACGTCTCCAACCTGTTCCTGGCGCGCACCGCCCAGAAACAGCGCCAGTTGTCGATCCAGGCCACCCTGGGCGCCAACCGCGGCCACCTGTTCCGCACCATGTTCACCGAATCGGCCGTGGTGATGGGCATTGCCGGCCTGGCGGCAGCCGGCGTCGCCGCCCTGTGCTTTGGCCTGCTGCAGCGCTTTGCGCAAGGCAAGGTGCCGCGCCTGGCCGAACTGGGGCTGGATGGCTGGAGCCTGGGCTTCGTCCTGCTGGCTTCCTTGCTGCTGGCGCTGGTGTTTGCCGCGCTCAGCATCCGCATGGTCAATTACCGCGCGCTGGCGGCCGCGCTGCAAAGCGGCGGCAAGGGCAGCGGCCTGCAGGTGTCGCAGACCACGCGCAAGGTGCTGATCGCCAGCCAGATCGCGCTGGCGGCCGTGCTGCTGGTGGCGAACTTCGGCCTGCTGAAGGAATCGCTGGCGGTGCTGATGCGCCCGGCCGGCTTCGAAACCCAGGACTTGTACGAGCTGACCCTGAATGAAGGCGAGCGCGGTCTGTCGCCGGAAGAAAAGCAGCAGCAGCTGGCCAGCATCGGCGCCGAGTTGCGGGCCTGGCCGAATGTGGCCGGCGTGGCGGTGGCGGGCACCGGCCCGACCTCGACCTCGGTGTGGGCCACCACGCTGCTGCGCGAACTGGGCGGCAACGAGAAGTTCAAGACCAACAGCAACCGCGTCGACGCCGACTACTTCAACCTGATCGGCCTGCCGATGGCGGAGGGGCGCAGCTTCAGCGCCCAGGAATCGCGCGAACGGGCGCCGCTGATCGTGGTCAACGAAACGCTGGCCAAGGCGATCAACCCGGACGGCAGCGCGCTGGGCGCAACCCTGTACTGGAACAAGAATACCGAACCGTTCCGCGTGATCGGCGTGGTGCGCGACGTGTTCCTGCCGACCGTGCCGCCGGCCCAGCGCCTGTACCTGCCGGGGCCGGCCGAATTGAACCTGGTGGTCAAGGTCAAGCCGGGCCAGCAGCTGGACCAGGCCGCCGTGGTGGCGATGCTGGCCAAGGTCAATACCTCGCTGCGCATCAACAAGCTGGCGCCGGTGCAGCAGACCTACCGCAGCCTGCTGGCACGCGACATCACCACCGCGGCCATCACCGGCTTGCTGACGGTGCTGGCGCTGTTCCTGGCCGGTGTCGGCGTGTACGGGGTGCTCAGCTACAGCATCAAGCTGCGCCGCCATGAGCTGGGCATCCGCATGGCGATCGGCGCCAGTCCGCGCCGCATTGCCGGCCTGGTCTACCGCGACAGCCTGCGCCCGGTGGCCTGGGGCTTCGGCATCAGCGCCGTGGCCGGCGTGCTGCTCTACCTGTTCGCGCGCCAGCAACTGGACAGCGTGCTGCAGCTGGGCGCCTGGCCGCCGGTGCTGAGCGTGCTGCTGATCATGCTGACGGTGCTGCTGGCTTGCTGGCTGCCGCTGCGCGCCATCCTGCGTGAATGGCCGGTGCGCTCGCTGCGCGGCGACGGCGCGCTGTGATGCAGCCCTCGCCCTGGTTCATCCGCGCGCCCGGTGCGCGCGGCCGATTGCGGCTGTACTGCTTTTCCTATGCCGGCGGCAGCGCCGCCAGCTACCTGCCGTGGCAGGCCGCGCTGGGCCGCGAGATCGAGCTGTGGGCGGTGCAACTGCCTGGCAGGGGAGGGCGGCTGGCCGAGGAACCGCTCGACTCGCTGCAGCAGCTGGTCGGCACGCTGGCGCTGGAATTGCGCAACCATGCCGACCGTCCGTTTGCCTTTTTCGGCCACAGCCTGGGTGCGCTGGTGGCGTTCGAGCTGGTGCGTCACATGCGCCTGCTGGGTACGACGCTGCCGCGCCAGCTGCTGGTCTCCGGCTGCGAGGCGCCGCACCGCCGGCAGGCCGAACGTGCCCTGCACGCCTTGCCCGATGCGGAACTGATCGAAGCGCTGCGCGCCTACAACGGCACGCCGCCGGAAGTGCTGGCGCACCGGGAATTGATGGAATTGCTGTTGCCGGCCGTGCGGGCCGACTTCCGCATGGCGGAAACCTACAGCTACCGGCAGCAGGCGCCGCTGGCCATTCCGCTGACGGTGCTGGCCGGGCGCGGCGACGAACATGTGGATGCGGAACGGGTGGAAGCATGGCGCCACGAAAGCAGCGGGAGCTGCGAGGTGCACTGGTTCCGGGGCGATCATTTCTTTGTGCACAGCGAGCAGGAGGAGGTCATTGCCTGCCTGCGCGCTGCACTGGAGGAGGTGGTCCCGGCGTGGGCCACCTGAGGGAACTTATTTCTGGTTGCGGTATTGCTCGAAGTGCTTGGCGTAGTCGTCCCAGTTATCGTCGAACATCTTGCTGAACTGGTCCATGAAGTAAGCCTTGGCTTCTTCTTTCTTGGCGGTGAAGGCCGGCAGGTCAGGCTGGGCACGGGCGACCAGGTAGATGTTGTAGCGGGCGGCTGCAAACAGCAGGCTGGCGCCGACCAGTTGCGGAGCGCCTTTATTGCTGTTTTCGTGGGCGTTGGCCAGGGCAATGTAGGCGTCGATGTTCTCGAAGAATTTCTGGTCGTCGTTCTGCTGCGGTTGGGTTGCTTGTTCGCTCATGATTTACTACCAATAAGTTGATACTCGGGGTGGGCATCGTGACACAGGACGCGCGTTGCTGCAATAAAAAACCGGGCTTTTGCCCGGTTTGTTGTTAGCTCGCTATGAAGCGCTCTGGGATTTCGATGCCGCCGCTATTGGCAGCTTCCGCATAGGCCTTCAGTTCATTGATCGCGGCGTCC
>Ga0209050_1001399_pt1 | contig 26176 bp, 21 predicted proteins | sample Araplavi_mTSA_r2_FD_184276 | JGI IMG/M metagenome (GOLD analysis project Ga0209050, IMG submission 184276) | Arabidopsis root microbial communities from North Carolina, USA - plate scrape MF_Cvi_mTSA_r2 (SPAdes) (version 2) | ecosystem: Host-associated > Plants > Roots > Endosphere | place: USA... | reverse complement strand
GATGTCGGCCGAGCTGAACTGGCCAGTCACGCTGAGCGTGGTGTCTTCCTGCACCGCGCCGGCATCATTGCCCGTTTCGAAACTGAGCACGGGCGCGTCGTTGCTGCCGGTGACGGTGATAGTCACCTGCTGGGTGTCGACACCGCCGAGGCCGTCGCTGACCTGCACGCTGAACACTTCGTTGTGACTCTCACCCGCCTTCAGCGCCTGCACCGCACTGGCAACGCCATCGGTACCGTTGACCAGCGTGTAGGTCCACTGACCGCTGGTGTTCACGGCGATTGAGCCGTAGGTGCCGGTATTTGACCCGGCAATGCTCCAGGTCGCCGTGGCGTCATGATCGATGTCGGCCGAGCTGAACTGGCCAGTCACGCTGAGCGTGGTGTCTTCCTGCACCGCGCCGGCATCATTGCCCGTTTCGAAACTGAGCACGGGCGCGTCGTTGCTGCCGGTGACGGTGATAGTCACCAGCTGGGTGTCGACGCCGCCCAGACCGTCGCTGACCTGCACACTGAACACTTCGTTGTGACTCTCGCCCGCCTTCAGCGACTGCACTGCACTGGCAACGCCATCGGTGCCGTTGGCCAGGGTGTAGGTCCACTGGCCGCTGTTATCGACGGCGATCGAGCCGTAGGTTCCGGTATTTGACCCGGCAATGCTCCAGGTCGCCGTGGCGTCATGATCGATATCGGCCGAGTTGAACTGGCCGCTGACGCTGAGCTTGATGTCTTCCTGCACCGCACCGGCATCATTGCCCGTCGCGAAACTGAGCACCGGCGCGTCATTGGTGCCGGTCAGGGTGATCGTCACAGCCTTGGTCACCGTCGCCCCGAAATCGTCGGTCAGCGTCACCGTGAACACTTCGGTCTTGGTCTGGCCCTCGGCCAGGTACTGCGCCGCGCTGTTGTTCAGCGTATAGGTCCAGCCCACGCTGCCCGCCGCGTCGCCCGTGCTCTCGTCGCCCACAGTGGCCACCAACGTACCCAGCGCACCGGACGGCGTGCTCACGCTGGCCACATGGGCGTCGTCGGCCAGGTCCACGTCGCCGAAGGCGAAGCTGCCACTGGCCAGCGTGGTGCCGTCTTCGGTCACCGCAGCGCTTTCGACTTCTGCTGCCGTCACCGTCGGCCCGTCGTTGGTGCCGGTGATGGTGATAGTCACATTCTGCGTTGCCGACGAACCATGACCATCGCTGATGGTGACCACGTAGGTTTCGGTAACTGTCTGTCCCTGAGCCAGGTACTGCGCCGCCACATTGCTCAGGTTGTACGTCCATTGCACCGAACCGTCGGCCGCGTTCGCAGCTTCGCTCACCGGCGAGAGCACGAACGTACCAAGATGAGTAGCGTTGCCCGCCACCGGTGTGAACGTCGCCATGTGCGTGTCACTCAGGTCGACGTCGGTAAACACAATCGTGCCGCTGGCCGTCAACGAGTCGGTCGCGCTCGCAGTGGTGGCGGCGTCTTCGGTCACCGTGCCGGCCTGCGCGCCGAGGCTGATCGTCACACCATCATTCACGCCCGAGAACTGCACTGTCGCGGTGGCCCAACTGAGCGTTCCGTTGCCCAGACGAATCGCATAGGTAAAACTGTCCGTCAGGACCTCGCCCGCAGCAAGCGACTGGAGTTGTGCCTTGAAATCAGAGGAGAAAGTAGCGGCGTCGTAGCCGACCTTACCGTCCGGGGTGATCCAGATCTTTGCACCATTCTTACTGGTGTCAGAACTCATCGCCTCAGCCCTCGCCGTATCCTGGGTCAGGAGGTCGGCCGGAGCGTAAGCCTTGGTGGCAGTAGAAAGACTGTCCGCGTTGTCGAGTGACCAGAGTGTCTTCGCGTTACCGCCGAGGTCATTGGACATGACGTCCCAATACATAACCCCCAGCAGATTTTCAGTGGTGGTAAAGACGTCATCCTTCGCCTGCGGCGTGTTGGAAAACGAGGTAACGGTTCCGCCGCTGGTAGTGGTGGTGCTAGCCATGTCTTTCTCCCAAGAATGTCACTCAGAGCAAAAAACCGCTGTGGGCCGCCAACAGCCGCAAGCCGATCCTCGCTCAACCCACAAACACTTCACTCCACCGGTACCAGCCGGCTGGCCAGTAGCTTCACGCCCACCCCGGCCCTGCCGCCCAGCGACTCAATGCGCACGATTTGTCCTCGCGCCTTGAACTTCATGGGGCCGCCGGGAGTGTCGAGTTCGATCTCGAAGTCAATCAAGCTACCTACCTGCTGCTCGCTATCGGTTTCGAAATACAAACCGGAGGCGCTGATGTCACGGGTGACACCGTTGCCCCCGCCGATCAGTTGCAGCGACAGGGTGACTTGTTCACGGGGCTCAATGCGGAGTGTGTCTTTCATGTCGGCAGTCTAAAAACCACCGCTGTTTATTACATGAGCGCGATATCCCCTTTTTTCTGGGAGTCAATCACCCATCAAAACAGTGTTTTACGGGACAAATGTCATGGGAGGGGGGAGTCAAGCGCTATGGAAAAAGCTACGGACTGCAACGATTGCTATCATGATCAGCTAACACAACCCGCCTAAAGGGGCAGCGACACGCATGCCAATTCAAGTCCTGTTAGTAGCTCTACCGCTCGTGGCCTGGGGCCTTGAGCGTCTGGTGGAAAGTGCTCGACCAAAGTTGGCGCTGGCGGGTTCGGTGTCGTCGGTGGCGCAATACCTGCTTTCGCCGCACCAGTACGCGCCGGATGTGGTGGTGCTGGACCTGGACAGCGAGGACTGTATCGAGTCGCTCGCCGACTTGCACAGCCAGACCAAAGCCAGGATTCTGGTCGTGACCGGGTCGAGCGACGTGGCACTGCATGACAGTGCGGTGCTGGCGGGCGCACGTGGCGTGGTGGATAAGCGGGATTCGGCATCCGCATCAACATTGCTCAAAGCCATAGAAAAAGTGCATGAAGGCGAACTCTGGATTGACCGCAATGCGACCAGCCGTATCTTTCTTGAACTGGCACGCAATAAAGCCGAGCGCGATATAGACCCGGAGCAACAAAAAATCGCCAGGCTGACGCGCCGCGAGCAGCAAACCATTGCGTCGCTGGCCCGCGACCCCTCAGCGCCTGGCAAGTTGGTGGCCGAAAAGCTGCACATCAGCGAGCACACACTGCGCAATCATTTGACATCGATCTACAGCAAGCTGGGCCTGACGAACCGCGTAGATCTGTACGCCTACGCACACAAGCATGGGCTGTCCACAGGCGACTGAGGACAGCGGCAACACGCCGAGCGTATTGCCGCTGTCTGACCTTGTCCCGAAACGCCAGCGCAGGTCATTCGCCGATTCTTTCCGGATTTATCGAGAACCCGATCTACCCCTCCCATCTCCTGCGAGGCCGGCAAGATTCGCCATCAATCGACATGACAGACCACTCCCGCAGTGGATCTTCACAGAACCCGACCTTATCCTTGACGCCCCCCGCTGTCCCGAGTCCTGGAGTTTCGCCCATGCCCCATGAAGGCAACCTGCTACAAGCCGCTGTCGTGTTCCTGATGGCGGCCGTGCTCATCGTTCCATTGGCCAAGCGCCTGCAACTGGGGGCGGTCCTGGGCTATCTGTTTGCCGGGGTGATCATCGGCCCGTCGGTGCTGGGGTTGATCGACAACCCGCAAAGCGTCGCGAACATTTCCGAGCTTGGCGTGGTGCTGCTGCTGTTCATCATCGGCCTGGAGTTGTCGCCGCGACGCTTGTGGGTGATGCGCAAATCAGTGTTCGGCGTGGGCCTGGCGCAAGTGCTGCTGACCGGCACGCTGATTGGCGTGGTGGCTTTGTGGTTGTTTGGCCAGCCGTTGAACACCGCGATCGTCCTCGGCCTGGGCCTGGCGCTGTCGTCCACGGCGTTCGGCCTGCAAAGCCTGGCTGAACGCAAGGAACTGACCAGCCCTCACGGGCGACTGGCGTTCGCGATCCTGTTGTTTCAGGACATCGCCGCGATCCCCTTGATCGCCATGGTGCCGTTGCTGGCCGGTGGCGATCACAGCACCAGCGCCAGCGAAAACCTGAACCATGGACTGCAAGTGCTAGCCAGCATCGCCGTGGTGGTGATCGGCGGGCGTTACCTGCTGCGGCCGGTGTTCCGCGTAGTGACCAAGACCGCGTTGCCGGAGGTCTCCACCGCCACCGCGTTGCTGGTGGTGATCGGCACGGCCTGGTTGATGGAACTGGTGGGCATTTCCATGGCCCTTGGCGCCTTCCTCGCCGGCCTGCTGCTGGCGGACTCCGAGTATCGCCATGAACTGGAAGCCCAGATCGAACCGTTCAAGGGCCTGTTGCTGGGGCTGTTTTTCATTAGCGTCGGCATGGGCGCGAACCTGAGCCTGTTGCTGAGCATGCCGGTCGCGGTGCTGGGCCTGACCCTGCTGCTGATCGCGATCAAACTGCCGCTGCTGTTTATTGTCGGCCGCCTGGCCGGAGGATTGAAGAACGTCAGTGCGATCCGTTTGGGTATCGTGTTGGCGGCCGGTGGTGAATTTGCCTTTGTGGTGTTCAAGATCGGTCGCGATCATGGGCTGTTCGCCGCCGGGCTGTATGACCTGCTGGTGTTGACCATCACCCTGTCCATGGCCGTGACGCCGCTATTGCTGCTGGTTTGCGCACGCCTGGTCAGCCCGAAAGTGCAACCGGTGGAAGTACCGGAGAAGTTCCGCGAAATCGACGCCGACGCGCCCCGGGTGGTGATCGCCGGGATGGGCCGGATGGGCCAGATCGTTGCGCGGATTCTGCGCGCACAGAACATCAAGTTCGTGGCCCTCGACACCTCGGTGGAAACCATCGAGCTGTCCCGCAGCTTTGGTGGCGTGCCGGTGTTCTACGGCGACCCGATGCGCCCGGAAATCCTCAGCGCGGCCAAGGTCGGCGAAGCCGAGTTTTTTGTGATCGCCACAGACGACCCGAACACCAACATCAAGACCGCCGAACTGGTGCGCAAGCTCTACCCGCATATGAAAATCATCGCCCGCGCCCGTAACCGTCAGCATGTGCACCGGCTGATGGACGTCGGTGCCCACGCCGTGCGCGAGACCTTTTTCTCGAGCCTGGAAATGAGCCGGCAAACCCTGATCGGCTTGGGATTGACCCATGCCCAGGCCGATGCACGGATCAAGCGTTTCAAGCAGCACGACGAAGAGGTGCTGGAAGCCCAGCACGCGGTGTATGACGACGCAGTGAAAGTGATGCAGACGGCACAGGAAGCGCGGGGGGAACTGGCCAGGTTGTTCGAGTCGGATCAACTGCAGGAGCAGGCGGGCAAGAAATGAGGCGGACTTGAGGGCCCCTTCGCGAGCAAGCCCGCTCCCACACTGGATCTGAGGTGCTCACAAATATTGAGCCTGGCAGAGTCCCCTTGTGGGAGCGGGCTTGCTCGCGAAGAACGATAACGCGGTGTGACGGAATAACCACAATTTCAAAGGAACCACCATGGCTGACCAACCTGCCCCCGCCCTCAAGGAAATCTTCAACGACGAGCGCCTCAAGCACATCGCCACAGAAATGACCGCGGTCTATCCGCCATTCGAGGCCAGGCGCTTCCTGAAGCTAGCCCAGTCCGGCCTGGCAGACCTCAGCGTCATGCAGCGCATGGCCCGGGTCAGCGAATGCCTGCACGCGGTGTTGCCGCTGGACTATGAAGCATCGCTGCAGGTGCTGCGCGCCCTCGCCCCGCGCCTGAACAGCGGTTTCGTCAGCATGTGCCTGCCGCACTACGTCGCCCGCTACGGCGCCCATGCGTTCGAGCAGTCGATGGACGCACTGAAGTACTTCACCGCTTTCGGCTCTTCGGAATTCGCGATCCGCCACTTTCTGCGCAGCGACCTCGAGGGTTCGCTCGAGCTGATGCAAGACTGGTCACTGGATGACAACGAACACGTACGACGCCTGGCCAGTGAAGGCTGCCGCCCACGCCTGCCCTGGTCATTCCGCCTGGAACCCGTCCAGGCCGACCCGACACTCGCCGCAAAAATCCTCGACAACCTCAAGGCCGACACCAGCCTGTACGTGCGCAAATCCGTGGCCAACCACCTCAACGACATCACCAAGGACCACCCCGACTGGGTGCTGGACCTGATCGAAGGCTGGTCGCTGGACAACCGGCACACCGCATGGATCGCCAGGCACGCCCTGCGCAGCCTGATCAAACAGGGCAACCAGCGGGCACTGGCGATCATCGGCGCGGGCGGCAAGCCTGAAGTCGAGATCGTCGATGTGAAAGTCGAACCGCCGGTGATTGGCCTGGGAGAAAAGATCACCCTGTCGTTTGCCATCAGATCCACGGCAGAAAGCAGCCAGCGCCTGGTGATCGACTACGCCATCGATTACGTCAAGGCCAACGGCAGCACCTCGGCGAAGGTGTTCAAGCTCAAGGCGCTGACACTGCCCGGCAACGCCAGCGAAGCCGTCAGCCGTGGGCAACACATCAAGGAACTCACCACCCGCCGGCATTATGCGGGGCGCCATGCGGTGCATGTCATGGTCAATGGCGAGCGGCTGGCCAGCACGGCATTTGAGATTCTCGCTTAAACCATTAGATCAATTGTGAATCTACCGACGCCTTCGCGAGCAAGCCCGCTCCCACATTGGAATGCGTTCCCCCTGTGGGAGCGGGCTTGCTCCGGGCGGCGTTCCGACGAAGGCGTCAGTTCAGGCACCGCCCAACAACAGCCCCTGCTCCCGCTCACACAACTCCACCACATAATCCCACAACACCCGCAGCCGCACCGACTTGTGCAACTCCCGGCGAGTGCTGATCCAGTAACTGCGCTGGATGCTTTCGTCCGGCAACAGCGGCACCAGTCCCGGATCGGCACTGGCCATGTAACACGGCAACACCGCAATCCCCAGGCCCGAGCACGCAGCCTGCTGCTGGGCGATCACGCTGGTGCTGTGAAACACCACCTGCGGGTTGCGGCAGAAGCTGTTGAGAAACATCAATTCCTGGCTGAACAGCAGGTCGTCGACGTAGCCGATCCAGGCATGACGCCCCAGATCCTCACGACTGCGCAACGGCGGTGAGCGATCGAGGTACTCTTGGCTGGCATACAACGCCAGGCGATAGTCGGTGAGTTTGCGGGTGACCAGCATGTCGGCGGCCGGGCGTTCGAGGTGGATGCTGATTTCCGCCTCGCGGTTGAGGATGCTGACAAACCGCGGCACCGCCACCAGCTCCACTTCCAGCCCCGGATAGCGTTCGAACAAGCCGTTCATGCGACTGGCCAGGAACATGATGCCCAGGCCTTCGGTCACCCCGACGCGGATCTTGCCCAGGGGCGCGGTGGATTGGGTGATTTCCTCCTGGGCCAGCAGCGCCACGTTCTCCATCGCCTCGGCGTGTTTAAGCAACGCCTCGCCCGCCGGGGTCATCTCATAACCCTGGGCATGCTGAACGAACAATGCCGTACCCAGGCTCTTTTCGATGGCCTCGATGTGTCGCGCCACGGTGGCATGGGTGGTGTTCAAGCGCCTGGCAGCCGTGAGCAAACGCCCGCTGCGCTGCAACTCGAGAAAAAACCGCAGGTCATTCCAGTCGAACATGAAGCGTCCTTGTTCGTTGCCGTTCGGGATGCTGTTTAAAAACGCACAGCGGCTGCGCAAAAACTAACATTCTTTTGACGAAAGCTAACAACTAGGATGACAGACAACAAGAACAACAAAACGAGGTCAGGGATGCAGGCTTCCCTTGATGAATACGATTACATCGTGGTCGGAGCCGGGCCGGCCGGGTGTCTGCTGGCCAATCGACTGTCGGCCAACCCTAAACATCGTGTGTTGTTGCTCGAAGCCGGCGGCCGCGACAACTATGCGTGGATTCACATCCCCGTGGGTTACCTGTACTGCATCGGCAACCCGCGCACCGACTGGTGCTTCAAGACCGAAGCGCAACCGGGCCTGCAAGGTCGCGCCCTGAGCTATCCACGCGGCAAGGTACTGGGCGGCTGCTCATCCATCAACGGCATGATCTACATGCGCGGCCAGGCCGGTGACTACGACCGCTGGGCCGCCGACGGCAACCCCGGCTGGAGCTGGCAAGACGTGTTGCCGCTGTTCAAGCAGAGCGAAAACCACTTCGCCGGCGCCGCCGAATTTCACGGCGACGCGGGAGAATGGCGAGTCGAACGCCAGCGCCTGTCGTGGCCGATTCTCGATGCCTTCCGCAGTGCCGCCGAACAAAGCGGCATCGCCAGCATCGATGACTTCAACCAGGGTGACAACGAAGGTTGCGGGTATTTCCAGGTCAATCAGAAAGCCGGCATCCGCTGGAACGCGGCCAAGGCGTTTCTCAAACCGATTCGCCAACGCTCCAATCTCACCGTACTGACCGGGGTCGAAGTCGACCGCGTACTGCTGGACAATGGCCGCGCCTCGGCAGTCAGCGCCCGCTGGCAAGGCGCGGTGAAGACCTTCAAGGCACGCAAGGAAATCGTCCTCTGTGCCGGCTCGGTCGGGTCGCCCGGCATCCTGCAACGCTCCGGCATCGGCCCGCGTCCACTGCTGGAACGGCTGGGCATTGGCGTCGCCCATGAACTGCCCGGTGTCGGCGGCAATCTGCAGGATCACCTGCAACTGCGGCTGATCTACCAACTGGAAAATGCCCGCACCCTGAACCAGATGGCCGGCAGCCTGTGGGGCAAGCTGGGCATGGGCCTGCGCTACCTGTATGACCGCAGCGGCCCGCTGTCCATGGCGCCAAGCCAGTTGGGCGCCTTTGCCCGCTCGGGGCCGGAACAGACATCAGCCAACCTCGAATACCACGTGCAGCCGCTGTCGCTGGAGCGCTTTGGCGAACCGCTGCATGGGTTCCCGGCGTTCACCGCATCGGTCTGCGATCTACGCCCGCAAAGCCGTGGCCGGGTGGATATCCGCTCGGCGGATCCGCAACAAGCACCGCTGATCCAGCCCAATTATCTGAGCCACCCGGAAGACCTGCGGGTCGCCGCCGACGCCATTCGCCTGACCCGGCGCATCGTCGCCGCGCCGGCCCTGCGCGCCTTCAATCCGGTGGAATACCTGCCCGGCGCCAGCCTGCAAAGCGAAGAACAACTGCACGAAGCCGCCGCGCGCATCGGCACCACGATTTTCCACCCCGTAGGCACCTGCCGCATGGGCAACGACGCCAACGCCGTGGTCGATGCGCAACTCAAGGTCCATGGCATCCCCGGCCTGCGCATCGCCGATGCCTCGATCATGCCGCGCATCACCTCTGGCAACACCTGCTCACCGACGCTGATGATTGCCGAGAAGGCTGCGCAGATGATTCTCAATCCAGACATATACACCAACCCTGTGGGAGCGGGCTTGCTCGCGAAAGCGGTGGATCATTCACATTGATGTTGAATGACACGACGCCTTCGCGAGCAAGCCCGCTCCCACAAGGACCGCATTAGATTCACGGACACTGAGCATTACCCCTGAAATGGAACACGCAACACCAGTGGAACAACAAAAACAATCACTGTGAGGGATACCGGTATGTCAGAAAATGTTCAAACCCTGGAAGCCGTGCGCAGCGCGGGCACCAGCCAGGAAACCCAGAAAGTCATCTTCGCCTCGTCCCTCGGGACCGTCTTCGAGTGGTACGACTTTTTCCTCTATGGCGCCCTTGCGGCAGTCATCAGCAAACAGTTTTTCGCCGGGGTCAACGACACCACCGCGTTCATCTTTGCGCTGATGGCCTTCGCCGCCGGCTTCATCGTCCGGCCGTTCGGCGCGCTGGTGTTCGGTCGGTTGGGGGACATGATCGGGCGCAAGTACACCTTCCTCGCCACCATTATCCTCATGGGCCTGGCGACGTTCTGTGTCGGGCTGCTGCCGACCTACGCCAGCATCGGCATCGCCGCGCCGATCATCCTGGTGGTGCTGCGCATGCTCCAGGGCCTGGCCCTGGGCGGTGAATACGGTGGCGCCGCGACCTATGTCGCCGAGCACGCGCCCATGGGCAAACGCGGCTTCCACACCAGCTGGATTCAATCCACCGCGACCCTGGGCCTGCTGCTCTCGCTGCTGGTGGTGCTGGGCTGCCGCTACTTCACCGGCGATCAGTTCGAAGTCTGGGGCTGGCGCATTCCGTTCCTGTTTTCCATCGTGCTGCTGGGCATCTCCACCTGGATTCGCCTGAGCCTGCACGAGTCGCCGGCCTTCGTGAAAATGAAAGAGGAAGGCAAGCTGTGCAAACAGCCGATTCGCGACTCCTTCGGCAAATGGGAAAACCTCAAGGTGGTGTTGATCGCGCTGTTCAGCATCAATGCCGGGCAAGCGGTGACCTTCTACGCCGCGCAATTCTATGTGCTGTTCTTCCTCACCCAGTTCCTGAAAATGGACCCGGCCGTGGCCAACGGCTTGCTGATTGTCAGCGTGACCATTGGCGCCCCCTTCTTCATTTTCTTTGGCTGGCTGTCGGACAAGGTCGGGCGCAAACCGGTGCTGATGATCGGCCTGCTGCTGGCCACCGCGCTGTACTTCCCGATCTTCAAGACCCTGGCCCACTACGCCAACCCGGCCATCGACCAGGCCAGCCGCCAGGCACCGATCACCGTGATGGCCGACCCGGCCACCTGCACCTTCCAGTTCGACCCGGTGGGCAAGGCGAAATTCGACAGCCCGTGCGACAAGGTCAAGACCTTCCTGGTCAAGCAGGGCTTGCCCTACCAGAGCGCAGCGGCCTCGGCCGGCAGTGGCGTGCAGGTGAGCGTCGGTGACGTGAAGCTCGATGGTTTCGACGAAGCCGCCCTGCGCGGCGCCGTGACCCTCGCCGGCTACCCGCAACAGGCGGACATGCAACAGATCAACAAACCGATGATCGTGGCGCTGATTGTCGCGCTGATCATCATCTCGGCCATGTGCTACGGCCCGCTGGCGGCGTTGATGGTCGAACTGTTCCCGACCCGCATCCGCTATACCTCGATGTCCCTGCCCTACCACATCGGCAACGGCTGGTTCGGCGGCTTCCTGCCGACGGTGTCGTTCGCGCTGGTGGTGTACACCGGGGACATCTTCTACGGGCTGTGGTATCCGGTGGTGATCACCGGGGTGAGCCTGGTGGTGGGGATGATATGCCTGCGTGAGACGCGTAACGTCGACCTCGACAAGAACTGAGGTTATGCCTGCCGACGAGGGAGCTGGCTCCCTCGTCGCGGCGATCAGCTCCAATCAAACTTCGGCGTCAAGCAACTCGAACTTCACCTGATCCGGATAGAACGCCAGATACCCGCGGATTTGCTCCACCGACACCTTGGGGTCTTCGTAGCTCCACACCGCGTTGGCACTCTCATGCCCCGGCACCTGCAGACTGAAATAACTCGCATCGCCCTTGTACGGGCAATAGCTGGTGTGGTCGGTGCGGGCGAAATATTTCTCGTCGATATCCTCCCGCGGCACGTAGTACACCGGCGGGTAGTTGGCTTCCAGCAACACCAGCGCGCGAGCCGAAGCGGCGACCTGAATGCCGTGGAACCTCACCAGCAGACAGCCAGGCTGCTCGGCAATGGTGATGACAGGGCTAGGACCGGAGCTTTTCATGGAAAACGTTCCTCATGACGGTGATGGACCTGCAAATCGATGCTGTGGGAGCGTGGCTTGCCCGCGATGGGCTGCGCAGCCGCCCCAAAACCTGAGACCACGACTTATCAGGTATAACCCAAGTTTTCCCCTCCCGATGGCTTCACAGCCGAACGGAGCCTGCCGGCACAGTCCGTCGGCACGACATATAAAACTGTACATCCATACAGATAAAGATTGCTCCAGCGTCCATCAAGCGCCATTCTGTGCACCCCTGACACATAGATCGACGATGGTGGTTATGCGGCTGTACCTCTGTGAAAAACCTTCCCAGGCCAAAGACATTGCAGCCGTGCTCGGCGCCCGGCGCCGGGGCGATGGCTGCTGGCTGGGAACGGACGTCACGGTGACCTGGTGCATCGGCCACCTGCTGGAAACCGCACCGCCGGATGCCTATGACGCGCGCTACAAGCGCTGGGTGCTGGCCGACCTGCCGATCATTCCCGAAAAGTGGAAAATGACCGTCAAGCCGCGCACCGCCAGCCAGTACAAGGCGGTCAAGCGCCTGCTCGGGGAAGCCTCCGAACTGATCATAGCCACGGACGCCGACCGTGAGGGCGAGATGATCGCCCGGGAACTGGTGGAGCATTGCCGCTATCGCGGGCCGATCCGCCGCCTCTGGTTGTCGGCCCTGGACGATGCATCCATCCGCAAGGCCCTCGCGGCATTGAAACCGGGCAACGAGACGTTCAGCCTCTATCACTCGGCCCTGGGGCGTTCCCGGGCCGACTGGCTGATCGGCATGAACATGAGCCGGCTGTTCACCTTGCTGGGGCGCCAGTCCGGTTATCAAGGCGTGCTGCCGGTGGGCCGGGTGCAAACGCCGACCTTGCGCCTGGTAGTGGATCGCGATCGCAGCATCGCCGACTTTGTGCCCGTCCCCTATTGGGCCATCGATGTGCAACTGCTGCACAACGGCACCGCGTTCACCGCGCAATGGCGCGCGGCATCCGAGATTTGCGACGATCAGGACCGTTGCCTGAACCAGGCGCTGGCCCAACAAGCAGCAGACGCCATGCGCGGCGCGGCCAGTGCGCGGGTGATCAAGTTGCGCACCGAACGGATGCGCGAAGTGGCCCCGCTGCCGTTCGACCTGGGCACCCTGCAGGAGGTCTGTTCAAAGAAACTCGGCCTCGGCGCCCAGGAAACCCTCGACATCGCTCAGGCGCTGTACGAAACCTACAAGGTCATCACCTATCCGCGCAGCGATTGCGGCTACTTGCCCCTCAGCCAGCACAGCGAGGCGCCGGCCATTCTGGCGGCGCTGCGCCAGGCCGACCCGGCGCTGAACGCCTTGCACGATCACCTTGATCCGCAACGGCGCTCACGGGCCTGGAACGATGCCAAGGTCAGCGCTCACCACGGCATCATCCCCACCGCTGCGGCGAAGAACCTCGACAAGCTGGCAGGCAAGCAGCGCGCGGTCTACACGCTGATCCGCGCGCGGTATCTGGCGCAGTTCCTGCCCAATCACGAATACGACCGCACCCAGGCCGACTTCGATTGTGCCGGTGAAGCCTTGCGCGCTGTCGGCAAGCAGATCATCGAGCCGGGCTGGAAACGCGCCCTGCCCGAGGCATTGGCTGCGACCAGGGGACGCGAAGCTCCAGCGCCACAGACACTGCCCAACCTGGCCGAAGGCATCGATTGCGCAGTGGCCGGCGTGCAACTCAAGGACCTCTGGACGCAACCGCCAAAGCCGTTCACCGAAGGCGATCTGATCAAGGCCATGAAGAACGTCGCCAAACTGGTGGAAGACCCGCTGCTCAAGCAAAAGCTCAAGGACACCACCGGCATCGGCACCGAAGCGACCCGTGCGTCGATCATCCAGGGCCTGCTCGACCGTGGTTATCTGGTCAAGAACGGCAAGGCCCTGGCCGCCACGCCGGCTGCGTTCAGCCTGATCGACGCCGTGCCGCGGGCCATTGCCGACCCGGGCACCACGGCGATCTGGGAACAGGCCCTGGACATGGTGCAAAGCGGTGAAATGAGCCTTGAGGAGTTCGTCACCAAACAGGCGGCGTGGATGAGCAAGCAGGTCAGCCGTTGCGCCGGACTGAGCCTGACCATCAGCGGTCCACCGCCCAGCGGATCCGCCGCAGCCCCCTGGAAGAAAAAGCGCAAGAGCGCCCCGCGCAAAGCATCGAGTGGCACCAAGCGCAGGGCAAAGCCGGCAAGCAAAACGTAAACCTGACACTGAGCCTTTGTGGCGAGGGAGCTTGCTCCCGCTGGACTGCGCAGCAGGCCCAATGATTTTGTTTGAAAGCGAGAGCCGCTTCGCGACTCCACGGGAGCAAGCTCCCTCGCCACAGTTCGTGCGATGCCGACCATAATCAATGGTGTCCCTTGGCCGGTCAGGAGCCACCCCGTATGTCTTCGATAGCACTGCACGCCGCCCAACGCGACGAACTGGAAACCATCGAAAACCTGATGCAGTTCTACACCTACGACTTCAGCGAATGGCTGCCGCTAAAGCTGGGTGAATCCGGATTCTTCAACATCCTGCACATGCCGGAGTACTGGCGACACCCGGCCACCCGCCCTTTCCTGATCAAGGTCGACGGGGAACTGGCCGGCTTCGTGACCGTGGATAACCGGACTCACCTCCCCGCTGCCGACTACAACATCGGCTATCTGTTTGTCAGTCGACGCTTTCGTGGCCGGGGTGTCGCGCGATTTGTCGTTTCCACCCTCTTGAGTCAATTCCCCGGTCAATGGCAGATTTTCCATCTCGAGGCGAATCAGCCGGCACGCCTGTTCTGGGCCAGCGTGATGCCGGGGCTCGGCGTTGGCGCGTTCACCTTGCATCAGCAGGTGGTAGACGGTCATCCCTGCACTTTTTACCGCTTTGCGTGTCCGCCTTTGTCGTCCTGATCGACACGCCCTCGTCTTCCCTCGCTAATTCCGAACAGCTTTGTCCGACAATATGTAGTGACTGAAAATAATCACTACAAAACCGTTGACGCCTCCGTTTTGCCCTTGCATGATGCAGACGTCTCCCCGATCGGGAGTACAGGCAACACGTTTGAGCAAGCTCGTCTGACCGCCGAGCTGTTTTTCCCGGATACACGCTGCCCACAAGGCAGATTGAAGAAGCTGACCTGGCCTGAACGTCCAGTACAAGGGCGAGAAGTCTTGGCGAGCAATCCTCATGATGCTTGTGGCCGACCCTGAAAATGTCGGCAGTGGCCTTAAGGTTTTCGCCGCTTCTCTTCGTTGTGACGCTATTGCGTAGCAGTTATTCAACACGACTACATGCAACAGACGCAGGACCCCGCCCGATAAGGCGGTCGAACGCTGACGTCCTGGTTTCGGTGCCAGGGATCAACTAACCGATGGGCTACCTGTATTAGCGAATCAACTTTGAAAGATCACCAATTGGTCAAGGGGCTTTATGATGAATCTGAACAATCAACCAACTATCGATGAACTGGCTCGTATGTTCGCTGCAAAGAAAGACAGCCACGACAGCCATATTCTCTGGATCAGCAAGTGTGGCCAGGTTCATATCGACTGCCTGTCGCCGCACGCCCACGAAGCAGAGTTCGACCAGAACAACCAGAACCTGCTCGCCCGACTGAAGATGTACCGTCGCGGCCAGGGCTATGTCGGCAAGAAGGCCGCGGCCGACAAGGACTTCATCGGTAATGTTCTGCAAACCCTGAAACAGGCTTGGGCCTCGATGCAGAATCAGAACGAAGTTCGGGTGATTGACCGGTTCTACTAATTGAATGAGTCGTCACTGACTTATTGAAAAACAGGGCCTGCTCCCAATAAGGAGCAGGCCTTTTTTATGCCCGTACGAAGATCAACTGTGGGAGCGAGCCTGCTCGCGAATGCGGTGTATCAGTTGGCATGGTTTTATCTGATACACCGCATTCGCGAGCAGGCTCGCTCCCACAAGGGATCGCGGTGATCAGAAAAGATCAGAGCCCAACACCAGCTCCACAAACGCCACCGACGCCGCACTGTGGTAGTTGTTCTTGCGCCGCAATAACGCAGCCCCGCGTTCAGGCGCGGCTCCCAGCATGGACAATTTGTGCAATGCCCGATCCTGCGTGGCGATGGGTTCCGGCAGGATGGTGGCGATGGCGGAGTGCCGGATGACTTCCAGCAGCGTGTTGACCGAGTTCACTTCAATCACCACTTTGGGCGTGATCTGCGCCTTGGCGAAAAACTCATCGATGCAGGTGCGGGTGATGTAGTCCGGGGTCAACAGCGCAAACTCCAGTTGAGCCACCTCTTGCGCGGACAACGCGTCCTGATGCTCGTAAAGCGGGTGATCGCGCCCGACCATCAACCCCAGGGTCTCGGTAAACGCCGGGATCGATTCGATGTCAGCGCTTCTCACCTGGTCAAACGCAATCGCGATGTCCAGCGAATCATCCGCCAGCCCGGCTTCGATCCCGTCCATCGACAACTCGAAGATCTCCAGGTGAATGTTCGGGTAGCGCGCCACGTAGTCGCGCACCAACGGCCCGACCAGATAAGCCATGAAGGTTGGCGTCATGGCCAGGCGCAAGGTGCCGCGGGACAAATCCTTTACGTCATGCAACGCACGCCTGCCCGCCTCCAGCTCCACCAGCACCCGTCGCGCGCATTCAATGTAAGCCTGTCCGGCGTCAGTGGGCCTGACCGTGCGCGAGGTGCGGTCGAACAGGCTCACCCCCAGTGATTCCTCCAGTTGGCGGATCTGCTGCGACAAGGTCGGCTGGGACACATGCAGCACTTCGGCGGCGCGGGTGAACCCCCCCTGGTCGGCCACCGCCAGCAGGTAACGCAAATGGCGAAGCAACATCGGACTCTCCATCTATAGGCAGTGCTTATGCGTTGCATTGTACATTGGTCTTGGACGCTATGGATGGATCGGCAGAAGATGGCCCCACACCCAAGCAACGCCACTCCCGATAGGAGAATCACCATGCAACAGTCCCACGCCTACAACGACCCAAGCCTGGCCCTGACCACTTCTGTCCTTGATGCCAAGGCGCGCAAGAACCTGTCGTGGCAGGACCTCGCCGATGGCACCGGCTTGAGCCTGGCCTACGTCACCGCCGCCCTGCTCGGTCAGCACCCGCTGCCGGAAAGCGCCGCCAAAGTGGTCGGCGACAAACTCGAACTGGACGCCGACGCCGTGGCCCGGTTGCAGATCATCCCGCTGCGCGGCAGCCTTTCGGGTGTGCCGACCGACCCGACCATCTACCGCTTCTACGAAATGATCCAGATCTACGGCACCACCCTCAAAGCCCTGGTCCATGAGCAGTTCGGTGACGGCATCATCAGCGCGATCAACTTCAAGCTCGACATGAAGAAAGTCGAAGATCCGGAAGGCGGCTCCCGCGCCGTCATCACCCTCGACGGCAAGTTCCTGCCACTGCGTCCTTTCTAAGTTGATACCGGCCCGTACGCTCCGTGCGGGCCGAACCCTGCCCACCCATGAGGACTCGATCATGAAAGCGCTCATCGACGGTTTTTTGAAGTTCCAGAAAGAAGCCTTTCCGCAACGCACCGACCTGTTCAAGCACCTGGCCACCACACAGCATCCGGGCACGTTGTTCATCACCTGCTCCGACAGCCGTGTCGTGCCGGAACTGCTGACCCAGCAAGAGCCCGGTGAACTGTTCGTGATCCGCAACGCCGGCAACATTGTGCCGTCCTACAGCCCGCATCCAGGTGGCGTATCGGCCACGGTCGAATATGCCGTCGCGGTGCTCGGCGTGACCGACATCGTGATCTGCGGCCATTCGGACTGCGGCGCCATGACGGCGGTGGCCAAGTGCACCTGCATGGATCACCTGCCCGCCGTCAGCGGCTGGCTGCAACACGCCGAGTCGGCGAAAGTGATCAACGAAGCCCGGCCACATGTCAGCGAAGCGGCCAAGGTCAGTTCGATGGTACGGGAGAATGTCATCGCCCAATTGGCCAACATCCAGACGCACCCGAGCGTGCGACTGGCCCAGGAAAAAGGCCTGTTGAACCTGCATGGCTGGGTGTACGACATCGAGACCGGTTCGATCGACGCGCTGGATGCCGACAGCCGCAGCTTTGTGTCGCTGGTCGAGCATCCGGGCACTTGTGCGGTATCGGCCAAGGCGATCAAAGCCGCTTGACCGGAACCACCGGTTATTGAAAAAAGTGACCGCCCTTGCAGCGGTCACGGGTTCCACTGTCTCAGCGTTTGACGCCCAGATCGATCTGGGTCATGCGGCTACGGATGGTGAACACGCCATCACCCGAGAGAATCGCACTGCGCGCAAACAGGCGCCCGCTCTCCCAGTTCGAAAGACCCAGTTCCGGCTTGTTCAACGCGTACTGGCCGTCGACCCAACGGGTGATGCCATTGCCGACAAAAGGCGCGTTGACCGCGTTGTAGAAACGCTCCTGGGCCTCGGCACTTTCACTGATCAAGGACACGGTGAATTGCGGGCTGTAGCGATTGAACAAGGCGATGGCACTGTCCAGGTCGTCGACGATTTTCAGGCTGACTTCCGGGGTTTCTTCCCACTCCCATTCGCGGCCCAATTGATCTTCCGGCAACGGCTCGGCCTGGGCTTCGGTCTGATAGCCCTCGGCGCGGTACACCTCCACCGTTGCAGTCAGCCAGTCTTGCGCCAGGTGCGACTCGCTGCCTTCGACGATGTGCAGCTTGCAGCCCTGCCCCCGCGCGGTGCCGGCCTGCTTGAGTGCGTCGAGGAACAGCGGCACCAGTTCAGCGGCGCGGTCGCGGTGGATCAGGCAGACGTTCAGGGTGTTGCAGACTTTGCGGTCCAGGGAGTTGCGCACCACCGCGGCAAAGCGCTGGGCGTCGGCATCGGCGTTGGCGATCAGCCAGGCGCCACCGGTGCCGTGCAGGCTGACCGCCGTGCCGGCCTGCTGCGCGATGCTGCCCAACTGACTGACGGCGCGCCCCGAACCACGGGCTACCGCCAATGACAGGCGCCGGTCAGCGAACATCGCCCAACCGGCGGCGTGGTTGACGCTTTCCACCAGCGACACCGCACCGGCCGGCAAGCCAGCGTCGTTCAATGCAGGGTTCAGTGCATGGGTAACGATCGCCTGGGCGGTGCCCAACGCATCGCTGCCGATGCGCAGCACGGCGGTGTTGCCAGTGCGCAACACACCGGCCGCATCGGCAAACACATTCGGCCGGCCTTCGAAGACGAACGCGACAATGCCCAACGGCGAGACCACTTGCTCGACTTTCCAGCCATCGTGCTCGACGCAGCTGATCACCTTGCCCCGACTGGCCGCCGCATCACGCCACGCGCGCAGGCCGGCGATCATGTCGCGACGCATGCGCTCATCGGCCAGCAACCGGGTGGTCGAGCGACCGCGCGCCTTGGCCCGCTCGATGTCGGCCAGGTTGGCGGCCTCGATCAAGGTCCAGCATTCCGGGGTTTCCAGGCGTTGGGCAAACAGGTCGAAGAAGGCGCTGATCGCTTGATCGGACACCGCCGACAGCGCGGTAAACGCCGCTTGGGCGCGCTCGATCGCGACGTTGGCCGCTTGCTGGTCCGCCACGGGGATTAACAACAACTCGCCGCTGACCTGCTCCACCAGCAGGTGATCACCGGGCTGGAAGCGTTGCGCCAGTTCGGGGCTGACGACGGTGACACGATTGCCGGCGAAAGGGATGGGCGTACCAGCGACTAGACGTTCGAGCGCGAGAGACATGAAGCGGTTTCACCATGCAGGGGGCGGCCGGAAAATGTATAGCAATTTCCCTGTGGGAGCGAGCCTGCTCGCGAAGAGGCCATTCCATCCAACATCAATAGCGCCTGACACTCCGCTATCGCGAGCAAGCTCGCTCCCACATTTGTTTGGCGTCGACCAAATCCAGCCCACGACCAACATCCACTATGGAAGCGAGCTTGCTCGCGATAGCGGCAGGACAGTCAGAATTGATGTCGACTGACACACCGCCTTCGCGAGCAAGCCCGCTCCCACACGGGTTGTGCACTTACGTATCGCAATGTATACAGCCCCGCCCCGGACACACCCCGCACGCAAAACCCCACCCCAACGACACACCGCAGATACACCCCGTTGATGAAATACGCCGGTCGATTGGCCTGGCCGATCAAAGCGCTCAACTCACGGGGCATGCCCTTGCCCCGTCTCCCCGACCTGAAGGAGATCATCGTCCATGAACACTACCCTTTCCTCGGCCGTCAAAGGCCTGAACCTGAACCTCGACCGCGCCGGCAACTGGGTTGCGCCCCTGGCGCTGCGAGCGTTCCTTGCCTGGGAATTCCTCGAGTCGGGACTGGAAAAATTCAACGGCCAGAACTGGTTCGCCGATATCCAGGAGCGCTTCCCGTTTCCGTTCGACCACCTTCCGGCGACGCTGAACTGGGAACTGTCGATGTGGGCCGAACTGATCTTCGCCATGACCTTGCTGGTGGGCCTTGGCACACGCTTCTCGGCGTTGAGCCTGATGGTGGTGACCCTCGTCGCCACCGCCGCCGTGCATTGGCCCGCCGACTGGCACACCCTGAGTGAACTTGCCCAAGGGTACGCCATCAGCAACAAGGGTTACGGCAACTTCAAGCTGCCCTTGATCTACCTTGTGGCCCTCACTCCGCTGTTGCTGTCCGGTGCCGGCAAACTCAGCCTCGACGCCCTGTTGGCGCGTTACTTCTGGCGTCGCTGAAAAAAGGGGACTTCACCGGGACACACAGATTACGAAATATCTGTAGGAGCGAGCCTGCTCGCGAAAAACGTGAGAGCACCGCGGGGTGTCAGGCTCCCCGCGTCATCGTTGACCTCCATCGCGAGCAAGCTCGCTCCTACAGGTATCGGTGTTCCCCGCAATTACCTGAACAACCTACCCAATCACTTCTTCCATCCCGGTCTGTTCGGCCAGCGTCGGATGCGCACTGCGTTCATGCACATGGGCATGCGGTGTACGGTCAATCAGCAGGCTCAGCAGTTCCGGGCGACTGTAGTGGCCGCGGGAATCCATCATGCGTTTGCGCTTGTCGATCAGGCCCATGTCGAGGTCGGCGATCACCTCGCCCTCTCCTTCCTGCAACGAACCCAGCACCGTGCCATCCGGGCTGATGATCGCGGTAAAGCAGCCGCCGGAGATCGGGCCGATGGCGCAGCCGGTATCCGCCATGATCTGCGCCTGTTGCTCGGGGTACAGCCATGCCGTGGAGTTGACCACAAAGCACGCGGCCTCCAGGGCATGCTGGCGGATGCTGACTTCCATTTGCGAGGCGAACAGGGGACCTGCAAACGACCCCGGGTACATCGCCGCATGGATCTGTTCGCCATCGGCCATCAAGGCATAACGGGCCAGCGGGTTGAAATGCTCCCAGCAGGCCAGTTGCCCGATGCGCCCTGCCGCGCTGTCGACGGCCCGCAGGCCGGAGCCGTCGCCCATGCCCCAGATCATGCGTTCATGGTAGGTCGGGGAGATCTTGCGGCGACGCTGGATCAGCGAGCCGTCGGCATCGAACAGCAACTGCGTGTTGTACAGCGTGCCGCCATCACGCTCGTTGACGCCGATGGACACGACCATGCCCGCTTGCCTGGCTGCCGCGCCGATGGCATCGGTGGCCGGCGAAGGCACGGTGACAGCCTGGTCCAGCAGCTTGAGGTGCTCGGCGGCCATTTCGAACGGCGACTGTACGAAGGAAAAGTACGGGTAGTACGGCACGACGGTTTCCGGGAACACGGCGAATTGCACACCCTGTTCGCCGAGTTCGAGAATTTTCTGCACCACTTTGTCGACGGTGCCTTTACGACTGTAAAGAACGGGACTGATTTGTACGGCGGCGGCTTTGACAATGGTCATGGCGGTGATCTCACTGAGGGAAGGGTTTCAACGAGATCAAGATTACGCTCATAATATAAAGGCTTGAATGTCGTATACACCACTTTTCAGGACATCAACAAATCAACCCCGACTGGCCCGCTGAATCACCTGCGGCGGCTGCCCGAAGGCACGAATGAAAGCACGACGCATCCGCTCCCGGTCACCAAACCCCGTGTCCGTCGCCACCACATCGATGGAGTGCCGCCCGCTTTCCATCATCAACCGGGCCGACTCGACCCGCAGGCGTTCGATGGCCTTGGCCGGAGACTGGCCGGTTTCGGCATGAAACACCCGGCTGAATTGCCGGGGGCTGAGATTGGCCGCGCTGGCCAGCTCTTCGACCGACAGCGCGGACTTGAGATTCTGCCGGGCGTAGTTCAGCGCGGCCTGAATCCGATCGGTCTTGGGGGCCAGTTCCAGCATCACTGAAAACTGCGACTGTCCGCCGGAACGCCGGTGGTACACCACCAACTGCCGCGCCACCTTGCGTGCAAGGTCGGCGCCCAGGTCCTGCTCCACCAGCGCCAACGCCAGGTCCACGCACGCGCTCATGCCCGCCGCCGTCCACAGATGACCATCATTGACGAAGATCCGGTCTTGCTCGACCTTCACGTTCGGGTACGCCTTGCGAAAGGCCGGCACATGCGCCCAGTGGGTGGTCGCCCGCCGACCATCAAGCAAACCGGCCTCCGCCAAGGCAGTCGCCCCTGTGCAAATCGAGCCCAGGCGTCGGGTACCCTGACTGGCGTGGCGCAAAAACGCCAGCATGCCCGCAGTGGTCGGCCGGATCAGGTTGTCGCCCAGGACCAACAGCGTATCGAACGCACGCTGGTCGAACGCTTCGGTCTGCACAGCAAAACCGGCGGACGTTTGCACCAGGCCACCCGGCTCGGATAACAAGGTAATGCGGTACAACGGCTCGTCACCGGCACTGTTGGCCAATTCGAAGGCGGCACACATGGCCAGGCCCAGAACCTGAAAACCGGGATGAACGATGAGTCCGATCTGGCGCATGGCGGTATGACCCTGAACGTGGCATGCCTGATATTCAGGCCAGGATCTACACTCTAACCCGAACAGCCCGCACCGGACATCATGGAGCGCCTCGCGCATTGGCCGATGGCGACGGATAATAAAGCGGTTTGCATCTCACCGAGGAATGGAAGGATGTCACTGACTCTTTATTTCCACCCGCTCTCGTCGTTCTGCCACAAAGCACTGATCGCCCTCTATGAACTGGACATCGAGTTTGAAAAAAGGGTTATCGACCTGGGCAACGACGCCGATCGGGCCGAACTTCAAGCGCTGTGGCCGATCGGCAAGTTCCCGGTGCTTCGCGATCACACCCGGCAAAAGAATGTGCCGGAGTCGAGTGTGATCATTGAATATCTGGACCGGCTTCATGCCGGCCAGGCGCACCTGATTCCCCACGATTGGGAAGCCGCCCTGGAAGTACGGCTGTGGGATCGCTTTTTCGACCTCCATGTCCAGGTGCCGATGCAGAAGATCGTCGCTGACCGCCTGAACGCCGCCAACGGCGACCTGACCCGCGAGCGCGCCGCGCTGACAACGGCGTACGGCCTGCTTGAACGGCAACTGGCGGCTAGAACCTGGGTGGCCAGCCCGGCATTCAGCATGGCCGATTGCGCCGCCGCCCCGGCGCTGTTCTACGCCAGCACCCTCGTCCCGTTTGCCGACGATCATCGCCACTTGCGCGCTTATTTCAACAGGTTGACCGAAAAGCCCTCGGTCAAGCGGGTGATCGACGAGGCAAGGCCCTGGTTTGCCTGGTATCCGTTTGCCGAGGCCATCCCGGAGCGCTTTCGCTAGAGGCTCGCGCACAAAGACCTTGCGCGAGCCTTGGCTGCACGCGGGTTTGCGAGGGAACATCCGGAACATGAAAAACGAGCGCAAAAAACCGGCGAATCGACGAATAACAACCGTCGGTCGAGTGTTTTCTGATTGAGCAATAAGAAAAAATGGCAGGGGCGGCTGGATTCGAACCAACGCATGGCAGGATCAAAACCTGCTGCCTTACCGCTTGGCGACGCCCCTGTATCTGTTGCGATGAGTGCCAGGCACTCGCTTTCTTGAGTGGCAACAAGTGCTGTTGCCTGCTTGCGTGACAGGCTCCCTGAGGGCCTGTGCAAGAGTGGGCGGCAATTTACCAACTTTTGCCTTGTATGGGAAGCCCCAATAAAACAATTTGTTTTTTAAAACAGACGCTTAGTGTTCAGCCAAGTCCCGGGGAAGTCCTCGGCGCACATTCGGCCCGATCACGTCTGCTACGCTTTTCCTTTAGGGGATGGAATCGGAAATCGTTTGCTCAACACCCCTCCTTTACCATTTGAGGGCGCAAAATGTGAAAGGCAAACTGATGGGCACCTTTGCAACCATCCTGGTGGTCGGGGCCGCGATTTATGGACTGAACACCTGGGAACACATCGAGAGCCAGCGACAGGAAGCGGTCTGCAGGGCTGCCCGGGAGCATCTCAACGGCCTGGAAACCCAGGCGCGGGCCCTGGCCTCCGGGTTGACGGTCGAAGCCTATGCCGAGGCCGAAAAAGCCGAGGCCGGCCAGTTGGTCCTGGCACTCGATACGGCCAGGAACGAAGCCGAGGTCAATGCCGTCATCGACAAACACGCCGCCGCCATCGAAGCACAGATAACGGCCGAAGACGCCGAAGTCCACTCCCGCAGCGATCAACCCTTCCTCGGTCAGGAACTCAAAAAGCAACGCATCCCCACCGACATCAAACAGGAATTCAAACGAGCTGAAAAAGCCGTCCTCGAGACCTGTGGATAGCAACGACTGCCGCTGCGGGTCTGTCGGCAGCGTCTAGACTCCAGCAAGCACAGGCTGTAACCAGACTCCGCGTTTAAAACAAAAATAACTACAAACGAGGACGCCCAAACTTTGAAACTATCAACCCTCTGCGCCATGGCGGGCCTGCTGGTGTCGGTCGCGGTGTCTGCCAACGGCGTCATTCCTGTCCTCGAACTGGACTTCACCCGGTCTGCGACCGAAACCCTGAAAAAAATCGGCATCAGTGACGCGTGCGTCATTGGCGCCTCGAGCCCCGTTGCGTTCACTTTCTGCCGGGAAGGATCGTCGACACTGTGGAAGTATCAGGCACTGGATCTGGAGCAGATGGCGGCGATGCAAGATGCAAAGCAGTCCCCGGCGGCCTACCAACCGGTTTCCGTGGTGGAATTCGGGAGTCCGGCCTGTGAACACGAGGGCAGCCTGGCCGCCACTGGAAAACCGCCGATACGCAGGCTGATCCTCGGCCTGATCGCCATGTCCCTGCTGATCGGCTTGCGCTACAGCTATCGGGCCATGCGGCAGCGCCGCCAGGCCCCCACCGCGTACGCGCATCCCCTTGAGCAGGCGGCGAGTGGATTTCAGGCCAGCGCACAGGCAAAAGCCCTGGCAGCCTTTGGCCTCGCGGTTGCCGTGGCAGTCGTCTACTTCAATTACACGGGGTTTTGAACAACAGGTGAGCGCGCCGTTGCGGCGCGCTCACCTGTTGTTCAGTGCGGTGCGCGCGGGATGGTCTTGAGCAGGTCTTCGGGGCTGATGTGACCGACCACGCTGCCCGGTTGCGGCAGGTTGAGGATGTGGCCCTTCATCTTGCCGATGATGTGCATTTCGCATGGCTTGCAATCGAACTTCAGCGTCAGCACTTCATCGCCGTGAATCAGTTGCATCGGCGCGACCTTGGTGCGTACGCCGGTCACGCCCTTGGCCTGTTTCGGGCACAGGTTGAAGGAGAAACGCAGGCAGTGCTTGGTGATCATCACCGGCACTTCGCCGGCTTCCTCGTGGGCCTCGTAGGCTGCGTCGATCAGCTTGACCCCATGGCGGTGATAGAAGTCGCGAGCCTTCTGGTTGTAGACGTTGGCCAGGAACGTCAGGTGCGACTCCGGGTACACCGGCGGCGGTGTGGTTTCGGCTTTACGGCTGCCGCGCGGGTGGGCGGCGACCCGCGCCTGGGTCAAGGCCTCGATCACTTCGCGGCGCAAGGCCTTGAGCTGCGAGTTCGGGATGAAGAACGCCTGCGGCGCATCCAGCTTGATGTCGATGGCGTGGTACTGGGTGGTACCCAGTTGGCCGAGCAGATCCTGCAATTGCTCCAGCGCCTGCTCCGGCTTGTTGGCCGCGCCGAACGGGCCGGCCAGGGTGACGCTGGCGCTGATGCCTTCCTCGCTGGTCGCGGTCAGTTCCAGCTGTTCTTCACGCAGGCGAGCGACCCAGCTCAGGGCGATGCGACGCTCGGCCGAGGTCCGTTGCAGCGCCTGTTGCCAGTTGTGATCGAGATTGCGATTCAGCGGATGGTTGGGGCGCAGCTTGTACATCCCCTCCGGCATCTCGTTGGGCTCGACGCGATAGCGATAACGCTTCTCGCCGTCCTCCTCGAATTCACCCTTGGGTTCGGCGATGTTGGCACGGAAACCCACCACTTCACGCTTGACCAGCACGTTGAGACCGTCACCGTTGGACAGCGGTTCGTGCGTCACGACCTGCATGTCACGCTTGGCGACCTTCTCGACCACACCCACCGGCAGACCGGTGAAGGTCGGCGAGTCAAAGGCGCCGATATCGATCTTGCGGTCCGTGACGAAGTAATCGGTGCTGCCACGGTGGAAGGTCTTTTCCGGGTCAGGCAGGAAGAAGTGCGCGGTGCGGCCGCTGGAAGCGCGGGCCAGGTCCGGGCGGTCTTCGAGGACGTCGTCGAGACGCTGGCGGTAGTAGGCGGTGATGTTCTTCACATAGCCCATGTCATTGTAGCG
>Ga0209050_1001398_pt1 | contig 26186 bp, 26 predicted proteins | sample Araplavi_mTSA_r2_FD_184276 | JGI IMG/M metagenome (GOLD analysis project Ga0209050, IMG submission 184276) | Arabidopsis root microbial communities from North Carolina, USA - plate scrape MF_Cvi_mTSA_r2 (SPAdes) (version 2) | ecosystem: Host-associated > Plants > Roots > Endosphere | place: USA... | reverse complement strand
TGGAGCTCTCGGTCTCCCATTACCTGCTGGCCCGGGCGCTGGATTCGGTGGACCTCACCGAGAAAGACCTGAAAGTGGTCAACACCTCCGACGCCGATATCTCGGCCGCCTTCAACACCGAACAGGTCAACGCCGTCACCACCTGGAACCCGATGCTATCGGACATCAAGGCCAAGCCCGCGGTGACTGAAGTGTTCAACTCAAGCCAGATCCCCGGCGAAATCATGGACATGATGGTGGTCAACAGCGCCACCCTCAAAGACAACCCGGCCCTGGGCAAGGCACTGACCGGTGCCTGGTTTGAAGTGGTTGAGTTGATGAACGCGAAAAACGCCGCCAGCAAAGCCGCGCTGGAACACATGGCCAAGGCCTCGGGCACTGACCTGGCGGGTTTCCAGGCGCAACTGGACACCACCAAGTTGTTCGCCACGCCCAAGGAAGCCCTCGCCTTTTCCACCAGCAAGCAACTGCCGGAAACCATGCGCAAGGTCGCCGAGTTTTCCTTCCAGCACGGCTTGCTCGGTGAAGGCGCCAAGGACACCAGCGCCGTCGGCATGGCCTTCGCCAACGGCGTGACCAGCGGCGACAAAGGCAACCTCAAGCTGCGCTTCGACCCCAGCTACGTGCAGATGGCCGCCGACGCCAAGCTGTAATCAGGAGAACCGGCCATGCGCCTGATCAACCGTCACCCGGACCGCCCGAGTCGCCTGTTGTTGGTGATCCTGCCCTTCGCCCTGGTGCTGTTCGCCTATTTCATGGGCTCGGCCGAGCGACTGGCGGACAACCCCAACGACAAGCTGCTGCCCAGCGCCGTGCAGATGACCGATGCGGTGAAACGCCTGGCCTTCCTGGCCGACACCCGCACCGGCGACTACCTGCTCTGGGAGGACACGGCATCCAGCCTGCAACGCCTGGCCATCGGCCTGGGCATCAGCGCCCTGGCCGGGCTGTGCCTGGGCATCGCCGCCGGCACCCTGCCGCTGTTCGGTGCGCCGTTGTCACCCTTGCTGACGGTGCTGTCGATGGTGCCGCCGCTGGCGATCCTGCCGATCCTGTTCATCGTCTTCGGCCTGGGGGAATTGTCGAAAGTGATGCTGATCGTCATCGGTATCACCCCGGCGCTGGCCCGGGACCTGGAACAGCGTGCCCGGGAGATTCCCGTGGAACTGCTGATCAAGGCCCAGACCCTCGGCGCGTCCACCTGGACCCTGATGCTGCGGGTGGTGCTGCCACAACTGCTTCCACGGTTGTTGATCTCGCTGCGCTTGATGCTCGGCTCGGCGTGGCTGTTCCTGATCGCCGCCGAAGCCATCGCCTCTACCGACGGCCTCGGCTACCGGATCTTCCTGGTGCGCCGCTACCTGGCGATGGACGTGATCTTGCCCTACGTGGCGTGGATCACCCTGCTCGCCTGGCTGATGGATTGGGGCCTTAAACGCCTGACTCGGCGTGCGTTCCCCTGGTATGAGGGGGCCGCCAAATGAGCTTCATCACCGTTAAAAACGTCTGGCAGCAGTACGCCGATCAGGTGGTGCTCGAAGGCCTCAACCTGGACGTCAACGAGGGTGAGTTCTGCACACTGGTGGGTGCGTCCGGTTGTGGTAAATCGACCTTTCTGCGCCTGCTGCTCGGCCAGGAACGCGCCAGTCGCGGCGAGATCCTGCTCGACGGCCAGCCCTTGGCCGGTGAACCGGATGCCAGCCGTGGCGTGGTGTTCCAGCGCTACTCGGTGTTCCCCCACCTGAGCGTGCTGGACAACGTCGCCCTCGGCCTCGAACTGCCGCGTTCGCCCTTGCTCGGGCGCCTGTTCGGCAGTGCGAAAAAAGAGGCGCGCGAACAGGCCTCGGTGCTGCTGCACAAAGTCGGCCTCGGCCATTCGCTGGACAAGTACCCGGCGCAACTCTCCGGGGGCATGCAACAACGGCTGGCCATTGCCCAGGCGCTGATCATGAAGCCTCGGGTGTTGCTGCTCGACGAACCCTTCGGCGCTCTCGATCCGGGCATCCGCAAAGACATGCACGCCTTGCTCCTGGAACTGTGGCGCGAGACCCGGCTGACAGTGTTCATGGTCACCCATGACCTCTCCGAAGGCTTCAGCCTCGGCACCCGCCTGCTGGTGTTCGACAAGGTCCGTCTCGACCCGCATGCGCCTGGTCGCTATGGCGCACGCATCACCTACGACATCCCGTTGAACAGCGACCGCCGCGCCCAGTGCAAAGCCGTCGACGCCCTGCCGCTGCCGCTGGCGGGCACGCTTCGTATCGCTTAGAGGATTTTTCACAATGACTGATTCGACCCAGCTGTTCCCGCCCTTCGCCGAAGAAATGCTCCCCGGCGGCGGCCATCGTTCCTTCGTGCTCAAGCGCGGCCAATTGCTGCGCCTGACCGACCTGCGCGGCGGCGCCAACGTCAGCCTGACACTGCTCAACGCCAACGAAAAAACCGAGCGCCTGAACCTGCCCGACAGCCTCAAATGCCAACACACCGGCAAGCTCACCGCCGGCCATTGCCTGTATTCGGACATGGGCCGCGTGCTGGCCGCCATCACCGCCGACACCTGCGGCTGGAGCGACAGCCTGGGCGGCGTGCTCTGCGCCGAAGAAGTGGCAGAAAAATACGGCGCCGGCCGCTACCAGGAACTGCGCAACGGCTTCTTCCGCAACGGCACCGACAACCTGCTGGTGGAACTGGGCAAGTGGGGACTGGGCCTGTCCGACCTGCTGATGACCCTCAACCTGTTCAGTCGTGTAAACGTCGATGACGCCGGACGTTTCCATTTCGTCGAGGGCAATTCCAAGGCTGGCGACTACATCGAGTTGTACGCGCCGATGGACACCCTGGTGGTGCTCACCGCCCTGCAGCACCCGATGGATCCATCGCCGGAATATGCACCGAAACCGCTGAAGCTCAGCTGGATGAACGCCGACGCCAGCGTCGCCGAACACTGCCGCACCTCGCGCCCGGAAAACGAGCGCGGCTTCATCAATACCGACCGTCTGTTCGCCTGAGGATCGCTGCCATGTCACTCGCAATCGCTACCGCTGCCGTTCATACAAGCAGGCAACCAGACACCGCGATCTACCGCGCCACCATCCCCGCCGGCGAACCCTGGCTGATGGAGGTCAAGGCCGGCCAGACCCTGCGCATCCTCGATCTGGAAGGCAATCAGGCCGTCGACACCTTGTTCTACAGTGTCGCCAATCCCAAGGAACGCTACGACGTGCAGCGCACATTGCGCCGGCAGAACAGCGTGTACCTGAGCACCGGCAGCGTGCTGTATTCCAACCTCGGCAAACCGATGCTGACCATCGTCGCCGACACTTGCGGGCGTCACGACACCCTCGGCGGCGCCTGTGCGCAAGAGAGCAACACCGTGCGCTACGCCCTGGAGAAACGCTACATGCACAGCTGCCGCGACAACTACCTGCGCGCCTGTGTCCACGACGGACGCCTGGGCAAAGGCGACATCGGGCCGAACATCAACTTCTTCATGAACGTGCCGGTCACCGCCGACGGTGGCTTGACGTTCGAAGACGGGATTTCCGCGCCGGGCAAGTACGTCGACCTGCGCGCAGAGATGGACGTGATCGTGCTGATCTCCAACTGCCCGCAACTGAACAATCCGTGCAACGCCTACAACCCCACCCCTGCGGAGCTGCTGGTATGGAACTGAAACTCGCGCGCTTGCGCCGCTGGCTGTTCACCCTGTGTCAGGCCCGTTCCGGCCAGTGCCTCAAACAGTAAACGCACCACAAATCCCCATGTGGGAGCGGGCTTGCTCGCGAAAGCGGTGAGTCAGACACATCGAAGTCGACAGACACGCCCCCTTCGCGAGCAAGCCCGCTCCCACAGGAGTTCGGCGGTGTATGTGAAATCTGATTCTGCCGTCGGGGACGACCCCGGCGCTCATCGAAAAACTGCGGGACGGCCCGCATCCCAGTCGAGGCTGATGCGCAATCGCCTCCGGGGGTTATGCCATGTTCGAAAAAGTCCTGATTGCCAACCGTGGCGCCATTGCCTGTCGCATCCTGCGGACCTTGCGTGAACTGCACGTGCAGGGTGTCGCCGTTTACTCCGAAGCCGACGCGGCCAGCCTGCACATCCTGCAGGCCGACGAGGCGCACAGCCTCGGGGAAGGCGCAGCCGCCGGCACGTACCTGGCGGTCGATAAAATCCTCGCCATCGCCAAAGCCAGCGGCGCCACCGCGATCCATCCCGGTTACGGCTTCCTCTCGGAAAATGCCACATTCGCCGAAGCCTGCGAAGCCGCCGACATCGCCTTCATCGGCCCGACACCGGAACAACTGCGAGTGTTCGGCCTCAAGCACACCGCCCGCGCCCTGGCCAAACAACAGGGTGTGCCCATGCTTGAAGGCACCGAGTTGCTCGAGAGCCTCGACGCCGCATTGATCGCCGGTGAACAGGTCGGCTACCCGGTGATGCTCAAGAGCACCGCCGGCGGTGGCGGCATCGGCATGCGCGTGTGCCGCAGCGCGGCCGAGTTGAGCGAATCCTTCGAAGCGGTCAAACGCCTGGGCCAGAATAATTTCAGCGACGCCGGGGTGTTCATCGAGAAGTACATCCAGCGCGCCCGTCACCTGGAAGTGCAGGTGTTCGGCGACGGTCGCGGCGAAGTGATCGCCCTTGGCGTGCGCGATTGTTCGGTGCAGCGGCGCAACCAGAAAGTCCTCGAGGAAACCCCGGCACCGAACCTGCCAGCGGGCATGGCCGATGAACTGTGCGCGGCGGCGATCAAACTGGCCAAAGCGGTGAACTACCGCAGCGCCGGCACCGTGGAGTTCGTCTTCGACAGCGATGCCCGGGGTTTCTATTTCCTGGAAGTGAACACCCGTTTGCAGGTGGAACATGGCGTCACCGAACAGGTGTGGGGCGTCGACCTGGTGCGCTGGATGGTGCAACTGGCGGCCGGTGAGCTGCCGCCGCTGAGCAAATTGAGCCAGAATTTGAAAGCTGATGGCCACGCGATTCAGGCACGCCTCTACGCCGAGGATCCGGGTCGCGACTTCCAGCCGAGCCCCGGTTTGCTCACGGCGGTGAATTTCCCCGCCGCCGACGGCAAACAGCTGCGCATCGACACCTGGGTCGAGGCCGGTTGTGAGATCCCGCCGTACTTCGACCCGATGATCGCCAAGGTCATCACTTGGGCACCGACCCGCGAGCAAGCCGCTGCCGATCTGCACCAGGCCTTGGATGACAGCCAGCTCTACGGCGTGGAAACCAACCGCGATTACCTGCGGCAGATTCTGGTTGATACGCCTTTTGCCAGCGGCCAGCCTTGGACCCGTTGCCTCGAGGGGCTGGTGTATCGGGCCAACACCTTTGAAGTGCTCAGCGCCGGCACCCAGACCAGCGTCCAGGACTATCCCGGCCGCCTCGGTTACTGGGCGGTGGGCGTTCCGCCGTCGGGGCCGATGGACAGTCGCGCCTTGCGCCTGGGCAATCTGTTGTTGGGCAATGTCGAAGGTGCTGCGGCGCTGGAAATCACCATGAGCGGACCGTTGCTGCGCTTCAATTGCGATGCGGTGATCGCGGTGACGGGCGCGGCGATTCCACTGGCGTTGAACGGTGAAACCGTGCCGATGAACACCGCGCTGCTGGTTCCGGCGGGCTCGACGTTGAGCCTGGGAACGATTGCCGGTGCGGGTGCGCGCAGCTACCTGTGCCTGCGCGGTGGCCTGCAAGTGCCGGATTATCTGGGCAGCAAAAGCACCTTCACCCTTGGTCAGTTTGGCGGGCATGGCGGTCGCGCGCTGCGCGCCGGTGATGTGCTGCATGTGCCGGCGCTGAGCAACCGTAGCACCGGGGCGCAACTGCCTGAATCTCAGGTCAGCGAGTTGCCTGCCGTGCGGCAGATCCGCGTGATCTACGGCCCCCACGGTGCCCCGGAATACTTTACCGAAAACTACATCGGCACCTTCTTCGCCACCCAGTGGGAAGTGCATTTCAACTCCAGCCGCACCGGTGTGCGCCTGATAGGGCCGAAGCCTGAATGGGTGCGTGCCGACGGTGGAGAGGCCGGGCTGCATCCGTCGAATATCCACGACAATCCGTATGCGATCGGTGCGGTGGATTTCACCGGGGACATGCCGGTCATCCTCGGCCCGGATGGCCCAAGCCTTGGCGGGTTCGTGTGCCCGGTGACGGTGATCGAGGCGGATCTTTGGCAGCTTGGTCAACTGAAGGCGGGGGACAAGGTACAGTTCTCTCCCATCGACCTCAAGACCGCCCGCACCCTGGCCCTGAAATGGAATACCCCCTGTGGGAGCGAGCCTGCTCGCGAAGGTGTGTCAGCCACCCTGATGTCGACTGACACACCTTCGCGAGCAAGCCCGCTCCCACAGGAGATTGAGTCGCCTGTGGTGCTGGACATTGGGCAGGACGATACGCGGCTGGTTGCACGGCTTTCGGGCGACACGCATTTGCTGCTGGAAATCGGCGCCCCCGAACTCGACCTGGTCCTGCGCTTTCGCGCCCACGCCCTCATGCAAGCCCTGGAAAGCCAGCACCTGCACGGCGTGATCGACCTGACGCCAGGCATCCGCTCACTGCAAGTCCACTATCAACCCGAACAACTGCCACTGGCCGACCTGCTCGGCATCGTCGCCGGCGAATGGGACGCCGTGTGCGCCGCCAAAGACCTGCAAGTGCCCTCGCGCATCGTCCATCTGCCACTGTCCTGGGACGACCCGGCGTGCCAGTTGGCCATCGAGAAATACATGACCACGGTGCGCAAGGACGCGCCCTGGTGCCCGAGCAATCTGGAGTTCATCCGCCGCATCAACGACCTGCCGAACCTCGATGAAGTGCAACGCACGGTGTTCGACGCCAGTTACCTGGTGATGGGCCTGGGCGACGTTTACCTCGGCGCGCCGGTCGCCACCCCGCTCGATCCGCGCCATCGCCTGGTCACCACCAAGTACAACCCGGCGCGCACCTGGACCGCGGAGAACTCGGTGGGCATCGGTGGCGCGTACATGTGCGTCTACGGCATGGAAGGTCCCGGCGGTTATCAGTTTGTCGGGCGCACGCTACAGATGTGGAACCGCTACCGCGAAGTCGCCGCGTTCGATGGCAAGCCATGGTTGCTGCGGTTTTTCGACCAGATCCGTTTCTACCCGGTCAGCGCCGATGAACTGCTGCGCATTCGCCAGGATTTCCCCCTCGGGCGCTTCCACCTGAACATCGAACACAGTCACTTGAACCTGGCGGATTACCAGGCGTTTCTGACGCAGGAAGCCCAGACCATCGACGCGTTTCGCGAGCAGCAAAAAGGCGCGTTCAATGCCGAGCGTGAACGCTGGATCGCCAGCGGCCAGGCGCATTTCGACAGCGAAGAAGCGGCCCCGGAAACGACCGAAGAGGCCCCGCTGGCCAGCGGTCAACAGAGCGTCGACAGCCACATCGCCGGCAACCTCTGGCAGGTTCAGGTCGAGGCCGGCCACCGCGTCGCGGCCGGTGATGTGCTGGTGATCCTGGAGTCGATGAAGATGGAAATCCCCCTGCTCGCCCCCATGGCCGGCGTGGTGCGTGAGGTGCGCGTGCAACCGGGTTCGGCGGTGCGCGCCGGACAACGCGTCGTGGTGCTGGAACTTGACTGAACCCATTTTGAAAAGGACTGACACCATGAATATCAACCTGCAACTCGACGCCCTGCGCAGCGCCTACCGCGACGGTAGCCTTAACCCCCGTCAACTGCTGGCGAACCTGCGGGACAAAGCCGCGGCGCTGAATCCGGATTATCACCTGTTCATCCACTTGCTCAGTACCGATGAGCTGGAGCCGTACCTCGCCGCCCTCGACGATCGCGACCTCGACAGCCTGCCGCTGTACGGCGTGCCATTCGCGATCAAGGACAACATCGACCTGGCGGGCATTCCAACCACGGCGGCGTGCCCGGCATTTGCCTACGTGCCGCAGCGTTCGGCGACCATCGTCGAGCAACTGCTGGCCCTGGGTGCGATTCCGTTGGGCAAGACCAATCTCGACCAGTTCGCCACAGGGCTCAACGGCAGCCGCTCACCCTATGGCGTGTGCCCCAACAGCGTGTTGCCGGAATATCCGTCGGGCGGCTCCAGCGCCGGTTCGGCGCTGGCGGTGGCGCTCGGGGTCGCGAGTTTTTCCCTGGGCACCGACACCGCCGGCTCCGGGCGCGTGCCGGCGGCGTTGAACAACCTGGTCGGCATGAAAGCCACCAAGGGCCTGATCTCGACGGCCGGCGTGGTACCGGCCTGTCGTACGCTCGATTGCGTCACTACGTTCACCGCCACCGCGCGGGAGGCCAGCCGGTTGCTGGCGCTCACCGCACGCCTCGACCCACGGGACGAATACAGCCGCACCAACCCGCTGTGGAACGACGGCTCGGCGTTCGGCACGCCACGGCCGTTCCGGTTCGGCGTGCCACGTGCACAGGACCTGCAATTCTTTGGCTGCCCCGAAGGCCCGCTGTTGTTCGGTGATGCCATCGACCGTCTCAAGGCCTTGGGCGGCGAAGCGGTGGAGCTTGACCTGTCGCCGTTTCTGGAGGCCGCACGTTTGCTCTATGAAGGCCCGTGGGTGGCCGAGCGCTACAGCGTGGCCGGGGAGTTGATGGCACAAAACCCCGAGGCCGTGTTGCCGGTGATTCGCGCTGTATTGGCCAAGGCACCCGCCGTCGACGGCGTGCAGACCTTCCGTGCCCAATACCGGCTGCAAGCGCTCAAGGCCCTGTGCGACACGGCGCTGGAAGGCCTCGATTGTGTCGTCACGCCCACCATCGGCCGCCCGGTGTCGCTGGCGGAACTCAAGGCCGAACCGGTACTGCGCAATTCGGACCTCGGCTACTACACCAACTTCATGAACCTGCTCGACTACGCCGCCGTCGCCGTGCCCAGCGCCTTCATGGACAACGACCTGCCATGGGGCGTGACATTGTTTGGCCGGGCCTTCACCGATCAGTACCTGCTGAGCGTGGCCGATGCCTTGCAGCGCCAGCAAGGCCTGGCCGCTCCTGCACCGGCACCGGTTGCCCGCCATGATCGGGCGCGGCTGGTGGTCTGCGGCGCGCACCTGGACGGGCTGGCGTTGAACTGGCAACTGAAGCAGCGCGGCGCCCGGTTGCTGGAAACGACCTTCAGCTCGCCGGATTATCAACTCTATGCCTTGGCCGGCGGCCCGCCGTTGCGTCCAGGCATGGTCCGCGTGAAGGATGGCGGCGTGGCGATTGCCGTGGAAGTCTGGGAGTTGCCCAGCCGAGAACTGGGTTCGTTCCTGACCGGGATTCCGGCACCGCTGGGACTGGGCAAGGTGCAACTGGCCGACGGCCGCTGGGAGAGCGGGTTTATCTGCGAGGCATACGGGCTGGAGGGTGCGGTGAACATCAGTCATTTCGGCGGCTGGCGGATGTATCTGAAAACATTGGGCTAAACACCAGACTCATAACCCTGTGGGAGCGAGCTTGCTCGCGATAGCGGTGTGACATTCAGCCTTGATGTGGCAGACACGCCGCCATCGCGAGCAAGCTCGCTCCCACAAGGTCCGTGCAAGATTTACGACCATTCGCAGCGCACATGGAGCAGTTATTTCCCGGCAGTACCCTTAGAATGCTTGCATCGGATGACTGCCAATGGAACTGCCATGCCGCTTCGCTCGCCGCTGTATTCTCAACGCTCGTTGGTGCTCACACTGGTCGCATTGCTGGGCGCAGGCTTCCTCGCCACCTCCTTTCTCAGTTACTACGCCTCCCGGGCCTCGATCCGCGACAATATCGTCAACACCGAACTGCCGCTGACCTCGGACACGGTCTACTCGGAAATCCAGAAAGACCTGGTCAGGCCGATCCTGATCTCCTCAATGATGGCCCGCGACACCTTCATGCGCGACTGGGTGGTCAACGGTGAAAAGGACTCCGACCAGATGACCCGTTACCTCAACGAGGTCATGACCCACTACGGTGCCTACACCGCCTTCTTCGTCTCCAACACCAGCCTGACTTACTACCACGCCAAGGGTGTGCTCAAGCAGGTCAAGGCCACCGAGCCCCGCGACGCCTGGTATTTCCGCGTGCGGGACATGAAGGATCCGTACGAAATCAACGTCGACCCGGACCTGGCCAACAAGGACAACCTGACCTTTTTCATCAACTACAAGGTCTACGACTACAACGCCCGGTTCATCGGCGCAGCCGGGGTTGGCCTGACCGTCGACGCCGTGATCAAGCTGATCGACAAGTACCAGCAGCGTTATCAACGCAGCGTGTACTTCGTCGACAACTTCGGACGCCTCGTACTGACAGGTGCCGAAGGCGGTCCGCAAGGTGCGCGCATCGGGCAGAAACTCAGTGAGCTGGACAGCATGAAGGACCTGGTCAGTCGGCTGCCAAAACCCCACAGCGGCAGCTACGAATATTCCGTGCAGGGCCAAGGGCACTTCCTCAATGTGCGGTTCATCCCGGAGCTGAACTGGTACCTGTTCGTCGACAAACGCGAGGACAGCGCCCTGGGTGAAATCCGCCAGTCGCTGTACCTCAACCTGCTGATCTGCCTGCTGGTCACGCTGACCGTGCTGGCCCTGCTCAACCAGGTCATCAAGCGCTTTCAGGACAGGATCCAGGCCCAGGCCACCCTCGACAGCCTGACCGAACTGCCCAACCGTCGCGGCTTCGACCTGTTGGCCATACAGGCCATGCACGAAGCCCGGCGCGAGCCCAAACCGCTGACCGCCTTGCTGCTGGACCTCGACCGCTTCAAGGTGTTGAACGACACCTATGGCCACTTGGCTGGAGACCAGGTATTGAATGGCTTTGCCCAGGATCTGAAGAGCTGCCTGCGGCACTCCGACATCGTCTGCCGCTGGGGCGGTGAAGAGTTCATCGTGCTGCTCAAGGACACCGATGGTCAGACCGGTCTGATAATCGCCGAGAAAATTCGTCAGTACGTGGAGCAACAGCGCTACACCTACAACGGCCAGATCTTGCAAGTGACCGTCAGCATCGGCCTGACCACCCTGCAGCCCGATGACACCTTGCACACCCTGCTGTCACGGGCGGATCATGCGATGTACCGGGCCAAGCAAAGTGGCCGTAACCGAACCTGCGTGGAAATGGCTCACTCCATCCATGAACCAGCCTGACCTCTGCCCCGCCTGCGGCGCACCCAACGACTGCACCCTGGCCGACCCGCGAACCGCCGACCGCGCCTGCTGGTGCTACGGCGTCAGCATCGACCCGGCCGTGCTCCAGGCGCTGCCGGCGCAACTGCGCAACGCCTCGTGCCTGTGCCCGCGCTGCGCCGAGGTCGAGGCGCAGTTGCAAGCAGCGTCCGAATCGATCAAGTAAGATGCGCGGCCCTTTCTTCACTGATCCCTAAGTCATGCGTGTCGACCGATTCCTCAGCAACCTGCCGTGCTTCAACCGTAAGCAGGTGCGCCTGTTACTGGTGGAAAAACGCGTCAGGATCGACGGGAAAGTCGTCAGCGACCCGCACAGCGAAGTCCGCGAGTTCAGCCGCGTCGAAGTCGACAGCGACGTGCTGCAAGTCGGTAAGCCCCTGCGCCATTTCATGCTGCACAAACCTGCTGGATGCGTCAGCGCCACCCGGGATCCGCAGCACCCGACCGTACTCGATTTGATCCATGAGCCGGACAAGGACGAGCTGCACATCGCCGGGCGCCTGGACTTCAACACCACCGGCCTGATGCTGATCACCAACGACGGCAGCTGGTCGCGACGCCTGACCCAACCACAGACCAAACTGCCCAAGGTCTACTACGTCGAAACCGAACAGGACATCGGCCCTGAATACGCGATCAAGTTCAACGAAGGGCTGTACTTCGCCTTCGAAGACCTCACTACGCAACCCGCCGGGCTGCAGCTGCTCGGACCGAAATGCGCGCGCCTGAGCATCGTCGAAGGCCGTTATCATCAGGTCAAGCGCATGTTCGGCCACTTCAACAACAAGGTGATGCGCCTGCACCGCGAACGCATGGGCCCGCTGGCGCTCGACGATGCGTTGAAACCGGGCGAATACCGCCCACTGAGCGATGAAGAGATCGGATTGATTTAAGCAGGCGACCGCTGAGCAGAAGTTGTCGAACAATTTACCAAAGGCACTTGCGCGATGACGTGACCCCTGCTTGAATCAGGACGTCGGCCGAAATGTGACCGATGAGTCACCCCATACTTCTAAGAAACTTTTTGCCGGTAGGAACCCAAGGGTTCCGGCCTCACCCGGCAGACTGCCCGCCAATAACAATACCCGTCGACCGGACTGCATTGGATCGACATGGGCCTCTCAAATTCAAGGCGTATGCCTACCTGTCACAAAGCTCGTGCAATCTCTATTGCGCGCATACCCGCTTGCCAGGAGTCTTATGACATGAGGCCAGAAATCGCTGTGTTGGATATACAGGGTCAGTATCGGGTTTACACGGAGTTCTATCGCGCAGACGCCGCAGAGAAGACCATTATCCTGGTCAACGGCTCGATGGCCACGACTGCGTCGTTTGCACAAACCGTGAAAAACCTCCATCCGCAGTTCAACGTCGTCTGCTACGACCAGCCCTATGCAGGCCGGTCAAAAGCCCACAACCTGCACGAGAAATTGCTGACCAAGGAAGTCGAAGGGCAGATCCTCCTGGAGCTGATCGACCACTTCGCCGCCGAACACGTGCTGTCGTTTTCCTGGGGTGGCGCCGCGACCCTGGTCGCCTTGGCCCAACGGCCACGGCGCATCGAAAAAGCCGTGATCAGCTCGTTCTCCCCGGAGATCAACGCGCACATGCTCGACTACCTCGAGCGCGGCGTCGATTACCTCGGCAGCCGGGATGGCGACCGGGTCGGCAACCTGGTGAACAGCACCATCGGCAAACACCTGCCGACCCTGTTCAAGCGCTTCAACTATCGGCACGTCAGCAGCCTGGCCGATCATGAATACGGGCAGATGCACTTCCACATCAGCGACCTGCTGCACAGCGACCGCCAATGCTTTTTCAAAGCGGCGGAAAAAATCAACGTGCCGGTGCTGTTCATGAACGGCGAATGGGACGAATACACCGCCGCCGATGGCGCACGGTTGTTCGCCAACCACGTGCAACACGCCACCTTCACGACCCTTCAGGCCACCGGCCACTTTCTCGACATGGAGCACAAAGCCGCCTGCCGAGACAGCCGCAACGCACTGATGGGGTTCCTGAAACCGGCCCAGCACGATAGCCGACCGCGTTACCACTACGTCCAGGACCACCATGCATTGGCACTCTGAAACAGAGTCATCGCGAGCAAGCCCCGCCCTGCTGAATCAAACGTACTCTGCAGGCGCGAGACTTGCCCGCGATCGACCGTCATGCGGTCCATGCATCGTTTCACCTGTGCTAAAGCCATCTGGGGCAAAGAAAAACTTCAAATTCCCGCGCGTATCTGGTACAAAGTCAGCCGCTCTGAGCGGGTGTCGTATAATGGCATTACTCCAGCTTCCCAAGCTGATAACGAGGGTTCGATTCCCTTCACCCGCTCCACTATTTTCAAGGCTTTCAGCCGCGCCTGTACGCATCGTCAACGAGCTGAGGGCCACATTGGGGGACGTTCAGTCTCTCCATCAAGCGGCAGACCAAATCCTCCACGCCATTTCATGTTGCCCCGCCGAAAAACGATCTGGCCGGTTTAAAGTGCATCAAAATCAAACGCTGGAACATACCCTGTGCCGAGCAGGTATGGACATTTCGACGTCACAAAATCATTGCTAAGCAAATCATCCGAACTCCTGTATTCACTCGTGAGAACGCCAGTGAAATTTAAAAGCGTATGCGGCAAGGACGAAATGCTAACTCTTTGATTCTCCCTCTCCTTCAATTTTGAAAGCTTGAGCGCTTGCTGGCCTGAAATATTATCGGATGCCCAGACAAACGCCGAAACCGGCAGATCATACTTATTGCCAATTCCATGACCCAACAACCCTCGGCTATCATCCATGATATTTTCGCCATGATCCGATGAATAAACCAATACCGAAGGTTTTTTGCTCAACCTCAACTGTTCAATAATTGAGCTTAACAGCCAGTCCGTATACAAGATGGTATTATCATATTCCGCGATCATTTTATCTTTTACGCTATTGGTTGACGGCTTGAATCTTTTGAAATCTTCTGGATACCGGCGCGAGTAATCGAAATGACTGCCCTTGATATGGATAAATATGGCTTGTTTTTGCGCATCGCCTTTGTTTAATATTTTTTTATATTCCGGCATCAATGCTCCGTCATAGCTCCTTTCAAAATATTGCCAATTTTGAGCCTCTGCTGCTATTTGCGGAATGATTCCGCCGAAACTATCGACTTCCTGCACTGACAACCAATAGGTCATGTAACCCGCTGCGCGATATATACCCACCAAGGACTTTTTTGACGCAATGGCATTCCAATCCGAAATGGGCTCAAGGCTGAGCATTGAGGGAACGGCGACCGACGTATAGGGGGCTGTCGTACACATGCGATTGAACTTGTAAATCCCTGCCAGCTTGTCGAGATTCGGTGTGGTCTGCTTGTCATATCCGTAGAGAGACCAATTTTGCGGCCGCGATGACTCACCGATTACAAAAACAACAGTTTCTATATTTGACTCATTCGAAACACTGGTTATTTTCACCTCCGATTCCTGGCGCTGCTTGATAAACTTCTCTGATTGCAAATACAGGTGAGTCGTAAGGCCTATTTGCGACAAGTACCCGACGGGGGTGCTTTGATCTTTTGCAACGAGATCCAGTACCGCATGCTTCCCGAAAGAGTTGACCTTGACCGTTTTATAAAAATACGCGCCATACCCCAAAAACAAAGCACTAATGGCCAAAACAAAAACACCCTTGCTTTTATATAACTCACGCTTATACAGACCGATGAGCCCTACCCCATAGCAAGCGACGAATATTATCAAAACGACGGTAAGCGGCCGCCAATAAGTCGACAAAAAATCACTTGCCTCCTTGTAGTTATTCAAACCGATAAACACATAGGCCGCCGTGAATCTCGAATTGAAATTCAGAACAAGGAATAGATCGACGGCCGCCAACAAATAGAACGGAAGAAGAACGACGTGAGTTTTGAATTGATTGAACGAAGCAAATCGAATCGCCAAAAGCCACAATACTGAAATCGCAGCGGTATATATGGCCAACAAATCAAATTTCGAGTATCGATGGTTTGTGATCAGTCTAACTATCAGCGGTGACAACAAAAAAGCCCACAACACTAAATTCGGCCATTCCGCTTTAAAAACTCTTATTATGTAATCGATGGCCTTTACCGATATTTTCATAGTTGAGCTGTTCTCGTCGGATACCCACCTGCTGCCCAAAGACTAGCTCAGTTGGCGTGTCGCGCCACGAGGCTCCCCCTGCATTCGCAACAGCGCGGAATCGACCCGCAAGACTTGGCGCTCGTATAGTTTTGTGGCCATCGGGGCTCGCAGGCATAGGGGTTCTCTTCATCCGGACCCTGCGCAATTTTTTTGTTCAGACGGCTTACCTGACACCCATCCATACGCAGAGTGCTCCTGCGCAGAAGCGACTACTATAAAAGTTCCGTTAGCGTTTTTTTCACATAATGTGGATTTGTTAGCGAATTTCGGTGCCCATTAGCCTTTTCATCCCCTACAAAAATTAACGTTTTCGAGTAGGATCAGCCATTCGTTAGCGTTTTTATCGCCCCAGTAAAGGATTCCGTGAATGCAGGTCGGTTTAAAGGCACTCGCAAAGCAGTACGACATCGTTCTGGCACAGCCACTGCGCGTCGAATCGACGATTGGCACGACACGTGTCAGTCGCGAAAGCAGCGGGCATACGCAGAATCAGTATCCCCCGAGCTACCGGCCTGCCGACGATTTCTCAGGGCATTTCGAATTCGGCCTCAAGTACGAAGAGATCCATCTCGAATTCTTTGCTCGCTTGTTTGCAAAGACCGGACCCGAGCCTATCGAAGCCTGGTGCCGGCGAGAGCCTTTTGGCCAATATGCTCGCCGCACGGGGTTTCTCTACGAATGGCTGACAGGGCAAAGTCTGGATGTGCCAGACGTAACCAACGGTGGCTATGTCGATGCACTTTCTGCGCAGGACTACCTCACCCGTAGTGAAGCACCACGAGTTCGACGTTGGCGAGTCAAAAACAACCTGCCCGGTACACCCGGCTTTTGCCCTTTGGTTCGTCGTACGACGGCAGTCAAAGAGGCTCTGCAATTCGATCTCGGCGCGGCGTTGAAGGAGTTGGATCGAACCTTTGGTGCCGATATCTTGATGCGTACGGCCAGTTGGTTGACGTTCAAGGAGTCACGAGCCAGCTTTCTCATCGAAAAAGAGGCCGACCAGGCTGATCGCATCCAGCGTTTTGCGCATGTCATTGCCCAGCACTGCGGCCATATCGAAGCCCCATTAAGCAATGAAAGCCTGCGTTCCCTGCAAGCCGGCATTCTGGGTCGAGATGCCATTGGGCTCGGCTTGCGGCGCTCCCCGGTATTTGTAGGTCAGGCCACAATGCGCGAGGACATCGTGCATTACATTGCCCCCCACTTTGAAGAACTTGCCCCTCTACTGGAAGGCCTCAACGAGTTCGAGATCGCAACGCGGGGTGCCGAGTCAGTGGCACGCGCCGCAGTGCTTGCATTCGGTTTCGTGTACATCCATCCCATGCGTGATGGCAACGGCCGGATTCATCGCTTCCTGATCAACGACACCTTGATCAGGGACAAGGCAGTGCCCGACGGCGTGATCCTGCCCGTGTCAGCCACTATCACCAGTTCGATCGATTTCAGGGCAGGCTACGACCGTACGCTCGAGGTGTTTTCACGCCCGTTTATGCGCCGTTACGCAGCGGCTTATGGGTTTGGCGAACTCGTGACCTACGAAGACGGCACTCCCAGCAACTTCATCTTCGATGAATACAAAGACGCAGGCTTTGCCTGGCGCTACCCAGACCTGACCGAACACGTCCTGTACACCGCTCGCGTCGTCGAGCACACGATTCGTACGGAGATGGCGGATGAAGCCCGAGTCTTGGTTATCTTTCAGCGAGCGCAGGAACAACTCAAAGAAGTGCTCGAAATGCCGGATCAGGATGCCAACCGCATCATCCGTTCGATCAAGGAGAACGGCTGGGTGGTGTCCGGAAAGCTGAAGAAAGGATACCCGCAGCTTGAAGATGAAGGCATGGCGCAACGTGTTGTGAATGCAGTGCGCTCCGCGTTTGAGGATCGAGTGATGGGAGCTGGTGAAGAGTGATCTTCGGTAGAACTGGATAGCGTGCAACTGCAGCTGAAAAGAAGACCGGTCTGAGTGGCTAATGCCAGTCAGTTAAGCGTTTGATCACCGCAAACCTTGTGGGAGCGAGCTTGCTCGCGATGACGGCTGGACAGTCAAACAAGGGGTACCTGACAGTCTGCCATCGCGAGCGAGCTCGCTCCCACAATGTCCGGGGCTTAACTGATCGGCATTAGTCCGAGTGGCCGTTTTTTGTACGCGGAATTTAGTGATGCCCCTGCCAACGCTTTCGTTTAGGTCCCACTTTTAAGGGCCAAACCGACATCAACGCTAGAAAAAGCAACGTCCTACACGACACTGGGAAATGTCCGTACACTTGCGCATTCTGTGCCTTTGTCATGAGACCTATAGTCCGACCGCGCCCAAATGGCGTATCGGGTTTGGCGACTCGGTCACAACGGTGCAGAAGGCTCCGAGAATTTCTCGGAGCACTTTTGATCACGCTTGGCTGCTTTTTCGGTAGCTGTGCGTGGGAGACCTTCGGGTCTGCCGGTTTCACCATTGTCCGGTTCGCCAACCCGCGTACAGCTACCACCCTATTGTTTGGCGACGATTGAGTGGTAGGTCCTTCACCTACAATTGGTAAGCACTCATGAATGAATATATGGCTTTAACCAGCAACGCCGACGACCTTCCCTCGCTGTTCGTCAACACCACACAACCTCTGCACTCACTGCTTAGCACCGCCAGTTACCGCATCCGAGCGGTAACGCAACTCCTCGAAAACCTCGCAATGCGCGGCGACCTGACCTCTGACACCGTGGTGCTGAGCGACTTTGCATTGCTCTGCTGCGTGCCGTTGCGCGATGGTTGCGATGTGCTGGATGTGATCGCTCGACGTATGGATGCAGAGCCGGCCTAAGATTGCACCGGGCGGTATGCTGTTGTGGTGAGGGAGCTTGTCGGATCGCCGCACCGTCCCGTTGGGTCGCGAAGCGACCCCGAACAGGGACTGCTGCGCAGTCCAGCGGGAGCAAGCTCCCTCGCCACAGGTGCCTTCACTTATCATGTGAGTACTTCAACAGAGCCACCCGAACATGACCCAAAACATCTACGACGACCCTCAATTCTTCCAGGGCTACAGCCAGATGGCCCGCTCCATCGGCGGGCTCGATGCCGCGCCGGAATGGCCGGCGCTGAAGGCCATGCTGCCGCCCATGCAGGGTCTGAAGGTAGTGGATCTCGGCTGCGGTTACGGCTGGTTTTGTCGTTGGGCCAGTGAGCAAGGCGCTGACAGCGTGCTCGGTCTGGATGTTTCGCAAAAGATGCTGGAGCAGGCGCGCAAAACCACCGCCGCATCAAACATCCGTTATGAACGCGCCGACCTGGAAGCCCTCGATCTGCCGGTCGGCGGTTTGGACCTGGCCTACAGCTCCCTGGCGCTGCACTACATCAAGGACTTGCCGGGGTTGTTCGCCAATGTCCATGCGGCGCTCAAGCCCGGTTCGCAGTTCGTGTTTTCCATCGAGCACCCGATCTTCATGGCACCGCGTAACCCTGGCTGGATCATCGATGCCGAGGGCCGCAAGGGTTGGCCGGTGGACGGCTATCAGCGTGAAGGCGAGCGCGTCACCAATTGGCTGGCTGACGGCGTGATCAAGCAGCATCGCACCATTGGCACCTTGCTCAACCTGCTGATTGCAGCGGGTTTCAGCATCCGCCATGTCAACGAATGGGGGCCGAGCGATGCCGAGGTGGCGACGCAACCGGCGCTTGCCGAAGAGCGCGAGCGGCCGATGATGATGTTGGTCGGCGTTCAGCGCTGAGCCACGCTCGTATCTTTTGCGTATAGATCCGGGCACGGGAATAAAGAAACCGTAGTGCGACGTTGAGCCCGGAAACAGATCCCTTATTCTCCCGGCTCATCCATCGCCCCGAGATCGACATGCACAATTCAGAGTTGGGAATCATGATCATTTCATTGATCGGGTTGTTCGGCTTTGCCTCGTTTGCTTTTGAATACTTGAGCGCCCGACGCTCGAAAAAAAACAAACTGCCGTGATTGTCCCAAGCGATAAAAGGGACAGGTGACGCGCATCAACTGTCCCTTTTTCACATCAGCGGGTCGCGACGATGAACAGTCGCGGGAACGGCAACAGCACCGAACCATCGGCCAAGGCCGGATACGCCTGCTCGATTGCCGCCTGATATTGCTTCAGATACTGTGCCCGTTCCGCCTCGTCCAACGGATCGAGAAACGGCCGCAAGCCAGTGCCCTTGAACCACTCCACCACGCCAGACGCGCCGCCTGCGAGCGGATGATGGTAGGTGGTGCGCCACACATCGACGCGTGAGCAACAGGCCTTGAGTATCGAGTAATAACCACTGGCATCGGCCATCTCGGTCCGTTGCCCGGCGGCGCCTGCCAGTTTGCCGGCCCATGGACCGTCAGCGGCGACTTCACGCATCAAGCGGTGCGAAGGTTCATTCAGGTTGTCGGGCATCTGGATCGCCAGGCTGCCACCCGGTGCCAATTTACTCACCAGTGAAGGAAACAGCGCCGCGTGATCGGGCAGCCACTGCAACACTGCGTTGGCGAAAATCACATCGAAGGGGCCTGCGTCGTTCCAGGTGTCGATGTCGGCGATGTCGAACTGCACCTGCGGCAAGCGCTTGCGTGCGGCCTCGATCATGTCGGTCGAACTGTCCAGGCCGCGGACCGTGGCGCTGGCAAAACGCTCGACCAGCAACTCGGTGGAGTTACCGGGGCCACAACCGATATCAATGGCCGAACGCACATCCCCGGTGGGGATGGCCGCCAGCAGGTCACGGGCGGGACGGGTGCGTTCATCTTCAAAAGCGACGTACTGTTTGGCGGACCAACTCATTGCGTTCTCCTGTCGGTGCGTTGTCCTCGGGTCGCTACGATACCGCGGCAAGCGCTGCCAAAGGTTTCAGAAAACCACCTTTTCAATCACGTCGAATTTTCATCCCACCGTCGCTGTCACAAATTCAGGCGTCCTCCCTATAAGGAACACGGTCATGAAGTTCGCAAAAATCGCGCAGAAACTCGCCCTCTGGGCCGGTAGCCCCAAGACGTTTCTGGGGGCGATCACTCTGATTTTTCTGTGGGGGCTGAGCGGGCCGATTTTTCATTTCAACGATACGTGGCAGCTGATTATCAATACCTCGACCACCATCATCACGTTCCTGATGGTGTTCCTGATCCAGAACACACAGAACCGTGACACGGACATTTTGCATTTGAAGGTCGATGAGTTGCTTCGGGTGACGAAAGAGGCGCAGAACGCGATGCTCGGGCTTGAAGCGCTGGACCTCAAGGAGCTGGAGAAGCTGAGAAAGCACTATCGCAGCCTTGGCGAAGGCCTGACCATTGACCTGGACGGCACCGTCGTCCAGGAAAAAGGTCAGCAAAACCTGAAGAATTGCTGATGATCAGCTTCTGGCTTGCAGGGCCTTGGCCATTTGCAGATGATTTTGCAATTTTGGCAGGGTTTCTTCGGCGAACGCCTTGATTTGCGGCACGTCGGTGGTCTGCGCTTCCTGCTGCAAGCGTTCGATGGCTTGCTGCGTGGTCTTCACCTGGCTGGCTGCATAGGCCTCATCGAAGGTCGCCCCATCCATGACTTGTGGCATCAGGGTTTTGGCCTTTTCGACAATTTCTTCCCGCGGCGCTACCGGCAAATCCAGTTGTCTGGCGATTTTCGCCAGGTGCTGGTTCGCCGTGGTGCGGTCGTTGATGACGACTATGGTGTAGTCCTTGACCTCTTTGGATTCGGACTTCTGGTGTGCCAGGCGACTGGCCTCGATGTCGGCCATGCCTTGGGCCGACGCATCATCGATGAATTCGGCGGGAGACTGGGCGAAGACGTTGCTGGCAAACAGGCCCAATAACGTGGCAAAACTGGCATTACATAATCGGGTGGCCATCCGTTTCATGGTCGCGCCCTCCTTTTTCAAATTCAAACGGGAGCTTGCGCCCCCGCTTCTCAATCAAAACCACCGGCATCCATTACTTGGATTTCTGTCCGGGTTTGCGGCCCATGTCGGGTTTCGCAGGTTCTTTATCGACAGTCGTGGTGGTGGTTTTCCCACCCTTGCGACCGGCTTCAGACGCCTTCGTTCGATCGTTGGCGAAGTTTCCCGAGTTCGAGTTTCTTGAATTAGGCATGATTCTCTTCCTCTTGGTGGTAGTCGCGGCGAGCTGGCGCCCGCATAGAATCTGAATTTGCGCGTGCCAAAAGGTTTAGAAAAATGCATGGATAGCACGACGAACGGTGCCCGGTGGTCAGACCATTCGCAGGTGATGCTCACGTTTGGCGCAGTACATCGCCTCGTCGGCATGCCGGAATAACTGCTTCTCTTCGGTGCCGTGATCGGGGTAGCGGGCGACGCCGATGCTGGGATGGATGCTCAGGTTGTGCCCGTCCAGACGCAGGGGCCGGGCCAGGACCTGACGGATTTTTCCGACCACGATGTCGGTATCGTCTGCGGTATGAATGCTGTGCAGCAACACCACGAATTCATCGCCGCCAATGCGGGCCACGGTGTCGGTTTCCCGCACGCATCCCTTGAGCCGGTTGGCCACCGCTTGCAGCAGCATGTCGCCGACCGCATGGCCATGGGTGTCATTGACTTGCTTGAAGCGGTCGAGGTCGACGTACAGCAGGGCCATGCGCCCGCCGTCCATGCGGGCCAATTGCAGTGACGCCTTGAGGCGATCGCGCAACAGCTCACGGTTGGGTAGCTGGGTCAGTTGGTCGTACTGGGCCATGTGTTGCAGGCGAGCATGCAGCTGCTTGCGCTCGATGGCTGTCGCGACCTGGGCGCAGACGTACTGCAGCAGTTCCTTGTCCTGCTCGGTGTAGCGCTCGCCACCCGGAACGCTTTTGACGATCAACGCGCCGATGGTGCCGTTCTGCGAGTTCAGCGGCACACCCAGCCAGCAGGGTGCGCTCTGCCCGGTCATCAGCGCTTCGAAGCCGGCAGGCGGCGTGCACGGGTCCGGGGTCAACAGGATCGGTTGCCCCGTGCGGATCACTTCGGTGCACACCTGCCCGGTCATGGTTCCGGGCAGTTCGGGTTGTGGCTCCTGGTCATCGACGTGATAAGGGAAATTCAACTGCGCACAGTGCTCGTCGTACAGCGCCACGGAAAAATTCAGCGCCGGCAGCCACTCGCCGATGATCAGGTGGATACGCCTGAACAATGCCAGCAGATCCTCCGCCGCGTGGGCCGCTTCGGATATCGCATACAACGCGGCCTGCCGGGATTCGGCCTGCTTGCGTTCGGTGATGTCGCGCGCCACGGCAATGCGTAACTGGTCGACCTCGGACCAACGTGCCGACCAGAGGATGTGCACCACACGGCCATCCTTGCGCAGGTAGCGGTTTTCGAAGTTGAGCTTGGGCTCGCCGCCCATGATTTCCCGGGCGGCATCAAGGGTACGCAAGCGATCTGCGGGGTGCACCATGTCGATCATCAGTTGACCGATCATTTCATCGGCGCTGTAGCCGAAAATGCGCTCGCACGCTGCACTGACAAAGACGAAGCGGCCCTGCTTGTCCACCGCACAAACGGCGTCCAGCAACAGATCGATATAGCTCGCCAGTGGCGCGGAATTACGGTTTTCCATGGTTCAGCGTGGGTATCCCGATAATGCAGCGCTCATCAATCATCCCTGCCCGGTCGGCCTTGCTTCCCTGTCATCACTTTCAAGCCTTGTTCGGCATCAGCCCCGGCAACGCATGGACCAGCGCGTTGATGGCAAAGCCGATGAACATTACCCCGCACAACCGGGTGATCGCCAGTTCATGACGTTGATACAAGGTGCGCACCCGCCGTGCCCCAACGATGCCGATGAGAATAGCGTAGGCAAGCAATCCACCGACGAAGCTCAGGCCGATCAGTGCTGGCAGCATTGACCAGTTGAGCAGTTCCGCGCGGCTCGACAACAGCGCCGTGAATGTCGCCACCGCCACCGGATAAGCCTTGGGATTGGTCAGGCCGAACAGAATGCCATGCCAGAACGGCTGCCGCGCCGGGCCCTGTGGCGTATCACCATTGCTGCGTCGGGCACGCACCGCACGCCAGCCGAGCCAGAACAGGTACAGGCCGCTGAGCACCCCCAGCACGTCGAACGCGGTGTTGCCGATCTCCCGCGCACCGACAATCGCGATCAACGCCGTGCTGCACCACACCACATCGCCGAGCAAATGCCCGCACAGAAACCCCGCCCCGGCCCGTCGCCCATGGGCCGCGCCAATGCCGAACACCGCCAGCACGCCCGGTCCCGGGGTGATGCCGTAGATAAATCCCGAGGCAAGCACGGCCATTAGTAGCGATGGGGTCATGGGCAGTCCTTGTGTACTGCTGGGTGAATGGTGGCCAGTCTATATCAGGTCCCGCAACATCGACTTACAGATCTTCGAAGAACTTCATCCCCGCATACGGCCGCTGCCGGCAGGCCATCAGGCGCGATGCCAGATCACCCACGTGGGCTTCCAGCTTGTGGCCATCCGGGTCGAGGAAGTAGAACGATGCGCCCTCACTGCGGTTGTCGCGCCACTCCTGCACCCGGGCAGATCGCAGGCGCTCGACGAAACGCGGAAAATCCGCTGCATCGAGGCTGAAAGCGTAATGGGTGTAGTCGGCGGCGGGCTCAGGATGGCGTAGCGGGTCGAGGGAGAGGCACAACCACAACCCCGGCAGCGACAGGTAGGCGCCGGTATCCCAGGTGGCGTCGAGGTGCAGTTGCAGGAGGTTCCGGTAGAACGTCACGCTGCGGTTCAGGTCGGTGACGGCGAAGGTCAGGTGGTTGAGGCCTGTGAGCATGGGGTTAAAGACCTTTGAGGTTTTCAGGTGCGACGCAGGTTTCACCTATGAGATTGGCAATGAAAACGTCTGAATCTGCAAACGGTAGATGGAAGGATTCACCACTACCGCAAGACCATTTGTTACGACAGACGAACGGGGGCGGCCTCCCCCTGCATGACACTGTAGTATGTTGTATTACAAACCACTACATCGAGACTGTCATGTCCACCATGTCCTTGCGCCTGCCAGACGAAATCGCCGATACCCTCGCCAGTCTTGCCAAGGCCACTGGCCGCAGCAAGTCGTTCCTCGCAGTCGATGCCTTGCGCGAGTATCTCGCGAGGGAAGCATGGCAAATCGAAGAAATTCAGAAAGCGCTGAAAGAAGCCGATGCCGGTGACTTCGCCTCGTCAGACGAGGTCAGTGCGATTGCTGATAAGTGGGTAAGCAATGCGCGTTGAGTGGCTGCGTAATGCACTCAAGAACCTTGATGAAGAAGCCGCTTACATTGCGATAGAGAATCCAAAGGCAGCAGCAGATTTCGTACAAGCCATTCTCGCCAGTGTCGATCACCTTGCGCGCTTTCCGGCGACAGGCCGGGAAGGTCGATTGCCCGGTACTCGTGAATGGATTTTGCCCGACCGCCCCTATCTGATTCCGTATCGAGTTCGCCAAGGTCGTCTGCAAGTGCTCAGGGTCTTCCACACTCGACGCCTTCCCCCCATCCATTGGTGATTCCAGCGAATCATCACCCCCGAAAATAAACCCCGTCTACACCTGCACCCATCCGCTCATTCAGCCAGTTCAACGCTTGGTCTGCGCCCCGCCGCTTATGCCACGCCAACACAAAGGTGAACGACGGAATATCAAAGGGTGGCGGCACGACGATCAACGACTGTTCATCAATATCGAGCAGACCACGCGAGGCCACCGTCAGAATAAGATCAGTACCGCTGATGCATTCCGGAGCGACGCTCCAGTGCGGCAGGCTGACAGCCACACGACGACGTTCGCGCATTGCGGTCAACGCGCGCTCGATTTCCGGGGTGCCGCTGCCGCGCATTTCCAGCAGCACATGGGGTCGAGCCAGGTAGGTGGGCAGGTCGAGCACACCGTCGGCGGGCAGGCTTTTGCGGTCCACCAGGCAGGCGTAGTGCTCTTCGAACAGCGGCGTGCTGCGCAATTCATTGGGCATTTCCGGGAACACACCAATGGCGATGTCAATATCACCGTTGAGCACGCCGTCGAGCATGCTTTCGCGGCTGCCATGGCTGATTTGCAGGTCAATGCCCGGCGCTTCGCGACGCAAGGTCCGGATCAGTCCCGGCAGGACAATGGCGGCGCCATAGTCGGACATCGCCAGGCGGAAGGTGCGCCTGGCGGTAGCCGGATCAAACGCGTTCGGCGCCAGCAGCGCTTGCACCTGGGCCAGAGCTTCGGTCAGCGGTGCCACCAGTTCCAGCGCTCGCGACGTCGGTACAAGGCCGGCTCCGGCGCGCACCAGCAGCGGATCGCCGAGCAGGTCGCGCAATCGCGCCAGCCCATGGCTGACCGCAGGCTGGCTCAAGTGCAAACGCTCGGCCGCCCGGGTCACGTGTTGCTCGGCGAGCAAGGCGTCGAGGATCACCAGCAAGTTGAGGTCGATGCGTCGAAGATCATTCATCTGCTGCATGTTCTGGATAACAAAACGGAATTTAAATCTGCGCGACGAATACCCTAGAGTCCAGCAAAACCTGTTGGAGAACGATCATGAGTACGTTGCATTGGGCTGGTCTGGTGGTGCTGGCGATGATTGCCGGGGCGGTGGTGCCGTTTCAGAGCGCGATCAACGTCAACCTCGGGCGCGGGTTGGGCCATCCGTTGTGGGCGACGCTCGCCTCGTTGCTGGTGAGCGTTATCGTGCTGTTGCCGATCATCGTTGCGCTGCGCTTGCCGTTGCCATCACTGGCCTTTATCGGCAAGGCGCCGCTGTGGATGTGGGCGGGTGGCGCTTTTGGGGTGTGCTTCATTTCCCTGGCATTGGTGCTGCTGCCCAGGCTCGGTGCCGCAGGGTTCATGGCATTGGCGCTGGCGGGGCAAGTGGTGGCGTCGTTGTTGCTGGATCACCAATGCCAG
>Ga0209050_1001396_pt1 | contig 26194 bp, 21 predicted proteins | sample Araplavi_mTSA_r2_FD_184276 | JGI IMG/M metagenome (GOLD analysis project Ga0209050, IMG submission 184276) | Arabidopsis root microbial communities from North Carolina, USA - plate scrape MF_Cvi_mTSA_r2 (SPAdes) (version 2) | ecosystem: Host-associated > Plants > Roots > Endosphere | place: USA... | reverse complement strand
CATGTCTTGTCTCCGGACTTGTGGTTGTCGTGACCGGGTCCGACCCGCCGCGGGTCGCGCCGCGGCGGTCTTCGGACCCGCGGCGGATGCTAGGAAGCGGGCGCTGGCCGCACCAATGAAATCGGCAGGGCCGTTGATGCCGGTTCCGGCATCGAGGGGAAACGCGCGGTCGCGTCGCGGGCGCGGGGGACGCCCGAGGGGCGGGGTGACCTTGGTCAATGCCGCTGCGCCGGCCGGGCGCCCAGAATGCGACGGCCATCCGATTCCCGATAGCCAAAGGATCTCCGCGTGCAAGCCCATCTCACCGCCTCCGTCGGCGCCGCCGGCGCGAACCGCAAGCCCGATGTCGAATCCGTGCAGCGCCTGCTGGTCGCGCACCGTCTCTACACGGGCCGCGTCGACGGCCTGTGCGGGCCGCTGACCGTCGACGGCATCCTGCGCTTCCAGCGCGCCTTCATGGGCAAGCCCGACGGCCGCATCGACCCCAATGGCCGCACGCTGCGCCGCCTGACCGAAGGCGCCGCCCCGGCGGCCCACGCCGCCCCCGCCACGCGTCCCGCGCCCGCCGCCGTGCGCCCGGCCGCCGCGGTGACCGCCGCGCCGCGTCCCGTGGCGGCGGTATCGGCCGGCGCGGCCGCGCCGGCTCCGGCTGCCTCGACCACGGTCTCGACCAACGCCGAGGCCCGCAAGCTGCTGAGCAAGCTGGTGCCGCGTCCCGAGGCCCACACGATGAACCCCGGCCTGGTGGCGGTGTCGCCGTCCTACATGGTCCAGTCGCTGGGCCAGCCGCGCGAGTCCTACTCGCAGGATTGCCAGCCGCTGACCAACCTGAAGCTGAAGAAGCACATCGTGTCGCGCTCGGTGGGCCCGTTCAAGGCCACCGGCCTGGACCTGGCCGTCGAGAGCCTGGCCCAGGTGATGGAGGACATCCGCAAGGAGCAGCCCGCCGTCTACGAGGCGCTGGGCACGGCCGGCATGCTGTGCTGCCGCAACATCCGCGGCTCGAGCACCGGCATCTCCAACCACTCCTGGGGCACCGCGATCGACCTGACGCTCAATGGCGTGCTGGACCGCCGCGGCGACAACCAGGTGCAGGTCGGCCTGACGCTGATCGCGCCGATCTTCAACCGCCATGGCTGGTACTGGGGCGCGGCCTTCCGCACCGAGGACGCGATGCACTTCGAGGCCAGCAAGCTGCTGATCTCGCAGTGGGCGCCGCGGCTGGTCTGATCGCCGGCTTGCCCCTGGGCGCGTCCTCCGACGCATCCTCCGGCGCGTCACCCGTTGTTGCAAACTTCGCCGCGCGTGCCGGACGGCGCGCCGGTGGACATGGATACTTCGCCGTCATGAAGCTCCGTTCCTTCGCTCTTCTCCGCGTGCTGGCGCTGGCCGGCCTGACCCTCACCGCCGCCTGCCAGCCGACGCTGGCGGCCTGCACCGTGACCACCCCGCCCGAAGGCTGGGCCGCCGGCTCGGCCCGCTGGGACGGCGCCTGCGCCGGCAGCCAGGCCGATGGCCTGGGCGTGCTCAAGGAGCAGCAGGGCGCGGCGGTGAAGCGCATGTTCCTGGGCCGCGCGGCCAAGGGCGAACTGGCGCTGGGCGTCGTCGACATCCCGGACGAGGGCTACATGGCCGGCCGCTTCGCGGCGGGCAAGCTGCAGCCGACCGATGACCGCCAACTGATCATCCAGGCCTTCGACGAGGCGGCCAAGGCCGCCACCGCGGCGGCGGACCGCTTCGAGAAGGCTGGCAACGCCGGCTCCGCGAAGTTCTATCGCGCCAAGGCCAAGGCCTTGCGCGAGCAGATGGACTGAACGCCGGCTGGACCGTACGCCAGATGGACTGAACGCCGGCTGCACTGAACGCCGGACGGATTGAACCCCAGCCGCCGCTGCTGCCAATCCTGGCGGTGGCGGCTCGCTACAGTCGGCCGCATGACCGACCATCCCCGCGCCTGGATCCGCCTGCCCTCCGGGGCGGCGCTCGACCTGATCAATCCGTCGCCGCAGGCCTGGACCGACCAGGACCTCGCGCTGCGCCTGGCGCGCACCTACCGCTGGGGCGGCGAATCCACCTGGCCCTGGCCGCTGTCCGTGGCGCAGCACTCGCTGCTGGTGCTGGCGCTGCGGCGCCAATGGGCGCGGGAGGCCGGCACCTCGCTTTCCCTCGCGCTGCAGCGCGCTGAACTGCTGCATGACGCCGAGGAGGGCTTCCTCGGCTTCGATTGCATCTCGCCGCTCAAGCGCGTGCTGGGCGAGCCCTTCCGCATCGTCGGCGACCGGCTGATGCAGGCCATTGCCACGCGCTACCGGATGCCGGACTGGACGCCGGACACCCATGCGCTGCACAAGCGCGCCGACAGCACCGCCGCCGCGACCGAGGCCGTGCACTGCACCGGCTGGTCCGAGCGCGAGGTGCGCGAGGTGCTCGGCATCATGCATCCCGTGCTGGACACCGATCCCTTGCAGGCGCTGTACGGCGGCACGCCGTGGGAGCCGTGGCCATCGGACGTGGCGGCGGCGCGATTCCTCGATGAGCTGAGGCGCCTGGCCGATTGAGCCTCGCTCTCGATGCGGCCCGCCGCGCGGTTCGCCGCTTCGCAAACTTCGCGGGTCGAGCCGCCGGCCTGCGAAGCGCTTCGCCACTTTTCCTTTTCACAGCAGGGCGCGGACGCGCCGCGCGGGCCGTTCGCCGATAGATTCTTCTGGAGCCCCTGACCGAGGGGAGTACCAGGAGACACGATGACCCGCGACGATGTGCCGCGCATTCCGCTGTTGATCAACGGCGAGTTCGTTCAATCCCGCAGCGCCGAATGGCGCGACGTGATCAATCCCGCGACGCAGCAGCGCCTGGCGCGCGTGCCGATGGCCACGCCCGAGGAAGTGGAGGCCGCCATCGCCGCCGCGCGCGAGGCCTTCAAGACCTGGCGCAAGACGCCGATCGGCGCGCGGGCCCGCATCTTCCTCAAGTACCAGCAACTGATCCGCGACCACCTCAAGTCGCTGGCCGCGACGCTGACGGCGGAGCAGGGCAAGACGCTGGCCGATGCCGAGGGCGACGTGTTCCGCGGCCTGGAGGTGGTGGAGCACGCGGCCAACATCGGCTCGCTGCAGATGGGCGAGCGCGCGCACAACGTCGCCAGCGGCGTCGACACCTACACCCTGCTGCAGCCGCTGGGCGTGTGCGCCGGCATCACGCCGTTCAACTTCCCCGCGATGATCCCGCTGTGGATGTTCCCGATGGCGATCGCCTGCGGCAACACCTTCGTGCTCAAGCCCTCGGAGCAGGATCCGATGGTGACGATGCGGCTGGTCGAGCTGGCGCTGGAGGCCGGCATCCCCAAGGGCGTGCTCAACGTCGTGCATGGTGGCGAGGACGTGGTCAACGCGCTGTGCGATCACACCGACATCCGCGCGGTGTCCTTCGTCGGCTCGACGCGCGTGGGCACGCTGGTGCACGACCGCGCCACGAAGGCCGGCAAGCGCGTGCAATGCATGATGGGCGCGAAGAACCACGCCGTCGTGCTGCCCGATGCGCACAAGGAGCAGACGCTCAACGCGCTGGTGGGCGCCGCCTTCGGCGCGGCGGGGCAGCGCTGCATGGCGGTGTCGGTGGCGGTGCTGGTCGGCGCGGCGCGCGACTGGCTGCCCGAGCTGATCGAGAAGGCCAAGGGTCTGAGCGTCGGCGCCGGCGATTCGGCCACGACGGACGTGGGGCCGCTGATCTCGTGCGCGGCGCGCGACCGGGTCGAGCGGCTCATCGCGCGCGGCATCGAGGATGGCGCGACGCTGGCGCTCGATGGCCGGCTGCCGCCGCTGAGCGGTCAATTGAAGGAGGGCAACTTCGTCGGCCCGACGGTGTTCAGCGGCGTGAAGCCCGGCATGAGCATCTATGAGCAGGAGGTCTTCGGCCCGGTGCTGTGCGCCGCGGAGGCGGCCACGCTCGACGAGGCGATCGGGATGATCAACGCCAACCCGAACGGCAACGGCACGGCGCTGTTCACGCAGTCCGGCGCGGCGGCGCGGCGCTTCGAGGACGAGATCGACGTCGGCCAGGTCGGCATCAACGTGCCGATTCCGGTGCCGGTGCCGCTGTTCTCGTTCACGGGATCGCGCGCCTCCAAGCTGGGCGACCTCGGGCCCTACGGCAAGCAGGTGGTGCTCTTCTACACGCAGACGAAGACGGTGACGGCGCGCTGGTTCGACGATGCGTCCACCGGCGGCGTCAACACGACGATCAGCCTGAAGTGAGGCGGAGCCGCCCATGGACTTCGAGCTGAACGAGCAGCAGCGCGCCTTCCAGCAGGCGGCGCGGGACTTCGCGCGCGACGAGATGGCGCCGCATGCGGCGGCGTGGGACGCGGGCGGGATCTTCCCGCGCGACACGCTGCGGCATGCGGGCGAGCTGGGCTTTTGCGGGCTCTACGCGGACGAGGCGGCGGGCGGTCTCGGCCTGCCGCGGCTGGACGCGACGCTGGTCTTCGAGGAGCTGGCCGCGGCCTGCCCGTCGACAACGGCGTTCCTGAGCATCCACAACATGGCGACCTGGATGGTGACGGCGTTCGCGCGGCCCGAGGTCGCGGCGCAATGGGGGCCGGCGCTGTGCGCGGGGAGCAAGCTCGCGTCCTACTGCCTCACCGAGCCGGGCGCGGGGTCGGATGCGGCGTCGCTGCGCACGGCGGCGCGGCGCGACGGCGATGCGTACGTGCTCGATGGCGGCAAGGCCTTCATCTCCGGCGCGGGTGCGACCGACGTGCTGGTCGTGATGGCGCGCACCGGCGGACCGGGCGCGGAGGGCATCTCCGCCTTCCTGGTCGACGCGCGGGCACCGGGCATCGAGTACGGCCGCAAGGAGGACAAGATGGGCTGGAACAGCCAGCCCACGCGCGCGATCGCCTTCGATGGGGTGCGCGTGCCGGCGGCGCAGTTGCTCGGCGAGGAAGGGCAGGGCTTTCGCATCGCGATGCAGGGGCTGGACGGCGGCCGCATCAATATCGCGACCTGCTCGGTGGGCGCTGCGCAGGGCGCGTTGACCGCGGCGCAGCGCTACATGCACGAGAGGCGACAGTTCGGGCGGGCGTTGGCGGACATGCAGGCGCTGCAGTTCAAGCTCGCCGACATGGCCACCGAGCTGGTCGCCGCGCGGCAGATGGTGCGGCTCGCCGCATCCAAGCTGGATGCGAAGTCGCCCGACGCGCAGGTGTACTGCGCGATGGCCAAGCGGCTGGCAACGGACATCGGCTTCGGCGTGTGCAACGAGGCGCTGCAGATCCACGGCGGCTACGGCTACATCCGCGAGTACCCGCTGGAGCGCTATCTGCGCGATGCGCGCGTGCACCAGATCCTCGAGGGCACCAACGAGATCATGCGGGTCATCGTCGCGCGGCGAATGCTGCAGGACCACGCGCCTGAAGCGATCCGATGACCACCGCGCTCACTGCGCCCCCTGCGCCCCCTGCGCCTTCCTGCGCCTTCCTGCGCCTTCCTGCGCCTTCCTGCTCCCTCTCCCGCTTGCGGGAGAGGGCAGGGGTGAGGGCCAGCGGCCTTCGCCAACCACATCTCTTCTTCCATTCATCACCATGCCTCTTTCAACCGAAAGCGATATCCAGTACGCCGGCCTGCGCCTGGAGCGGCGCGGCCACACCGCCATCGTCACGCTGACGAATCCGCCGGCTCACACCTGGACCGCGGACAGTCTCGCCGCCTTGACGCGCTTGGTGGCTGGCCTCAACGCCGATCGCGACGTCTACGCGCTCGTCATCACGGGCGAGGGCGAGAAGTTCTTCAGCGCCGGTGCCGATCTGAAGCTCTTCGCCGACGGCGACAAGGGCGTCGCCGCGACGATGGCCCGCCGCTTCGGCGAGGCTTTCGAGGCGCTGGCCGGTTTCCGTGGCGTGAGCATCGCGGCCATCAATGGCTACGCGATGGGCGGCGGCCTCGAATGCGCGCTCGCCTGCGATCTGCGCATCGCCGAGCCGCATGCGGTGATGGCGTTGCCTGAGGCGGCCGTGGGCCTGCTGCCCTGTGCGGGCGGCACCCAGTGGCTGAGCTGGACGGTGGGCGAGGCCTGGGCCAAGCGCCTGGTGTTGCTGGGCGAGCGTGTCGACGCCGACACCGCCTTGCGCATCGGCCTGATCGATGACCTGGCGCCCAAAGGCGGCGCCCTGGCGCTCGCGCTGCAATGGGCCGAGCGTGTGCAGGCCCAGAGCCCCACCAGCGTGGCGGCATGCAAGCGGCTGATCCAGGGCGCGCGCACGGCGCCGCCGCGATCGCAGCTGGCGGCCGAGCGTGAAGCCTTTGTCGCGCTGTTCGATTCGCAGGATCAGCGCGAAGGCGTGCAGGCCTTCCTCGACAAGCGCAAGCCGCAATGGCGCAACGCGTGAGGAGCGGATGATGACTTCTTCGATGAAGAGCGTGGACGACACGCCGGTGCGCTTGCGCACGCTGGTGACGGCGTCGGGACACCGCTTCGGCCACGCGACGCTGAACGCGCCGGACAGCCTCCATGCGCTGACGCTGACGATGGTCGACGCGCTGCAGTCGCAGCTGGACCAATGGGCGGAGGATCCCGCCATCGCCGGTGTGCTGCTCGATGGCAGCGGCGAGAAGGCGTTCTGCGCGGGCGGCGACGTCGTCGGCCTGTACCGCGCGATGCGCGAAGCCGGCGCCGGCCGCGTGCCGAAGGACGCGGCGGACTTCTTCGAGCGCGAGTACCGCCTCGACCACGCGATCCATCGCTATCCGAAGCCGCTGCTCGTGTGGGGCCACGGCATCGTGATGGGCGGCGGCATCGGTCTGATGGCGGGCGCGTCGCATCGCGTGGTGACGCCGCGCAGCCGGCTCGCCATGCCGGAAATCACGTTGGGGCTGTATCCCGACGTGGGCGGGAGCTGGTTCCTGTCGCGCCTTCCGGGCCGCGTGGGCCTGTTCCTCGCGCTGACCGGCGCGCCGCTGAGCGCGGCCGATGCGCTGTGGGCCGGGCTCGCGGACCGGGCGGCCCGCGCGGAGGATCGTGGCGTGCTGCTCGAAGCCATCGCCCGCACGCGCTGGACCGGCGAGCGCGCCAGCGACGCCGAGGCGCTCGACGACCTGCTGCGCGCGTTGCCCGCTGCCGAACTGGCGCCCTCGGCGCTGGCCGCGCATCGCGCTCGCATCGACGCGTTGATCGGTCCTCACGACGGGCTGGCAACGATCGCGCCGCGCCTGCGCTCGCTCGCTGGCGACGCCGATCCCTGGCTGGCCGCGGCCGGCGCGGCCTTCCTGAAGGGCTCGCCGACCTCGGCCGCGTTGGCGCTGGCGCTGCAGCGCCGCTTGCGGCACGCCTCGCTGGCGGACGTGCTGCGCCTCGAGTACCAGGCGTCGGTGGGCTGCTGCGTGCATCCGGACTTCGCCGAGGGCGTGCGGGCGCTGCTGATCGACAAGGACAGGTCGCCGCGCTGGCAGCCGGCGGCGATCGACGGGACCGGCGAGGCGCGCGTGGATGCGCTGCTCGCGCCGCGCTTCGAGGGCGCACACCCGCTCGCCGATCTGCGCTGATCCTTCAACGACTTCGAGGACCCACACAAATGAGCAACGCGATGAGTAACCCGAGGAACAGCGCAACAGGCAGCGCGACGAACAGCCCGATGAACGGCACGATGAACGGCACGAGCCCGGTGGAGGACCGCATCGCCTTCATCGGCCTGGGCCACATGGGCGGACCGATGGCGATGAATCTCGCGAATGCGGGATACGCGGTCACGGCGTTCGATGTGAGCCAGGCCGCGCTGGAGCGCGCCGGCCAAGCCGGCGTGATGGCGGCGCCGTCGGCCGCCGCGGCGGTGGAGGGCGCGACGGTGGTGATCTCGATGCTGCCGGCGAGCCGGCATGTCGAGGCGCTCTACCTGGGCGAGGACGGGTTGCTGTCGCATCTGGCCGCGGGCACGCTGGTGATCGACTGCAGCACCATCGCGCCGGCGAGCGCGCAGCGCGTGTCGCTGGCCGCGGAGACGCGCGGCGTCGCGATGCTCGATGCGCCGGTGTCGGGCGGCACGGCGGGCGCGGCGGCCGGCACGCTGACCTTCATCGTCGGCGGCGAGGCGCAGGCGCTCGAGCGCGCGCGGCCGGTGCTCGGCGCGATGGGGAAGAACGTCTTCCACATGGGCGTCTCCGGCGCGGGGCAGGTGGCCAAGCTGTGCAACAACATGGCGCTGGGCGTGATCATGGCGGTCACCGGCGAGGCGCTGGCGCTGGGCGTGTCGCACGGACTCGATCCGCAGGCGCTGTCCGCGATGATGGCCGTCAGCACCGGCAGGAGCTGGGCGACCGAGGTCTGCAATCCCTGGCCGGGCGTGAAGCCGGAAGCGCCCGCCTCACGCGGCTACGCGGGCGGCTTCGGGAATGACCTGATGCTGAAGGACCTCGGCCTGGCCGTGGAGGCGGCGCTGCAGGTCGGCGCCGCGGTGCCGCTCGGCGAGCTGGCGCGTAATCTGTACGCGCTCAACAGCCGGGCAGGGCGGGGCAGGCTGGATTTCTCGAGCGTGCAGCAGCTCGTCGCTGGAGACGGCGGGCCGCTGGGCTGAGCCGCACGCCCTCAGCGGGTCCCATACGGCTCCGCGGTGCGCTCGTTCTCATCGATGCGCAGGTGCTTCCCGAGCGCCGGAAACGCCCGTTGCGCGCAGCCCTCGCGCTCGCACAGCTTGCAGCCCGGGCCGATCGGCGTGGCGCTGTCCGGATCGCCCAAGTCCAGCCCCTTCGCATAGACGAGTTGCTCCGCGTGCCGCAGGTCGCAGCCCAGGCCGATCGCGAACTCGCGCGCCGGGGAGCCGTAGCCGCCGGTGGCGCGCACCTCGCAGTGCGCGATCCAGAGATAGCTGCGCCCATCGGGCATCCGCGCCACCTGCGTGAGCACGCGGCCCGGCTGGCCAAAGGCCTCGTAGACGTTCCACAGCGGGCAGGTGCCGCCGCTGCGCGAGAAGTGGAAGTCCGTCGCCGACTGCCGCTTCGAGATGTTCCCCGCCCGGTCCACCCGCACGAAGAAGAAGGGCACCCCGCGCGCCTCGCGGCGCTGCAGCGTGGAGAGCCGGTGGCACACGGTCTCGAAGCTCACGCCGAAGCGCTTGGCCAGCAGCGCGATGTCGTGCCGCAGCGCCTGCGCCGCCGACAGGAACGCGCGGTACGGCAGCACCACCGCGCCAGCGAAGTAGCTCGCCAGCCCGATGCGCGCCAACGCCGCAGCCTCCTTGCTGAAGCTCGCCGAAGCGATCAGGCGGTCCATCTCCGCGCCGCATTCCAGATACGCCAGCTGCGTGGCGAGCTGGAACGCGCGCTGGCCCGGCGACAGCGACGCCGACAGCAGCAGCAGGCGCTGCGCCGGCTCGTAGCGGCGCAGGCGCTCGTCCACGACGAGCTGCACCTGGATGCGATGGGCGGTGATCAGGTGCGCCTCCAGCCGCTGCGCCAGGTCTTGCTGCGAGAGCGGCGTGATGCCGGCCTCCTCGCCGCCAAGGCCGATCGCCAGCGCCTCCGCCGCGCGGTCCAGCGCGTCCATGTGGTTGTGATGCGCGTAGAAGAAGTCGCGCACCTCCTCGTGCGGCCCCGGTCCCGCCGCGAGCGGCGCGCCGCGCTCGCCGCCATCGAGGTTGCTGACGCGCTGCTCCGCGCCGCGCGCGCGGCCGTGCAGGCGCAGCATCAGCTGCGCCATCGCCGGCATCTGCTGCACCAGCGTGCGCAGCTCCGACTCGGGCACGCCGCCCGGCACCGGTGTCTCGGCGACGATCTCGTGCAGCTGCGCGAAGAGCCGCGCCTCGTCGTCCTCGGAGAAGAACTGCAGGTCGATGCCCAGCGCCGATTGCAGCCGCAGCAGCACCGCGACGCTCAACGGGCGCTCGTTGTTCTCGAGCTGGTTCACGTAGCTGGGCGAGAGCTTCAGCGCCTGCGCCAGCGCGGCCTGAGTGAGGCCGCGCTGCTCGCGCAGGGTCTTGAGCTTCACGCCGAGGAAGGTCTTGCGCATAGGCTTCCATCAGGTTCGCAAGATTCGCAAATGTGGCGAATCGACTTCGCATTTCATTGCTAATTCAGCCATTGAGTGCCGCCGGCCGTGCTGCAAAGATTGCGAATGACGCGACTATCCCATGCCCCCATGGACTGGATCAAGGCCCTGGCCGCCACGCCGCTGAACGAGCTCACCCGCAGCGAGCTCGTGCTGCCCCATCAATCGAATCACTACGGCACCTTGTTCGGGCCCGAGGCGCTGGCGCTGCTCGGCCGCACCGCGTACCTCGCCGCCGCGCGCTTCAGTCGGCAGCCGGTGGTGATGGCCGCGGCGCGCGGCGTCGAGTTCCTCGCGCCCATCGGCATCGGCGCGCTGCTGCACCTGCATGCGCGCGTCGCCCGGCTCGGCCGGACCTCGATGACGGTGGACGTGCGCGCGGCGCTCGATGCCGCGCCGGGCCTGCAGCCCCGCGAGGTGCTGCGCGCCAGCTTCGAGATGGTCGCCGTCGATCCGCACGGCCGCCCCGTGCCCATCGAGCCGCGCGAACCGCGCGCGGCGCTGCCCCAGGTGCCGTCCGCCATTGCCCAGGATTCACAGGATTCCAAGGATTCCCAGGAGGAGACCCCATGACCGACACCCTCGCCCCGGCGTTCAAGCCGAAGAAATCGGTGGCCCTGTCCGGCGTCGCCGCCGGCACCACCGCGCTGTGCACCGTCGGCCGCACCGGCAACGACCTGCACTACCGCGGCTACGACATCCTCGACCTGGCCCAGGCCTGCGAGTTCGAGGAAGTGGCCCATCTGCTGGTGCACGGCAAGCTGCCCAACGCCGCCGAACTGCGCGCCTACAAGGCCAAGCTCAAGGCGCTGCGCGGCCTGCCGGCCAGCGTGAAGGAGGCGCTCGAGCGCCTGCCCGCCGGCGCGCATCCGATGGATGTGATGCGCACCGGCGTGTCCGCGCTGGGCTGCGTGCTGCCGGAGAAGGACGGCCACGCGCTGCCTGGCGCGCGCGACATCGCGGACCGGCTGATGGCGTCGCTCGGGTCCATGCTGCTGTACTGGTACCACTGGGCGACGCAGGGCCGCCGCATCACGGTGGAGACCGATGACGACTCCATCGGCGCCCACTTCCTGCACCTGCTGCACGGCCGCAAGCCCGATGCCCGCTGGGAACGCGCGATGCACACCTCGCTGATCCTGTACGCGGAGCATGAGTTCAACGCGTCCACCTTCACCGCGCGCGTGATCGCAGGCACGGGCAGCGACCTGTACTCCGCCGTGGCCGGCGCGATCGGCGCGCTGCGCGGCCCCAAGCATGGCGGCGCCAACGAGGTGGCCTTCGAGGTGCAGAAGCGCTACGACTCACCCGACGAGGCCGAGGCCGACATCCGCCGCCGCGTCGAGGCCAGGGAGGTCGTGATCGGCTTCGGTCATCCGGTCTACACCGTCAGCGATCCCCGCAACGAGGTCATCAAGCAGGTCGCGCGGCAGCTGTCCGTGGACGCGGGCACGACCAAGATGTTCGACATCGCCGAGCGCTTGGAGCGCGTGATGTGGGACATCAAGCGCATGTTCCCCAACCTCGACTGGTTCAGCGCGGTGAGCTACCACTTGATGGGCGTGCCCACGGCGATGTTCACGCCGCTGTTCGTCATCGCGCGCACCAGCGGCTGGGCCGCCCACGTGATCGAGCAGCGCCAGGACAACAAGATCATCCGCCCCAGCGCCGTCTACACCGGCCCCGAGGACCAGCCCTTCGTGCCGCTTGCCGCCCGCCAGTGATGACGCCCGCCGCCACCCTCTCCACCTCCACCCGCTGCAACACCGCCTGGCGCCGGCCCTTGCCGGGCACGGGGCTCGACTGGTTCGATGCGCGCGCCGCCGTCGAAACGCTGCGGCCCGGCGCCTGGGCGCGCATGCCGTACACGGCCCGCGTGCACGCCGAGAACCTGGTGCGCCGCTGCGATCCGGCGATCCTCGATCAAGGGCTGCTTCAGCTCGCCGACGGCTTGAGCGAGCGCGACTTCCCCTGGTATCCGGCGCGCGTGGTGTGCCACGACATCCTGGGCCAGACGGCGCTGGTCGACCTGGCCGGCCTGCGCGACGCGATCGCGGCGCAGGGCGGGGATCCGTCGCAGGTGAATCCGGTCGTGCCGGTGCAGTTGATCGTCGATCACTCGCTGGCCGTCGAGTGCGGCGGCGATGACCCGCAGGCCTTCGACAAGAACCGCGCCATCGAGGATCGCCGCAACGAGGATCGCTTCCACTTCATCGAGTGGTGCCGCACGGCGTTCCGCCATGTCGACGTGATCCCGCCAGGGAACGGGATCATGCATCAGATCAATCTGGAGCGGATGTCGCCGGTGGTGCAGGTGGAGCGCGAGGGCGCGCGCGGCCTCGCGTACCCCGACACCTGCGTCGGCACCGACAGCCACACGCCGCATGTCGACGCGCTCGGCGTGATCGCGGTGGGCGTCGGCGGACTCGAGGCGGAGAGCGTGATGCTGGGCCGCGCCTCGTGGATGCGGCTGCCGGAGATCGTCGGCGTCGAGTTGACCGGCCGCCGCGCGCCCGGCATCACCGCCACCGACCTGGTGCTGTCGCTGACCGAGTTCCTGCGCCAGCAGAAGGTCGTGGGCGCCTATCTGGAGTTCTTCGGCGAGGGCGTGGCGGGGCTGACGCTCGGCGATCGCGCCACCATTGCCAACATGGCGCCCGAGTACGGCGCCACCGCCGCGCTGTTCTCGATCGATGAGCAGACGCTGGCCTACCTGCGCCTGACCGGCCGCGAGGACGCGCAGGTGCGCCTGGTCGAGATCTACGCGAAGGCGGCGGGATTGTGGTCGGGCGAGGGCGACACGCTGGCCGGCGTGGTCTATCCGCGGGTGCTGCGTTTCGACCTCGGCAGCGTCGAGCGCACGCTGGCCGGGCCGTCGAATCCGCATCGGCGGCTGCCCACCTCCGCGCTGGCGGCGCGCGGCATCGCCGGGCCCTGGACCGAGGCACCGGGCCGCATGCCCGATGGGGCCGTGATCATCGCGGCCATCACCAGCTGCACCAACACGAGCAACCCGCGCAACGTGATCGCCGCCGGGCTGCTGGCGCGCAATGCGCGCCGCCTCGGGCTCGCGCGCAAGCCGTGGGTGAAGTCCTCGCTGGCGCCGGGCTCGCGCGCGGTGACGCTGTACCTCGAGGAGGCCGGCCTGCTCGGCGATCTTGAAGCGCTGGGCTTTGGCGTCGTCGGCTACGCGTGCACGTCGTGCAACGGCATGTCCGGCGCGCTCGATCCCGAGATCGAGCGTGAGATCGTCGAACGCGAGCTCTATGCGACCGCCGTGCTGTCCGGCAACCGCAACTTCGATGGCCGCATCCATCCGCGGGCGAAGCAGGCTTTCCTCGCGTCGCCGCCGCTGGTGGTCGCGTATGCGCTCGCGGGCACGATCCGTGTCGACATCGAGCGCGACGTGCTGGGCGTTGCCGGCGGCCGCGAGATCCGGCTCGCCGATCTCTGGCCGGACGATGCGGAGATCGACGCGCTGGTGCGCCAGTGCGTGAAGCCCGAGCAGTTCCGCCGCGTCTACGAGCCGATGTTCGCGATCACGCCCGCCGCGGCGGCGGCCGCCGCGCCGCTCTACGACTGGCGTCCGCGCTCGACCTACATCCGCCGTCCGCCGTACTGGGAAGGCGCGCTGGCCCGCGAGCGCACGCTGCGCGGCCTGCGCGCGCTCGCGCTGCTGCCGGACAACATCACCACCGACCACCTGTCGCCGTCCAACGCGATCCTGGCGAACTCGGCGGCGGGCGAGTACCTCGCCCGCATGGGGCTGCCGGAGGAGGACTTCAATTCCTACGCGACGCATCGCGGCGATCACCTGACCGCGCAGCGCGCGACCTTCGCGAATCCCACCCTGCGCAACGAGATGGTCCGGGGCGCCGATGGCGGCGTCATCGCGGGCTCGCTGGCGCGGCTGGAGCCGGACGGCCGCGTGATGCGCATGTGGGAAGCCATCGAGACCTACATGGCGCGCCGGCAGCCGCTGATCGTGATCGCCGGCGCGGACTACGGGCAGGGCTCATCGCGCGACTGGGCCGCCAAGGGCGTGCGGCTGGCCGGGGTGGAGGTCATCGCGGCCGAGGGCTTCGAGCGCATCCATCGCACCAACCTGATCGGCATGGGCGTGCTGCCGCTGGAGTTCCTGCCCGGCGTGACGCGCCTGACGCTGGGGCTGGACGGCACGGAGGTCTACGACGTGGCCGGCACGCCGGCGCCGCGTGCGACGATGACGCTGGTCGTCCATCGCCGCGACGGCGCCCGCACCGAGGTGCCGGTGCGCTGCCGGCTCGATACCGCCGAGGAGATGGCGATCTACCAGGCGGGCGGCGTGCTGCAGCGCTTCGCCCAGGACTTCCTCGCGGCCGCGGCGCCGCGCGATCTCGAAGTGACGTCATGAACTTTCTTCCGCAATTGAAGATTCCCGCGACCTACCTGCGGGGCGGCACCAGCAAGGGCGTTTTCTTCCGCCTCGAGGACCTGCCCGAGGCGGCCCGCGAGGCGGGCCCGGTGCGTGACCGGCTGCTGCTGCGCGTGGTCGGCAGCCCGGATCCCTACGGCAAGCAGATCGACGGCATGGGCGGCGCCACGTCCAGCACCAGCAAGGTCGTGATCGTGTCGCGCAGCAAGCGTGAGGGGCATGACGTCGACTATCTCTTCGGCCAAGTCGCGATCGACCGGGCGCTGGTGGACTGGTCCGGCAATTGCGGCAACCTGTCCGCCGCGGTGGGGCCGTTCGCGATTCACTCGGGGCTGATCGACGCGGCCGCGCTGCCGCGCGACGGACGCGCGACGATCCGGATCTGGCAGGCCAACATCGGCAAGACCATCGTGGCCCAGGTGCCGATGCGCGACGGACAGGTGCAGGAGAGCGGCGACTTCGAGCTCGATGGCGTGACCTTCGCGGCGGCGGAGATCGAGCTGGCCTTTCTCGATCCGGGCGATGACGCGGGCGACACGGGCGAGGGCGCAGCGCTGTTCCCGACCGGCCAGGTGGTCGACGATCTGACGCTGCCCGAGGCGCTCGTGCCGGGCGGCCGGCTGCGCGCGACGCTGATCAACGCGGGCATCCCGACCGCCTTCGTCGAGGCCAGGGCGCTGGGCTATGAGGGCACCGAGCTCCAGGATGCGATCAATGGCGATGCGGCGGCGCTTGCGCGGCTGGAGGCGATACGCGCGCATGCGGCGCTGCGCATGGGCCTGATCCGGACGCTCGAGGAGGCGAAGACCCGCCAGCACACGCCGAAGCTGGCCTTCGTCGCACCGCCGGCGGCTTATCGCGCCTCGAGCGGCAAGGCCGTCGAGGCCGGCGACATCGACCTGCTGGTGCGGGCGCTCTCCATGGGCAAGCTGCACCACGCGATGATGGGCACCGCGGCCGTGGCGATCGGCACCGCGGCGGCCATTCCCGGCACGCTGGTCTGCGAAGCCGCTGGCGGCGCGCCGCGCGCGGCGCTGCGTTTCGGTCATCCGTCCGGCACGCTGCGCGTGGGCGCGGAGGCCGTGCTCGACGGCGGCCAATGGCGCGTCACGCGTGCGGTGATGAGCCGCAGCGCCCGCATCCTGATGGAGGGCGCCGTGCGCGTGCCCGCCGAGTCCCTGATCGACACGAAAGAACTCCCATGACATCGACCCGCAAGACGCTGCGCGCGCTGGTGGAGGCGCGCCGCGGCGTGCTGGTGCCCGGCGCCTTCAATGCCTTGTCGGCGAAGGTGGTCGAGGATCTCGGCTTCGAGGCCCTCTACGTCACTGGCGCCGGCGTGACCAACATGTGGTTCGGCCTGCCGGACCAGGGCTTCATGGGCCTGGCGGAGATCGCCGACCACACGGCCCGCATCCGCGACGCGGTCGAGCTGCCGCTGATCGTCGATGCCGACACGGGTTTCGGCAATGCGCTCAACGTGAGGCATGCGGTGCGGACGCTGGAGCGGGCGGGGGCCGATTGCATCCAGCTGGAGGACCAGGTCGCGCCCAAGCGCTGCGGGCACTTCAACGGGAAGGAAGTGATCTCGACGGAGGAGGCGGTGAGCAAGATCAAGGCGGCGGTCGACGCGCGCCGGGATCAGGATCTGCTGATCATGGCCCGCACCGATGCTTGCGCGACGCAGGGTTTCGAGGCGGCCGTCGAGCGCGCGCAGCGCTTCGCCGAGGCGGGAGCGGATCTGTTGTTCGTCGAAGCGGTGACGACGCCGGAGCAGATCCGTGACTTGCCGCGGCGCCTGTCCACGCCGCAGCTGATGAACATGGTGATCGGCGGGAAGACGCCGATCACCGATTCGGCCGAGCTGCAGGAGCTGGGCTATGGCGTCGTGCTGTATGCCAACGCGGCGCTGCAGGGCGCGGTGGCGGGCATGCAGAAGGCGCTTGGCGTGCTGAAGACGCAGCGCCGGATCGATGAAGACCCGTCGCTGGTCGCGCCCTTCGCGGAACGCCAGCGCCTGGTTGACAAGGCAGGGTGGGATGCGCTGGAGAAGAAGTACACCTGACTGAGGTTCCTGGTCCGCTCGCGCAGTCCCTTCGCAAGAACTCCCGCTCCCCGGCGACCTCCGCGAGCCCCAGGCCTCAGAACCCCTTCATGTCATAGCGCACGCCGACCCACGCCTGCCGGCCCAGCCCCTGATAGCCGAACACCGGCTCGACGTCGCGATCCACCGCGTTGAGCACCTTGGCCTCCAGGCGCCATTGCGGCAGGAAGCGCCAGCTCGCGCGCAGGTCCAGCAGCGCATAGCCGCCCAGCGTCGCGCCGACATCGGGCCGCTTGCCGATGTCGGTCAGCGTCGCGCCCGCGCTCCACACGCCGGTGTCGTAATCGACGGAGACGCTCTCCTGATGCGCCGCGCGCCGCACCAGCCGGCTGCCGGTGACGTCGTCCTTGGCATCGAGGAAATCGACGTTGGCCGCGACATTCCAATTGCCCATCCGGTGCGCGCCGGTGAGCGTCGCGCCCTTGAGCGTCGCCCGCCCGACGTTGGCCGCGCAGCCGAAGGCGAAGTCGTCGGTCGGCGGGCACAGCGCCGGATCCGGGTTGTAGATGATCAGGTCCTTGACCTTGTTGCGATAGATCGTCGCCGACGCGCTGCTCGCGCCCGATCGCCAGTTCAGCCCCAGCTCCATGCTGCGGCCCTTCTCCGGCCGGATGTCGTGGTGGCCGTAGAACGGGAAGTCGGTGTCGTTGAAGGTCGGCGCGCGGAAGGTCTTGCCCGCCAGCGCGCGCAGCTTCAGCGTCGGGCTCAGCGCGTAGCTGCCGCCGATGCTGCCGGTGGTGTTGTCCCCATAGGACGAGTTGTCGTCGCGGCGCAGGTTGGCCTCCAGCGCCGCCGGCCCGAACTGGCCGCTGTAGCCGGCGATGTAGGCGTTGTTGGTGCGCTTGAGCGTGTCGGTCAGCACGCCGTCGGCCTTCTCCTCCAGCCGCTCATAGGCCAGCACCAGTTGCTGGTCCGGCGCGAGGCGCAGCGCGTTCTGCCAGGTCGCCTGGTCGCGCGTGGTCTTGAAACGCGGCGCGTCGGCCAGACCGCTGATGGAGTCGTCGGTGGAGCGCGCGTACTGCAGCGTCGTGGTCCAGATCGGCGACAGCGTCCCGCGGTAGTCGATCGCGGCCTCGCGCGTCTTCAGGCGGTTGCGGTAGTCCCCCGACGGATCGGCCGGCGGACCGAATTCATAGCTGTCGTACTGCGCGTTCAGGCGGCTCTGCGTCGCGCTGATGCCGATGCGATGGCCTTCAGCCGGCGTGAACCCCAGCCGCGCCGAGGCCACCGTGCGGGCGAAGCCGTCGCGATCGGGGTTGTAGGACGGGCTGCCGCGATCACCGCGGATGGCGGTCATCCCGTCGCTGGTCTCGCGGCTCAGGCTGGCCGCGTAGTCGAAGCCGGCCTGCGCGCCGCTGACGGCGATGTCGCCCAGGCGCGAGCTGTAGTCGCCGACGGCCACGCCGGCATTCAGATTCAGCGGGCCCTGGCCCTTCTTCGTGACGATCTGGATCACGCCACCCACCGCGTCGGCGCCGTACAGGCCGGACGCCGGGCCGCGCAGGACCTCGATGCGCTCGATGTTGGACAGGCTCATCGATTCGAGCGAGGCCTGTCCCAGCGTCGCGGATCCCACGCGCACGCCGTCGATCATGACGACGGTAGCGCTGGTGTTGGCGCCGCGCAGGAAGTAGCCGGTGTTCTGGCCGGGGCCGCCGGTGGACGTCAGCTGCACGCCGGCGTAGCGGCGCAGCACGTCGCCGACGCTGCCGGCGCCGCTGTTGCGCAGCGTGTCGGCATCGATCAGGACGACGTCGGCGACGCTCTTGCTCAGCGGCTGCGCTTCGCGGGTGCCGACGACGATGACGGGATCGAGCGAGGACTGCGCCGCGGCGATCGACGGAACGAGGGAGAGGGCGGGCGCGGCCATCAGCGCGGCACGAGCGACGGCGCGCAGCGCGGCGCGGGGACGGGAGACTTGCATGTCGGATTCACAAAGCGGCGGCATGTGGCCGCTTCCCCGCGGCCGCATGCGGAATGGACGCGTCGCCACGCGATGCGTCCGCCTGTTGGCCGGTATCCGGGCTGTCGGAAGAATGAGCCCGTGTTGCCTTCCCGGACCGGACGTCCAGTGGTCTCAGACACGAGCCGCGCGCCGCGAGGGCCGATGGCATCGGGGGGCCGACGATCTCGGCGGGCGCGCCTTCCGCTTACCGTTGCGGGGGCAGCTCAGGTTGGGTCCGCATCGCGTGGCGCGCGGTCCCTCCTGATTCCCGTTGAACTGCGCCGGCGGAGGACCGGGCGCGAGCACCAACGGGCGGCATCATAGCGGCGCGTGCGTTGCGCGGATGCCGCATGGAGGGGCTTGCGCCGCGCGTCAGAGCAGGCTCACGCCGCTGAGGTTCACCAGCGAGGTCTCGCGCATGATCCGCACGAAATCGGCGAGGAAGGGCTTGCCCGCGAGGCGGGCCGGCGTGACCGCGTAGAGCCGGCCGGTCAGGCCCGCCTGGCCGATGCGCTGGCGCGCCACGTAGCCGCGCGACAGGTAGCTCTCCACCGCCCACAGCGGCAGCGCCGCGAAGCCCCGGCCGCTCGCGACCAACTGCAGCATCGCCACCGTCAGCTCGCTGGTGCGCCGCGGCGGCGTGATGCCGGCTGGCTTGAGCACGCTGCGCACCAGGTCCAGCATCTCGTCCGGCACCGGGTAATGGATGTAGGCCTGGCCGGCGAAATCCTCGGCCTCGAGCCAGGGCTTGGCCAGCAGCGCGTGCCCCTTGGGCAGCAGCGCGACGATCTCGAAGCTGAACAGCGGATGCACCGCGACGCTGGCTTCGTCCGCGTCCACGTCGGACACGATCGCGAGCTCCGCCCGGTCCTGATGCAGCAGCCCGACCGGATCGGCCTGGAAGCCGGACACGATGTCCAGCTCGACCTCGGGCCAGCGCTCGCGGAAGGCGTCCATCGCGGGCATCAGCCAGTCGAAGCAGGTGTGGCATTCGACGGCGATGCGCAACTGCCCGGCCGAGCCCTCGACCAGCCGGCGCATGTCGCGGTCGGCCTCGTCGATCTGCGGCAGCACCTGCTCGGCGAGCTTGAGCAGCCGCTGACCCGCGGCACCGAAGCTCAGCGGATTGGATTTGCGCTCGAAGAGTTCGATGCCGTAATGCTCCTCCAGGCCCTTGAGCTGGTGCGAGAGCGCGGACTGCGTCAGGTTCAGCAACTGCGCGGCGCGCGAGACGTTGCCGGCCTCGCGCAGCGCGATGAGCGTGCGCAGGTGGCGGAGTTCCAACGGTGTGTACATGAGCCGTTCCGATGATTAATCCGAAAAAGATTCGTTTGAATCATAGAGGCGCTCTGCTCATGATGTCGAATCAAGTTCATGTTGAAGAAGAAAATCATGATTCGGACTCATGCGATTGGCGGGGCTTCCCTGGTGGAGCAGCGCGCTGCCGGGCTGGATTACGTGACGGTGGGCGCGGTTTCGCCGGAACGGCGGGTCGAGGATCTGGCGCGGATGCTGGGCTGGGAGCCGGGCATCGCGCTGGGCGCGGGCGCGGCGTTCGCGCTGAACGCGGACGCGCTGTTGGCCGCGGTCGATGCGGCGATCGCGCTGCCCTCCAGTCCGAAGGCCGTGCTGCTGGGGCCGGTGAGTTTCCTGCGGCTGGTGCCGGTTGAGCCGGGCGTCGATCGTCTGGCACTGCTGGATCGGCTGCTGCCGGTCTACGAAGGGCTGCTGGTCCGGCTGGCCGCGCGCGGCGTGACCTGGATCCAGCTCGACGAGCCCATCCTCGGCGAGCCGCTGCCGCACGACTGGCAGGCGGCGCTGCGCAAGACCTACGCGCGGCTGGCGCAGGTCGATCCGCAACTGCTGCTGGCGGCGGATGCGTCGCCATTGGGGCCGAACCTGCCGCTGGCCTGCGAGCTTCCGGCCGGCGGCCTTCACGTGGACGCCCTGCGCGCGCCGGAGGAATTGCGGGAGATCGCTCGCCGCCTGCCGCGGGATCGGGAGCTCTCGGCGGGCGTGGTCGACGCGGCGGTGATCCGGCCCGGTGATCTGCCTGCGGCGCTGGCGGCCGTCGGTGACGTGCGGGAGATGCGCGGCGGCCGGCTGTGGCTCGCCGCGCAGGGCCGGCGCGCCTGACCGGGATCCGTAGGTCGAGCTGCACGGGATGGCCTCGAAGTGGGAGTGAACTGCTGCAAAGCAAGGGGAGTCGGCGGCATCTGACATCGATCGGAGTCAGTGTGACGGTCGAGCAGCGTGAAGAGACTCGTGCACCTCTCCACTCTGCGGGCTCCGGCCTTTGAAACCATGACCGATTCCAGACACCGGCGGCAGATCGCCGCGCAACACAGTCCCGCTCAAGCGTCGGAGCGAGGGAAGCGTCCGGAGGATCTGGACGAGCAGCAGACGCAAGACATTCAGGGCGCATCGCCCGACGCACCGGAAACGCAGCCGCCCGGGGCTACCTCCGATGAGGCGATCGACAGCCAGAGTCAGCAGCCGGCGCAACTGGCCGGGGAAGCGGCGGCAAGCGGTGGCGTACCGGGCGCCGTGGTTGGCGCGGGAGCGCTGGGCCTCGCGGGCTTGGCCGCGGTGGCGAGCGGCGGTGGGTCGAAGTCGGGAGACTTCAAGCCGCCCGTGATCGAGACGCCAAAGCCGGAGAAGCCGACGCCGACGCCCCAGCCAGAGCGCCCGGCGCCGGGGCCGGATGTGCCGGCACCGGATCCTGACAGGCCTGCTCCGGACGCTGGGAAGCCGAAGCCCGATCCGGACAAGCCCACGCCAACGCCCGAAAAGCCTGTCTCCAAGCCGACCATGCCCACCGTGACGCTGGTCAATGACAGCGGCTCTCGGAATGACGACGGCATCACCAGCGATGCCGAACTCAAGATCGGAGGAATTGCCGCTGGCGCTAGCTGGCGCTACAGCATCGACGGGAGCGAATGGAAGGAGGGCCCCGCCGGCGGCGGTATTCCCGCGTCGGAACTCGGCGGCCGTAACGGCACGAGACAGGTGTGGGTCCAGCAAGTGAACGAGGGCGCCTCCAGTGATGAGGTGGTCTTCGAATTCCGCTTGGATACGCAGGCCCCGACAAGGTCGAGTTCACCCATCCTGCCGGCACGGAATTCGGTTATGCGAGCGCGCTGGACGTGTCTCTGGTCACCAACCGCGATCCCGACCTCAGCCATGTGCAATTCAGTCTCGACAACGGCCTGACTTGGATCGACGACAAGGTCACGGCGGATAGGTTTGCGGGGGCAAGCGGCACGCGCGGCGTGTTTGTCCGACAAGTCGACAAAGCCGGCAACGCCAGCGAGGCGGCCCATTACGAGATCACTTTGAAGGACAGCGCTCCAAAGGCTTCCCTGAAGTTCGATACTGGCGAGCGCTCGGATGACGGCGTCACGAATATCTCCACAGTCGTCATCGGTAATCTGGAGCCAGGGGCGAGTTGGCGTTACAGCGTGGACGGCGGGACGAAGTGGAAGGATGGCGGGGCGACCAATGAAATCGCGGGTGAAGAGTTCGGATTTGTCGACGGCGTCAAGTCAGTCCAGATTCAACAATTTTCAACCGGCGAATCCAAACCGTTTTACGGCGCTAGCGAAGGCGCCATTCGCACAATGAATTTTGAGTTCCAGCGAGAAGTCGTCCAAGCTGTTGTCACGGACTCTGGTATTCCCCGCAGGACTGTCGGCAGTGACGGTGCGGATCGGTTTGTTCTTGGAGCCGCGCGGCAAGGCATTGCAGAAATTGCGGAATTTGATCACCGGCAGGGGGATGTGGTGGACCTTCGCGGCTCATTTGAGGTTGGAGCTGGCAAACAGATTTCTGACTACTTGTCCGTTCGACCGGATCGTGACGGTTGGGGAAAGTTGTCGGTCAGCTATTCAGGGCAGGTCGATACTGGTCGCGACCTGACGGTAGGCATCGGCTGGGGTGACTCCTCCACGCTGACAGTCCTCCACTCAGGAGGCGTATATACATATTCAACTGGAGCGGTGCTGTAATGCAAAACCCGGCCTTGGCCGGGTTTTTGATTTCATGGCGAGGGCTTCTTACATGAACAAGTGCTCGCCCGCGTTCTCCCCGCCGAGCACCACGTAATTCACCTTGCGCAACTCCGCCAGGCTGCGCCCGCCGGCGTAGGACACCGAGCTCTGCAGGTCCTCTTCCATCTCGCGCAGGGTCTCCGAGAGATGCCCCTTCACCGGCTCGAGGATGCGTTTGCCTTCCACGTGCTTGTATTCGCCCTTGTTGAAGTCGGACGCCGAGCCGTAGTACTCCTTGTAGCGCTTGCCGTCGACCTCGACGGTGTTGCCGGGCGACTCCTCATGCCCCGCGAACAGCGAGCCGATCATCACCATCGCCGCGCCGAAGCGCACGCTCTTGGCGATGTCGCCGTGATGGCGGATGCCGCCGTCGGCAATGATGGGCTTGGTCGCCACGCGCGCGCACCACTTCAGCGCCGAGAGCTGCCAGCCCCCCGTGCCGAAGCCGGTCTTGAGCCGCGTGATGCAGACCTTGCCCGGACCGATGCCGACCTTGGTCGCGTCCGCGCCCCAGTTCTCAAGATCGATCACGCCCTCCGGCGTGCCCACGTTGCCCGCGATCACGAAGGTCTTGGGCAGCTTGTGCTTGATGTGGGCGATCATCCGCTGCACCGAGTCGGCATGCCCGTGCGCGATGTCGATGGTGATGTAGTCGGCGCCGACGCCTTCGGCGGCCAGGCGGTCGATGAGCGCGTAATCGGCGTCCTTCACGCCGGCGCTGAGGGACACGAACAGCCCCTTGTCCCGCATCGCGCGGGCGAAGGCGAGGGCGTCCAGGTCGAACCGGTGCATCACGTAGAAGTAGCCGTTGGCGGCCAGCCATTCGGTGATGGACTCGTCGACGACCGTCTTCATGTTCGCGGGCACCACTGGCAGCTTGAAGCGGCGGGGGCCGAAGTCGATCGAGGTGTCGCACTCGCTGCGGCTGGTCACGCGGCACTTGCGCGGCAGCAGCAGGATGTTGTCGTAGTCAAAGATTTCCATGGTCCAAAGTCGCAAAGTCGGGCTGCGTTGATGCAGTGCATGCCCTGGGCTGCGAGCGCTTGACTTGGGACCCGGCCAAAAAAAAACCGGGTCCCAAAATTTGGGCCCGGTGGCTCATTCTACGCATGCCCCGGCGACGGCCTCGCCACCTTGCGGTGCAGCATGCACGGATCGGGGGCTTTTGAGCGCAGTTCGCTAAACTTCGCCCCCTTGGCCCCTCACCGGGCGACCTCAGAAGACCAGCCACATGCATTCCGTCGTCATCAGCGGCACCGGCCTGTACCAACCTCCGCACGTCATCACCAACGCCGAACTGGTGGAGGCCTTCAACCGCTACGTCGACCTGCAGAACGCCGAGCACGCCGAAGCGATCGCCGCCGGCACGCGCCAGCCGCTGGTGCACTCGAGCGTGGAGTTCATCGAGAAGGCCTCCGGCATCAAGCAGCGCTACGTGATCGAGAAGGAGGGCGTGCTGGACCCGGCGCGCATGTACCCGCGCTTCGAGGAGCGCGCCGACGACCAGCTGTCGCTGATGGCGGAGATCGCCGTCGACGCCGCCCGCAAGGCGCTGGCCGCGGCGGGGCGCCAGCCGGAAGACGTCGACGCGGTGTTCTGCTCCGCCGCCAACATGCAGCGCGCTTATCCGGCCATGGCGGTGGAGATCCAGCAGGCGCTGGGCGCGGGCGGCTATGGCTTCGACATGAACGTGGCCTGCTCGTCGGCGACCTTCGCGCTGGAGCAGGCCTTCAACGCGGTGCGCTCGGGCGCGTCCAAGTGCGTGCTGATCGTGAATCCTGAGATCACCTCGGCCCACCTGGAATGGAAGGACCGCGACTGCCACTTCATCTTCGGCGACGTCTGCACTGCCATCGTGGTCGAGCGCGCCGACCTGGCGGTGGCGCCGGAGCAGTGGGAGATTCTGGGCACGAAGCTGGCGACGCAGTTCTCGAACAACATCCGCAACAACTTCGGCTTCATGAACAAGGCCGAGGACAGCGATCCCGATGCACGCGACAAGACCTTCCGCCAGGAGGGCCGCAAGGTGTTCAAGGAGGTGGTGCCCATCGCCGCCGCGCACATCGAGCAGCATCTGGCCGCGCTGCACATCCAGCCCACCGACGTCAGCCGCTACTGGCTGCACCAGGCCAACCTGGGCATGAACCAGCTGGTGATCAAGAAACTGGTCGGCGGCGAGGCGGGCGCGGAGATCGCGCCGCTGATCCTGGACACCTACGCCAACACGGCCTCGGCCGGCTCGGTGATCGCCTTCCACGAGCATCGCGCCAACCTGAAGCCGGGCGACCTGGGCGTGATCTGTTCGTTCGGCGCCGGATATTCGGTGGGCAGCGTCGTCGTCAAGAAGCGCTGAGCCGCGCGCTGGCCCCCTGAACAGGTGGCCCGCTCCCGTCCCGATCGGCGCAGCATTGCGCACGGAGCCCCGCCCCGCACGCCGCGGCGCGGCGCCCCGTCCTCACCGGGGAGCGAGCCATGGTCCTGTTGCTCCGCGCCTTCGTCGTCGGCGCCCTCCTGATGCCGGTGGCGCCGCTGGCGCTGTCGCAGCCCGCGCCGGCACCGCGCCAGCGCGTCGTGATCATTCCCAAGCTGGTGGGGATCACCTACTACGACGCGGTGAAGTCGGGCATCGACGCCGCCGCCCGCGAGCTCCCCGAGCTGGAGCTGACCTGGACCGGTCCCGCGCAGGACCAGGTGGAGAAGCAGATCGAGATGATCGAGCGGCTCATCCCGACCAAGCCCGCGCTGATCGCCGTGGCCGCGAACGATCCGGTGGCGATCGCGCCGGTGCTCGCGAAGGCGCAGCGCGCCGGCATCCATGTGATGAGCTGGGACGGCGACAGCCGGCAGCGCGAGTTCTTCGTCAACCTGGTCGACTTCGAGGAGTTCGGCGCCCGGCTTGTCGAGGCCGTGGTGAAGGAGATCGGCGAGAAGGGCGAGCTGGCCATCGTCACCACCAGCTTCACCGCGCCCAACCAGACCAGCTGGATCGACGCGATGAAGAAGACGATTTACGCGCGCCATCCCGGCCTGCGCATCGTCGACATCCGCCCCGCCGGCGAGAGCACTGAGGAGGCCTACCGCATCGCGCAGGACTACCTGAAGTCCATGCCCGGCCTGAAGGCGATCGTCGGGCTGGGCGCGCCCAATCTTCCCGGCGTCGCGCGCGCGGTCAAGGACGCGCAGCTGGCGGGCCGGATCGCGGTGATCGGCAATTCGACGCCCAACCTGATGCGCGGCTTCCTCAAGGACGGCACCGTGAAGACGGTGCTGCTGTGGAACGCGCCGGACCATGGCTATCTGACCGTCTACTGCGCGCGTCAACTGCTCGCCGGCGGCCTGAAGGCCGGCCAGCCCTTCGAGGCGGGCCGCCTGGGCCGCTTCACGCCGCGCAGGGACGCGGTGAACCTGCAGGTCGCGCTGCCGGTGCTGGTGTTCACGAAGGACAACGTGGACCAGTTCAAGTTCTGAGGCCAGGGGCCCGCGGTGAAGGTCTCGACGCGACTCAATCTGCTCTCGCTGCTCACCGTGCTGGTGATGACGGCGCTGGTGCTGGGCGCGGCAGTGGCCTTCCTCCAGGCCGACCTGAAGCAGTCGCGCGAGCGCCTGATGCAGCTGGAGCTGCAGGGCGCGACCCAGGCCATCCGGCAGCAGCT